>LBJMC04202__coassemble_241_pt1 | contig 48134 bp, 52 predicted proteins | sample LBJMC04202__metabat2_high_PE_010 | metagenome-assembled genome bin LBJMC04202
TTTTCCAAAAAAGAAAACCCGCATTTACTTTACCGGGGCGGTATAGTATGATACTTGTGTGAAAGAAAAGGGGGCGCTGTGAAGCAGCGCTTTCTTTGGAATGGGTAAAAGAGGAGTGTTGCCGCTTTGGCAGTGTTTACCAAGGACCGGTCGTTTTACAAGAACCTTTTCCTGCTGGCCATCCCCATCTCCCTGCAGAACCTGATCACCTACGGGGTAAACTTCGCGGACAACGTGATGATCGGCTCGTTGGGCGACAACGCCATCTCCGGGGTGTATGTGGGCGGGCAGCTCCAGCAGGTGCTGCAGATGTTCGTGGCGGGCATCGAGGGGGCCATCCTCATCCTGGCCGCCCAGTACTGGGGCAAGAAGGACACGGGGAGCATCCGCAAGGTGGTGTCCGTGGGGGTGAAGTTCGCCTTTGTGGTGGGGCTGCTCATCACGTTGGGGGCGGTGCTGTTCCCGGCCCAGATCATCGGCCTGTTCACCGGGGAGGCAGGGGTCATCCAGGAAGGGGCCGCCTACCTGCAGATTGTGGGCTTTACCTACATTTTCTTCTGCATCACCCAGGTGATGATCGCCTCCATGCGCAGCGTGGAGACCGCCCGCATCGGGCTGTATATCTCCATCATGGCCTTTGTGGTGAACGTAGGGCTCAACTGGGTGTTCATCTTCGGCAACCTGGGCTTCCCGGCCATGGGGGTGCGGGGTGCGGCCCTGGCCACCCTCATCGCCCGGATCATGGAGACCACGGTGAGCGTGGTGTATGTGTTCGTCATCGACAAGAAGCTGGAATTCGGGGTGCGGGACCTGCTGCGCACCGACCGCCAGCTGCTGAAGGATTTTATCCGCTACGGCCTGCCTATCATCGGCGGGCAGGTGGTGTGGGCGGTGAATTCCCTGGCCAACACCAAGATTCTGGGCTGCTACAGCGCCGGGGTCATCGCCGCGGCCAGCATCACCGGTATGCTCCACAACCTGATCTATGTGTGGATGAACGGCCTGTCCTCCGCGGTGGGCATCATCACCGGCAAGACGGTGGGGGCCGGGCTGTATGAGAAGATGAAGGAGTACTCCAAGACCGTGCAGATGATCTTCCTCTTTGTGGGGCTCATCTCCGGGGCGGTGGTGTTCCTGTTCCGGGACGGGTTCATCGGCCTGTATGGCGACGCCAGCCTGGAGGCCCAGGCCTACTCCCGGCAGTTTATCAACGTCATCTCCGTGACCATCATCGGCACTTGCTACCAGGCGGCCTGCCTGTTCGGGCTGGTGAAGTCCGGCGGGGACATCTCCTTCGTGTTCAAGAACGATACCATCTTCGTGTTTTTGGTGGTCATCCCCTCGGCGCTCATCGCCATGTGGCTGCAGGCGCCGCCCTGGGTGGTGTTCGCCTGCCTGAAGTGCGACCAGATCCTGAAGTGCTTTGTGGCGGTGGTGAAGATCAACCGGTACAACTGGATGAAGAACCTGACCCGGGAAAACAAGGAGGCTGCCGCAAATGGGAACTAGAGCGTCACAGTGGCGGGGGGCCTTCTTCCTGATGCTGGCGGCGCTGATCTGGGGCACAGCTTTCGTGGCCCAGAGCGTGGGCATGGACTATATCGGCCCCTGCACCTTCAACGCGGTGCGCAGCTACATCGGCGGGCTGGTGCTGCTGCCGCTGATTTTTTGGAACCGGCGGCTCCAGGCCGGGAAGCCCCAAGAGGCGGACCCTGCCCGGGGCAGGAAGCTCCTGTTGGGCGGCGGGGCCCTGTGCGGCCTGCTGCTGGGGGCCGGGAGCCTGCTGCAGCAGGCGGGCATCCAATTTACCACCGCCGGGAAGGCCGGGTTTTTAACGGCGCTGTATATCGTCATCGTGCCGGTGCTGGGCATCTTTTTGGGCCGCAGGCCGGGGCTAAAGGTGTGGATCGGCGTGGGCATCGCCCTGGTGGGGGCGTACCTCCTCAGCGTGACCAGCGACACCGCCGGGGGGCCGGCCATCGGTCCCGGGGACCTGCTGGTGCTGCTGAGCGCCGCCTTCTTCTCCCTGCACATCATCGTGGTGGACCGGGTGGCGCCCCAGGTCAACGGGGTGGAGCTCTCCTGCGTGCAGTTTTTTGTGGCGGGGCTGCTCTCTACCGTGCTGGCGCTGTGTCTGGAGGAGCCGGACTTCCAGGGCATCCTGGCGGCCTGGGGGCCCTTGCTGTACACCGGGGTGCTCTCCAGCGGGGTGGGGTACACCTGCCAGATCTTGGGCCAGCGCAGCGTGAGCCCCACGGTGGCCTCGTTGATCTTGAGCCTGGAGTCGGTGTTCGCGGCGGCGGCGGGGTGGCTCATTCTGCAGGAGCCCCTGTCCCCCAAGGAGATTGTGGGCTGCGTGCTGGTGTTCGCCGCGGTGGTGCTGGCACAGCTCCCCGCCGGGCGGAACAAGACAGAGGCGTAAGGCCGGAGCTTTCCGGCAGCAGATAACAATACGGAACAAGAAAGGGATGTAATGGATGATGAGGATCATCGAGGTAGAGAATTACGAGAAAATGAGCCAGCTGGCCGCCGGGATGCTGGGGGCCCAGGTGCTCCTGAAGCCCGACTGCGTGCTGGGCCTGGCCACGGGGAGCTCCCCCATCCGCACCTATGAGCTGCTGGCGGAGCAGTGCGCCGCCGGGCTGCTGGACTTCTCCCAGGTGCGCACGGTGAACCTGGACGAGTACTGCGGCCTAAAGCCCGACGACCCCCAGAGCTACCGGTACTTTATGGACACCAACCTGTTCGACAAGGTGAACATCAAAAAGGAGAACACCTACCTGCCCAACGGCATCGCCCCGGACATGGAGGCGGAGGCCGCCCGTTACGAGGCCCTGGTGCGGGAGCTGGGCGGCGCGGACCTGCAGCTGCTGGGCATCGGCCACAACGGCCACATCGGCTTTAACGAGCCCACGGACGCCTTCCCCCGGGACGTACATACGGTGGCCCTCACCGAGAGCACTATCCAGGCCAACTCCCGGCTGTTCGACAAGATTGAGGACGTGCCCACCACGGCCATCACCATGGGCATCGGCACCATTATGAAGGCCAAGAAGATCCTGCTCATCGCCGGCAGCGACAAGCGGGAGATTGTGGAGCGGGCCTGCTACGGAGAGGTCACCCCCCAGGTGCCCGCCTCGGTGCTGCAGCTGCACCCGGACGCCACGGTGATCCTCTGCAAATAAAAAGGAAACGGGGCGAGAGCCATGCCTTTGGAACAGGTACAGGCATATTTTGAACAGGCGGGCCTGGGGGACCGGGTGAAGGTGCTGGACCAGTCCAGCGCCACGGTGGAGCTGGCGGCTCAGGCCTTGGGCTGCCAGCCCAGGGAGATCGCCAAGACCATGTCCTTCTATCTGGAGGACGGGCCGGTGCTCATCATCACCGCCGGGGACGCGAAGATCGACAACCGGAAGTACAAGGACTTCTTCCACCAGAAGGCCAGGATGATCCCCTGGGAGGAAGTGGAGGAGGCGGTGGGCCACGCCCCCGGCGGGGTGTGCCCCTTTGCCCAGAAGCCCGGGGTGCGGGCGTATCTGGATGTGTCCCTCCAGCGGTTTGTTAAGGTGTACCCCGCCGCGGGCAGCGGCAACAGCGCGGTGGAGCTCACCCTGGCGGAGCTGGAGGAGCACGCGGGGAGCTCCGGCTGGGTGGACCTGTGCAAGGGCTGGCAGGAGGAGCCCCAGGGCTGAGAGAAAAAAGAGAACCGGTGCGGCATGAGCCGTACCGGTTTTTTTCGTTTTTCGGTCAGTCCCGCAGGACGACGCCGTTGGCGTCGCAGAGGTAGGAGTTGCCGGAGAGCAGGAGCACGCCTTCTACGAAGGACCAGATGAGCACCGCCACGGTGCTGGCGCCGCAGGTGAGGGCCCCCACCACCAGGGTGAGGATGATCTGGGCGGCGCCGCGGCCGATGTACCCCAGGTAGAAATTGTGCACCCCCCAGATGCCCAGGGTGATGGCCAGAAGCCCGGCGGCCAGGCGGCTCTTCTGCTGGTAGCCCGCAGGGGGCTGGGTGGCGTAGGGGGCCTGGTAGTAGGGTTGCTGGGGCGCCTGCCCGCCGTACCCGGAGGGGCCGTATTCGGGAGGCTTATACTCCGGGGGCTGGTACTGGGCGCTGTAGTCGGGCTGGGTGTAGCCCTGCTGGTAGGCGGGCTCCTCCCGGGGCGGTTCCGGGGCGTGGGGCGGGTCGGGCATCTGGAAGGGCTCCGCGGCGGAGCCGGTGATGTGGGGCTGGGAAACAGGCTCCTCGGGGGGGACCGGGTCGGGCTCCAGGGTGAGCAGGGGCACTGTTTTGGCCTCCTTGGGGGCGGCGGGCTCCTCCGGAGCGGTGTGGGGCTGGGCCTCGGACTGCTGGCCGTTCAGGTCCTTATTTTCCAGATCGTTCATGGTAGTCTCCTCCTTTCCTGTGGGTCAATCCTTGAGGAATACGCCGTTTGCGTCGATATTGATGCGGCCGTCCAAGAGTTTGATGCCGTCCAGGATGCCCCAGATGGACATGATGATCCAGCCGACGCCGCAGGTGAGCAGGGAGATGAGCAGCTGCATCAATCCCCGGGAGGTATTGCCCAGGTAGAAGCTGTGAATGCCGAAATGGCCCAGCAGAATGGCCAGGATGCCGGCGGCGACACGGCTCTTCTGGGGGTAGCCGGGCGGGGGCGCCATGCCAGGCTGGGGCTGGTACTGGGGCGGGTTGTACATGGGCTGCTGGTTGGTATCGGGGCTATAGTTATGGTAGTCTGCCATAGGGAATACCGTCCTTTCTTCGGGAATGCCTTTCGCTTGATTTTATCTTACACTAGGTCGGGGCGGAAATCAATACGATGGGGAACAAAGTAAGACAAAATTAAAAAAGCGATGGTTTTTCGTAATCTTCTTTCGAAAGTTGCCTGTTTTTAGGCAACTTCTTTTGTTTTTCCGGGGGTGGTAAAACGGGCAGTGCCCAGAAAGGAGAAAGGGATGGAGCAAATGCAGAGAGGAGTGAGACGCCTATGCTGGGCCGGAAAAAGCGGGAGCGCCTGACCGCCGCCAGCGTGCAGACCTACGCGGGGCCGGCCTTCCCCGGGCTGCCCCTGGGGGCCGGGGAGCGCCAGCTGTACAAGGCCCTGCGGGAGAGCGTGCCCATCATCGACGCGGCGCTGTACAAGCTGCGCCGGCTGCTGGGGGACTTTACGGTGACCTGCCGGGACCCCGCCGCCCAGGCGGGACTGGAGGACTTTTTGGCCAAGGTGCAGGTGAACGCCGCCGGGGCGGGCATCGGCGAATTCGTGGGGGTCTATTTCGAGGACCTGCTGACCTACGGCAACGCCGTGGGGGAGATGGTGCTCCAGGGGGAGCACATCGGCGCGCTGTACAACGCCGGGCTGGACCAGCTGGACCTGGAGGAGGACGGCCCCCTGGGGGTAAAGGTATATGCCCGGGACGCCCAGGGCAGACGGGAGTGCCCCTACCCCCAGCTGCTGCTGGTGTCGGCGCTGAACCCGGAGGCGGGCCGCCCCTGGGGGGTGTCGGTGCTGCGGGGGCTGCCCTTTGTGAGCCAGGTGCTGTTGCAGGTCTACCATACCCTGGGGGTGAACTGGGAGCGGCTGGGGAACGTGAAATTCGCCGTGACCTGCAAGCCCGACGGCCTGGGGGGCATGCTGGCCGGGGACCGGGCCCGCCAGGTGGCGCGGGAGTGGAAGCGGGCCATGACCAGCCGCGAGCCCTGTGACTTCGTGGCGGTGGGGGACGTGTCCATCCGGGCCATCGGGGCGGACAACCAGATTCTGGACAGCCAGGTGCCGGTGCGGCAGATGCTGGAGCAGATCGTGGCGAAGCTGGGCGTGCCCCCGTTTTTGCTAGGGCTGTCCTGGTCCTCCACCGAGCGGATGAGCAGCCAGCAGGCGGACATGCTCACCAGCGAGCTGGACGCCTACCGGCGGGTGCTCACCCCGGTGGTGGGGAAGATCTGCGACACCTGGCTGGCCCTGGAGGGCTACGAGCCCGGCTGCCGGGTGGAGTGGGAGGAGATCACCATGCAGGACGAGGTGGACCACGCCAACGCCAGGTACCTTACCGCCCGGGCCAAAAAGCTGGAACAGGAACTGAACGGGGAACAGGAGGGATGATGTGAAGGAAGGAACGGTGCTGAAGAGCCGGACGCCGGAGCCGGGGGAGATGAAGGACATCAACCGCTATACCCGCCGGGAGTACGGTCCGGAGGAGGTGTACGCCTTCTCCCTGGCCCTGTGCGACAACGAGATCGACCGGGACTTTGAGCGGTTCTCCACAGAGGCCTTGGAAAAGCTGCAGGAGCTGTTTTTGGGCAAGACCTGCATCTTCGACCACGAGCAGAAGAGCATAAACCAGACGGCCCGCATCTACCGCACGTCGCTGCGGCGGGACCCGGAGCGCAGGACCCGGGCGGGGGAGGCCTATGTACAGCTCACCGCCAGAGCTTACCTGCCCCGGACCCCGGGGAACCAGGAGGTCATCGAGCTCATCGACAGCGGCATTTTGAAGGAGGTGAGCGTCAGCTGCAGCGTAAAGCGGTCGGTGTGCGGGCTGTGCGGCAAGGAGCAGTGCGGCCACGAAAAGGGGAAGGAGTATCCCGAGGGCGTGGGCCACCGGGTACTCTGCGACCCCACCGACGCCTACGAGTGTTCCTTTGTGGCGGTACCCGCCCAGCGGGAGGCCGGGGTGACCAAGAGCTTCCGGGAGGGGGAGCTGGAGAGCCTGCTCTCCGGGGAGGTCACCAAGGCCCAGGCGGACCGGCTGCGCCAGGCGTGGGGGCAGCTGCGGGAAAAGGCCCGGTGGGGCGACGCCTACCGGGAGCGCCTGACCCGGGACGTGCTGCGGTACAGCGCCCTGCTCCAGCCGGAGGTGCCGGCGGCGGTGATGAAGTCCGCGGCCCAGGGGCTCTCGCTGGAGGAGCTGTCCCTGTTGGGAAAGACCTACGAACGCATGGCCCAGCGGGCGCTGCCCTTAAAGCCCCAGCTGGCGCCGGAGACCAGCCCGGGCCTCGCGGAAGAGGACCGGGGATTCCAAATCTGAGAAGGAGGAAAAAAGATGGAAGCAGCGTTTGACAAGATCGGCGAAGTGGTGGCCACCTTTGAGGCCGCCGAGGGCGTGGCTGTGGGCAAGGCGGTGAAGATCACCGCCAGCGGCCAGGTGGGGCCCTGCTCCGCGGAGGGGGACGTGCCTGCCGGTGTGGTGGTGAGCCTGCGGAACGGCCTGGCCGGGGTGCAGCTGTACGGCTATGTGGAGCTGCCCTGCGCCGCCACCCTCACCGTGGGGTATGGGAAGGTGTCTATGGACGCCAGCGGCAAGGTGCAGCCGGACACGGACGGCAGGCCCGCCCTGGTGGTGTACGCCGACAGCACCGCCGGGCAGTGCGGGCTGTTCCTGTAAAAATTGCAGCAAAGGAGGATGCACATGGCATATTTTAAGGACCTGAGACTGGAAAAAGGCATGTACGGCGTACCGGGGAAGAGCTTTACCCAGGTATTGGAGGAGCTGGACGGCTCGGAGCACTACCGGGGCACGGCCCTGGAGGGCCTGGACGCCTACCAGCGGCAGCTGAAGCGCTTCGGCATCCGGGTGAGCGGGCCCGGCTCGGACCCGGTGGAGAAATTCTTCCAGTGCACGTCCAGCGCGGCGCTGTTCCCGGAGTATGTGGCCCGGGCGGTGCGCAGCGGCATGGAGGGCGCCGACCAGCTGAAGGATTTGGTGGCCACCGTGACCACCATCGACGGGGTGGACTACCGGAGCATCACCGCCCATGGGGAGGACACCAAGACCCTGAAGCCCGTGGCCGAGGGCGCCCAGCTGCCCGCCACCACCATCCGCATGAACGACGGCCTGGTAAACCTGAAAAAGCGGGGCCGGATGCTGGTGACCTCCTATGAGGCGCTGCGCTTCCAGAAGCTGGATCTGCTCACCGTGACCTTGCGGCAGATCGGCGCCTACATCGCCGCGGCCCAGATGCAGGACGCGGTGAAGGCCCTCATCGACGGGGACGGCAGCAAGCCGGGGATCACCTTTACCGCCGGCACCCCCGACTACGGCGACTTTGTGGAGCTGTGGGGCAGGTTGGCCCCCTTCCAGCTGAACACTGTGGTGGCCGGTACCGCCGCCATGGAGAAGCTCTTGCAGATCACGGAGTTCAAAGACGCCCAGGCTGGGATGAATTTCCAGGGCACCGGCAAGCTGTGCACCCCCCTGGGGGCCAAGCTCATCCACGTGCCCGGCATGGAGGATGGGAAGATCATCGGCCTGGACAAGACCTGCGCCCTGGAGCTGGTGCAGGCCGGGGACGTGGTCACCGACTACGACAAGCTCATCGACCGGCAGCTGGAGCGGGCGGCCATCAGCGTGACCTCGGGCTTTGCCAGGATCTGCGAGGGTGCGGCCCAGGGCATCTCCTACACGGTGTCGGCGGGCTGAGAAAGGTATGTTGGGGAGGCGGGCAAAAGCCCGCCTTTGCCCCATCCAAAGGAGGAAAACATGGAACTGGATCGGGAACAGGTGCTGGAGCGGTTCCTGCTGTACAGCGGGGAGGACGAAGAGACCGCCAGCCCGGAGCGGAAGGCGCTGTGGGAGGCCCTGTGTGAGGGCGGCGCCAAATGGGCAGAGGCCCAGGCCGGGCCCGGGGCTGCCGGTTGGGAGGAGAGCCTGGTGGGCCTGGCGGCGGCCCAGGCCTTTTACCACCTGGTGCTGGCGGACGGGGCCCTGCTGCCGGGGAGCCTCTCCACCCCGGAGGTGAAGCTGGACTGGGCCGCCAGGGAGGAAAAGGCCCGGGCCCTGGCCCAGGAACAGCGGCGGCTGTGCGGGCCGGTGCTGCGGGACGGGGATTTCTATTTTGGAAGGGCGTGAGGCCATGGAGAGCTGGATGAAACGGCTGTTCCGGTACTTCGACGCGGTGGAGCTGGAACAGGCAAGCGGCGGGACCATAGCGGGCCGGGGCCTGGTGGCACGGCTGAAGGGGGACCCGGAAGAGGCGCGGGGCAGCCTGCCCCACCAGCTGGGGGAGCTGGCCCTGCCGCTGTACGTGTTCACCGGGTGGCTGGAGGAGGCCGCCCCCGGGGACGTGCTGTGCCGGGGAGCGGACCGCTACCGGGTGCTGCGGGCGGAGCCCCTGGCCGCCGGGGGACAGGAGGTCTGCCTGCGGGCCCTGCTGGAGCGGCTGGAAACGGAGGGAACAGATGGGAGCGTATGAGCTGTTGGAGAGCCTGCTGGAGCAGCTGGCGGCGGATTTCCCTCAAGGGGAGTTCCGGGCGGCCTACGGGACGGAGCAGAGCTCCCGGCGGGTGGAGAGGCTCACCGTGGCCGGGCAGGTGGCAAAGGAGCGCTTCGCGCCGGAGGGCTGGTCCGGGAAGCTGGAGCTTACGGTGTTCCTTCCCCGGGGCACCGGGCCCGGAGAGGCGGAGCCGCTGCTGGCCGCTGTGGAAGCGGCGGCCCGGGAGCTGGCCCCTGGGTTCCGGGGCATGGAGCGGGGCAAAGCCCAGCAGGACAAGCCCACCGGGCTGCTGGCCATCCCCTGCGCGGTGGAGTTTGCCGGCCTGGATGAGGGCGGCGGCGGGGAGGTCACCCTGGGCGGGAAGGTCTACCCCATAGCGGGCTGGAGCGTGGCGGTGAGCACCGAGGGTCGGGAGCTGGTGTCCATCGGGGAGAGCCAGGCCTTCGCCCTGGGGGACCGGCGCACCCGGTACACCGTGGAGCTGGAGGGCCTGGACACCCAAGGCCTGGAGCGATTGGCCAGCTTTACGGCAAAGCTGGGGGAGTCGCCGGAGACGTATGTGGGCTGCCGGTGGAAGAGCCTCTCCCAAAACCGGGGGGTGTTCGTCTCTTACCAGCGGCAGGAGGAGACAGCATAACAAAGGACAGGAGGAATGGACATGGACGGCAGGGAACAGGCCCAGGAGCTCTCCCGGGAGCTGGAGCGGGACAGCAGGCGCTATCCCGCGGGATTTTAGGAGGCAGCCATGAATTTGATGGGCATGCGGTTTCGTGATTTTACCTGGCCCCACAACCCCACAGCCCTCACCCTGGCACTGGAGCGCAACGTGAAGGAGACGGCCCTGCCCTACCGGGGCAGCCGGCTGGAGGACCTGGGGGAGGCCAAGCGGAGGATCACCGGGGAGGGGTACTTCACCGGGGAGGACTGCGGGGAACAGTGGCGGCAGCTCCAGGCGGTGTTCCGCCGGGGCGGGCCGGGCAGCCTGCAGCTGCCGGGGCAGGAGCCCTTTTTGGCGGTGATGGACAGCCTGAAGCTGCTGGGCGCCCCGGGGGAGGAGCTCATCCACTACAGCTTTGGGTTTACCGAGCACCGGGCCGGGGAGGACGGCCGGGGCCGGGGCGTCCACACCGCCCAGGCGGGGGAGAGCCTGTGGGACTACGCCAGGCGCTATGAGAGAACCATGGAGGAGATGATCGCGGCCAACCCCCACATCCGGGACATCGCCGTGCTGGGAGCCGGGGAGGAGGTGCGGGTGCCGTGACATTTTGGGGCACGTTGAAAGACGGCAGCCAGATGCTGCTGGGCGAGCCCAGCAGCGCCTCCCTCACCTACGACCGGGACGCCCCGGCGGACCTGCTGGAGGCGGTGTTCCCGGCGGACCGGGTGTGGGAGGAGCTGGTCTGGGTGACGGCCTGCTGCCAGGGGGAGACAGTGTTCCGTGGGCTGGTGGACGAGCAGAACACCCGCCTGACGGACAGCGGCATCACCGTGGAACTGGTGTGCCGCAGCGGGGAGGCGCTGCTCCTGGACAACGAAGCGCCCCCGGGGACCATCCAGCGGCCCACCTTGGAAAAGCTGGGGAAAGCGCTTTTAGAGCCCCTGGACATCACCCGGGTGGTGGGGGAGGCCGCCGCACCGGGGGAGCTGGTCATCGAAAAGGGGACCAGCTGCTGGACAGTGCTCAGCGACTTCTGCCAGACGCTTTTGGGCACCCAGCCCTATGTGGACTGCCAGGGCGTATTGCACTGCGAGGGGGCGCCGGAGCGGGAGCTGCGGCTGGGGGAGGTGCTCTCGGCCACCCTGGCCCTGGCCCCCTGCAAGCGGATCAGCGAGGTGCGGCAGCAGAGCTTCCGGGGCGGGTACGACACCCCCTACCGCAATCAGGAGGCGGTGGTGGAGCGCCGCCGGTACGGGAGCATGCAGAGCGGGGAGGACCCCCGGGAGGTCATCGCCCGGGGGGAGCGGGAGAGCTTCTCCCTCACCGTGGAGTGCCCGGGGCTGCTGTGGCCCCTGCGGGGCGGAAAAGCGGATGTGGAGGTGCCCGGCCTGGGAAAGTTTTCCGGCTGCCCGGTGCGCAGCGGCCGGGCCCTGTGGGACGAGGACGGCCAGCGCACCCAAATCGTATTGGAAAGGGGGCAGTGACATGCTGTGGCTGACAGGAAAACTCTTCCCCCAGACGGGGGTGCGGCTGCGCAAGGGGCAGGTCACCGGCGGCCAGGGGCTCTCCGTCCAGGGAGAGCGGGCCTACCGCTCCCCCCAGCAGCTGCTGCCCTATGGGTTCTCCAGCACCGCCGCCAGCGGGAACCAGGCGGTGCTGTTGGAGGGCTACTGCGCCGGCCTGGCCAGCCCGCCGGACAGCTCCCTGCAGGAGGGGGAGGTCCGGCTCTACTCCGCGGGCGGGGCGGAGATCCTGCTGAATCGGAACGGACAAGTGGTCATCAACGGGCAGGTGTTCCAGCCCAAGGAGGAGTGAGGCAGTTGGATATCAAATGGGAGCACGGAGATTGGGCCCTGGGGCCCGGGGGCCTGCCGGGGTGGGTCTCCGGCCTTGCGGAGCTGCTGCAGAACGCCGGGATGCGCATCGCCATGGTAAAGGGCAGCCTGCCCTACGAGCCGGAGCTGGGCAGCGGTTTCTGGCAGTGGGACCCGGCCGGGGACCACGCGCTGGAGCGGGCGGTGGCCCTGGCCAACGAGGCGCTGCTGGACCTGCCCGGGGTGCGGGCCACAGCGGCCCAAGCCACAGAGCACGGGGCGGTGTTCACCATCGCCACACCGTTGGGAGAGGGGGACGTGGAAGTATGGAAAGCTACGAAAACATCGTAAAGCGGATGGAGGACGCCTACCGGGAGGAGAGCGGCCAGGAGGTGGAGGCGGTTTCGGACCTGGGGCTGCGGCTGCGGGTGCTGGCAGGGGAATTGTACCGCCTCCAGGCGGGGATGGACTGGCTGTGGCGGCAGGCCTTCCCCCAGACGGCCACCGGGGAGCAGCTGGACCGCCACGGCGCCCAGCGGGGCCTGGCCCGGCGGGAGGCCTCCCACGCCCAGGGGGAGCTGACCTTCAGCCGGTACCTGGCCCTGGACTTCGACCTGGTGATTCCCGCGGGCACCTTGTGCGCCGCCCCCGGGGAGGAGGCGGTGGAGTACGAGACCCTGGAGGAGGGGGTGCTCTCCGCCGGGGAGCTGACCGTGGACATCCCCGCCCAGGCCGTGCTGGGTGGCAGCGGGGGCAACGCCGCGGCGGGGTATATCAGCACCCTGGTGACCCCGGTGACGGGCATCGACTATGTGACCAACGAGGCCGCCTTTACCGGCGGCCGCGACCCGGAGGAGGACGAGGCCTACCGGGCCCGCGTCCTGGGGGCCTACCAGCGGTGCGCCACCACCGGCAACGCGGGCTTTTACGAATCCGCCGCCCTGGCGGTCCCGGGCATCACCACCGTCCAGGTGGTGCCCCGGGCCAGCGGCGTGGGGACGGTGGCGGTCTTTGCCTGGGGGGAGGGCGCGGCCCCTTCCGCGGCGGTGCTGGAGGCGCTGGAGGCTGACCTCCAGGCCCGGCGGGAGATCGGCGTCACGGTGACCGTGGCGGCCGCCACCCCCCTGCCGGTGAACGTGTCCGCCAATGTACGGCCCCATGCCGGCGCGGATTTCGCCGCCGTCAAAGCAGCGGTGGAGGCCGCCCTGGCCCAGTGGTTCGCCGGGCTGGGGGTGGCCAGCCCTGTCACCCTGGCGGATCTGAGCCGGGTGATCCTGGGGGCGGCGCCCATCGACCGGCTGGAGTTCGCGGTGAATATGCAGGACATCGGTTCCCTCACCGGGGTGATCCCCGTGGAGGGCACGGTGCAGATCGGAGAGATCGCATGACGGCGGCGGAGCATATGGCCCAGGTGCTCCGGGGTACCGGCCTGTACACTCTGGACGGGGACACCTGGGTGGACGCGGAGCTTTCCGCCTACGGGGCGGGCTTCGCCCTCATCGAGGCGTCCTTCGCGGAGCTGCTGGGAGAGCTGTTCATCGAGACCGCCGCGGGCTATGGCCTGGACTGCTGGGAGCTCCTGTTCCGGCCCCAGGTGTCCGCCGGGACGGCGGGCCAGCGCCGGGCCTCCCTGCTGGCCCGGCTGGGGGTGGGAGGGGACGCCCACACCCTGGCGGAGTACAGCGCCCTGCTCCCCGGGGCCGGGGTGGAGGGTACCCTGGCCGAGACCGAGGAGGGCGGCCTGCTGGTGACAGGCAGCCCGGCAGGCGTCACAGAAGAGGAGGCCGAGCGGGAGCTGGACCGGCTGCTCCCCGCCCACCTGGCCTGGGAGCTGCAGCAGGGGGAGACCGGATAACCGCCGGAAAAACGGGGCGGGATGCGAAAGAAGATTTTGCATCCCGCCCCTTTCTCTGCTATAATGGGGGTATCTTTTTTTGTGGGAGGGGAGATACCCTTGTTTGAAAACGAGACCCGCCCGGAACAGGCCCTGCTGGTGGCCCTGGACACCGGGGAATACGACGCCCAGGCCTCCCTGGACGAGCTGGCGGAGCTAACCCGCACCGCTGGCGCGGAGCCCGCCTTCTTCCTCACCCAGAAGCGCCCGGCCCCGGACACCGCCACCTGCCTGGGCTCCGGCATGGCGGAGGAGGCCGCGGACCTGGTAAAGCGGGAGGAGCTGGACCTGGTCATCTTCGACCGGGAGCTGTCCCCCACCCAGATCCGGAACCTGGAGGAGCTCTTCGGGGTGCGGGTCATCGACCGCACCACCCTGATCCTGGACATCTTCGCCCAGCGGGCCCGCAGCCGGGAGGGCAAGCTCCAGGTAGAGCTGGCCCAGCTGCGGTACCTGCTGCCCCGGCTCTCCGGCCAGGGCACGGCACTGTCCCGGCTGGGGGGCGGCATCGGCACCCGGGGCCCTGGCGAGACCAAGCTGGAGACCGACCGCCGCCACATCCGGCGGCGCATCAGCGGGCTGATGGCGCAGCTGGAGGAGGTGGAGGCCGGCCGGGAGCTCATCCAGCGCCGCAGACAGAAGGCCGGCACTGTCACCGTGGCCCTGGTGGGCTACACCAACGCCGGGAAAAGTACCCTGATGAACCAGCTCACCCAGGCCGGGGTGCTGGCGGAGGACAAGCTCTTCGCCACCCTGGACCCCACCGCCCGGGCCTTGAAGCTGCCCTGCGGCAAGACCGTCATGCTCATCGACACGGTGGGCCTCATCCGCCGCCTGCCCCACCACCTGGTGGAGGCCTTCAAGTCCACGTTGGAGCAGGCCGCCACCGCCGACATCCTGCTGAATATCTGCGACGCCTCCAGCCCCGAGGCCGGGGAGCACCTGCGGGTCACCCAGGACCTGCTGGAGGAGCTGGGGGCCGCGGGGCACCCGGTCATCCCGGTGCTGAACAAGTGGGACGCCGTCACCGACCCGGAGCTGGCCATCCGGCTGCCGGGGGCGGTACGCATCAGCGCCCTGAAGGGGGAGGGCATCGACCGGCTGCTGGAGGCCATCGAGGCGAACTTGCCGGAAAAGACCTTCCAGGTGGAGCTGCTGCTGCCCTTTGCCAAAAGCGGCCTGGCCGCCAGGCTCCGGGAGGAGGGCGCGGTGCTCCGCGAGGAATACGTGGCCGAGGGCCTGCGGCTCTCCGCCCGGGTGGACCAGCGGCTCTTCGCCCAGGTGAAGGACTACCAGGTCGGCGGGGAGCCGGAACCCCACCAATAATTTATTTTTTAACAAACGGCGTGACCCCTTGCAAACACTTGTCACTATAGCTATAATAGCTATTAGGAAGGCAAAAACTCTGTATCTATTGCCGCAAAAGCGGGCGGTGGGTGCAGCCAGCCGTCAAATCCTATTCAAAGGGGGCACATGCCATGTCGGAAAAGAAAGAACCCTTGCTGCTTTTGGACAACAGCACCATGTACGTTATCGGCGCGGGGGACTACCACTCCACCAACCTGAGCTTCGAGGAAGCCAAGGCCATCATCGACATGTACGACGCCGGGGACATCCTCCGCTGCTTCACCGACCGGGCCACGGAGCAGGTGCTCCACGACTTCGTGGGCATCGAGCCCCGGGACTTCGCCTACAAGCCCATCCGGAAAATGCGGGTAGGGCAGGACGCCATCGCCGTGAAGCTGCACATCACCCCCTCGGAGACCCAGCCCGAGGTGGAGGCCACCGACGGCGTCACCGCCAAAAAGATTCAGAACATCTACGTGTACTGCCAGTACATCACCCGCAACGCGTAACGCGGGCAAAAAAAGAGGGGAGGCGCTATAAGCACCTCCCTTTTGTGCGTTTTATCATGTCAAGGCTGGAGCACGGCCAGGTCGATGCCGCCGGTAAGCGTCCCCTCCACCACCTGCTCCACAAAGGCTTGGGCGTCCTCTGGGCTAAAGTCGGACTGGGTGTCCCCTGCGTGGGCTTCCACATGGATGACGCTATCGCTGCTTTGGGGCTGGAACAGCGCCTCATACTTTGTGTAGGCGGCAGTGGAAAGCTGGGTGCCGCTGGTGAGTACCGGCACGCCGTTTACCTCCTCGTTGGCCTGTGCCAGCACGGCGGTGAGGGCTTCGCCCCACTCTCCTTCCGGCGCCTGGGGGAGGATGGTGACGGTAAAGCCCACGTCACCGCCACCCATCTCTACCACGGCGTAAACAGGCTGCCCCTCTTCCGTATGGTAGGTGTAGGCCCGGGGATTTTGGAAACTGTCGTGTTCGCTGCCCCAGGGGAACTCCCCGCCCCACAGGGCTTTTACCTGCTCCAGGGACAAGTCCTGGGTGCGGTAGCTGCCGTCGGGCTTTGTCACCCGGGGCTCGATCACATCGGCCCCGTAGCCGTCGGCCCACTCCCGGAACAAGGTCTCATATTCCGCCTCGTCCCACTGGGCGAACTCCAGCGCAGTGTCCGTGCCGTCCTGCGGCGCGGAAAGCCCGCTCAGCACAACGCCTGTGTTCAAACTCTGCCCCACCACCTGCTCCACGAAGGCCTGGGCTTCCTCCTGGGTGGGGAACGCCATCTCGCTGGAAGCGGCGGCGATGGTGACGATGGCGCCATCTACAGAGCAGAGGGCCTTTGCCACCGTCTCGCCGAGCTCGGCATCCCCATACAGGGCGGTTTCTTGGAACCAGCCGGCCACCACCGGGGTGCCGTCTACCTGGTTGTTGGCGCTGGCGAAGCTCTCCTCCACCTGCCGGGCCCAATCCGCCGCGTTGGCTTCCGCATAGGCCCGGGACACCAGCTGGATGGTAAAGAGGTCCGGAGCCTCGATATACACCTGGATCAGCTCCCCGTCCTGGAAGGCGGCGGTGGCGTCCAGGGTGACGTTCTCCAGGCCGATCCCATCCCAGGGCAGGGCGTCCCCCTGCCAGATGGCCTCCAGCTGTTCCCGGGTGAGGAATATCTCCGAATAGCCCCCACCAAAGATCCCCCCGTCCTCCCCTGCGGCGCTGGCCTCGGCATAGGCGGGACCATAGGTGGCGGCAAAGGGGGCGATCTTCTCCTCGCCGGCCGCCAGATGCTCGAATTCCAGGGTAACGCGGGCCCCCCCGGCCTCCTGGCTGGAGGAGAGCTCGGTGGTCACCCCGCCCTCGGCGCCGGGCTGTACCGCCGGGGAGTGGAGCAGTACCGCGGCCCCGGCCCCCAGCCCCAGGCACAGCATCACGGCGGCAGCCGCGGCCCACACCGGGTGGTGCAGCTTCTTCACCGGGGCGGTCCAGGGCTGGGCCTCGGCCACATATTTGGTGTCGATGTCGTTCATGGCTTGCAGCAGATCCTCGGCCTTCATTCCAATACTCCTTTCTTCCGCAGGTGGGCCTTCAGCTTCTCCCGCAGCCGGGAGAGCCGCACGGCCCCGTTGTTTTCGGTGATGGACAGCCGCTCCCCCAGCTCCTTCAGGGAGCAGCCGTACCAGTACCGCCCTAAAAACAGCACCCTGTCCCGGTGGGAGAGCCCCCGCACAAAGCTGTTCAGGGCGGCCTTCAGCTCCCCCTCGTCGAAGCTGGCCTCGGGCCCGGCCGAGTCCCCCAGGCAGTCCTCCAGCTCCTCAAAGGCCGCGTCGAAGGGGGAGGAGCGCTTCCCCGCGGTGTTCCACCGTTTGCGCTTTAAGCACAAATTTCGGGTGACCCGCAGGGCGTAGGGCAGCAGGGGGTCCGGCTTCGCCGGGGGGATGCCCTGCCACAGGCTCAGGTAGGTGTCGTTCACACACTCCTCGGCGTCCTGCCGGTCGTCCAGCAGCCGCTGGGCCAGGCGGCGCAGGTCCGGGCCGTAGGCCTCGTCCAGGGCGTCCACCGCCTGGGGTGACCTCGCCCAGAACAGCTTCACGATCTCCCGGTCGTCCATTTCCCATCCCTCCTTTTTTGTTCCTCTACCAACACTCTCCCTTTTTGGGGGCCAATCTTACACGTCTGGAACGAAGATTGCAAAAAAGCCGCCCCAAATCCGGGACGGCTCTCTCGTTTTTTCAGCTGCGCTTCCACGCCCCGGGCATAAACAGCAGGAGCATGGGGAAAATCTCCAGCCGGCCCAGCAGCATGTCGAAGGACAGCACCAGCTTGCTCAGCCAGGAGAGGTGGGCGAAGTTGCTCATGGGGCCCACCATGTCCATGCCGGGGCCCACGTTGTTCAGGCAGGTGAGCACCCCGGTGATGGTGGTCTCCAGGGACTGCTCGTCCAGTGCCACCACCAGCATGGAGAGGATGGCGGTGATGCTGTAGAACACCATGTAGCTGTAGGTGTTGTGGATGACGCTCTCGTCCACCAGCTGGCCGTCCACGTGGACCTGGGCCACCTGCCGGGGCCGGATGATCCGCTTCAGGCTCCGCCGGCCGGACTTGAACAGCAGCAGCACCCGGGCCGCCTTGATGCCCCCGCCGGTGGACCCGGCGCAGGCCCCCACGATCATCAGCGTCACCAGGATCATCTTGGAGAAGGGGGGCCACAGGTTGAAGTCCGTGGTGGCAAAGCCCGTGGTGGTCATAATGGAGGACACCTGGAAGGCCGCGTGGTGCAGCGACTGGCCCAGGTCCCCGTTATACTGGGGGGCGATGTCCCAGGTGATGAGGGCGGTGGCCCCGGCCATGATCCCCAGGTAGAGCCAAAGCTCCTCGTTGTGCAGCACCTTGCCGAACTGCCGCAGGAGCACCAGGTAGTAGATGCTGAAATTCACCCCGAACAGCGCCATGAATACGGTGCACACCGCTTGCAGGTAAGTGCTGTACCCTGCCATGCTGTCGTTCTTGATGGCAAAGCCGCCGGTGCCCGCCGTGCCGAAGGAGATGGTCAGAGAGTCGAACAGGGGCATGCCACCCAGCAGCAACAGGGTGATCTGGATGAGGGTCATGGCGATATAGATGGTATAGAGGATCTTGGCGCTTTTCTGCAGGGTGGGCACCAGCTTGTCCACCTGGGGGCCGGGGCTCTCGGCCCGCATCACGTGCAGCAGGGAGTTGCGCCCCTTGCCCATGGGCACCACCGCCAGCAGGAACACCAGCACCCCCATGCCCCCCAGCCAGTGGGTAAAGCTGCGCCAGTACAGCAGCCCCTTGGGCATGGCCTCCACATCCGTTAAAATGCTGGAGCCCGTGGTGGTAAAGCCGGAGACCGTCTCAAAAAAGCAGTCGATGAAGTTGGGGATGGCCCCGCTGAAGAAGAAGGGCAGCCCCCCAGCCAAAGACACCACCACCCAGCACAGCGCCACGCTGAGAAACCCCTCCCGTGGGGAGATCTCTTTCGTCCGGGGCGGCAGGAAGCAGGTGGTCAGGCTCAGGGCCCCGCACAGCAGGATGGTGAGCCCGGCGCCCAAGGCGGCATCCCTCTCCCCCAAAAACAGGGAGATGCCCAGGGGCGGGACCAGGCACACCGCCTCCACCCGCAGAATATAGCAGATCAGCCGGAGGATCATCTTGTAATTCATGGCGCGTTACTCCTCCAGGAAGATGTCGCTCAGGTCGTCGATGACCTGGTCGGAGAGGGCCACCACAATCACCGAGTCCTCGGCCTCGATGGAATCGCTGCCCTTGGGGAGGATCATCTTCCCCCGGCGGTTGATGCAGGCGATGAGGGTGTTGGGCTTCAGGCGCACGTCCGCCAGGCGCTTCCCAAGCTGGGAGAGCTGCCGCCCGGCCCGGAACTCCAACGCCTCCACCCGGTCCCCCACGATGCGGTGCAGGGTGATGACCGACTCGCCCTTCCGGTTGCCCATGGCCCGCACATACCGGACGATGTCGTTGCAGCACAGCTCCTTGGGGCTCACCACGCAGTCGATGCCCTTGTCGGAGAGCACCTCGGTAAAGTCGGTGCGGTTGATCTTGGTGATGACCTTGCAGGTGCCCAGGTAGTTTGCGTACATGGAGATGATCAGGTTCTCCTCGTCCATGTCCGTCAGGGTGACCACCGCGTCGGTGCGGGCCAGGCCCTCGCTGTCCAGCACGTACCGGTTGGAACCGTCGGCGTGGATGACCGTGGCCTTGGGCAGCACGTCCGCCAGCAGCTCGCAGCGCTCCTCGTCGATCTCGATGAGCTTCACGTCCACCCCGGTGTTCAGCAGCTCCATGGCCAGGTAAATGGCGATGCGGCTGCCCCCCACGATCATCACGTCCCGCACCTTCTTCTGCTGGATGCCCAGGCCCCGGATGAGCCGGGCCAGGTCCCCGGCGGAGGCGGTGACCGACAGCCGGTCCCCCTCCTCCAGCTGGAAGCTGCCGTCGGGGATAAAGACCTGGCTGCCCCGCTCCACGGCGCACACCAGCACCTTCAGCTTGATGATCTTGTGCAGCTCCGAGAGCCGCACCCCGATCAGGGGGCTGCCCGGCCGCAGGGCCAGCTCCACAATCTCCACCCGCCCCTTGGCGAAGGAGTCCCGCTTCAGAAAGGAGGGGAACTGCAGCAGCCGGAAGATTTCCCGGGCGGTGGCCCGCTCCGGGTTTACCATCATGTTCAGGCCCAGCTCGTCCTTCAGCAAAAACAGCTGGCTGTAGTACTCCGGGTTGCGCACCCGGGCGATAGTGTGGCCGCATCCCAGCTTCCGGGCCAGGATGCAGCACAGCAGGTTCACCTCGTCGGCCGAGGTGGCCGCGATGAGCAGGTCGCTGGTGTCCACGTTGGCCATTTTCTGTACCTTTAAGGTGGCGCCGTTGCCGTGCACCACGTTGATGTCCAAAGCCTGCTGGGCCTCTTGGAGCACCATCTTGTTGCTGTCGATGACCACCACGTCGTGTCCCTCTTTGGCCAGCTGCAAGGTCAGGGCCGAGCCCACCTTGCCGTCGCCTACGATCACGATATTCATGTTCCCATTTTCCCTCGGTTCCACTGTGGAAATTTTCCCGGCACACGGTAGTGCCGTTGTCCGCTAAGGGTATATCCTATCACAAAGGGTGGTGCCTGGCAAGCGGGGAGAGGGTGCGGAACAGTAAAATTTTCGTGCGGAAAACAAAACCGCCGTGATTTCCCGGAGATTTTTGGAAAAACCGCTTTCCATCTTCCCGCCGCTGTGCTATAGTAAAACCAAACCTCCGGCCAAAAAACGGCGGCCGGAAAAGGGAGGAGAAACTATGTACCAATTCAACCGCGAAGAGTACGAAAAGCGTGTGGCCTGGTTTACCCAGGCCCGGTTCGGCATGTTCATCCACTGGGGGCTGTACGCCATCCCCGCCCGGGGCGAGTGGGTGCGCAGCGTAGAGCGCATCCCCAAGGAGGACTACATGCGCTACTTCTACGAGTTTGACCCCGTGGACTACGACCCCAAGGCCTGGGCCAGGGCCGCCAAGGAGGCGGGGATGCAGTACGTGGTCCTCACCGCCAAGCACCACGACGGCTTCTGCCTGTTCGACAGCCAGTACACCGACTTCAAGTCCACCAACACCAAGTGCGGCCGCGACCTGGTGCGGGAGTACGTGGACGCCGTCCGGGCCGAGGGCTTGAAAGTGGGGTTCTACTACTCCCTGCTGGACTGGTACCACGACGATTACCCCCACTACGGGGACAAGCAGCACCCCATGCGGGACGACCCCGCCTACGGGAATGAGGGCCGGGACTTCGACCGGTACCTCACCTACATGCACAACCAGGTGCGGGAGCTGTGCGAGAACTACGGGAAGATCGACATCCTCTGGTTCGACTTCTCCTACGAGGACCAGTACAACGTGATGCGGGGCGAGAAGTGGAAGGCCACCGAGCTGGTCACCATGGTGCGGCAGCTCCAGCCCGGGGTCATCATCGATAACCGGCTGGAGGTCAGCGGCGAGGGCTTCGGCTCTATGTGGGAAGGCAACCCCACCCCCTACCACGGGGACTTCGTCAGCCCCGAGCAGATCATCCCGCCCCAGGGCATCCAGGACAAGCAGGGCCGGGACCTGGTGTGGGAGGCCTGCGTCACCATGAACAACAACTGGGGCTACTGCGAGTACGACCGGTTCTACAAGCCCGCCCCCATGCTCATCAAAAAGCTGGTGGAGTGCGTCTCCAAGGGGGGCAACATGCTCTTAAACGTAGGCCCCGACGCCAAGGGCAACATCCCGCCCCAGTCCCAGGCGATTTTGAAGGAGATCGGCGCCTGGATGAAGCGGAACAGCAAGAGCATCTACGGCTGCGGCAAGGCCGGCATGGAGAAGCCCGACTGCGGCCGCATCACCCGCAGCGGGAACAAGCTCTACTACCACGTGTTCGAAAACTCCATCGGCCCCCTGCCCCTCATGGGCCTGAAGGGGGAGGACATCGACTGCATCCGCATGCTGGCCACCGGCGCCGAGGTGCCTGTCTCCCACAGCTGGATGAGCGGCAACTACCCGGACCTGGCCTTCGCCGACCTGGGCCCCGACCCGGTGCTGCCCGACCCGGTGGACACGGTGCTGGAAGTCACCTTAAAGGAGTAAGCCATGGCAAAGCCCTTTGTGCTGGAAGTGTGCGTGGACAGCCTGGAGTCCGCCCTGGCCGCCAAGGCCGGCGGGGCCACCCGGCTGGAGCTCTGCGCCAACTTGGTCATCGGGGGCACCACCCCTGGCCTGGCCCTGCTCCGGGCGGTAAAGGGGGAGACCGGCCTGCCGGTCCACGCCCTGCTGCGCCCCCGGTTCGGGGACTTCCTCTACACGGACCGGGAGTTTGCCCTGCTGCTGGAGGAGGGGGAGGCCCTGCTGGACCAGGGGGCCGACGCCCTGGTCTGCGGGTGTCTCACCCCCCAGGGGGATCTGGACCTGCCCCGGATGGAGCGGCTGGTCTCCCTGGCCCACAGCCGGGGCAAGAGGTTTACCCTCCACCGGGCCTTCGACCTGTGCCGGGACCCCTTCGCCGCCCTGGAAACCTGTAAAGCCCTGAAGGTTGACACCATTCTCACCTCCGGCCAGGCCGCCAGCTGTCTGGAGGGCGCCGCCCTCCTTGAGAAGCTGGCCCAGGCCGCCGCCCCGGTGGAGCTTTTGGTGGGCGCCGGGGTGGACGCGGCGGCCATCCGGGCCCTGCGCCAGGCCTGCCCCCTGTTCACCAGCTTCCACATGAGCGGCAAGGCCGTGGTGGAAAGCGGCATGGCCTACCGGAAAGAGGGGGTGCCCATGGGGCTGCCCGGCCTCAGCGAATTTGAGATCTGGCGCACGGACGAGCACAAGGTCCGGGCCGCTTGGGAGGAACTAAATCGCCTATGACAGCTTGGAAGAATATCGCCCGATATACCGAGACCGCCTGGCCACGGCGGAAGTCCGCCCTGCCGGAGGCGCTGGCGGAAATATGGGAGGCGGCCCTCGCCTCCTGCGGGGAGGAGGAGGCCCTGCTGCTGCGGGCCCTCCTGGCCACCCTGCCCCTGTCCGACCTGGGGGACTACAGCCCGGAGCTGCTCCTGGGCTGTGTCCGCCACAGCCTGCGGGTGCGGGCGGAATTTCCCTGGTGCGCCGCCCTGCCGGAGGAGCTCTTTTTCCGGCAGGTGCTCTGCCCCCGGGTAAACAACGAGCAGCTGGCCCCCTGCCGGGCATTGTTCTATGAAAAACTGCGCCCCCGGGTGGCGGGCCTCCCGCTGGAGGAAGCCATTCTGGAGGTGAACCGCTGGTGCGCCGAAGAGGCCACCTACCGCTCCACTGACGGCCGGACGGCCTCGGCCCTGGCGGTATACCGGTGCGGCTGCGGCCGCTGCGGGGAGGAGTCCACCTTCGCGGTCAACGCCCTGCGGGCCGTGGGCATCGCCGCCCGGCAGGTGTATGCCCCCTGGTGGTCCCACTGCGACGACAACCACGCCTGGGTGGAGGTCTTTACCGGCAGCCGCTGGCAGTATCTGGGGGCCTGCGAGCCCGAGCCTCAGCTGGACCGGGGCTGGTTCACCGGGGCGGCGGCCCGGGCCATGCTCATCCACACCCGCAGCTTCGCCCCCGGCCCCTGGGAGGAGGCAAAGCTCCTGTTCCCCGGGGCCGACCCCCTGGACACGGACCTGCGGGGCGGCGTGGTGTACGAGAGCGTCACCCAGAACTACGCCCCGGTGGTCCCGGTCACCGTCGTTGTCCGCGACCCCCAGGGGCGGCCCCTGCCCAGAGTCCGGGTGGCCTTCGGCCTGCTCAATATGGGGGAGCTGGCCGAGATCGCCTCCCGCACCACCGGCCCGGACGGCGCCGCCCGGCTGCGGCTGGGCAAGGGCAGCGTGTGGGTCACCGCCCAGGCGGGGGAGCTCTGGGCCGAAGGCCTGCTCCACACCGGGGAGTCCCCGGCCCTGGAGCTCACCCTGGGCCGGCCCGCGTTCCAGGAGGCCTGGCTCCCCTTTGACTTTGCCGCCCCGTCTGCCGCGGCCTCCTACCCCGCGCCCCTGCCCCCGGCCCAAAAACAGGCGCGCCGGGCCTGCCTGGACCATGCCGCCCGGCTGCGGGAATCAAAGCTGGCCGCCGCCCTGCCCCAGGAGCTCTCCCCCGCCCAGGGGCGGGTGGCCGCCACCTTAACGGAAAAGGACCGGGCGTCCCACCTCCCCCCGGCGGTGCTGGAGGAGTCCCTGGACGCACTGGCCTGGGAAAACAGCTTCCCCCCCGACGTGTTCGAGCCCGCCCTGCTCTGCCCCCGCATCGCCCTGGAGCCCCTGGCCCCCTGGCGCAGGGCGCTGGCCGATGCCTTCCCCGGGTTGGAGCGGGCCCGCTTCCGCAGTGACCCCGCCGCCCTCTGGGCCTGGGTGGAAGGGCACATCCGGGAGGAGGACGATACCTACCCCGGCCTGCCCGCCACCCCCCTGGGCATCTTCCGGCTGAAAGCCGCCGCCCCCGGGGGCCGGGAGGTACTGTTCTGTGCCCTGTGCCGCAGCCTGGGCGTGCCAGCCCGGTTAAGCTGTGCCGACGGCCGGCCGGAAGTCTGGCGGGCCGGTGCCTTCCGCCCCGTGGGGCAGGAGGCCCCCGCCGCCGCTGTGACCCTCCGGGCCCCGGCAGGCCAGCCAGGCGTGTTCCATCAGAACTACACCCTGGCCCGCCGCACCCCCCGGGGCTGGACGGCCCTGGCCGCCGGGGACGTGCCCGCGGGGGGCGGGCGTCAGCTCTCCCTGGTTCCCGGCGATTACCGGCTGCTCACCACCCAGCGGCTGCCGGCAGGGGACCAGCTGGCCCAGCGGCTAGACTTCGCCCTGGCCCCGGGGGAGGAGAAATCCTTCCTCCTCTCCTTCCGCCAGGGCCGGGGGGCGGACCTGCTGGCCCGGCTCTCCCTGCCGCCCTTCACACTCTGTGCGGAGGGGGGCGAGGAGCTTTCCAGTGAGGCCCTGCTCTGCCAGTCCCCCCTGAGCCTGCTTTTGTGGCTGGAGCCCGGCCGGGAGCCCACCGAGCACATCCTGAACGAGCTGCGGGGGGCCGCGGAGAAATACGCGGCCATCCAAGGCCTGTGCCAGGTGCGCCTGGTGCTGGAGGACCTCGCCGCCAAGGCGGACTCCACCCTGCAAAAGACCCTGGCGGCCCTGCCCCAGGCCAAGGTGTACACCGGGGAATTTCCCGACACCGTCACCGCCCTGGCCCGGCGGATGTTTGTGGAGCCGGAGCGCTACCCTCTGCTGGTGCTGGCGGACAGCCGGGGCAGCGGCCTGTACGCCTGCAGCGGCTACAACGTGGGCACCGGGGAGCTGGTGCTGGACCTGGCGGAGGCCGCCAGGGAGATCATACCATAATACAATAGGAGGTAGCCCTATGGAAAACAAGATGCTGGAACTGTTAAAGACCCGCCGCAGCGTGCGGGCCTACAAGCCCGACCAGGTAACGCCCCAGGAGCTGGACGCCGTGCTGGAGGCGGGCACCTACGCCCCCACCGGCATGGGGATGCAGTCCCCGGTGATCGTGGCGGTGCAGAACCCCAAGTACCGCCAGGCGGTGATGGAGCTGAACCAGCTGGCCCGGGGCATGGAGGGCGACCCCTATTACGGGGCCCCCACCATCCTGCTGGTGCTGGCCGACCCGGGCCGGGGCACCTGCGTGGAGGACGGCTCCTGCGTGCTGTGCACCATGATGGACGCCGCCCACGCCCTGGGCCTCTCCTCCTGCTGGATTCACGGGGAGCGGGAGATGTTTGAGCTCCCCCAGGGCAAAGCCCTGCTGCGGGAGTGGGGCCTGCCGGAAAACCTCCGGGGGGTGGGCTCCCTGGCCCTGGGCTACGCCGCCGGCCCCGCGCCCCAGCCCAGGGAGCGCAAGGAGGACTACATCCACAAAGTCTGAGCAAATCGGAAAAACGCCCGGGGGAGGCCCCGGGCTTTTTCTTGCCCCTTGTGTTTTTCCCCCGGGGCGGCTATAATAGAACCAACGATAACGCACACAGGGCCGCCGGGACCGGGGCCCTGGGGAAAGGTTTGTGCCATGAAACGGAAGATGCTTTGCGCCCTGCTGGCAGGGCTGCTCCTGTGCGGGGGCCTGTTGGGCGGCTGCGCGGGGGATACCGGGGAGGAGAGCTCCCTCCCCTTTGTGGAGGAGGAGCGGGCGGAAAACGACGGCAGCCCCGCCCAACTGGTGCTGGGCACCGCAGAGGCGGACACCCAGCGCGCCGCCGTGCTGGAGGAGATTGCCGAGAAGTACACCGCCGACTTCCCCAATACCCAGGTGGAGGTGCGCTCCTACGGGAGCGAGGAGGCCCTGGAGGCCGCCCTGGCCTCCGGGGAGGCGGACATCGGGGAGATGGAGGAGGCAGACGTGCCCCAGGCGGTGGAGGAGGGCCTGCTGCTGGACCTCTACGACTGGGTGGACACCTGGGAGGAGCGCTACTCCCTCTCCCAGGAGGCCTGGCAGGCCATCCGCACCATGGGGAAGGACCACGCCTACGTCATCCCCTATGACTTCGACCAGCTGGTCACCTACTACCGGGCCGACTGGTTCGAGGAGTACAACGCCACCGCCGAGAGCGCCATCACCCCCCGTGAGTGGTGCCGCAACTGGAACCAGATCGCCCGCACCGTAGAGCGCCTGGGGGAGAAGGGTAAGGTGGCCTTCGGCGGCAAGGAGCGGCTGGGCCAGCTGTTCGACGCCGCCCTGTGGGGCGACCTGAGCCTGGGCCGCCTGGGGGCCCAGGGGGCCGCCTACTTCGCCGCCGGGGACGAGCACCTCACCATCTTCACCTGGGAGATGCTCCCGGAGGCGGTGGAGAATTTCAAGGAGCACTACCAAAGCTATACCCTGCCCCAGTCCCTGGAGTGGACCGAGGACCAGGCGGTGGAGGCCTTCTTAAACGGCGAGGCCGCCATCCTCTTCGCCGGGTCCGGCGTGGGGGAGGAGCTGGCCGCCTCCCTGCCCGAGGGCAGCTGGGGGACCATCGGCCCGGTGCAGGGGGCCACAGGGGCCTCCGTCATCTCCGACCAGTACGTGGGCTGGGCCGTCTCCGCCCACAGTGAGGAGCCGGAAATCGCCGCCCACTTCCTGCTGTACCTCTCCAGCGCCGACAACAACACCCACTTCGCCAAGATGACCGGAGCCCTGCCCATCCACGTCTCCGCCCTGGAGATGGAGCCCTCCCTGCTGGAGGGGGACCGGGGCGGCGAGATGTACATGATGGAGAAGAACGACTGGTATCAGTACGCCGACCCGCCGGTGATGTACCAGGCCTACGAGACCTGGCCCGCCCAGCGGGACCAGCTGGTGCGGGAGCTTCTGGCCGGTTCCGTCACCGGGGAGGAGCTGCTGGCGGAGATGGACGCCTACTGGACCCAGGCCTTCGAGACCGAGGGTGACCTGCTGGGCATCCACGAGGAAGAGGACGAGTGACAAGTAGAAAGGCACAGGGGCTTTTTGGCTCCTGTGCCTTTTGTATGCGCTGCGATTTAAGAGTCCTGCTCCTGGGCGGGGATGCGCACCGCCAGGCCGTTGAACTCCACGCCCTCCCCGGCGGGGATGAGCAGGTACCGCTTCCCGTCGATGACCCGGGCCTGCACCAGGGGGGAGTAGTCCGCCTCCACGGTCAGTGACACCTGGGGCGTTTTGATCTCCACCTTCCCCGGGTCCATCAGGTTCAGGGGGTCCAGGGCCGCGCCCTCCCCAAAGCGCTCGTCGCACAGGGCCTGGAAGGCCTCCACGTTCTCCGCCGGCACCTCGCACTGGGTGAGGATCTGCCCGATGGCCCGGGCCGTCAGGGTGAGTGGCTCCGGGTTTTTCGACTCCTTGTGCTCCGCCACCAGACCGGAGAGCTGGCTGTGGAGCACCTGTACCACGTCCATGCTGCACTCCTGGCCCAAGGCCTCGGCCAGCGCCTCCTGAAAGGCCTCCTTCTGCTCCTCCGCCGCCATGGGCACCTCGGTGTGGAACACACTGTCCAGGAAAGGCTCGGGCAGCAGGTCGGGCTTGCGGCAGTAGAACAGGGCGTTGTAGAGGTTGGCCGCCCGGTCGTCAAAGGCGGGGAACAGGAACCCGTACTCCGGGGCCGCCACGTTCTGGGGGGAGTAGCAGTGGAACTCGTTGTCCCCGGGGTAGTAGCTCAGCCCCGGCTTGCCCTCCTTCACCGGGCACACCGCGCAGAGAATGTAGGAGAACACCCGGTCCCCGTCCTCCAGGCGGGTGCCGTCCTTGGCCTTTACCGGCACGTCGTAGGTGTCGTGGGCCAGCAGCAGCAGGTAGCTGCCCTCCAGGTTCAAAGTCTCCATGGCCTTCTGGTAAAAGGCCTGGCGGGCCTCCCCGTCCTGTAAGCCCGATTCCCGCAGGGCCATCAGCAGTTTGTGCTCCTCGCTGTCCACCACCTGCTGGGTGGAGAACACCAGGTCGATGAGATGCTTCCCCAGCCGCCCGGAGAGGGACTTCTTCAGCAGGGCGAAGTACTGCTCCGCCTCCTCCTGGGGCAGCATGGACAGGGGCTCGTCCAGATCGGTGATGAGCTCTCCCCGGTCGTTGACAAAGCACCCGTAGATGCGGCGCACCGCGTTTTTCTCCGGCTGCCACCGGCGGCGCAGCTCTGCGACCTCTTTCGTATTCATAGGGCGTTACCTCGCTTTTTCAAAAAATACCCTCCTATTGTACCGGAAAGCGCGGGAAAAAGCAACCGCCCTTTTCCCTGCAAAAAAAGGGGCGGGCCACCTGGGCCCGCCCCCTGTCTCCTGTCTGGTTACGACGCTGTGGGGTCCCCGCACACCCCCAGGAACAGCAGGGTGCTGTCCATCCTGCTGTACTCCATCTCCTCGGTGGAGGTAAGGGCCGTCACCCCGTAGAGGAAGGGCCGGTCCAGCACCATGTCGATCTCCAGGGGCGGGGGCCCGCTGGAGCCGCTCATGGAGGTCGCCGTGTAGGCCGCGGCCTCGATGCCCTCCTCGTCAATGGCGAAGTGCACCCCGTGGCTGCCCCCGGAAAGGGTCAGCCGCTCCACCTCCGTCATGCCGGAGAAGTCCGCGGTAGCGGGGTTGCCGGCGGTGGTGAGCCCCAGCTGGGGCAGCACGTCCCCCAGGTCAAACTGGCTGTCCACCGTAAATTTTGGCACCGACCAGTTTACCTGGGCGTAGGCGCCGCCAGTCATGACCTGCTCCAGCTCCTCCCAGAAGTCCGGGTCCTCCAGCAGCTCCTGGGGGGTGGTGCCCTCCTCCGGCAGGACGAAGAAGGCGATCGCCTGGCTGGAAAGCCCCATGACCGCTATGGTGTAGTTTTCCCCCATCCAGGCGGAGGTCCACTGGCCCTCGGCGTGCATAAAGTCCGCGGTGACGGTGGAGCCGTCGGCTCGGGTAAACTCCTCTTGGCTGGTCAGATGGGGGTCAAACTCGTCCATCCACTTGCTGTGGAAGTACAGGGTGTTCACCACCGCCAGGCGGGCGTTCGTGTCAAACTGCAATTCCGGGGCCAGCAGCCCCTGGGTGTTGTCGCTGATCCACCGGCTCACCTCGCTCCCCAGCTGGGGGTCCCGGAAGTCCCCGGAGAACAGGGCGGCGAAGTAGTCCTCCCCGGCGGTGTCCAAAAAGCTCTGGGCGAAGGGGTACCCCTTCTGCAGCCACAGGGAGTTGGCCATGGTCAGGGTGCCCCGGTCGTTGTCCTGGTAGAGCTGCCGGTAGCAGCGGCCCGCCTGTTCCCCCAGCCAGTCCAGGTCGGGGGCGCAGAGGACCTCCAGAAACTCCTCCTGGGTCTTCCCCTGGGACCCCGACCCCGCCAGGGCCAGGGCGTAGTACAAACTCAGGGGGGAGAAGCAGCCGTTCTCCTCCTCGCCCAGGAGCAGGGGCGCGGCCTTTTGGGCAAAGCCGCTCACCGCCTGGGGGAAGGCTTCCTCCACCTTGGATTCCTCGCCCAAGCGATTGAACTCCTCCTGGGCCTCCTGGTCGATGGTAAAGGCCCCATCCTCGGTGGTGCTGTAAAGTGCGTCCATGTCGTGCAGGTCCTGGAGGGCAGGCGGAGCCAGCACCTGCAGCGTGGGGCCGCCCTCCTCATACCCGGTGACGCCGGAGAGCCCCAGCCCCCGCAGGGCGAAGAAGCCCCCGCCCAGCACCACCACGGCGGCCAGGCACAGGCCCAGGGCCGTCCGCTTCCGGCGTTTTTGGGCGGCGTCCCGTTTCTGGTACACCGCCGCCTTAAACTCCTCTGGAGTTTTCATCTGCGCGCCTCCTTTCCCAGGTCCTGCTTCAGGGCCTGTTTCCCGCGGTAGGAGAGATTCTCCACCTGCTTCTTGTTTTTGCCCAGCACCCTGGCCGCCTCGTCCAGGCTGAGCCCCTCGAAGTACAGCAGGTACAGGGCCTCCTGGTACTGCTCCGGCAGCCGGCGGATGGCCTCCACCAGCTCCCGGCGCTCCTCGTCCCGGCACACCCGGTCCTCCAGGCTCAGGGCCTCCGCCTGCAGCAGGGGGGAGAGGGGCTGTTCCTTCCGCCTCCCCCGGCGGTGCAGGTGGCTCAGGGCTTTCCGCTTCCCAATGGTGAACAGATAGGTCTTCAGGCTGGCGCCCCCATCCTCCCGCCACCGGTGGAGCAGCAGCTCCACAAAGGCGTCCTCCGCCGCGTCCTCCGCGTCCTCCACCGAGGGCAGAAACCGCAGCAGAAAGAAGATGAGGTTCTCCCGGTACAGCTCCATCAACTGGTCGAAGCCTGTCTCATCCCCGGCGAGGTACCGCCGGTAGTACTCGGCTCCCTGGTCCATGGCGCACCCTCCTTTCACTCCTCTCTAACCATTATACGGGAAACGGGCCGAAAACACTCACAAAAATAAGAAAAAAGCCCGGGATTTTTTCAGCTTTCCGGGAAAGGGAAACAGGGGGTTGTGAACTGCGCCAGGTTTTGGTATAATAACATAGATTATGGAAAAGTTTGCCCAAGAGAGGAGCCTGCCCTATGGAAGTGAAACTGCTGGCCTACACCCCCCAGCCGGAAAAGACCGTGGCCTGCGCCGCCAAGCTGTGCTACGCCGCCGCGGACATCGACACGGTGTACGAGGGCCTCACCGAGGAAAAGACCGCCTCCTTTCTGGAGATGCTTGGTTCCATCGGCCACGAGAGCCCCATCGAGCACGCCAGCTTCACCTTCGGCATCCAGGGGGTGTCCCGCTCCCTCTTGGCCCAGATCACCCGGCACCGCATCGCCTCCTACAGCGTGCAGAGCCAGCGCTATGTAAAAGAGAACGCCTTCGAATTCGTCCTGCCCCCGGAGATCGAAGCCATCCCCGCGGCCAAAGAGGAATTCCTCCGGGCCATGGAGGAGGACCAGAAGCACTACGAGAACCTCACCGCCCTCCTGAAAGAAAAGCACAGGCGGGAGCTGCTGGCCCAGGGGGAGGACGAGAAGTCCGCCAACCGGAAGGCGGAGAAAAAGGCCATCGAGGACGCCCGCTTCGTGCTGCCCAACGCCTGCGCCACTAAGATGATCTGCACCATGAACGCCCGGTCCCTCCTCAACTTCTTCACCCACCGGTGCTGCAACCGGGCCCAGTGGGAGATCCGTGCCCTGGCGGTGGAGATGCTCAAAGAGGTGAAGGCCGTGGCGCCCCATATCTTCGAGAAGGCCGGCCCCCCCTGCCTGCGGGGGAATTGCCCCGAGGGCAAGATGAGCTGCGGGAAAATGAAAGAGGTCCGGGAAAGGTTCGCGTCCCTGTGACTTTTCCCCGCCCCTGGACCATACTAGAGAGAAAGGGAGGACTGCTGTGGGCTTAGTGGTACTGGAGGGCCTGGACGGCAGCGGCAAGGGCACCCAGGCCCAGCTGCTGCACAGGGCCCTGGAAAATAGGGGGGAGCCGGTGCGCAAGGTCACCTTCCCCGATTACAGCTCCCCCTCCTCATCCCTGGTGAAAATGTACCTGAACGGGGAGTTCGGCAGCGACCCGGAGGACGTAAACGCCTACGCCGCCAGCGCCTTCTACGCGGTGGACCGCTACGCCAGCTACAAAAAGGACTGGGGCGCGGACTACCGGCAGGGGACCCTCATCCTCTGCGACCGGTACGCCACCTCCAACCTGATCTACCAGCTGGGCAAGCTCCCCCGGACCGAGTGGGAGGACTACCTCGCCTGGGCCCAGGACCTGGAGTACAACAAGCTGGGCATCCCCCGGCCGGATCTGGTCGTCTACCTGGACATGCCCGTGGAGGTCTCCCAAAAGCTCCTCTTGCACCGCTACCACGGGGACAGCGGGAAGAAGGACATCCACGAGAGCCACCTGGCCTTCCTGCGCCAGTGCGCCGAGTGCGCCGCCTTCGCCGCCCAGCGCCTGGGCTGGCAGGTCGTCCCCTGCGCCAGAGACGGCGCGCCCCTGCCCGTGGAGGACATCCACCAGGCGGTGCTCCGCGCCGTGGAGCCCCTGCTGAAAAGTTCCTGAGAGAGGAGAGACCCCTATGGAGGAACAGGAGAAAAGGCGCTCTGTCGTACAAAAGACCGTGTGGAAGGGCGTCAGCTTTGGCAGCGTACTTGCCATGGTCATCAGCTACTGCAACTGGCACTCGGTGGGCTGGGCCATCCTCCACGGCCTGCTCAGCTGGGTGTATGTGATTTATTACGTGATTCGCTACGGTTTTTCTTAAACAAATCGGGAAAGGATGGTTTGCGATGGTCGTCGTATTTTTAGCCGATGGTTTTGAAGAGATCGAGGCCCTTACCCCGGTGGACATCCTGCGCCGGGCGGGGGTCACCGTAACATTGGCCGGGGTGACGGGGCGGGAAGTCACCGGCTCCCACGGCATCACGGTGAAAACCGACCTGGCCGCGGAGGACGTGGACCCGGCGGAGCTTGACGCTATGGTGCTCCCCGGCGGCCTGCCGGGCACCCACAACCTGGAGGCCTCCCCGGCGGTGCAGCACTGCATCGAGAGCTGCGTCAAAGAGGGCAAGCTGGTGGCCGCCATCTGCGCCGCTCCCTCCATCCTGGCCCACAAGGGCCTGCTGGCCGGGAAAAACGCCACCGCCTTCCCCAATTTCCAAAAGGACCTGACCGAGGGCGGCGCCGTCCTCAGCAGCGCCTATGTGGTGCGGGACGGCCAGTTCCTCACCGCCCGGGGCATGGGGGTCTCCACCCAGTTCGGCCTGGCCCTCACCGCGGCCCTGGTCTCCCCGGAGAAGGCCGCCCAGATCCAGGACGGCATCCAGTGGCAGGGCTGACCTCCCCCCAGGCGGCAAAGGCCGCCCTGCGCAGGGAGCTGCTCCGAAAGCGGCGGCAGCTTCCCGGCCGGCCGGAGAAGGACCGGGCCATTTTTCAAGTCATCACATCCCTGCCCCAGTACCGGCAGGCCCGGCGGCTCTACCTGTACGTGAGCACCGGGGAGGAGCCGGACACCCGCCGCCTGCTCTTGGCCGCTTTACAGGCGGGGAAAGAGGTGTACGCCCCCCGGTGCCTGGAGTGCCCGGGGGAGATGGCCTTCCTCCGCGTCACCGGGGAGGAGGACCTGGCGCCGGGTAAATTCGGTATTTACGAGCCGGACCCCCGGCGCTGCCCCCCAGCCCCAGAAGGGGAGGAGGGCCTGTGTCTGGTGCCCGGCCTGGCCTTCGACCGGGCAGGGTTCCGGCTGGGCTATGGAAAAGGCTATTACGACCGCTTTTTAGCGGCACATCCACAGTTAGAGACCGTGGGCCTGTGCTACGGGGCGCTGCTGCTGCCCCGGCTGCCCGCGGCGCCACACGACCAGAGGGTGCGGCTGGTGGCGGCGGAGGCGGGGGCCATCCCCTGCGCCGCCCAGGCCCCGCAACCCGGAAAGGAAAGAATGTTATGAGAGAGAGACCAGAGAAGGACCAGCGGCGGGGCGGGCAGCAGCCCTCCTCCACCGGCGGGTTCAAACTGCAGATCGACGAGCGGGACCTGGCCACGGGGAACATCGACCTGCCCCAGCGCCGCAGGAGCCAGCCCACCCCCTACGCCCCCACCGCCAACGACCAGGGCTACCTCACGGAGAAGGAGCGCAAGGCGGAGAAAAAGGCCCACAAAAAGCGGGACAAGCTGAAGGCCCGGAAGAACAAGCGGGTGTTCTCCCTGGTGTGGATCTGCATGGTGGTGCTGGTGTCCCTCACCCTGGCCAGCTACCTGGTCCAGGGCTCCAACGACTTTTTGGCCGTGGGCCGGGCCGAGGGCACCACCACGGTGAACATCCCCGAGGGCGGCCTTACCGACGTGGACCAGCTGGCCCAGATCCTCTACGACAGCGGGGCCATCAACAAGCCGGAATTCTTCAGCCTCTACTGCAAGATCACCATGGACGAGGAGGAGCTGAGCTGGATCAGCTCCGGCGCCTACGAGCTGGAGACCAACAAGGACTACGAGGACCTGATCAACACCCTCCAGGGCGGCAACGAGGTGAAGGAAGAGGTCACCGTCACCATCCCCGAGGGCTACAACGCCCTGGAGATCGCCGCTGTGCTGGAGGAGAACGAGGTCTGCGATGCCCAGGAGTTTTTGGACTACCTGAACACCGGGGACTTCACCAACTACGAGGAAGTGGCCCAGATCGGGGACACCTCCGGCCGGTACTACGCTTTAGAGGGCTACCTGTTCCCCGACACCTACACCTTCTATAAAAACGATGACCTGGATATGGTCATCGGCAAGATGCTCAACAACTTCCACGAGAAGATGACCGAGGACATCCTGAACAGCGTGGCCCAGTCCGACTACACCCTGGACGAGATCATCACCCTGGCCTCCATCATCCAGAACGAGGCCGCCGACTCCAACGACATGTACAAGGTCTCCGCCGTGCTCCACAACCGCCTGGAGTGGGGCGGCCAGCAGGACATCTACGTCCTGGGGTGCGACTCCACCGTCTACTACCCCTACCGCAACGCCGCCGCCGTGCCCACCAGCGACGCCCTGTCCTACGGCAACTACAACACCTACGACATCCAGGGCCTGCCCCCCGGGCCCATCAGCAACCCGGGCATCGACGCCATTATGGCGGCCCTGCGGCCCAGCACCGACGGCAACGCCCCCTACTACCTGTACTTCTGCCACGCCGCCGACGGCACCGCCTACTACGCCACCAACCAGTGGGACCACGAGTACAACCTGCAGCTGGCTGGCCTCACCGACTAGGGGCGCGCCATGTGGAAGAAAAAACCTGAGCTCCTCTCCCCGGCCGGGGACCGGGAGCGTTTGGAGGCCGCTGTCAATTACGGCGCCGACGCGGTGTACCTGGCGGGCAAGAGCTTCGGCATGCGCTCGGCCCCGTCCAACTTCACCGAGGAGGAGCTGGGGGAGGCCGTGGCCTACTGCCACAGCCGGGGCGTCAAAGTCTATGTGACCTGCAACACCCTGCCCCGCAACCGGGAATTTCAGGAGCTCCCCCGCTTCTTGGCGTTCTGCCAGGACGCCGGGGTGGACGCCTTCATCCTCTCGGACCTGGGGGTGCTGGCCATGGCCAAGCAGTACGCCCCCCAGGTGCACCGGCACATCTCCACCCAGTTCGGGGTGGTGAACTACGCCGCCGCCCAGGCCTGCTGCGACCTGGGGGCCCAGCGGGTGGTCCTGGCCCGGGAGGTCCCCCTGGCCGAGATCGCCGAAATCCGCCAAAAGACCGACCCCGCCCTGGAACTGGAGGCCTTCGCCCACGGCTCCATGTGCGTGTCCTTCTCCGGCCGGTGTTTGCTGTCCAACTATATGGCGGACCGGGACGCCAACCGGGGGGAGTGCGCCCAACCCTGCCGCTGGGAGTACACCCTCATCGAGAAGGAGCGGCCGGATCAGGCCTTCACCCTGCTCCAGCGGGAGGAGGGCGCCTACATCCTCAACTCCAACGACATGCGGATGATCCAGCACATCCCCGCCATGGTGGATGCCGGCATCACCAGCCTGAAGCTGGAGGGCCGGGCCAAGTCCGCCTACTACGTGGCCAGCGTCACCCAGGCCTACCGCCGTGCCATCGATTTCTTCTATGAGCACCCGGCGGACCCCCTTCCCCAGGAGATTCTGGAGGAGACGGAGAGGATCAGCCACCGTGCCTACTCCACCGGGTTCTACTTCGGCGGCCAGCCCGGCCAGACCCCGGACCGCAGCCAGTACACCCGCAATTACGAGCTGGTGGCCATCTGCCAGGGCCGGGAGGGGAACTTCCTGCGTCTCACCGAGCGCAACCGCTTCTTCCGGGGGGAAGAGGTGGACATCCTCCAGCCGGGGACCGAGCCCCTCACCGCCACCCTGGATGAGCTCTACAACGAGGACTGGGAGCCCATCGGCAAGGCCCCCCACGCGGAGATGACCGTCTACTGGAAAACCGCCATGCCCGTGGCCGCCGGCGCCTACCTCCGCCGCAAGGCCAACTAAAGGAGGACTTCCTGTGAAAAAGCTGATTTTTGGCATCGCCCTCCTGTTCGTGGGCGCGGCCGGGGTCATCGCCCTGCTGGCCTGCACCCTCCTGGCCGAGCCGGTGGTCTATAACGGCACAAGCGGCTGGCTGGGCTGTCTGCAAAGCATGGGCCTTACGCCCGCCCTGGCGGCCTTCCTAGTGGTCGCCCTGCTGGGCCTGGCCTTCGCCCTCTGTGGCGTGTTCGAAAAGAAAAAATAACCACCCTCAGCGCTCAGGCCCCCGCCCGGGCGCTGTTTTTTGCTTTTTATTTGTCCCCCATTTCCAAGGAACCCCTTCCGGCCCGGCGAAGCCGGGCCACCGTCTCGCCTGCCGGCTCGGTCGGCCGCTGGGCAACGTGCCACCGGCACGTAGCGGCCCCCAAAGGGGGGAGGCTGGTCTCACCTGCCGGTTCGGTCGGTTCGCGGCAGAGCGCCGCCGGCGCTCGCTCACCCCTCACTGAAGGGGCTGTCATGGCTGCGCCATGACTGGGGGAGTGCCCCTGTAGTAAGCCCCCTTTTCCCCGCATATCCTTTCCTAAGAGCAAGGAAAGGAGCGTTCCTATGAAACGGATCGGGAGAAAAACCATAGCCCTGCTGCTGGCCGCCGCCCTGGCCCTGCCCGGCCTCTCCGCCCAGGGGGCCGAGGCGCCGGTCACCGCCCCCGCCGCCGTGCTGATGGAGGCCTCCACCGGCCGGGTGTTGGCGGAGAAGGAGCCCCACCAGCAGCGGCCCTGTGCCTCCATCACCAAGGTGATGACCCTGCTGCTCACCTTCGAGGCCATGGAGGCGGGAAAGCTGTCCCTCACCGACACCCTCACCGCCTCGGCCCATGCCGCCTCCATGGGCGGGTCCGACATCTGGCTGGAGGAGGGGGAGCAGATGACCGTGGACGACCTCATCAAGGCCACGGTGATCATGAGCGCCAACGACGCCGCCGTGGTCCTGGCCGAGGCGGTCTCCGGCAGCGAGGAGGCCTTCGTGGCCCGGATGAATGAGCGGGCCCAAGAGCTGGGCATGGCGGACACGGTGTTCAAAAACTGCAACGGCCTGGACGAGGAGGGCCACGTCACCAGCGCCTACGACGTGGCCCTGATGAGCCGGGCCCTCCTCCGCTTCGAGAAGATCCGGGACTACACCCTCACCTGGATGGACTCTGTGCGAAACGGCGAGACCCAGCTGGTGAACACCAACAAGCTCATCCGCTCCTACCAGGGCATCACCGGGCTGAAAACCGGCACCACCTCCCAGGCGGGCAGCTGCATCGCCGCCACCGCGGAGCGGGACGGCATGGAGCTTATCGCCGTGGTGCTGGGGGCGGATTCCACCGACCACCGGTTCCAGGACGCCGCCGCCCTGCTGGACTGCGGCTTCGCCGGGTGGGAGGTGGCCCGGCCCCAGCCGCCCCAGCTGGGGGAGGTCCCCGTGGCCGGGGGCATGGAAACGACCGTCCCCGCCCAGGTGGGGGACCTGCCCTCCCTCCTGGTGGAGAAGGGCCAGGGGGAGCAGGTGGAGGAGGAGATCACCTGGCAGCCGGACCTCACCGCCCCCATCGCCCAGGGCCAGATTATCGGCCGCATTACCTACCGCCTGGCGGGGGAGACCCTGGGGGAGGCGGCCATCACCGCCGGGGCGGAGGTGGAGGCCGTCACCTTTTTTGCCGCCTTCCGCAGCCTGTGGCAGGCGGTCCTCGCCTGGTGTTAGGGCCCTGTTTTGGAAAATCCGGCAGAACCCATGAAAGCGGCCTTGCAAATTCCGCCGACTTATTGTAAAATAGAGACACAAAAAGAAAAAGCTGGCCCGCCCGGCCCCCTTCGGGGCAGGAGAACGGGCCCAGGTGGAAAAAACAGGAGGTATTTTTATGCCGCTGAAATTGGAGGACCGGTATCTCAAAGGGTTTGTCTCCCAGCACGAGTACCAGGCCATACAGCACCAGGTAGAGGCCGCCCACCAGCTGCTGGAGTCCGGCAAGGGCCCGGGCAGCGATTTCCTGGGCTGGACCACCCTGCCCCGGGATTATGACAAGGAGGAGTTTGCCCGCATCCAGGCCGCGGCCAAAAAGATCCAGGGCAATTCCGACGTGTTCGTGGTCATCGGCATCGGCGGGTCCTATCTGGGGGCCCGCGCCGCCATCGAATTCTTGAAGTCCGAAAAGTACAACGACCTGCGCAAGGACACCCCGGCCATCTACTTCACCGGGAATTCCATCAGCTCCACCGCCCTGGCGGAGCTGGTGCAGATCTGCGAGGGGAAAGACGTCTCCATCAATATGATCTCCAAGTCCGGCACCACCACCGAGCCGGCCATCGCCTTCCGGGTGTTCCGGGAGCTGCTGGAGAAAAAGTACGGCAAAGAGGGCGCCAAGGAGCGCATCTTCTGCACTACCGATAAGGCCAAGGGCACCTTAAAGCAGCTGGCCGACAAAGAGGGCTACGAGACCTTCGTGGTGCCCGACGACGTGGGCGGCCGCTTCTCCGTGCTCACCGCCGTGGGCTTGCTGCCCATCGCCGTGGCCGGGGCGGACATCAGCGCCCTCATGGCCGGCGCCCAGAAGGCTATGGAGAAATACACCAGCCCCGACCTCCAGGAGAACGACTGCTACAAGTACGCCGCCATCCGGAACATCCTGTACAACAAGGGCAAGTGCACCGAGGTCATGGTCTCCTACGAGCCCTGCTACGCCATGATGAACGAGTGGTGGAAGCAGCTCTACGGCGAGAGCGAGGGCAAGGACAACAAAGGCCTGTTCCCGGCCTCTGTCATCTTCTCCACCGACCTGCACTCCCTGGGCCAGTATATCCAGGACGGCCGCCGCACCCTGTTCGAGACCGTGGTGCTCATCGATACCCCCAAGCACCAGATCACCCTGGGCAACGACCCGGAGAACGTGGACGGCCTCAACTACCTGGAGGGCCGCACCATGGCCTTCGTCAACGAGAAGGCCTACGAAGGCACCGTCCTGGCCCACAACGATGGCGGCGTGCCCAACGTGGTCATCCACGCCTCCGATTTCTCCGAGGACACCCTGGGCCAGCTCATCTACTTCTTCGAGAAGGCCTGCGCCATCTCCGGCTACATGCTGGGGGTCAACCCCTTCGACCAGCCCGGCGTGGAGAGCTACAAGAAGAACATGTTCGCCCTGCTGGGCAAGCCCGGCTACGAGGAGGCCAAGGCCGCCCTGGAGGCCCGGCTGTCCCGGTAAGGCCATCCCATTGTTGCACATCTGCCTTCCCGGGGGACCGGCGCCGGCAGGCGGAAGAATAAAATAAAGGAGAGTTGTACTATGATCACTCTTTTGACTGGCAAAAAAGGCTCCGGCAAGACCAAGAAGCTCATCGACCTGGCCAACGCCGCCGTGGAGAAGTCCAACGGCAACGTGGTGGTAGTCGAAAAGGGCCTCAAGCTGACCTATGATATTTCCCACGCGGCCCGCCTCATCGACATCGACGCCTACGACGTGCAGGGGGGCAAGGGCCTGTACGGCTTCCTGGCCGGCATTTGCGCCGGGAACTACGATGTCACCGATGTATTCGTAGACTCCACCCTGAAGATCGCGGGCACCGGCGCCGAAGTGCTGGAGCCCCTGGTAAACGAGCTCAAGCGCCTCAGCGAGAGCGCCGAGGCCAACTTCGTGCTCTCCATCTCCGCCGCCGACGAGGAGATCCCCGCCGCCGTGCAGGAGTATGTGCTGAAGTAACAGCCCTTTCCAAAAACTGGCGAGAGGGGCGGCACCGGCCGCCCCTCTTTCTGCGATAGGCCCGCCTCCGGGGAAACGCGGAAAAAGGCTTGACAAAGCGGGAAACCCTCATTATAATATATCAGTACGGCATGAAGGTGGAGCTATGGTGATCGATCTTAAAAAGTTTTTTCTCTCAGAGGGCTGCAGCGAAGATGTGGCCTATGACCTGGACCTTTCGGAAGTGGAATTGGGCGGTGTCAAGCCGTTTTGTGCGCCGGTAAAGGTCAGGGCCCAGCTGAAGAGCTTTGCGGGTTCCGCCCTGCTTACGGCGGAGCTCTCTTATACGGTCACCATGCCCTGCGACAGGTGCTTCGAGACCACCACCCGTCACTTTGCCCCCACGTTCACCCACACCCTGGTGCGGGAGCTCAGCGGGGACGGCGACGACGAGGATTACGTGGTGGTGCCCGAGGAGCGGCTGGACTTGGACCAGCTGCTCACCGAGGACATCCTGCTGGACATGCCCAGCAAGTTTCTGTGCCGGCCGGACTGCAAGGGCATCTGCCCTGTATGCGGCAAAAACCGGAACCTGGAGGAGTGCTCCTGTGAACAGCGGGAGATAGACCCCCGTCTGGCGGCGCTGCAAAGCCTGCTGGAGGACCGCTGAACAAACCGCCGCCGGCGGTATTCATTATCGATAGACAGTGAGGAGGTGCTAGTATGGCAGTACCCAAGGGTAAAGTATCCAGTGCTCGGCAGAATAAGAGACGTTCCAACGTGTGGAAGCTGCAGCCCCCCGCGTTGATGAAGTGCCCGCAGTGCGGGGAGTATAAGACACCTCACAGAGTCTGTGGGAACTGCGGCTACTACAACGGCCGCGTTGTCGTGAAGAAGGACGCGTAAATTTCGAGCAGCGAAGCAAGGGAACGCCCAAAAGCGTTCCCTTCTTTTCTATCTTCCCGCGGGAGAGAGGAGGAAGCGCCATGGCGGTAACAATCACCGGGGTAGAGCCGGGCAGCCGGGCCCAGCGGCTGGGCATCCAGCCGGGGGACGTGCTGGTGTCCCTCAACGGCCACGAGATTGTGGACGTGCTGGACTACCGCTTTTTCGAGACAGAGAAGGAGCTGCGGGTCAGGCTCACCCGGGCGGGGGAGCCCTTCACCGTAGATTTAGCGAAACCCCAGTACGCCAGCCTGGGCCTGGAATTTGAGACCTACCTCATGGACCGGCAGCGCTCCTGCCGGAACAAGTGTGTGTTCTGCTTTATCGACCAGCTGCCCAAAGGTATGCGGGAGACCCTCTATTTCAAGGACGACGACGACCGGCTCTCCTTCCTGTTCGGCAACTACATCACCCTCACCAATATCGACGACCGGGAGATCGACCGCATTCTGCAGATGCGCATCTCGCCCATCAACGTGTCGGTACACACCATGGACCCGGGGCTCCGCTGCAAGATGATGGGCAACCGCTTCGCTGGGGACTCCCTGCGCCACCTGTACCGCCTGGCAGAGGGCGGCATCAAGCTCAACTGCCAGATCGTCCTGTGCCCCGGCCTCAACGACGGTGCTGCCCTGGAGCTCACCCTGGAGAAGCTCTTCTCCCTGGGGGAGGGGCTCCTCAGCGTGGCCTGTGTGCCCGTGGGCCTCACCCGCTACCGGGAGGGCCTGTACCCCCTCACCCCCTTCGACCGGGCGGGGGCCCTGCAGGCCGTGGCCCAGCTGGAGCGCTGGGGGGAGAAATTCCGCCGGGAGCGGGGCAGCCGCACGGTCTACGCCTCCGACGAGCTCTACCTCCTGGCCGGGCTGCCCATCCCGCCCCTGGAGTTTTACGAGGACTTCCCCCAGATCGAGAACGGCGTGGGCATGCTCCGCAACCTGGAGGACGAGCTCGCCTGGGCCCTCCAGGACCTGGACCTGCCCGACGTCACCCGGAAGGTCACCATCCCCACCGGGGAGGGGGGCTATGCTTTCTTCCAGGAGATGCTTGACGGATGCCGCCGGAAATGCCATAATTTAAGTATCGACCTGGTGCCGGTGAAAAACGACTTCTTCGGGGGCACGGTAAACGTCACCGGGCTCCTCACCGGCCAGGACATTTTGAAACACCTCCAGGGCCGGGACCTGGGGGACGAGGTGCTCCTCTCCACCAACATGCTCCGGGCCGGGGAGGACGTGTTCCTGGACGACATGACCCTCACCCAGCTCTCCGCCGCCCTGGGCGTGCCCTGCCGCCGGGTGGGCAGCACCGGCGAGGCCCTGGCCTGTGCCCTCTGGGGCCTGCCGGAGCCCTCCTCCCCCGGTCACAACCCCTACGAGGCCGCCTGGGAACACGCGTGACCGCGCGGGACGGGAAAATTCCTCTGGGCTTCGCCCGCCGGAATTTTAAGGGAACAGTTTCGCTGGATGGTAGCAGCAGGCTGCGAGTTTCGCCAACGCGAAACTCGGCCGAGCAAGTCGAACGACAGTGAGACTTGGCTCGTGGGACGGGAAAATTCCTCCACAAAGGGCGTTCCGGAATTTTAGTTTTGTGACCATGAGTCAAGTTGCGCAAAGTACAACTTACTCGGCCCCTCTTTCTCCCAGCGCAAGAAGCGCGGTTTTGCGAAGCAAAATGGGAGTTTTGCAAACTCCCAAGCGGTTCTTACCGAGTTAGACGAGCATAAGCGAGGATAACTCGTGGGGACAGGAAAATTCCTCTGGGCTTCGCCCGCCGGAATTTTGGCCCGTGACCGGACTGGACAAGAAAATTCCTCCACAAAGGGCGTTCCGGAATTTTGGTCCGTGGCCGGACTGGGCGAGAAAATCCCTTTGCGCTACGTGCGCCGGAATTTAGACAGCTTTCCCTAACCCGTGAAAAGGTGGAATCCCTTGCCTCCCCCACAGGGGGAGGTGCCGCCTTCAGGCGGCGGAGGGGGGTTAGGGCAGTGCCCCAGCCCTGCCCAATCGTTTTGATAGAAAGGATCGGTGAGAAGATGGCGAAGCCAATCGTGGCCATTGTGGGCCGGCCCAATGTGGGCAAATCCACCCTGTTCAATAAAATCGTGGGGCAGCGCCTCTCCATTGTGGAGGACACCCCCGGCGTCACCCGGGACCGCATTTTCGGCGACGGGGAGTGGTGCGGCCGCACCTTCTCCCTGGTGGACACCGGCGGCATCGAGCCCGCCTCCAAGGACGTGATCCTCACCCAGATGCGGGAGCAGGCCCAGATCGCCATCGACTCTGCCGCCGCCATCATCCTGGTCACCGACATCCGCTCGGGCGTCACCGCCACCGACCAGGACGTGGCCAGCCTCCTTTTGAAAAGCGGGGTGCCGGTGGTGCTCTGCGTCAATAAGTGCGACACCGTGGGCGAGCCCCCCGCCGAGTTTTACGAGTTCTACAACCTGGGCCTGGGGGACCCGGTGATGGTCTCCTCCGTCCACGGCCACGGCACCGGCGACCTGCTGGACCGGGTGGTGGCCCTCCTGCCCGAGGAGCAGGAGGAGGAAGAGGAGGGCGACATCATCAAGGTGGCGGTCATCGGCAAGCCCAACGTGGGCAAGTCCTCCCTGGTGAATAAGGTCAGCGGCGAGAACCGCTGTATCGTCTCCGACATCGCCGGCACCACCCGGGACGCCGTGGACACCACCATCGTCAATCAGCACGGCACCTTCACCTTTATCGACACCGCCGGCCTGCGCCGGAAGAGCAAGGTGGAGGACGCCATCGAGCACTACAGCAACCTCCGGGCCGAGATGGCCGTAGAGCGGGCCGACGTGTGCCTCATCCTCATCGACGCCCAGGTGGGCTTTACCGAGCAGGACTCCAAGGTGGCGGGTATCGCCCACGAGGCGGGCAAGGGCTGCATCATCTGCGTCAACAAGTGGGACGCCATCGAGAAGGACGACAAGACCATGCAGGAGATGCAGGCCAAACTGGAGAAGGACTTCTCCTTCATGTCCTACGCCCCCATCCTCTTCATCTCCGCCAAGACAGGCCAGCGCCTGGACAAGATGTTCGAGCTCATCAAGCAGGCCGCCGCCTCCAACGCCATGCGGGTGACCACCGGCGTCCTCAACGACATCCTGGCCCAGGCCACCGCCCGGGTGCAGCCCCCCACCGACAAGGGCAAGCGCCTGAAGATCTACTACATGACCCAGGCCTCCACCAAGCCGCCCACCTTCGTGTGCTTCTGCAACGACCACGAGCTCTTCCACTACTCCTACCAGCGGTACCTCATCAACCGCATCCGCGAGACCTTCGGCCTCACCGGCACCCCGGTACGCCTGGTCATCCGGGAGCGGGGCGAGCAGGACGGCAAGCGATAACAAAAAGGGGGAAACAGCCATGACGTTCTTACTCTACGCCGGGCCGCTGGCCCTGGCGGCGGTGGTGGGCTACCTGCTGGGCAGCGTCAACTGGTCCATCATACTCACCTGGTTTTTCAAAAATAAAGAGGACATCCGGAAGTACGGCAGCGGCAACGCGGGCATGACCAATGTCCTGCGCACCGTGGGCAAGGTGCCCGCGGCCCTCACCTTTGTGGGGGATTTCCTCAAGTGCGTGGCCGCCGTGCTCCTGGCGGTGCTCATCGCCTTCCTGTTCTCCGCCCTCTCCGGGATGGCCTACCCTCCGGAATTTCCCAGCGTGATGAAGTACGCCGCCGGCATGGCCTGCGTCATCGGCCACATCTTCCCGGTGTTCTACGGCTTCCGGGGGGGCAAGGGGGTGGTCACCGCCGCCGCCATGATCGCCTTCACCGACTGGCGGGTGTTCCTGCTGGTGCTCCTCACCTTTGCCGTCATGTTCGCCTGGAAGCGTATCGTCTCCCTGGCCTCGGTGACCTGTGCCGCCACCTACCCGGTGTACGCCTTCCTCCTCACCTTTTTCCTCAGCTTCCGCCGGGACGGCGCGCCCCTGTGGTACCTGCTGTTCGCCACGGCGGCCGCCCTGTTCGTGGGGCTCACGGTGCTCATCAAGCACCACGCCAACATCGGCCGCCTCCTCCGGGGGGAGGAGAAGCCCGTCATCCTGGGCCGGAAAAAGTGACCCTTCCCGCCGGAAACCGGGACCTGATTTCCCCGACCATTTTGTGAGTTCCCGCCGTTTTTGCGATTTTTCCCCCGGCTTTTGCGGCAAAGGGGCGGTTGATGTCTCCCTGCGGTTGACATTTTTCCGGCGATGTATTATGATAAGCAACAGTCTAATACTAGGAAAAGAATCACAGCCCGTTTGGCTGTCTCAGGTTGTTAGGAAGTGTGATTTTGGATAAATACGTCATCAAGGGCGGCAACCGCCTCACCGGCGAAGTGACCATCAGCGGCGCGAAGAACGCCGCCGTGGCCATCATCCCCGCCGTCATCCTGTCCGAGGCGCCCTGCCGTATCGAAAATATCCCCGACATCTCCGACGTAAAGACCCTCACGAACATCCTCCAGGAGATGGGGGGCAAGGTGGAGTACCTGGACCGCCACACCATCATCGTGGACCCCCGCTCCATCGACACGGACATCGTCTCCGCCGAGAGCGCCCGGCGCATCCGGGCCTCCTACTACTTTATCGGGGCCCTGCTGGGCCGCTGCCGCAACGCGGTGGTGCCCCTGCCCGGGGGCTGCAACTTCGGGGTGCGTCCCATCGACCAGCACCTCAAGGGCTTCGCGGCCTTGGGCTGCGACTACAGCCTGGACAACGGCATGATCGCCGTCTCCGCTAAAAACGACCTTCACGGGGCCAGCATCTACCTGGACGTGGTCACCGTGGGCGCCACCATGAACATTATGCTGGCCGCGGTAAAGGCCCGGGGCCTCACCATCATCGAGAACGCCGCGAGAGAGCCCCACATCGTGGACCTGGCCAACTTCCTGAACACCATGGGCGCCGACATCCGGGGCGCCGGCACGGACACCATCAAGATCCACGGCGTCCAGAAGCTGCGGGGCTGCACCTACTCCATCATCCCCGACCAGATCGAGGCCGGCACCTACATGGTGGCCGCTGCCGCCACCGGCGGCGACGTCACCGTGAAGAACGTGACCCCCAAGCATCTGGAGTCCATCTCCGCCAAGCTGGAGGAGATGGGCGTCACCGTAGAGGAGGGGGACGACAGCGTGCGGGTGGTGTGCGACAAGCCCCTGCGCAAGTGCAACGTGAAGACCATGCCCCATCCCGGCTTCCCCACGGACATGCAGCCCCAGATCGTGGCCCTGCTGTCCATCGCCCAGGGCACCAGCATGGTCAACGAGAGCGTCTGGGAGGGCGGCCGCTTCAAGTATGTGGACGAGCTGCGGCGCATGGGCGCCCAGATCACCGTAGACGGCAAGGTCGCCATTGTAGAGGGCGTAGACCACCTCAAGGGCGCCCCTGTCCGGGCCCTGGACCTGCGGGCCGGGGCGGCCATGGTCATCGCCGGGCTGGTAGCCGAGGGCACCACCCAGGTGGAGGACGTGGTGTATATCGAGCGCGGCTACGAGAACATCGTGGACAAGCTGGTAAACCTGGGGGCGGACATCTACCGCCGCCGGGACGGAAAAGACGAGGCCCCGGCCAACGTGGGCTGAAGCAGAGCCCCACACCGGCCCTGCTATCATGTGAGAAAAGAAAGGGAGCCGCTTCCGGCTCCCTTCTTTCTGCGGAGGGAAACATCTATGGCCAGACTTTGCCCGCTGTTCAGCGGCAGCTCCGGCAACAGCTATTACATCGGCTCCCGCAGCTGCGGCCTGCTCATCGACGCCGGCCGCAGCGCAAAACAGCTGGAGGGCATGCTGCGTCTCTGCGGCATTGACCCCCTGGCCATCGGGGGCATCCTGGTCACCCACGAGCACACGGACCACGTGTCCGGCCTGCGGGTGTTCGCCAAAAAATTCGGCACCCCCATCTACGCCTCGGCGGGGACGCTCCGCGCCCTGGCCCCCAGCCTGGAGGGCCTGGAGACCCACACCGCCCACCCCGGCCTGGAGCTCTCCGGTATGGAGGTGGAACCCTTCCCCACCAGCCACGACTGCGCCGAGTCCACGGGCTACCGCATCCGTACCCAGGACGGCCGCACCTTCGCCCTGGCCACCGACCTGGGCCAGGTCACCGACACGGTGCGCAGCCACCTGCTGGGGGCGGATTTCGTGGTCATCGAATCCAACCACGACCTGGAGCTGCTGCGCACCGGCCCCTACCCGGCCATGCTCAAGCGCCGTATCCTGTCCGAGCGGGGCCACCTGTCCAACCGGGCCTGTGCCGCCCTGCTGCCGCAGCTGCTCCAAAGCGGTACCCGCCGGTTCCTGCTGGCCCATCTCAGCCACGAGAACAACACCCCCGCCCTGGCCCTGGGTACCTCTCTGGAGGCCCTCACCCGGGCGGGCTATGTCCGGGAGGTGGACTTCCTCCTGGACGTGGCCCAGCCGGAAAACCGGGCGGGGAAGTCCATCATCTTTTAAGGGGGGAGCGCCCATGCTGGGGGTGCGGCTCATCTGCATCGGCAAACTGAAAGAGCGCTACTGGCGTGACGCCGTGGCGGAATACGAAAAGCGGCTGCGGCCCCTGTGCCGGTGGGAGCTGATGGAGCTCCCCGAGGCCCGCCTACCCCAGGACCCCTCCCCGGCGGAGATCAAAGCGGCCCTGGAGAAGGAGGCCGCCGCCATTTTAGAGCGGACCCAGGGCGCCGTGTACCCCCTGTGCATCGAGGGGAAGCAGCTGGATTCCCCCGCCCTGGCCCGGCGGCTGCAAAAGGCCATGGACCATCCCGGGGCGGTGACCTTCGTCATCGGCAGCTCCTTCGGCCTGGCGGACGCCGTCAAACAGGCGGGGGAGGGCATCTCCATGTCCCCCATGACCTTCCCCCACCAGTTGGCCCGGGTCATGCTCTGCGAGCAGCTCTACCGGGGCTTCCAAATTTTGCAGAACTCCAAATACCACAAGTAAGGCGGCCCCGGCCGCCTTTTTCTTTTTGCCCGGCATTTTTTCCGTCTTGTCGTTTCCCGCCGCGCCCTGCACCCCGCGTCCCCTTCCTCAAAGTGATTCTCCGGGACGATACCACTGCCCGTCTCTTCCCGCAATCTCTCTTGCCCCGCCGCGCCCTGCCGCCCCGCGCCCCTTCCCCAAAGTGATTCTCCGGGGCGATACCACCGCCCCTCCCTTCCCGCAATCTCCCTTGCCCCGCCGCGCCCTGGCACCCCGCGCCCCCTTCCTCAAA
>LBJMC04202__coassemble_296_pt1 | contig 41096 bp, 37 predicted proteins | sample LBJMC04202__metabat2_high_PE_010 | metagenome-assembled genome bin LBJMC04202
GGAACACGGACACACCGATAGCCGCCGCGTCCAGCACCGGCACCTCCAGCTTCCCCTGGAGGTAGGTCTTGCAGATGTCCTTTAACTCTAAGATCATGCCGCGCCCTCCGAGTCCTGGACCAGGTCGAAGGCAGCCCCGGCATCCCGGGCCTCCACGGTCACGCCGCCGTCCAGCTCGGCGTCCCCCGCCTCGGTGTCGTCATAGGTATCGTCGTAGGTATCGGTATCCGTATTGCCGTAAGTATCGTCGTAGGTGCCGTCCTCCAGATAGGCGGAGCCGTCCATGCCCTCCTCCCCGTAGAGCATCCCGTCGTCCACGGCGGTGCCGTCCTCGGGGAAGGCCGGGTCCTGCACCGGCCCGGCGGCCAGGCTCTCGTCACTGGTGACAGGCCCGCCCTCCACCAGGTCCTCACTGGGGTAGGCGATGCGGTCCTGGGCGGTGAGGCCGGAGGTGATCTGGTACATGTCGTTCTCCGCGTCGTAATCCCCCAGGGTCAGGGAGCGAATCTCCAGCCTGTCGTTCTCGTCGGCGGCCCACACAAAGCTGCCCACCTCGTCGTGGTCGATATAGGCCGCGGGCAGCCACAGGCCCTCCCGTTGGGCGGCGGGGCCCAGATCGGGCTCAATGTACACGTGCTGCCCTAAAATCAGCCCCTCCAGGGAGTCCAGGGTCACATAGAAGTTGTACCGGGAGCTCCGCTGGCCCGCGTCCCCGGACACATAGTGCATGCTGTTGCTCTGGTCGTCGGTGGGCTCCATCTCAATGGTGTCCACCAGGCCGGTCCAGGTCTGGGACTCGTCCACCCGGGAGTGGACAATCACCGCCTGGCCCTGGTACAGGCTGCCCAGGTTCAGCTCGCTGATGGTCCCCTTGACGCGGTACTCCCCGGAGGACAAAATGCTGATGAAGGGCAGGGGCTGCCCGGTGATGTCGGTGCCGCCGTTTACGTTCACCTCTTTCACCACGCCCTCCACTTCCGAGTAGACCTCGGCGTTCTCCAGGGAGGACTTCAGCTTGTCGATCTCGCTCTTCTTTACCGTGCTGTTGTACTCCGCGTTCTTGATCTGCAGCTCCACCGACTGGATCTGCACCGTGTAGGAGTACTGCTCGTCCTTGCTGGCCTTTTTCTTTTCCTTCTCCAGGTCGCTCAGCTGGTTCTTCAGGGTGCTGATCTGGTTGGAGATGCCCTCCAGGTCCAGCTCCGCCTGCTCCAGGTTGAGCTGCATCTCCTCCGTGTCATAGCGGAACAGGGGGGTGCCGGGCTGCACCTGATCCCCCTTAGCCACCAGCACCTCGGCCACGGTCTTGCTCTCGTCCTTGGTCACGTCGTAGGTCTGCTGGGGCTCCACCACACCGGCGTACCGGGGGTTGGTGCCCATGTCCATGCCGGTGATGGACGCCACGGAGTTCACGTACACCGGCGGCGCGCTGGACGCGGCCAGGTAGTCCTTCAGCCAAAGGAACCACACACAGGCCGCCGCGGCCGCCAGCACCGCAAGGCAGACGAGCACGATGACCACCGGTTTTTTCTTGGATTTATGTTTCATAAGCTGCGAGCGCTCCTCAAAAATCATAATGTAGTAGACATTCTGCTCTATTATACCGTATTTGGGTGTTCCCTGCAACAGGAAATCCCCCTTTTTCCGGGAAAATCTTGGAAAAACAGGTGACAAAAGCCCCCTGTCCGCCCGCCGGTGATCCCGGCGGAGGCCAAAGCACCGGGGGAGGGGAGACGAAATCAGGGGAGACCTCGCTTTTCTCTGGCCCGGGGCGCCGTTTTGACCCGCCTCCCGGCGGGAGCTTTCCCTCTCCCGCTTGCATCGCGCCCTGGGATGGGGTATACTGGGGGTAAGTTTTCGGCTAAGGAGTGAGTTTTCATGCGGGAGCACATCGCCAGAGACATGACAGAGCTGATCGGGGCTACCCCCCTGCTGGAGGCCGCCCGGTTTTTCCCCCGGGAGCGGGGCGGCCGGCTGCTGGCCAAGCTGGAGTACCTGAACCCCGCCGGCAGCGTGAAGGACCGGGCCGCCCTGTCCATGATCGAGGACGCGGAGCGAAGGGGCAAGCTGGCCCCCGGCGGCCTCATCGTCGAGCCTACCTCCGGCAACACGGGCATCGGGTTGGCGGCCATCGCCGCGGCCCGGGGCTACCGGGTGGTGCTCACCATGCCCGACACCATGAGCGTGGAGCGCCGCGCCCTGCTGGCGGCCTACGGCGCGAAAATCATCCTCACCCCCGGGGAGAAGGGCATGGCCGGCTCCATCGAAAAGGCGGAGGAGCTCTGCCGGGAGAACCCGGGCAGCTTTTTGGCCGGCCAGTTCGAGAACCCCGCCAACCCCGCCGCCCACTACCGCACCACCGGCCCGGAGATCTGGGAGCAGTGCGGGGGAAGTTTAGACATCTTCCTGGCCGGGGTGGGCACCGGCGGCACCCTCACCGGCGTGGGCCGCTACTTAAAGGAGCGGGACCCGTCCATCCAGGTGGTGGCCATGGAGCCCGCGGGCTCCCCGGTGCTCTCCCAGGGCAAGAGCGGCCCCCACGGCCTCCAGGGCATCGGCGCCGGCTTCGTGCCCAAGGCCCTGGACACCACCGTCTACGACCAGGTGGTCACCGTCACCGAGGAGGAGGCCTACAGCGCCGCCCGGCGCTTCGCCAAAACCGAGGGCATCTTGGTGGGCATCTCCTCCGGTGCGGCCCTGGCCGCCGGGGAGCGCCTCCTGTCCGCCCCGGAAAACCAGGGCAAAACCCTGGTGGTCCTCCTGCCCGACACCGGCTACCGCTACCTCTCCACCCCGCTGTTCGAGGGCTGAGCCATGGCCAAAAAATACTACGCGGTCAAAAACGGCAAAAGCGGCGACAATATCTATCAGAGCTGGGCGGAATGCGAGGCCCAGGTAAAGGGCGCCCCCGGGGTGCTCTTCAAGGGCTTTGCCACCCGGGCGGAGGCGGAGGCCTTCCTCCAGCGGGCAGGGGAGTCCCCCGCCGAGGAGGACGCCCCCCAGCCCTCCCAGCGGGAGGGCGTGGCCGTGGCCTATGTGGACGGCAGCTACCACGACGCCACCAAGGAATTCGCCTGCGGGGCGGTGCTCTTTTACGGCGATGAGACCAAATACTTCTCCCACAAGTACAGCGACCCCGCCCTGGCGGACATGCGCAACGTGGCCGGGGAGATCATGGGCGCCGTCACGGTGATCGACTACTGCCGCAAAGCGGGCATCCCCGCCCTGGAGATCCACCACGACTACGAGGGCGTGGCCAAGTGGGCCCAGGGCCTGTGGAAGGCCAATAAGCCCGGCACCCAGGCCTATGCCGCCCTGTGCCGGGAGGCCGCCCGGGACCTGAAGCTCACCTTCGTCAAGGTGAAGGGCCACTCCGGCAACGCCTGCAACGACCTGGCGGACCGCCTGGCCCGGAAAGCCCTGGGCCTATAGCGAGATAGAGAAAGGGCCGGAGCACACCGCTCCGGCCCTTTGCTTTTGTGTTTTTTGATTTAAGAGCGCACAGCCTTCTCCAGCCGCTCCAGGGCGTCCTTCAGCACCCACTGGGGGCAGGCCAGGTTCACCCGCTCAAAGCCCTTGCCCTCGTCGCCGAACATGTAACCCTCGTCCAGGAAGAGCTGGGCCTTCTGCACCATCAGCTCCTCCAGCTCCTCGGCGGTCTTGCCCAGGGCGGTGCAGTCCAGCCAAAGCAGGTAGGTGCCCTCCAGGGGCACCACCTTGATCTCCGGCAGCCGCTCCTGGATGAACGCCTTGGCAAACTCGTAATTCCCGGCGATGACCTGGAGCATCTCCTCCATCCAGGGCTTGCAGTGGGTGTAGGCCAAACGGCAGGCCTCCAGGCCCAGGGCGCTGGGGTCGTGGTCGGCATAGGCGCCCCGCACGGCGGCGAATTTCTCCCGGTCCTCCGCCTTGGGGATGATGATATTGGAGGTCTGCATGGCCGCCAGGTTAAAGGTCTTGCTGGGGGCGGTGCAGACGATGATGTCCTCCGGGTCCGGGGCCACGGTGGAGAACACCGTGTGCTTGTGGCCGGGCATCACCAGGTCGAAGTGGATCTCGTCGCTGATGACCTTCACCCCGTGCTTCTGGCAGATCTCCGCCACCCGCTTCAGCTCCTGGGGGGTCCACACCCGGCCCACCGGGTTGTGGGGGCTGCAGAAGATCATCAGCTTGCTGTCGTCCTCGGCGGCGATCTTATCAAGCAGGTCAAAATCGATGGTGTAGGTGTTGTCCCGGTAGACCAGGGGGCAGCCTTTTACCTTGCGGCCATTGGCCTTGGTGGCCATGTAGAAGGGGTAGTACACCGGGGTGAGGATGATGACCCCGTCCCCGGGCTGGGTGAGGGCGCTCACCAGCATGAACAGGGCGGTGACCACGCCGTGGGTGCAGCAGATCCACTCCGGCTGGATGTCCCAGCTGTGCTGGTCCTTCATCCACTGGCACACGGCGGCCTTGTACTCCTCCGTGGGGCTGGTGTACCCCAGGATATGGGTGTCCAGATAGGCCTTCAGGCCCTCCACCACCTCAGGTGGGTTCTTGAACTCCATGTCCGCCACAGAGAGGGGCACGATGCCCTCCCGCACGTTGGGGTTCTTCTCCTTCATGCCGTCCCATTTCCCCGAGCCGCAGTGGGAGCGGTCTACCAGGGTCTCAAAATCATAGCGCATGTGTTTTGACCTCCATAAAAACCCCCGGGCAAAGGGAGAGCCCTCCGCCCGGGATGATCTCAGATCCTTACCCCCATTATCTTCCACTTTTCCCGCTTTGTCAACGGGATGGGGCAAAAACCGTTTTATTTTACCCGCACCAGCTCGTACTCCCGGGTGCCCAAGCCCAGCTTCTCCCCGTGCTCCAGGCAGCTCTTCCAGTTGGTGTCCGGGTGGGTGTCGGTGAAGTGGTCGTGGTGGCACTGGTCCCGCTCGTCCAGCACAGAGCCAGGCATGCTGGGCTGGGCGTTCACCGCGTCAGCGCAGGCCTGGTCCAGGGCGATGGGGTCGAAGGAGGCGAACATGCCCACATCCGGCACGATGGGCACATCGTTCTCCCCGTGGCAGTCGCAGTAGGGGGACACGTCCATCACCAAGGAGATGTGGAAGCAGGGCTTGTCCTTCACCACGGCCCAGGTGTACTCGGCGATTTTATAATTCAGCACGTCGTTGGCCTCGTCGCTGGCGGGCTGCACCGCGTCCACGGGACAGCGGCCGATGCACCGCCCGCAGCCCACGCACTTACTGTGGTCGATTCTGGCCTTCCGGTCGGTGATGGCGATGGCGCTGTGGGCGCAGTCCTTCTGGCAGGAGCCGCAGCCGACGCACTTCTCCTGCTCGATGTGGGGCTTCCCGGCGGAGTGCATCTCCATCTTCCCGGCCCGGGAGCCGCACCCCATGCCGATGTTCTTCAAACAGCCGCCGAAGCCCGTGGCCTCGTGGCCCTTAAAGTGGGTCAGGCTGATGAATACGTCCGCGTCCATAATAGCCGTGCCGATCTTGGCCTCTTTCACATACTCCCCGTTGATGGGCACCAGCGTCTCGTCGGTGCCCTTCAGCCCGTCGGCGATGAGCACGTGGCAGCCGGTGGAGAAGGGGGAGAAGCCGTTTTCAAAGGCGGCGTCCAGGTGGTCCAGGGCGTTTTTCCGCCGGCCCACGTACAGGGTGTTGCAGTCGGTGAGGAAGGGCTTGCCCCCCAGCTCCTTCACCAGGTCCGCCACCACCTTGGCGTAGTTGGGCCGCAGGAAGGCCAGGTTCCCCGGCTCACCGAAGTGGATTTTGATGGCGGCGTACTTGTTCTGGAAGTCGATCTGGTCCATGCCCGCGGCCAGCAGCAGCTTGCGCAGCTTTTGCAGCAGGTTGCAGTCGAAACGGGCCCGCAGGTCGGTAAAGTAGACTTTTGCTTTTTCCATCTGTCATGCTCCTCCCAAATGAGTTTATGTCTATGATACAGGGTAAAGTGGGGTTTAAGTCAAGCCCCTGGCGGAATTTCGGCTCTTTCCGGCCTCTTTTGGGTGATTTCCGGGCTTTTCTGGGACTTTTCCGGGCGCTCCGGGGCCCCGCCGGCCCCGCTTCGCGGGGCTCGCAGCCCCTTTCGGGGGCCTGCCCCTGGGCCTGCGGCCCAGGGCGCCGGGGCCCCGGCCCCTCACTTCCGGCCGGCCCCTTTCTTCCCCGGGAGTTTCTCCCCGTTTGGTCCCACGCCCACCTTCTTGCAGAAGCCCGCCATGCAGCAGTTTTCGCAAAAGGCCTTGCGGGCGGTGCACACCGCCCTGCCGTGGAGCACCAGCCTGTGGCAGAAGTTGTTGGATTCCTCCGGGGGCAGCACGGCCCACAGGTCCCGCTCCACCTTTTCCGGGGCGGTATTGGCGGTAAGCCCCAGCCGCCCCGCGATGCGGATGCAGTGGGTGTCCGTCACCACGGCGGGCTTGCCGTACACGTCCCCCAGCACCAGGTTGGCGGTCTTGCGGCCCACCCCGGGGAGCTTCAGCAGGTCCTCCATGTTGTCGGGGACTTTGCCGCCAAACTCGTCCTTGATCATCCGGCAGGCGCCCAGAATGTCCTTGGCCTTGGCCCGCCAGAACCCGCAGGAGTGGATGAGCTCCCCAATCTCCTCCTCGGTGCCCTCACAGAAGGCCTCCAGGGTGGGGAAGCGGGCGAAAAGGGCGGGGGTCACCAGGTTTACCCGGGCGTCGGTGCACTGGGCCGAGAGCCGCACGGAGATGAGAAGCTGCAGGGGGTCGGGGTAGTCCAGGGAGCAGATGGCGTCGGGGTATTCGCGTTTCAGGGCCTCGACCGCCTGCAGGGCCAGCTGTTTTTTCGTCATGGAGGGCGCTCCTTTCCAGGGTTTCGTCATGGATAGCTCTATTTTACTCCCATTTTCGCCCCTTGGCAAGGCGGCGGGGCGGCTCTTCGCAAAAACTGTGTTTTTCCATTGTCAGCGGGGAGATTTTCCGTTATAATAGAGAAAACAGGCACAGGACCAGCCAAATCCAAAGGGAAGGAAGTTGCACATGTTCAACGATTTGATGGATACCATTGGGTTCGTGACCGAGCGGGACCAGGACGTGGGCCAGGCCATGGCCCAGGAGTTCGCCCGGCAGCAGCGGAATCTGGAGCTGATCGCCTCGGAGAATATCGTCTCCCCGGCAGTGATGGCGGCCATGGGCAGCGTGCTCACCAACAAGTACGCCGAGGGCTACCCCGGCAAGCGGTACTACGGCGGCTGCCAGTGCGTGGACGTGGTGGAGGATATCGCCCGGGAGCGGGCCTGCAAGCTCTTCGGCGCGGACCACGCCAACGTGCAGCCCCACTCCGGCGCCCAGGCCAACCTGGCTGTGTACTTCGCCCTGCTCCAGCCCGGGGACACGGTGCTGGGCATGAACCTGGCGGAGGGCGGCCACCTGACCCACGGCTCCCCGGTGAACATGTCCGGGGCGCTGTACCACTTCGTGGCCTACGGGGTGGACCCGGAGACCGGCCGCATCGACTACGACAAGCTCCTGGCCCAGGCCATGGAGGTAAAGCCCAAGCTCATCGTGGCCGGGGCCAGCGCCTACCCCCGGGCCATCGATTTCAAGAAGTTCCGGGAGATCGCCGACGCCTGCGGAGCCCTTTTGATGGTGGACATGGCCCATATCGCCGGGCTGGTGGCCGCCGGGGTCCACCAGAACCCGGTGCCCTACGCCCACGTGGTGACCACCACCACCCACAAGACCCTCCGGGGCCCTCGGGGCGGCATGATCCTCTGCAAGGAGGAATTCGCCAAGGCCATCGACAAGGCCATCTTCCCCGGCACCCAGGGCGGCCCGCTGATGCACGTCATCGCCGCCAAGGCCGTGTGTTTGGGGGAGGCCCTGCGGCCGGAATTCAAGGCCTACGGGGAGCAGGTGGTAAAGAACGCCCAGGCCCTGGCCCAGGGCCTGTTGAACCGGGGCGTGAAGCTGGTCTCCGGCGGCACGGACAACCACCTGATGCTGGTGGACCTGACGGACATGGAGCTCACCGGCAAGGAGCTGGAGCGCCGCCTGGACGAGGTGTACATCACCGCCAACAAGAACACCGTGCCCGGGGAGAAGCGCAGCCCCTTTACCACCAGCGGCCTGCGGCTGGGCACCCCGGCGGTCACCACCCGGGGCCTGGTGGAGGCGGACATGGACCAGATCGCCGCCTGCATCGCCCTGGCCATGGAGGACGGCTTCGAGGGCAACGTGGAGAAGCTGCGGGGCATGGTGGAGGACATCTGCAAAAAGTACCCCCTGTACCAGTAAAATCAAGTAAGATGTACCACGGCAGCTGCCGCGTTTTGGCGCGGCGGCTGCTTTTTCTGTCCCGCGGCATAGGCGACAAACATTTGTTCTCGGAAACAGGTTGCGTTTTGGGGAAAAGGATGGTAAAATAGAGCGAGAACAGGAATTTACGGGAAAAGGGGGATCTCTTTGGCGGCGCCCTTGGCAGACCGGGTCCGTCCCGCCACGCTGGAGGAGGTGGTGGGGCAGAAGCATATTTTGGGCGAGGGGAAGGCCCTGCGCCGCATCCTCCAGTCCGGGCACATCCCCAACATGGTGTTTTACGGCCCCTCTGGGGTGGGTAAGACCACTGTGGCCTCCATCATCGCCAAGAACACCGACCGGTGCCTGGTGAAGCTCAACGGCACCACGGCCTCCACAGCGGACATCAAGGACGCGGTGAGCCGCACCGGCACCTTCGAGGGCATGAACGGGGTGCTGCTGTACCTGGACGAGATCCAGTACTTCAACAAAAAGCAGCAGCAGACCCTCTTGGAGTTCATCGAGAACGGCTCGGTGACCCTCATCGCCTCCACCACGGAGAACCCCTATTTCTACGTCTACAACGCCATCCTCAGCCGGTCCACAGTGTTCGAGTTCAAGCCGGTGGAGCGGGAGGAGGTGGAAAAGGCCGCACAGCGCGCTTTTTCTATCCTCTCCCAGGAGATGGGGAAGGAGATTACCCTGGAGGACGGGGTGCTGGCCCATATCGCCACGGCCTGCGGCGGGGACGTGCGCAAGGCCATGAACGCCGCGGAGCTCTGCGCCCTGGCCTGCGACCAGGGGGAAGAGGCGGTCTCCATCACCCTGGAGAGCGCACGGGAGCTCACCCAGAAGAGCGCCATGCGCTACGACCGGGGCGGAGACGAGCACTACGACATTCTCTCCGCGTTCCAGAAGTCCATGCGGGGCTCGGACCCGGACGCGGCCCTGCACTACCTGGCCCGGCTGCTGGAGGCCGGGGACCTGCCCTCCGCCTGCCGGAGGCTTTTGGTGTGCGCCTGCGAGGATGTGGGCCTGGCCTGGCCCCAGATCATCCCCATCGTCAAGGCGGCGGTGGACGCCGCTATGATGGTTGGCCTGCCCGAAGCCAGCATCCCCCTTTCCGACGCAGTGGTGCTGGTGAGCATCGCGCCCAAGTCCAACTCGGCCCACGTGGCCTATGAGAAGGCGGCGGCGGACATTCGGGCGGGGAAGGCGGGCAGCATCCCCCGGAACCTGCAGAACAAGCATTATGACGGGGCCGAGGTGGAGAAAAAAGGCCAGTTTTACCAGTATCCCCACGACGCGCCCAACCACTGGCTGTCCCAGCAGTACCTGCCCGACGCCCTGCTGGGCAGGACCTACTACCAGTACGGCGACAACAAGAACGAGCAGGGCTTTCGGGCCTATTGGGACAAGATCAAGCATAAATAAAGCCCCGCGGCCCATATCTATGGAACGGCGGGAGATCAGCAGATAACGGAGGTAGAGAGATGAAACCCCAGGTTTTAAGCACCCTTTCCTACGGCATGTACGCCATCGGGGTGAAGGACGCGAAAAAGCCCAGCGCCTGCATCGTAAACACGGTGATGCAGATCACCAAGGCCACCCCGGCCGACAACCCCCTGGTGGCGGTGAGCATGAGCAAGCAGAACTACAGCTGCGAGTGCATGGAGAAGAGCGGCATCTTCACCATCTCCGTGTTGTCCCAGGAGACCCCGGCCTCGGTGATCGGGGCGCTGGGGCTGGTCTCTGGCCGGCGGGCGGATAAGCTGGAGAACGTGCGGCACAAGGTGCTCATTGAGGGGGTGCCGGTGATCAAGGAGAACACCTGCTGCTGGTTTTTGTGCAAGGTGAAGGAAGTGGTGGCCGCCGGCTCCCAGAAGCTGTTTATTGGGGAGATCATCGCCGGCAGCGACGAGGCCATCGGCGTGCCCATGAACTATGAATACTACGTGGAGAAGCTGGGGGGCACCTCCCCCAAGCGGTCGCCCACCTACCTGCCCCCGGAGCTCACCTTCGACAAGAGCAGCGGGGAGAGCTTTGTGTGCTCGGTGTGCGGCTATGTGTACAGCGACCCCAATTTCGGCTTTGAGGAGCTGCCCGCCGACTGGACCTGTCCGGTGTGCCGCATGCCCAAAAAGGCCTTTGTGCGCAAGAAATAACACCCCCGGGAAGGGGATGAAAAACGCCTGCCGCAGTCGCGGCAGGCGTTTTTGATCGTGCTGGTCCGGGTCAGTCCCTGGCGCTGGGCAGGTCCCCCAGGTTGTCGGACTCGTCCCCGTCGGGCAGGGAGCGCAGGTACTCGGCGCCATTGCGGCTGGCGATGGCCACCCCTCGGATGCCCCCCTGCTTTGCCAGGGCCACCCCCTCCTGCTTGGAGAGGACCCGGCCGTCGGAGAGCTCGTAGCCTGCGATCCTGCCGTTTTTCCGCACCAGCCCGGTGATGCTTTTCGCATCTTTGTTGGGCACGGGGTTCATAATGTTGATGTTGGCGGGCAGATTGCCGATCCTGCCCTTGCGTTGCTGCTCCATGGCGGAACCACCTTTCTCCCGTGGATTGAAGCCCAAATGGTCCTCACCGCTATTCTGGCCTTGCCGGGCCCAGTTATGCAGGAAGCTTTACTCGCCCAGGAGCTCGCGCTGTTTTTTCTTGGGCAGCCCCGCCAAAACCAGCCGGTAAGAGGTCTCGATAAGCTCCCGCACCAGCTCGCCGGGGACGCTGCCTTCCAGCCGGATGGAGCTCCAGTGCTCTTTGTTGCAGTAGTATCCGGGGAGGATGTCCTCGTACTGTTCCCGAAGGAAGCGGTTCTCCTCTGGGGGCAGCTTGAGGGTGAGCAGGCTGTCTCTGTCGGTTTCGTCCTTGCAGATGGCGGCGAACAGCTTCCCGCCCACCTGGAAGCGGGTCCACTGCCACTCCTCCTTGAAATCCTGGGTGGCGGCGGGCTTTGCCGCCAATTCCTCGTAAAGCCAAGGGTAGTTCATGGTGTCCCTCCTTGCGGTTTCTGCACACAAGATACCACAAAAATACCGGGCGGTCAACCTCGCTTTTTGGCATTGCTTTTTTCCCGGAAATAGGCTAAAATCTTTGGTAGGACAGAAAGGCACTGGAAGGCAAAAATCCCAGAGAAAGGAATGGAACCTATGAACGCGCAAGAACGCAAAGAGCTTCAGATCGCGACGGCCAAGATCCGCCTGGGGATCATCGAAGGCGTGTTCCACGCCAAATCCGGCCACCCGGGAGGCTCCCTCTCCGCGGCGGAGCTCTTCGCTTACCTGTATGGGAAGGAACTGAACGTAGACCCGAAAAACCCCAAGGACCCGGACCGGGACCGGTTCGTGCTCTCCAAGGGCCACTGCGCCCCCGGCTATTACGCCGCCCTGGCCCTGAAGGGCTTTTTCCCCATGGAGGAGCTGCAGAGCCTGCGGCACATCGGCGCCATGCTCCAGGGCCACCCGGACATGAAACACACCCCCGGCGTGGACATGAGCTCCGGCTCCCTGGGCCAGGGCGTCTCCGCCGCTGTGGGCATGGCCCTGGCGGGGAAGATGGACCGCAAGAGCTACCGCGTCTACACCCTGCTGGGGGACGGCGAGTGCGAGGAGGGCCAGGTGTGGGAGGCCGCCATGTTCGCCGGACACCACGGTCTCGATAACCTCTGCGTCATCGTGGACAACAACGGCCTGCAGATCGACGGGCCGGTGAGCAAGGTGGGCGGGCCCGAGCCCTTCGACGAGAAGTTTGAGGCCTTCGGCTTTGAGGTCACCACCATCGACGGCAACGACCTGGACCAGATCGAGGCCGCCCTGGAGCAGGCCAAGGCCTGCAAGGGGAAGCCCTTCGCCATTATTATGAAAACAGTAAAGGGCAAGGGCGTGTCCTTTATGGAAAACCAGGTGGGCTGGCACGGCAAGGCCCCCAACAAGGACGAGTACGAGACCGCCATGAAAGAGCTGCGAGAGAACCTGGAGGTGCTGGAAAATGGCTGAAATGGTGAAAAAGGCCACCCGTGAGAGCTTCGGCGAGGCCCTGACCATGCTGGCTGAGACGAACCCCGACATCGTGGTGCTGGACGCCGACCTGGCGGAGGCCACCAAGACCTGCATCTTCGAGAAGAAATACCCGGAGCGCTTCATCGACTGCGGCATCGCCGAGAGCAATATGATCGGCATCGCCGCGGGCCTGGCTGCCTGCGGGAAGATCCCCTTTGCCGCGTCCTTTGCCATGTTCTCGGCGGGGCGGGCTTTCGAGCAGGTGCGCAACTCCGTGGGCTACCCCCACCTGAACGTGAAGATCGCCGGCTCCCACGCGGGCATCTCCACCGGGGAGGACGGAGCCACCCACCAGTGCTGCGAGGACATCGCTCTTATGCGGACTATCCCCGGCATGGCGGTATTGAATCCCGCCGACCACTACGAGATGCTGGCCGCGGTGAAGGCCGCTGCCCAGCACAACGGCCCGGTGTACATCCGTCTGGGCCGCCTGGCAGTGGAGAGCGTGAACAACAACGACGACTACCAGTTTGAGATCGGCAAGGGCATCACCCTGCGGCAGGGGGAGGACATCACCGTCATCGCCACCGGCCTGATGGTGGGCGAGGCCCTGAAGGCCGTGGATTCCCTGGCGGCCCAGGGCGTCTACGCCCGGCTCATCGACATGCACACCATCAAGCCCCTGGACGAGGAGCTGGTGCGGAAGGCCGCCAAGGAGACCGGCCGCATCGTAACGGTGGAGGAGCACAACATCATCGGCGGGCTGGGGGAGGCGGTGGCCGCCTGCGTGGCGGAGAGCTGCCCCGTCCCGGTGACCCGCATCGGTGTAAACGACGTGTTCGGCCACTCTGGTCCCGCGGTGGACCTGCTGAAGGAATTCGGCCTGTGCGCGGAGAACATCGAGGCCACAGTGAAGAAAGTCCTGGGTAAGTGAGCATAGAAGAAAAGGCTTGGCGTTACGCCGGGCCTTTTTGCGTGAAAGGAGCTTTTGTATGGAGTGGACCATCCGGGAGGCCCGGCTGGCGGACTGCGCCGCCATCACCCGTCTGAACCGGGAGGAGCTGGGGTACGACTTCCCCGAGGAGAGGACCCGGGAAAAGCTGCGGGCGTGTCTTACAAACCCCGCCCACAAGGTCTTCGTGGCGGAGAGCGGGGGAGAGGTGGTGGGGTACCTTCACCTGGAGGACTATGACGTGCTCTATTTCCCCCACATGAAGAACGTGCTGGGCATCGCGGTGGCCAGCGCCTGCCGGCGGCAGGGGGTGGGCCGGGCCCTGCTGGCTGCCGGGGAGACCTGGGCCAAGGCGGACGGGGCCGCGGCGGTGCGGCTGGTCTCCGGGGAGGGGCGGGAAGGCGCACATGCCTTTTACCAAAGCCTGGGCTACACCGGGAACAAGCTGCAGCGCAATTTCAAAAAGCGGCTGTAAAAAGCTGGGCCTCTAACCGAAACGTGGAATAATTTTACGGAAACAGGAGAAAAATCCATCTTGGCAAGGGGGAGCGGACAGGCTATAATACCAGCAGAACCATTCCATACAGGGAGGAGCGTATTACGCTATGTATCACGGCATGTCCAATTCCATGGAGAATCTGTTCCGGCTCTCCAACGTCCAGAGCCGGTCCATCAGCCCGGAGAACTACACCGGGGCCAAGGGGGGCGGGGCCATGTGCGAGCTGGAGGACGGCAACGCCAGGGCCGCGGCCCGGGACCTGGGCAAGGGCTGGAAAGTAAACCCCTTTGTGCGCATCCCCGCGGGGGAGACCTTTACCGTGGCGGACATCACCGGTCCCGGCGCCATCCAGCACATCTGGATGACCCCCACCGGCAGCTGGCGCAACACCATCATCCGGTTTTACTGGGACAGCCAGGAGGCCCCCTCGGTGGAGTGCCCGGTGGGCGACTTCTTCTGCGCCGGCTGGCAGGAGTACTTCCAGGTCTCCACCCTGGCGGTGTGCGTCAACCCCGGCAGCGCCTTTAACTGCTACTGGACCATGCCCTTCCGCAAGCGGTGCCGCATCACCCTGGAGAACCGGGCCGAGTCGGAAGTGGTGTATTACTACCAGGTGGACTACAGCCTGGGGGAGGTGCCCGAGGACGCCGCCTACTTCCACGCCCAGTTCCGCCGGGTGAACCCCCTGCCCTACAAGCAGGTGTACACCATCCTGGACGGGGTGAAGGGCCAGGGCCAGTATGTGGGCACCTACATGGCCTGGGGCGTGAACAACAATGGCTGGTGGGGCGAAGGGGAGATCAAATTCTACCTGGACGGGGACAGTGAGTACCCCACCATCTGCGGCACGGGGACGGAGGACTACTTCTGCGGGTCCTACAATTTTGAGGACCCCCACACCCACCAGAACTACGTGGACTTCAACACCCCCTACGGCGGCCTGTACGCCGTGGGTCAGGACAAGCTCTACAAGGCCCAGAAGCGCTTTGGGCTGTACCGGTTCCACATCGCGGACCCCATCCGGTTCCAGAGCGACCTGCGGGTGACCATCCAGGCTCTGGGCTGGCGGGAGGGCGGCCGCTACCTGCCCATGCAGGACGACATCGCCTCGGTGGCCTTCTGGTACCAGACCCTGCCCACCGCCCCCTTCCCGCCCCTGGGGGACAAGGACTATCTGGAAATTATCTGAAATCCGCCCGGCAAAAAGGAGCCCTTTACAGGGCTCCTTCCTTTTTTATCCCGGCCAGGAGAAGCCAGAGGCCCAGGGCGGCCACCAGGGCCTCGGCGGCGGGGAAGGCGCACCAGGTGCCGGTAAGGCCCCCCACCCAGGAGAAGAGAAACGCCAGGGGGACGATGAGGAAAAATCCCCGCAGGAGAGAGATGGCCTGGGCGGGCCGGGGCTGCTCCCGGGCGGTGAAGTACTGGGCCAGGACGATGTTGCACCCCGCGAAGGGACAGGCCAGGAAATAGAGCTTCAGGCCCCAGGCGGCGATCCTCTGGAGCATGGGGTCGCCCTCGCTGTTGAAGATCCTGGCGATGGGCGACGCCCCGAAAAAGATGATGGCGTAGAGCAGGAGGGACAGGGCCAGGACTGTCACCAGGGCGTAGCGGAGGGTGGCCCGGACCGCGGCCCGGTCGCCCACGCCGTGGCTGCGGCTGATGATGGGCTGGATGCCCTGGGCGATGCCGGTGTAGAGGGAGAGCACCACCAAGGACAGGTTGGCGATGACCCCGTAGGCGGCCACCCCCACGTTCCCCGCCTGGGACAGGAGGATGCTGTTGAACACGATCATCACCACGCCGGAAGAGACCTCGGTGACCAGGGAGGGCGCCCCGCTGGACAGGATGCCGGCGGCACGCTTGCCCTCCAGGGGGCAGCGGGTGAGGTGGAACTGGTTCTTCCGGCGGAAGAAGTGGGGGGAGAGCACCAGGATGCTGATGAGGGGGGCCAGGCCTGTGGCAAAGACCGCGCCGAAAATGCCCATCCCGCAGGGGAAGAGGAATACCCAGTCCAGCACCACGTTGGAGAGGCTCCCGGTGATCATGGCCGCCATAGAGAGCTGGGGGGCGCCGTCGTTGCGGACGAAACAGAGCAGCAGATTGTTGGCGAGGAAGGCCGGGGCAAAGAGCAGGAGCACCCGCAGGTAGGTGCGGGACATGGTGTAGACCGCCCCCTCCCCGCCAAACAGGGCGACGATGGCCCCGGGGAAAAAGATCCCCGCCAGCACGAAGAGGACGGCCAGGGCCCCCGCTAGGCAGCACCCGTGGGTAAAGGTGCGGTCCGCGCCGGCGTGGTCCCCCTGGCTCTTCTGGATGGCGTACTTGGTGGAACCGCCCATGCCCACCATCAGCCCGCTGCCGTTTAGGAAGCTGTAGATGGGGATGGCCAGGTTCAAAGCGGCCAGGCCCTCGGCCCCCAGGGCCAGGGAGACGAAAAAGGTGTCGGCCAGGATGTAGCAGGAGAGGCCCAGCATCCCCGCCGCGTTGAGGGACGCATACGTGATGAATCCCCGCAGGATCGATCGCTGCATGTGGTTTTCCTCCAGGCTTGCCCCGGGCAACAAAAAAAGCGCTGGCGCCCGTATCTTCTAAGGCCTAACGATACGGAACCAACGCGGACTGCCCGGCGGCAGAGAGTTTCTTTTTTCTTGCTATACCATAGCACAAACCGCGGCCCCTGTCAAGAAAAAAGAAAAGGGCCGCCGCCCCGGGTGGGGAACGGCGGTCCTGGTCAGATCTTTTGGGGCGGTCAATCTTCCTTGTCGTCGGAGGACTCCTTTTTCGAGCCCTCCTTCTTCTGGCTGTCCTTGTCCTGGGGCTCCTCGGGAGGGAGCTTCTGCACATAGGCCCAGATGACCTTGCGGTCCTCCACCATCTCCACCCGGATGCGCAAGCCGTTGGTCTCCACCGTCAGCTTGGAGCCGTCCTCGGGGATGGTGGACAGGCAGCTCATCACCATGCCGCCCAGGGTGTCGTAGTCCGCGTCCTCGGGGATGGTGATGTCGGCCACGTCGGCCAGCTCCTCTACCCTGGCGCTGCCCTGCACCCGCCACAGGCCTTCTTTCACCTGGACGATGGGCTGGGGCTCCTCAGGGTCGAACTCGTCGTAAATATTGCCCACGATTTCCTCAAGCAGGTCCTCCATGGTGACGACGCCGGCGGTGCCGCCGTACTCGTCCACCACAATGGCGAAGTGGTGCTTCTGGGACTGCATGTCCTTGAACAGCTGGTCGGCGTGCACGCTTTCGGGCACGAAATAGGCACGGCGCAGCAGGCCCTTGATGGGCTTGGGGTTCTTCGCCTGCAGGTTCAGCAGGAAGTCCCTGGCGTTGAGGACACCGCAGATGTCGTTGATATCTTCCTCGTACACAGGATAGCGGCTGAGGCCGGTCTCCTGGATGGCCTGGATGATGTTCTCCGGGGTCTCGTCGATGCTGAACGCGGTCACATCCGGCTCGGGGGTCATCACGTCGCTGGCCACCATATCGCCGAAGTCGAACACGTTCTCAATCCACTGCTGCTCCTCCTGGGCGATAGCGCCCTGCTCGCCGCTGTTCTCCACCATCAGGCGGATGTCCTCCTCGCTGGCGGCGCCGTCATCGGCCTTGGTTTTCATGCCCAGCAGCTTCAGGGTGCCGTTGGTGGTCACGTCCAGAAGCCACATCATGGGGGCGAATACCAGGCTGATGGCCTTTACGGTGCCCAGGGCCATGCGGGCCCACATGTCGGGCTTCTGCATGGCGATGCGCTTGGGCACCATTTCGCCGAAGGCGATGGAGAAGAACGAGATGATGATGGTGACTACCACCATGGCGATGACCCCAGCCACGCTGGGGGAGAGGGGCAGCCCCACATCCACCATGAAGTCGGCCAGGTAGCCGGAGAAGTTTTCGGTACCGAAGGCCGCGCCCAGGAAGCCGGACAGGGTGATGGCCACCTGGATGGCGGACAGGAAGCGGTTGGGGTTCTCTACCAGGACCAGGAGCCGGGCGGCGGCTTTGTCGCCTTCCTCCGCCTGTTTGCTCAGTTTGATCTGGTTGAGGGACAGGAATGCGATCTCAGAGCCAGCGAAAAATGCGTTGAGTAAGATAAAGACAATCTGCAGTAATATTTGGGCAGGTAGGCCGTCCACAAAAATTTCTCTCCTTCTTTACGTTAAACGGTGTCAGCGGAGGGCGGGGGACAGGGGAGACCCGTCCCCGCCGCGGCGCTGAGTAAAATGTTTTTCGTTATTTTTGTTGCGTAGGTCTTGTGCTGTGCTGCGGCTCAGATGATGGCCAGCAGGATGAAGTTCAGGACAAACAGGGCGGTAACCACCCACAGGATGGGATGGACCTCCTTGGCCTTGCCCTTGCACACCTTCACGATGCAGTAGGTGATGAAGCCCATGGCGATGCCGTAGGAGATGCTGTAGCACAGGGCCATGAAGATACCCGCGAAGAAGGCGGGGATGGCCTCGGCCAGGTCGTCCCACTGGATCTCCTTAAAGGAGGAGGTCATCATCACACCCACCAGCACCAGGGCGGGAGCCGTGGCGGCGGAGGGGATGGCGCTGACGAAGGTGGCCAGGAAGGCGCTGAGGGCGAAGCAGATGGCGACCACCACGCTGGTCAGGCCGGTGCGGCCGCCAGCGCCGATGCCGGCAGCGCTCTCCACGAAGGTGGTGGTGTTGGAGGTGCCGAAGATGGCGCCGATGGAAGTGGCGGTGGCGTCGGCGAACAGGGCCTTATCCATCTTGGAGTGGAAGCCGGCCTGGCTCTCCATGGCCTTCTCGTCCTCATCGGAGAAGATGCCGGTGCGCCGGCCGGTGCCGATGAAGGTGCCGATGGTGTCGAAGGTGTCGGAGATGCTGAAGGCGAAGATGGTGATCAGCACCAGGGGGATCTTGGCCGCGTCAGAGAACAGGGCGGGCAGGCCCTCGCTGGTGAAGATGGCGCAGAAGGTGGTGGGCAGCTGCTGGCAGGCCTCGGTAAAGCTGATGGAGTCGCCCAGGGAGGTGACCCCCATGGGGATGCCGATGATGGCGGTGGCCACGATGCCGATGAGAATGGCGCCCTTTACGTTGAGCACCAGCAGCACGATGGTGATCACCAGGCCGATGATGAACAGCCACAGCACGGGGGTGTTCAGGGTGGCCATGGCGGGCACGCCGGAACCGAAATTCACGAAGCCCACGTTCAAGAACCCGATGTAGGCCACGAAGATGCCGATGCCGCCGCCAATGGCGTTCTGCAGGCTGCGGGGGATGGACTTGATGATGAACTTGCGGATCTTGGTCACGGTGATGATGATGTTGATCAGGCCGCAGATGAACACCATGGACAGGGTCTGCTGCCAGCTAAAGCCCAGGCCCAGGCACACGGTGTACACGAAGAACGCGTTCAGGCCCATGCCGGGCGCCTGCGCGTAGGGCACATTGGCCACCAGGCCCATCACCAGGGTGCCGATGATGGAGGCGATGATGGTGGCCAGGAACACGGCGCCCCAGGGCATCAGCTCCTCCTCCAGGCCGCCGGCGCGGCCGCTTAAGGTGTTGGGGTTCACCACGATGATGTAGGCCATGGCGAAGAACGTGGTAAGGCCCGCAACGATCTCGCGGCTGAAGGTGGTGCCGTTCTCTTTGAGCTTAAAGAACTTTTCCATTTTCTTTTTTTCCTACCTTCCTCAATATTTGGGACCGCTTGCGCGGCCCCGCCAACGGCAGCCGGGTGGGCTGCCGGGTCGGCCGAAACAGGTTCCCCCTCTGGCGCGGGGGCGTCCCGCCGGGGGCGGGATCAGTGGAAAATCGAGAACCAGACGAACAGGGACGAGGTCAGGGAAGCCACCAGGGACACCACAGTGATCTGGGTGTTGATGGAGGGGCCGGCCGTGTCCTTGAAGGGGTCGCCCACGGTGTCGCCGATGACGGCGGCCTTGTGGGCCTTGCTGTTCTTGCCGCCCTCGGCCCCGGCCTCGATGTACTTCTTACAGTTGTCCCACAGGCCGCCGGCGTTGGACATGAACAGGGCGATGAGCAGCCCGCTGACGATGTTGCCCAGCAGAAAGCCGCCGATAGCGGAGGGCCCGCCGATAAAGCCCACAATCAGGGTGGCCACAATGGTCATCAGGCCGGCGGGGATGAGCTCGTGGATGGCGCCGGAGGTGGCGATGTCGATGCACTTGTCGTACTCGGGCTTCACCTTGCCCTCCCGCAGGCCAGCGATCTCGTTGAACTGGCGGTGGATCTCCGCCACCATGCGCTGGGCGTTCTTATCCACGCCCAGGATGAGCATGGCGGAGAACACCGCGGGGATGGAGGCGCCGATGAGGATGCCGAAGAACACGGTGGGGTTCATAATGTCGAACCCGGAGATGATTTCCTTCCCGGCGGCGACAAGGGCGTCGTTGGCCTCGCTCATAAAGGCGCCCAGCAGGGAGATGACAGTCAGGCCCGCGGCGCTGATGGAGAAGCCCTTGGTCACAGCCTTTACCGTGTTGCCGGCGCTGTCCAGCTCGTCGGCGGTGCGGATGGTCTCCTCACCCAGGCCGCCCATTTCCGCCAGGCCCCGGGCGTTGTCCACAATGGGGCCGTAGGCGTCGTTGGAGATGATCATGCCCACGATGGAGAGCATGCCCACAGCGGCCATGGAGATGCCGAAGATGGCGTAGCCATCGCCCATGGGCTCGCAGAGCTTATAGGCCACCAGGGCGGAGATGGCGATGCCCACCATGGCGGGCAGGGCGGAGATGAAGCCGTAGGAGATGCCGGACAGCACCGTGAAGGCCGGGCCGGAGCCGGAGGCCTTGGCCACCTTCTTCACCGGGGACTTGGAGTCGTCGGTGAAGTAGTCGGTGGTGATGCCGATGATGACGCCTACCAGCAGGCCCACGGCAGCCGCGCCCCAGATGCGCCAGGAGAAGCCCTCGAACACCAGGTTGGACAGGGCGGTGAGCACCAGGAACACAGCGGTGGTCACATAAGTGGAGGAGTTGAGCGCGCTGGTGGGGCCCTTTTTGCCCACCCGGGCGGTGGCGATGCCGATGATGGAGGCGAACAGCCCCAGGATGGCGTAGCAGAACACCATGCTCACGTTGCTGAAGCCCGTGCCGGAAAGGGACTGGGCGATGACCAGGGCCGAGGCCATGGCGGCCACGTTGGAGTCGAACAGGTCGGCGCCCATGCCGGCCACGTCGCCCACGTTGTCGCCTACGTTATCGGCGATGACCGCGGGGTTGCGGGGGTCGTCCTCCGGGATGCCCAGCTCCACCTTGCCGGTGAGGTCGGCGGAGACATCGGCGGTCTTGGTGAAGATGCCGCCGCCCGCCTTGGCGAACAGGGCCAGGGAGCTGGCGCCGAAGGAGAAGCCCAGCAGGATGCTGGAATCGCCGGTGGCCAGCAGTACGGCGGCTACGCCCAGCAGGGAGAAGCCCACCACCAGCAGGCCCATGACAGCGCCGCCCCGGAAGCCGATGAGAAACGCGGGCTTGATGCCCTTCTGGGCGGCCTCGGCGGTGCGGGCGTTGGAGAGGGTGGCTACCAGGATGCCGATCTTCCCGGCCACGGCGGACAGGACCGTGCCGGCGATGTAGGCCAGGGCCATGGAGATGTTATCCACCGGGCTGCCCTGCCAGATGGGGGAGGGCAGCAGGATGAGGATGACCACGGCGGCCACGGCGGCGAACTTGGCCAGGACGATGTACTCCCGGCGCATGAAGGTGTTGGCCCCCTCTTTGATGAGCTGGGACACCTCCTGAATCTTGCCGTTTACGGTCTTTTGCTTCTTCACCCACAGGTACAGGTACACGGCGAAGGCGAAGGCCAGCGCCACGATGAGGAAAGAAAGGCCGTAAAACAGATTGAGCTGACTTTCCACGAAAACACTTCCTCACTTTTCAATAGTTACGATCCTCCGGAAAAGTGTAGAAAGGAGCCCGCCGAAAGCCCGGACACAGCATCTGCGCGCCAAAAAACAGAGAAAGGCAAACCCCAAAAAGGGGTCTGCCCTTTGCTTTTCCGCAAACAGGGCGCTTTCCTGCCAAAAGCCCTGCTGCTTCTGTGCGCAAATACCTTGGGAATAAATAGAGGCCCGGCAGCCGTCCCTCCTCCCGCCGGGCCTTGCAGGGCAAGAACGCCAGCCTGGCAGAAAGGATGACCCAGGAGCCGCGGGCTTTTGGCCCCGGTCCCTGGGGAAGGGTGCCGCCCTCTATGACAGACTCCACCACTTATCCCATGTTAAGTATAGTCGGGGCGGGGAGAAATGTCAAGGAGAACGGGAAAAAACAGTTGGTTTTTCTATAAGAAGCGGGGCGGTCAGGGCTCCTGGGGCTCCGGGGCCGGAGTATCCGAGGCCGGAACATCCGGGGCCGGAGAATCCGGCCGGGAGAGCTGGGGACGCATCTTCACCAGGATGACCAGGGACAGGACCGCCGCCAGCAGGGCCGTGCCCGCGAAGTTGAGCCAGATGCCCGTGAGCCCCAAGGGCCACAGGGCCGCGATGAGCAGCACCGGGAACACCAGCGCCGTGGCCACGGAGATAAGGGAGGCGGGGAGGGGCTTCTCCACAGCCAGCATATAGCTCTGGGTGGCAAAGGAGAACCACCGGGTGATGTAGGTGAGGGCGAACAGCTGCAGCGCCCCCACCGAGGCGGCCAGCACCTCCGGGGAGGGGGAGGCGACAATGATGCGGGTGATCTGGGCGGGGAGCAGCAAAATCACCACGATGGACAGGGCGGAGACCATGGCGCTGGCGGTAAAGCAGCACTTCTCAATGGCCCGCACCCGGGAGAATTTCCCGGCCCCCCAGTTAAAGCCCACCGCGGGCTGCAGGGAGTCGCACATGCCGTAGAGCAGGGGCTGGATGAAGCCGTCCACATACATGAGGATGCCGTAGATGGACACGGCGTTCTCGCCGCCCAGGCGCACCAGCAGGGCGTTCATCAGGATGGAGGTGATGCGCCCGGCCAGGTTGTTGAGAAAGTTGGGCGCCCCGCAGGCCACGATCTGCCGCAGCATGGCGGCCCGGAACCGGGGCCGGCAGAACCGCAGCTGGGCCCTGCCCCGGAAGAAGGGGATGAGGGCCAGCAGAGCGCAGACGAACATGCTGCCGCAGGTGGCCAGGGCCGCCGCCCAGATGCCCCATCGGAACACTCCCAAAAACAGGAACTCCAGCCCGGCGCTGAAGGCGGACATGAAGATGTTCAGGGCCATGCTGCCCCGGATGTACCCGCAGATGCGCAGGAAGTTGTCGGCGGCAAAGACCATGGTGGTCACCGGGGAGGCGATGCAGTACACCCTCAGGTACTGCACCGCCTGGGCGGCGAAGTCTCCCTCGGCGCCCATCATGGCGATGAGGGCCGGGGCGGCCAGGTACAGCACCGCGCCGATGGCCGCGCCGGTGCCCACAATGAGCAGGCAGGCGCAGGTGAAGATGTTGTTGGCCTCCTGGTCGTCCTTGCGGCCCAGGGCGATGGAGATGGGCACCGCCGAGCCCACGCCGATCAGGTCCGCCAGGGAGAAGTTGATGATGACGAAGGGCATGGCCAGGTTCAGGGCCGCAAAGGCGGTGCTGCCCACGAACTGCCCCACAAACAGGCCGTCCAGCAGGCCGTACAGGGCCGAGGCCAGCATGCTCACCGCGCCGGGCATGGCTGCGATGAAAAACAGCTTCACCGGCGGCGTTTTGGCAAACAGGGTCTTGGAATCCAAACTCAGTCCTCCTCCTTTCTCCCGCCGGGGGCGGGGGCCCGCTTTTGCAGCTCCTGGGCAAGGCGGGCGGTAAAAAACGCGAAGGCGTCTACAAATTGGGCGGGGAAGAGCTCCAGGGTGGCGGCCATGGCGGCCCGCTCCGCGGCCCACACCGGGTCCAGCAGGCTGGCGGCATAGGCGTGCCCCGCCGGGGTGAGCTCGATGGCCTTCTCCCGGCCCCGCCCCTCTCCCAGAGAAGCGTAACCTTGCTGCTCCCATTCCTTTACTATAGTATTCACGGTGGTCTTGGGGATGAGCCACTCCTGGCTCACCTGTTTCTGGGAGTGGGGCTCCCCATCGCTGAGGGCGTAGAGGAGGGCCAGGGCGTTCTCCTTGGCCCCCAGCCGCCGGGCATAGAGGTAGTAGCTGCCATCCAGCTGGTTGGTGGCTGTCACAAGGCGGTAGATGGCCTCGTCATTTGCGTCCATAGTCGTACCTGCTTTCTTTTTGCGAAAATAGGGGGGATGCCTGTGATTTCCTAGTACGGATTCGTACCAAAATCTCCAGAGGGAAGTATAAGGCTTTTCGGGGAAAAAGTCAAGGTTGCAACTTGCTATAAATTGTGGAAAAATGCGCCGGTGGTAACTATGGATTTCGACAATTTACGGCCCTCCCCTTGACTTCTCTTTGCATAAACTTTATACTGGCTTTACTGGAATAAGCGGTGGAGTCTGTCATAGGGGGAGGCTCGCCCGGGAGATTCCTCCCAGGGGAGCGGGCCGCGCCTCTATTTATCCCAGTGCTGGTCTTTGTAAGGCGCGAACATGTGCCGCGATACGGGACAGCGCCTCCATCGGGTCGTGCTGGCCCGTTTTTTATCGGAAAATATGATAGAGCAGGGGTTATTATGGATTTGCTTACCTTCTTGCAGCAGGCGGTGTCAAGCCCGGTGCTGCTCATCACGGTGCTCCTCACACTGGGAGTCATCTTCGTCAACGGCTGGACCGACGCCCCCAACGCCATCGCCACCTGTGTGACCACACGGTGCATGGGGGTGCGCAGCGCTATTTGGATGAGCGCCCTGTTCAACTTTTTGGGCGTGTTCATTATGACCCAGATCAACAGCTCCGTAGCGTCTACCATCAGCAATATGGTAAACTTCGGCGGCAACACCCGCGAGGCGCTCATCGCCTTGTGCGCCGCTTTGTTTTCCATTGTTGTCTACAGCGTAGGCGCTTCTTATTTTGGCATCCCCACCAGCGAGAGCCACAGCCTCATCGCCGGCCTGACCGGCGCGGCCATCGCCATCCACAACGGCGTGGGGGGCGTGAACATGGACGAGTGGGCCAAGGTCCTCTACGGCCTGGTGCTCTCCCTGGCCCTGGGCTTTGGCACCGGCTGGGTGGTGTGCAAGCTGGTCAGCGTCATCTGCGCCCGCATGGACCGCCGCCACACCAACAAGTTTTTCCAGGGGGCCCAGATCTTCGGCGCCGCGGCCATGAGCTTTATGCACGGCGCCCAGGACGGCCAGAAATTCATCGGCGTGCTGTTTTTGGGCATGGCTTTCGCCAATGGCCAGGAGGACGTGGTGGGCGCCACCATCCCCGTGTGGCTCATGCTGCTGTGCAGTGTGGTCATGGCGGCCGGCACCAGCGTGGGTGGCGAGAAGATCATCAAGTCCGTGGGCATGGACATGGTGAAGCTGGAGAAATACCAGGGCTTCTCCGCGGACCTGGCGGCGGCCTTCTGCCTGCTGTACTCCAGCCTGTTCGGCATCCCGGTGTCCACCACCCACACCAAGACCAGCGCCATTATGGGCGTGGGGGCGGTGCGCCGGCTCTCCTCCATCAACCTGGGGGTGGTGCGGGAGATGGTCCTCACCTGGATCTTCACCTTCCCGGGCTGCGGGCTCATCAGTTTTGTCATGGCAAAGCTCTTCTTGTTCCTCTTTTAACGGCGATTTTTCCGTTTCCACCAAGTTTGTTTCGTAAAATGCCCGAAGGGCAAGGCGGGCCCGAGACCCGCGGAAAGGAAGGACGAACCTTATGTCGAAGAAACAAGACTCCTACTATTTCCAGAACTTCATCGCCTGCGCGGAGTGTTCCTGCCAGGCGGCCCAGCTGCTGAAGAAGGCCATGGCCAACTTCGACCAGGACGCGCTGCTGTCCCAGATGGACGAGATCCACAAGGTGGAGCACGCCGCCGACCTGAAGAAGCACGAGCTCCTCAACACCCTGGTGAAGGCCTTCATCACCCCCATCGAGCGGGAGGACATCCTGCAGCTGAGCCAGAACCTGGACGACCTCACCGACAAGCTGGAGGACGTGTTCATCCGGCTGTACTACAACCGGGTCACCGCCATCCGCCCCGACGCCCTGGAGATGGCGGACATCGTCATCCGCTGCTGCCAGGAGGTGGGGAAGCTGATGAACGAGTTTGCCGACTTCAAGCGCTCCAAGCTCATCCACGACCACATAGTCAGCATCAACACCCTGGAGGAGTCGGCGGATAAGCTGTTCATCGACTGCATGTACCGCCTCCACGACACCTGCAAAGACCCCCTGGAGGTCATCGCCTGGCGGGAGATCTACATCTACCTGGAGAAGTGCGCCGACACCTGCGAGCACATCGCCGATATGGTGGAGAGCGTGATCATGAAGAACAGCTGAGGCTGTCTTCTCCCGTCCCCAGTTTTACAAAAGAAAGGAAGGCCGCCCCGCCGGTTTTGGCGGGGCACAGACAGATATGAAACAGTTTCTGCTATCCATCAAACGGCAGCCGCCGGGCCGGCTCATCGTCGTGGGCTTTGCCCTGGTGATCCTCCTGGGCACGGGGCTGCTGCTTCTGCCCGTCTCCGTGCGGGACGACGCCACGGTGAGCTTTATCGACGCCCTGTTCACCTCCACCAGCGCCGTGTGCGTCACCGGCCTCATCGCCATCGACGTGGCGGACCACTTCACCGTGTTCGGCCAGGCGGTGGTGGCGGCCCTCATCCAGGTGGGCGGCCTGGGGGTCACCTCCATCGGCGTGGGCCTGATTCTGGCCGCCGGGAAAAAGGTGGGCATGCGCAGCCGCGTGTTGGTAAAAGAGGCCCTGAATGTAGACGGCGCCAAGGGCATGGTGCGGCTGGTGAAGAGCGTACTGCTCCTCACCCTGGGGTTCGAGCTGGTGGGCGCCGCCCTCAGCTTTATCGTGTTCTCCCAGGATTTCCCCCTGCCCAAGGCGCTGGGGGTCAGCGTGTTCCACTCCATCGCGGCCTTCAACAACTCGGGCTTCGACATTCTGGGCGGCCTGCGGAACCTGATCCCCTACCAGAGCGACGTGCTGCTGAACCTGACCACCTGCGGCCTCATCATCTTCGGGGGCATCGGCTTCCTGGTGATTCTGGACGTGTGGAGCAAGAAATTCCGCTTTAAGAAATTCACCTTCCACACCAAGGTGGTGGTCACCACCACCGGGGTGCTGCTCCTGCTGGGCACCCTGCTGCTGAAGGCCACCGAGGACATCACCTGGCTGGGGGCTTTCTTCCACAGTGTTTCCGCCCGTACCGCGGGCTTTTCCACCTACGCCATCGGCGACTTTACCGACGCCGGGCTCTTCGTGCTCACCCTCCTCATGTTCATCGGCGCGTCCCCCGGGTCCACCGGCGGTGGCATCAAGACCACCACCTTCTTCGTGCTGATGCAGGAGGTGCGCAGCCTCTTCACCAAGCGGCACATCGGCGCCTTCCGGCGGAGCATCCCCATGGAGGCCCTGGCCAAGGCGTTCCTCATCACCATGCTGTCCCTGCTGCTGGTGTGCGCCTGCACCTTCTTACTGTGCATTCTAGAGCCGGAGTACACCTTCCTCCAGCTTCTGTTCGAGGAGGTCTCCGCCTTCGGCACCGTGGGCCTCTCCACGGGCATCACCCCGTCTTTGGGGTGGGTGGCCAAGCTGGTGCTCATCATCACCATGTTCGCCGGCCGGGTGGGCACCTTCACCCTGCTGTCCATCTGGATTGAGCGCCCGGCCCCCACGGCCCGCTACACCGAGGAGTCCCTCACCATCGGGTAAGCCATTTTTGATCTGAGAAAGGAAAGGTATCGCGTTATGAAACGAAAAGACGAATCCGCCAGCTTTGGCGTCATCGGCCTGGGCCGCTTCGGCCTGGCTCTGGTAGAAAGCCTCTCCTCCGCCGAGCGGGAGGTCATCGCCATCGACCGGGACGAGTCCCGGGTCCGGGAGGCCCGGAAATTCACTGACCTGGCCATGGTGGTGGATTCCCTGGATATGGAGTCCCTGGAGGAGACCGGCGTGCAGAACTGCGACACGGTCATCATCTGCATCGCGGAGAAGGTGGACGTGAGCGTGCTGGCCACCATCACCGTGCTGAACATGAAGGTGCCCAACGTCATCGCCAAGGCCAGCAGCGTCACCCACGGGGAGGTGCTCAAGCGCCTGGGGGCCAAGGTGGTGTATCCCGAGCGGGATATGGCCATCCGCCTGGGCAAGGGCCTGCTGTACAACAACTTCCTGGATTCCGTCACCCTCCAGGGCAACGTGGAGGTGCGGCGCATTGAGGTGACCGGCGACCTCATCGGTACCAGCGTGGTGGAGTCCAACATCCGCCGGAAGTACGGCATCAACATCATCGCCATCGAGCGGGGCCACCACACCCGGGTGGATTTCCCCGTGGACTACCGCTTCCAGGCGGGAGACGTGGTGTGCGTGGTGGGGAACACCAGCAGCATCGAGCGGTTCGAGAACGACATGCAGTGACACCTGCGGGCCGGCTCCCCACCGGGGGCCGGCCTTTTCGCGCCCATGCCCGCCTGGATTTACCATTTGTTCACCAAGTGGGGGCGGGGATGTGCTACAATAGTACCTGTCTGTTCCCCGGCCTGCGAGACGGGGCGGACGCATTCTGAGAGAGATTCACTGATTTCCGGGAGGAGATACCAATGGCCAGAGAAGGATACCTAGTAAACGCGGGGGAGGAGACCATCCACCCAGACGCCCAAGCCCCCATGTCGCCCAAGCAGAAGCGGCAGAACTGGTGGTACTACAACAAATTCATCCTGCTGGGCGTGGTGCTGGTGGCCCTGCTGGTGGGCAGCATCATCTATTCCGTGGCCAGCCAGGTAAAGCCCGACTACACCATCGCCCTGATGACCTCGTACACCATGCCGGAGAGCGGCCTGCAGCAGCTGCGGGACTGCATCACCCCCTATGCCGACGACCGCAACGGCGACGGCCGGGTCCAGGTCTCGGTGGTGAATTACGTGATCTCCGCCAACGAGACCGACTACCAGATGCTGGAGGCCTCCATGGTCAAATTCACCGCGGACGCCTCCACCAACGCCAGCATGATCTACCTCCACGACGAGACCTCCTTCCAGCTGCTGGAGAACAACTTTGAAGGGTTTTTCCAATACAACGACGGCACCCCCATGCCCGCGGGCGCTACAGACTACGAGAACGCCATGATCCCCTGGGAGGACGTGAAGGCCTTTGCCGAATTCACCCCCACTGCGGCGGAGAACGACTCCTGGACCGCGGAGGACTACCAGACCCTGTTTGAGATGCTGCGGGTGTCCCTGCGGGCGGCGGAGGGCTCCTCCATCGAGCGGAGCGAGGAGGACATGGCCTACTATGAGGACAGCATGGCGCTGTTCGACAGGCTGAAAAACGATGAGAAGCTGGTAGAAGAGGAGGTACCGGAATGGGTGGACGATCTGATCAGCCAGGTAGAGGCAGGAGAGCTGGAGACGGAGTGACCATCCTGGACTCCACCCTGCGGGACGGGGCCCAGGGCACGGGCATCGCCTTTTCGGTGGAGGACAAGCTGGCGGCAGTGCGGCTCTTGGACCAGCTGGGGGTGGCCTATATCGAGGCCGGGAACCCGGGCTCCAACCCCAAGGACGCGGAATTTTTCGCCCGGGCCCGGGAGCTGCCCCTGTCCCACGCCAGGCTGGTGGCCTTTGGCAGCACCCGCCGCAAAAACATCCCGCCGGAGGAGGACGGCAACCTCCAGTCCCTGGCGGCGGCGGGCACCCCCTGCTGCGCCGTGTTCGGCAAGTGCTGGAAATTCCACGTGGACTGCGTGCTGGAGACCACCTACGAGGAAAACTTCCGGATGATCGAGGAGAGCTGCCGCTTTTTGAAGGAGCGGGGCAAGGAGGTCATCTTCGACGGGGAGCACTTCTTCGACGGCTGGAAGGACGACCGGGACTTCGCCCTGCGGGCCCTGGAGGCCGCCGCCCGGGGCGGGGCGGACGTGCTCTGCCTGTGCGACACCAACGGCGGCGCCTTCCCCCAGGAGGTGGACCAGATCGTGGGGGAGGTGGCCGGACGTTTTGACCTGCCGGTGGCCATCCACTTCCACGACGACTGCGGCATGGCCGTGGCCAACAGCGTGGTGGGGGTACTGGCCGGGGCCAGCCAGGTCCAGGGCACCCTGCTGGGCTTCGGGGAGCGCTGCGGCAACGCCAACCTCTCCGCCATTATCCCCGATCTACAGGTAAAGCTGGGCATCCCCTGCATCCCCCAGGAGCGGCTGCAGCTGTTGTCCCACGGGGCCAAGGAGATGGCCTCCATCGCCAACCTGGACCTGCCGGACAACATGCCCTACGTGGGGGACAACGCCTTCGCCCACAAGGCCGGCATGCACGCCGACGGGGTGCTGAAGGTCCCCCGGTCCTTCGAGCACGTGGACCCCTACCTGGTGGGCAATACCCGGCGGTTCCCCGCCTCGGAGATCAGCGGCCGGGCGGTGGTGCTGGAGCGGCTGCGCAGGGCCTTCCCCCTGCTGCGGCTGGACTCCCAGGAGGCCAAGGCCGTGCTGGAGGACCTGAAGCGCCTGGAGGCCCAGGGCTACCAGTTCGAGGGGGCCGACGCCTCCTTCGAGCTGCTGGCGCGGAAACGGCTGAGGCCCTTTGCGCCCTTCTTCCAGCTGCTGTATTACCACATCTACACCGACTACAGCGACGGCCAGGACCGGGGCGCCAGCGCCACGGTGAAGGTGCGGGTTGGCGGCGAGACCCGTCTCATGGCCGGGGAGGGCAACGGCCCGGTCAACGCCCTGGACCAGGCCCTGCGGAAGGCACTGGAGATCTTCTACCCGGTGCTGTCCCAGGTAAAGCTGACGGACTACAAGGTCCGGGTGCTGGACAGCAAAAGCGCCACCGCTGCCCGGGTGCGGGTGCTCATCACCTCCACCTGCGGGGCGGAGAGCTACACCACCGTGGGCGTCTCCGGGGACGTGGTGGCCGCCAGCTGGAAGGCGCTGGAGGACTCTATGGAATACCTGCTGCTCCTCACCGGGGCGCAGTCCAGGGAGGAGACCCTGGATTGAAAGAAACGCAAAAAAACCAGCCCTGGCGGTTGCCGGGGCTGGTTTTGTCATGCCGGGGGTTATTTGGCGGCGGGGAGTTTTCCTTTGTTTTCGATGCGGCGGGAGATGACCAAACACACCACCAGCACCAGGGGGAACACCACCGCCGAGAGCATGCCGATTTTCAGGCCCAGCTGGTCCAGCTGGGCAGGGGAGAGGCCGGAAAACAGGGAGGAGGAGGTCACCACTTGGCTGACTGCGCCGGTGAGGGCCGGCCCCACAGAGCAGCCCATGTCCCCGCACACGGCCAGCACCCCGAACATGGCGGTGCCCCCCTTGGGGAAGGAGGCGGAGGTGGAGCTGAGCACCCCGGGCCACATCAGGCTGACGGCAAAGCCGCACAAAGCGCAGCAGAACAGGGACACCAGGGGCGCCGGGAACAGGGAGGTCCCCAGGTAGCAGAACACGCACAGCCCGCCGGTGAGGAGCAGGGCGTGGTACAGGTTGAGCTTCGGCCCCCACAGGCCGTAGGCGGTGCGGCCCAGGCCCATAAACACGGCGAACAGGGCGGGCCCCAGCAGGTCCCCCACCACCTTGGGCAGGCCCAGGGCCTGCTCGGCGAACAGGGAGCTCCACTGGCTCATGGAGAGCTCCGAGGCCCCGGCGCAGAGCATGAGCACCATGGCCAGCAAAAACGCCTTGGACTTGGCCAGGGCGGCCAGGGGGATCTTCTCCTCCTGAGAGACAGTGGGCCGCAGGGGCACCCGGAGGAAGCAGACGGTGTTATAGGCGGGCAGCACCGCCCACGCCAGGGGGAGCACCCACCACAGGTCCTCGCCCAGCAGGCGCACCGCCAAGGTGGTGAGGAGCACCACCCCCACCTGCCCCCAGGAGTAGAAGGAGTGCAGAAGGCTCATTTTGGCGTCCTTGGCGTCGCTGGGGAGGGAGTCCACAATTGGGCTGACGATGACCTCCACGATGCCGCCCCCAATGGCGCAGACCACCGTGGCGATGGCCAACCCCGCGAAGGGGGAGGGCAGGGACCGGGGCAGCAGCCCCAGAAGCAGCAGCCCCACCGTGCTGAACAGGTGGGCGGTCACCCCGGCGGCCCGGTAGCCGATGCGGTCCACGAATTTCACGCACAGCACGTCCACCAGAATCTGGGTGACGAAGTTGAAGAGGATCAGGGAGGAGAGCATCCCGTAGGTGACCTGGTAGTCCCGCTGGAAGATGACGAAGAACAGGGGGCTCAGGTTGTTGATGACCCCCTGGACGATATAGCCCCGGTAACAGGCCCGCCGGGTCTTGTTGTAATTTGGCTGCATGGCGTTCTTTCCCTCGCTTTTCTTAACTTGCAAGGTGCATTATAGCGGAAAACCGGGGAAATGGGAACCCCTCCCGGAAAATTTTGAAAAGGGGCGGGAAAATTTCGTAACCCCCATTGAAATTTCTCCCGGGTTTCTATATAATAAGTACAAATGGGATCGGCCGGCTGCCCGCTTTTTTGCCGGAGCCGATACAGAATCAAACATAAAGGAGTGCTTCCATTATGAAACTTGGCGTGCTTACCAACGTCATCGGCGAGACCCCCCTCAAGGAGGCCCTGGCCTACTTCAAGTCCCTGGGCGCCCAGATGGTGGAGATTGGCTGCGGCGGGTATCCTGGCAAGGACCACTGCGACCCCGGCGTGCTGCTCCACGACGAGGCGAAGTTCAACGAGTTTGTCAAAACCATCGAGGAGTCCGGCCTGGAGATCAGCGCCCTGAGCTGCCACGGCAACCCGGTCCATCCCAACAAGGAGATCGCCAAGCAGTTTGACGACGACATGCACAACGCCGTGCTCATGGCCGAGAAGCTGGGCATCCACCAGATCAACTGCTTCTCCGGCTGCCCCGGCGACTGCCCCGAGAGCAAGAACCCCAACTGGGTGGTCTGCGCCTGGCCCAACGAGTTCTGCGAGGTGGTAGAGTGGCAGTGGAACGAGATCCTCATCCCCTACTGGAAGGATTTCGTGGCCTTCGCCAAGGCCCACGGCGTCAACAAGATCGCCCTTGAGATGCACCAGGGCTTCTGCGTGTACAACACCTACACCCTGAAGAAGCTCCGGGAGGCCGTCGGCCCCGAGATCGGCGCCAACCTGGACCCCAGCCACCTGATCTGGCAGGGCATGGACCCCATCAAGGTTATCCGCGCCCTGGGCGGCGACGCCATTTTCCATGTTCATGCCAAGGACACCAAGATCGACCCCATCAACGGCCCCGTCGACGGCACCCTGGACTACCGTCCCTACGGCGACGAGATCCACCGCTCCTGGATCTTCCGCTCCATCGGCTACGGCCACGACGAGCTGTTCTGGAAAGATTTCGTCTCCCAGCTGCGCCTGGTGGGCTACGACTACGTGCTCTCCATCGAGCATGAGGACAGCCTGATGAGCAAGAACGAGGGCCTGGTAAAGGCCTGCGACGTGCTCAAGCGCGCCATCACCTTCGAGGACAAGATGTCCTCCGCCCGCTGGTTCTAAGCCTTAGCGTCACAAAAAACAAGGAAGCCTCTCCCCGCTGGGAAAGGCTTCCTTTTCTGTTACCGCAAAAACTTCCCGGTGGCGCTCTCCTCGCACCCGGCGATGTCCGCCAGGGTCCCGGCCGCCACCACCCGGCCGCCCTCCTGGCCGCCGCCGGGGCCCATGTCGATGAGGTAGTCGGCGTTGCGCATCACGTCTAAATCGTGCTCGATGACCACCACCGTGGCCCCCTGGGCGATGAGGGTCTGGAACACCCGCAGCAGGGTGCGCACGTCCAGGGGGTGCAGGCCAATGGTGGGCTCGTCGAACACAAAGACAGAATCGGACTGACCCCGGCCCATCTCACTGGCCAGCTTCAGCCGCTGGGCCTCGCCCCCGGAGAGGGAGGGGGTGGCCTCCCCCAAAGTCAGATAACCCAGGCCCAGGTCTTCCAGCACTTGAAGGCGCTGGCGCACCAGGGAGTGGTCCTTGCAGGCTTCCAGGGCCTGGGACACGTCCATGGCCATAAGCTGGGGCAAGGAATAGGCCTGGCCCGCCTTGGTGCGCAGCAGGGCCCGGCCCGCGTCCTTGCTGTAGCGGGAGCCCCGGCACTGAGGGCAGGGGATCTCCACGTCCGGCAGAAACTGCACGTCTAGACTGATGGAACCGGTGCCGTCGCATACTGGGCAGCGCAGTTTCCCCGTGTTATAGGAGAAGTCCCCGGCCTTGTAGCCCAGGGCTTTGGCCTCTTTGCCGCGGGCGAAGAGCTTCCGCAGCTCGTCGTGGATATTGGCGTAAGTGGCCACGGTGGAGCGCACGTTGATGCCGATGGGGGTGGCGTCGATGAGCTTCACCTGCCGGATGCCCGGGGCCTCCAGGGCGGTGACGTGCCCCGGCAGCTTGTGCCCGGCGATGACCGCCTGCAGGCCGGGGATCAGGCTCTCCAACACCAGGGTGGTCTTGCCCGAGCCCGACACCCCGGTGACCACGGTGAGCTTCCCCTTGGGGATGGTCACCGACAGGGGCTTTACCGTGTGGATGGCCCCGGTGGTAAGGGTAATGGCCCCCTCCCGGAACAGCTCCTCCTTTGGGGCAGGGGTGCGCACCTGTACCTGGGCTCTCCCGGAGAGGAAGGGCCCGATCTGGGAGGCCGGGTCGCCGGCCACCGCCGCTATGGTTCCCTGGGCGATGACCTGCCCGCCCTGGGCCCCGGCCTGGGGCCCCATCTCGATGAGCCAGTCCGCCTCCTTCAGAATTTGGGTGTCGTGGTCCACCAGCAGCACCGAGTTGCCGTCGGCCACCAGGTCCTCCATCACCCGGGTAAGGCCTGCGATGTTCTTGGGATGCAGGCCGATGGAGGGCTCGTCCAGCACGTAGAGCACCCCGGTGGTGCGGTTGCGCACCGCCCGGGCCAGCTGCATCCGCTGGCGCTCCCCGGTGGAGAGGGTGGCGGCCGCCCGGTCCAATGTCAGGTACCCCAGGCCCAGCTCCATCAGCCGCCGGGCCGCCAGCTGGAAGGATTGGCAGATGCTCTCCGCCATGGGGCGCATCTCCTCCGGCAGGGAGGCGGGCACCTCCTGCACCCACCGGGCCAGCTGGGAGAGGGTCATCCGGCATGCCTCGTCCAGGCCGATGCCCCGGAGTTTGGGGGCCCGGGCCGCCGGGCTTAAGCGGGTGCCGCCGCAGTCGGGGCACAGGTCCTCCTTCAGGAATTTCTCCACCCGCTTCATGCCCTTCTCGTCCTTCACCTTGGCGAGGGCGTTCTCCACGGTGTACACCGCGTTGTAGTAGGTGAAGTCCAGCTCCGCCGCGTCGTTGGAATTTTTCGCCTTGTAGAAGATGTGTTTCTTCTCCGCCGGTCCATGGTAGACGATGTCCTTCTCCTCCGCCGTCAGCTCCCGGAAGGGTACGTGGGTGCGCACCCCCATGGCCCGGCACACGTCGGTCATCAGCGACCACATCAGGGTCTTCCAGGGGGCCACCGCCCCCTGGTCAATGGACAGGCTCTCGTCCGGCACCAGGGTGGCCAGGTCCACGGTGCGCACGATGCCCGTGCCCCCGCAGGTGGGGCAGGCCCCCTGGGAGTTGAAGGCCAGCTCCTCGGCGCTGGGGGCGTAGAACGCCTCCCCGCACACCGGGCAGGTGAGGCTCTGCCCCGCCGCCACCCCCAGGGAGGGGGCCACATAGTGGCCGTTGGGGCAGCGGTGCTCCGCCAGCCGGGAGAACATCAGCCGCAGGGAGTTTAAGAGCTCCGTCCCTGTGCCGAAGGTGCTGCGGATGCCCGGAACCCCGGGCCGCTGGTGCAGCGCCAGGGAGGCCGGGACGTAGAGGAGCTCGTCCACCTCCGCCTTGGCGGCCTGGGTCATGCGGCGGCGGGTGTAGGTGGAGAGGGACTCCAGATACCGCCGGGAGCCCTCGGCGTAGAGCACCCCCAACGCCAGGGAGGACTTCCCCGAGCCGGACACCCCGGCGATGCCCACCACCCGGTTCAGGGGGATGTCCACATCGATATTCTTCAAATTGTGCACCCGGGCGCCCCGGACCTGGATGGCCTGGGGCGCGGCCGTATTTTCTGCCATAGAAGGAACACCTCTGCTTTCCCACCTATTATACCAGATAAGGGCAAATGCGCAAGCGCCGGGAATATGGGAAAAAGTTGATAGCACCCTAGTATCGTAAGGGAACTGTAAGGCGGTATCGATTGCATTTGGGGCCCAAACCTGGTATAATCGAGTCACCTGAGTCTGAAAAACGGCGGTGAGTTATGGAATTGGAAGAGAAGAAAGGGGAGGCCCAGGGGAAAAAGCGGAAGATCCCCTGGAGCTGGATCTATATCGGGGCCACCATTGTGGCGGTGCTGCTGTTCGGGCTGTTCAACCAGGAGTTTGGCAACGTGTTCGAGACCATCTCCAACCTGACCCCGGGCTTTCTGACCATCGCTATTGTGGTGATGCTGGTGTACCTGCTGTTCGAGGGGGAGCTCATCCGCCTGCTCATGCGCAGCCAGAAGATCCCCATGAAGTTCTGGACCGGCCAGAAGATCGGCCTTTTGGGCATCTACTACTCCTATATCACCCCCAGCTCCACCGGGGGCCAGCCTATGCAGGCCGCCTACCTGCTGCGGGACAAGATTCCCGCCGGGGTGTCCACTGCGGTGCTGCTCATCAAGTTTTTCTGCTTCCAGTGCGCCTTTGTGCTGTGTTCAGTGGTGTCCTTCGTCTACATGCTGCCCAAGCTCCAGGCGGAAAACCCGGGTATTATCCCCCTGATCATCCTGGGGCTCATCATCAACGGGGGCTCCATCGTGTTTTTCCGGGCGGTGTTCTACAAGCCCGTGCTCCACGCTCTGTGCCGCTGCGCGAAGTGGTTTACCCGGCGGTTCCCCAAGCTGGAGAAGCGCTTCCACGCCCAGGCGGCCATCGACAAGTTTGAGGCGGACTTTTCCACCTACTCCGACGACTTCAACGCCAAGACAAAGTATATCGTCCTGGGGATTTTAGGCTCCATCCCCCAGTTTATCCTGCAGATGAGCGTCATTTACTTTATCTTCCGGGCCTTCGGCTACCACGACGTGAGCTACGCCGAGGTGTTGGCGGTGCAGAGCCTGCTCCAGGTCTCCGTGTCCTTTATGCCCATGCCCGGGGCCTCCGGCGCCCAGGAGATCGGCTTCTCCACCTTTTTCCGCAACTACTTTGTAAACAACGACCTCTACGCCGCGGTGATGGTGTGGCGGTTCTTCACCTACTACCTGATCGTCATTGGCGGGGCGCTGCTGGTGGTCATCGACCAGCTGTGGTACCGGAAGAAAAAACTCCGGGAGGCCCTGGAAGCGCCCCAAGAAGAGGAATAAAAGAGAAGAAAAGGGCCCGCGGCGGCCCTTTTTTCGCCACTCAACCCCTGGTATGTGGCCAAAAATCCCCCAAAGTGGTAGGCTGGTCACAGAAAGGAGGTTCCCCATGGACCAGGAAAAGACAGGAAAATTTATTGCCAGGCGGCGCAAGGAGGCGGGCCTTACCCAGGCCGCCCTGGGGGAGCGTTTGGGGGTCACCGACCGGGCGGTCTCCAAGTGGGAGCGGGGCATCTGCCTGCCAGACGCCGCGCTGATGCTCCCCCTGTGCCAGCTGCTGGGCATCACCGTCAACGAGCTCCTGACCGGGGAAGAGGTCATCATGGAAAACTACAAAGCCAAAGCGGAACAGAACCTGCTGGAGCTCCGCCGCCAGGAGGAGGAGAACAACCGGGTGCTCCTCCGGCTGGAGACGGTCATCGGCTGTTTGGGCACGGCGGCGGGGGTGATTCTCATCCTCGCCGGCTGCCTGGCGGCAGAGGCCCTGCCCTGGCGCATCGGGCTCATCGCCGCCGGGGCGGTTATCACAGCGGTGGCCATCGGCTTTGCCCTGTGCATCGAGCACGACGCCGGGTACTACCAGTGCCCCCACTGCGGGAAGGCCTATGTTCCCACAAAAAGAGCGGTGGTCATGGCCCCGCACCTGGGCCGCAGCCGGAAGATGCGCTGCCCCTACTGCGGGCAGAAGGGCTACCACAAAAAAGTCCTCACCCGGTAAAAGAAAAGGGAGAGCCTCCGGGCTCTCCCTTTTGCTGTGATTTTATCTTATTGCAGCCCCAGCGCGAAGATTACCAGCGCCGCGATGGGCAGCACCGTCCAGGCCACATACCGCCCGAAGAGCTCCAGGTCCGTGGGCTCGGCGTCCTCCGCCTGCAATATCCGGAAGGAGAGCTGGAAGCGGAACAGCTCGTCGGCAAAGAGGATGGTCACGGCAGTGACCGCGCACAGGAACACCCCCAGCAGATAGGGGAGCCAGTCCCCCTTGTGGGTGAGCGCCGGGCCGCCCATGAGCTCCAAAATGGTGGAGAGGGAGGGCTCGTTGGGGTCCACCACGTTCCCGTTCTCGTCCAAGGTCACCCCGGTGCTGGTGGTGATGGTGATGCCCCCGTTCTCCAGATCGCCGTTTTCGTGGTAGAGCCACAGGGTGTCTCCCTGCTGTATCACGCCGCCCCGGAAGATCACCTCTTCGCCCTTCCGGAGCTCCACGCCGGTGAGGCCGCTTATACCCGCGTCTTCTGGAACGGCGCTGGGGTCCTCAGTGGCGGTGTAGGGGCCGTAGACGGTCTCCCCGTACTGGAAGGTCACCGCCTTGTCCGGGGCCACGGTGAACCGGGCCTGCACCCCGTTGACGGTCCCCGTGTAGACGGTGCCGCCCTCCTCCTGGCCGGGGGTGAGGAGCGCCCCCCGGTAGAGGTACCCCTCCCGCCCCATGGTGACGGGGTAGACCACGGAAAACATCAGGACCAGCAGGACGGCCACGGCCAGCACGGCCTTCTGGTATTTTCCCAGTGCGCGGATACGGTACTTCATGGTTCTCCCTCCTTGGCGGGTCAGCTTTGCTTTGCGATGTCGCAGCCCAGCTCGTCGATCTTCTCCCGCAGCTTCAGGTAGTCCTCAAAGGCCGCGGGCTTCTGCCCGGGGCTGCGCAGCAGGGCGGCGGGGTGGAGGGTGGCCATCATCAGGATGCCGCCCTTTTCGAAAAAGACCCCGTGCTCCCGGGTGATCTTGATGTCCGGCTTAATGAGCTTCATGGCGGCGATGCGCCCCAGGCACACCAGAATTTTCGGCCGCAGCAGGGCGAATTGGTTCCGCAGCCAGGGGAGGCAGGCCTCCTGCTCCTGGGGCTGGGGGTCCCGGTTCTGGGGCGGGCGGCACTTCACCATGTTGGTGATGTAGATGTTGCTGTGCCGGTCCAGGTCCACCGCGGCCAGCAGCTTGTCCAGAAACTGGCCGCCCCGGCCCACAAAGGGCTCCCCCTGCAGGTCCTCGTTCTCCCCGGGGCCCTCGCCCACAAACATCACCTGGGCCTCCCTGGGCCCGGCGCCGAATACCACGTGGTGCCTCCCCTGGCACAGGCCGCAGTTCTGGCAGCTGAGGCAGGCGTTTTCCAGGTCGTTCCAGTTTTTGTACACAGGTACCCCTCCCAGGTGGTTTTCCCCTATTGTAGCACAAGAAAAGGGGAGAGGCAAATCCCATTTTTTTGTTGAATTTTTCCCCGGCCCGTAGTACAATAAAAACAAGGAAATGTCCAAAGGAGGAACCCTGTATGAAAGTTATGGTAGAAACTTCCGCCCATCACGTCCATGTGTCCGACGGCGACCTGGAGACCCTGTTCGGCAAGGGCGCGACCCTCACCAATAAAAAAGACCTCTCCCAGCCCGGGCAGTTTGCCTGCACCGAGAAGGTAGAGGTAGTAGGCCCCAAGGGCTCTATGTCCATGTCTATCTTAGGCCCCACCCGCCCCGAGACCCAGGTGGAGATCTCCCTCACCGATGCCCGGAAGCTGGGCGTCACCGCCCCCATCCGGGAGTCCGGCGACCTGGAGGGCACCCCCGGCTGCACCCTGCGGGGCCCCGCCGGCGAGGTCACCATCGAGAAGGGCGTCATCGCCGCCAAGCGCCACATCCACTTCAACCCCGACGAGGCCAAGGAGGCCGGTGTGGTGGACAAGCAGATCGTGTCCGTAAAGGTGGACTACAACGGCCGCGCCCTCATCTTCGGGGACGTGGTGTGCCGCGTGAGCCCCAAGTACGCCCTGGCCATGCACGTGGATACCGACGAGTCCAACGCCGCCGCCCTGCCCGGCACGGTAGACGGCGAGATCATCCTGTAAAAAATAAAGGGGCTGTGCGCGGCTGCGGCTGCGGCTGCCACGGCCCTTTTTGCATCCATCGGCCCCAAGGGCCGCTGCCATACCGGCGAGGAGGTGAGGCCATACGTCTATTTCCGCTCTTTTTTCACCCTGGGAGGAGCTGGCGGTGACCACCGACGGGACACAGCACTACCAGGCCCTCTCAGCCCTGGAGGGGGAAGGCATCCCATTCCAGGAGAAGACCCAGGCCATGGGCCACAACACCCGGCGCGCGGGCACAGTGGGCGCGGTGGGGGAACGGCCCGGAGCCTCTGTTCTGTACTACTTCTACGTAAAAAAGGCCGACCTGGAGCGGGCCCGTCACGCCCTGCGGACGGCGGGAGACCGGAAGAATGTATGACAAGTGAGGTGCTATCTTATGCCATTATCGTTTCTCTTGCGCCGGTGGGCCGAACTGCAGTCCACCGCGGACGCCGACAAGCACGTGCAGGCCATAGCCGCCCTGAAAGGGGAGAACATCCGGTATAAGACCTTTGCCACCATACCGGGGGGTTCCAGCGCCTGGATGCGCAACGCGGGGAAGCCCGCCACCCCCGCCTCTCTGTACTACCTCTACGTCAAAAAGTTCGACCTGGAAAAGGCCCGGGACGCCCTGCGGGACTTCCAGAGCCAGTAAAAATAAAAGCACAGGAAAAAGAGCCGGCGCACGCCGGCTCTTTTTCCTGTCAGTTTTTGCTGAATTCCGAGAGCAGCAGGCCCTCGTTGTGCTCTAAAGCCCAGTTGATGCTCCACTGGTTGGCAAACAGCAGCAGGTAGCGGCCCTTGGTGTCCTGCACCTTTTTGGTGTCCGAGGTCAGGTTCAGCTTTTTCAGGTCGATCTCCTCGTTGTCAATCCACCGGATAAAGGAGTAGGGCAGGGTGGACATGGAGATGTCCACGTTGTACTCGTTCTCCATCCGGTACTGGAACACATCGAACTGCAGGCTGCCCACCACCCCCACGATGATCTCCTCCATGCCGGAGTCGATCTCCTGGAAGATCTGGATGGCGCCCTCCTGGGCGATCTGGGTGGCGCCCTTGACGAACTGCTTGCGCTTCATGGTGTCCTTCTGCTGCACCCGGCTGAACAGCTCCGGGGCAAAGGTGGGGATGCCCTCGAACACCACTTTCTTCCCCGGCGCGCAGATGGTGTCCCCGATGGAGAACACGCCCGGGTCGAACACGCCGATGATGTCCCCGGCGTAGGCCTCCTCGATGATCTCC
>LBJMC04202__coassemble_384_pt1 | contig 34023 bp, 26 predicted proteins | sample LBJMC04202__metabat2_high_PE_010 | metagenome-assembled genome bin LBJMC04202
TCCACCGCCATCTGGGCGGCCCGGGCCCCGGCTTTTTTCGCCACCTCCTGCAGGTCACCGCAGGTGGCGGGCATGAGGGCGCTGCCGGGGAGCATGAGCCCCAAGGCCTCGGCCATGATCTGCATGGTGGAGGCGGTGCCCATAAAGGAGCAGGCCCCGCAGGAGGGGCAGGCGTGGTGCTTGTAGAAGGTGAACTGCTCCTCGCTGATCTCCCCCCGCTGGTACATGGCGCTGTACTTGCCGATCTGCTCCAGGGTGAGCAGGTCGGGGCCGGCCTCCATCACCCCGCCGGTGACCACGATGGCGGGGATGTCGATGCGGCCGATGGCCATGAGCTGGGCGGGAACGGACTTGTCGCAGCTGGAGAGGAACACCCCGGCGTCGAAGGTGGTGGCCTTGGCGTGGATCTCGATGAGATTGGCGATGGTGTCCCGGCTGGCCAGGGAATAGTTGATGCCGTCGTGGCCCTGGCTCATGCCGTCGCAGATGTCGGTGGCGAAGTAGAGGGCGGCTTTGGCCCCGGCCGCGTCCGCGGCTTTTTGGGCCTGCTGGGCCAGGCCCAGCAGGTGGGCGCTGCCCGGGTGGCTCTGGCCGTAGGTGCTCTCGATGAGCACCTGGGGTTTTTCCAGGTCCTGGGCGGTCCAGCCCATGCCCATGCGCAGGGGGTCCATCTCCGGGGCCAGCCTGCGCACTTCCTGGCTTTTTAACATGGCGATCCTCCTCCCGGCCCCGGCGGCGCCAGGGCGGTGATACTGCTCCCATTATACGCCATCCGGCGGCGGGAAGCAACGGGGAAAGGGGGCCAAAGTTTACGTTTGGGAAATTGACTTTTCCCCCCGGCCCAAGTATACTGGAAAGAGCAAATGGGGATAGAAACACTGTGAGGACCGGGAAAAAGGGAGTGAGCCTATGGAAAAAACGGTGACAATCGCGGGCATGGAATTCGGCAGCGGGCTGCCGAAGGTCTGCGTGCCCCTGACCAGCGGGTGCGAGCTGGGGCTGCTGAAGGAGGCCCGGCTGGCCGCGGCCCTGCCCGCGGACCTGTACGAGTGGCGGGCCGACTGGTACCAGGGGGACTGCTCCGGCGCCCTGGCCCTGCTGGGCCGGGAGCTGGGGGACAGGCCCCTGCTGTGCACCCTGCGCACCGCCAAGGAGGGGGGCCAGGCGGACCTCTCCCCCGCGGCATACGAGGAGCGGCTGGCCGCCCTGGTGGAGCTGGGGGGCTTCCGGCTGCTGGATGTGGAGCTCTCCTGCGGGGAGGAGCGGGCAAAGCGGCTTATCGACCTGGCCCACGAAAAGGGCCTGGGGGTGGTGGTCTCCCGCCACGACTTTCAGAAAACACCGCCCCAGGGGGAGATGGTGGAGACCCTGCTGCGGATGAAAGCCCTGGGGGCGGACCTGCCCAAGCTGGCGGTGATGCCCCAGTCCCCCGCCGATGTGCTGGCCCTGCTTGCGGCCACCTATGAGGCCAGCGCCCAGATCGGGCCGGTGATTACCATGGCCATGGGGGACCTGGGCAAGCTCAGCCGGGTGAGCGGGGGCCTGACCGGCTCCTGCCTCACCTTTGGGGCGGGGAGCAGCGCCTCCGCCCCCGGCCAGCTCAACGCCGAGGACCTGCGGGCCATCCTCCAGGACCTGGACCCCTGGGGGACACAGAAAGGGATGTGACCCATGAGAAACGACATCGACGATATTCTAAATTCCATGTTCCGGGGCGGGAAATTCCGCCTGGGGGACAAGGGGGAGGGCCCGGAGAAAAAGGGGCCCGCCTCCCAGGAGCCAGACCCCATGGACCTGGGCGCCGCGCTGGAGGCCGCCCGCCAGCGCCAGGAGCAGGCGGGCCAGGCGGTGGCAGCGGCCCAGGAGGCTGGGGACAGCCTGTCCAAGTCCCTGGGGGAGAGCATCCAGGAGCTGACCCGCCAGGCCAAGGCGGACATGGCGGGCCTGGAGCTGCGCCTGCAGGCGGACGGGGTGGACCACCGGGCCGCCGCCGCCAACCAGGGCAGCCCCCAAGACCTGGACAGCGCCTTCGAGACCGCCCGCCTGGAGGCGGTGAGCCGGGTGCTGGGCCAGGACGGGTTCGTGACCGGGCTGACTCTGGCATTAAAGCGGCCCTTTGTGGCGGGGAGCCAGCCCGGCGCCCCCCTGTGCCGGGCTGCTATTTTAGGGGAGGCGGGCACCGGCCGCCACAGCGCGTTGGAGGTGCTCATCGCCTCCCTGGGGCGGCAGGGGGTGCTGAAGAGCCCCAAGACCGCCGCCCTGGACCTGGGGGCCTACAGCGCCGCCGGGTCGGAACAGCTGTTTTTCCAGGACCTGTACGCCGCCCTGAAAGGCGGGGCAGCGGCCCTGGTGTTCGAAGGGGTGGAGAAGTGCTGCCCCGCCGTGCTGGCCCTGGTGTCCGGGCTGTTCCAGGAGGGCAGCGTGCCCCTGCCCGGCCGCTACGCGGAGCAGAAAGGCATGCTGGTGGACATCGGCAGCGCCTTGGTGCCCGGGGCGGTGTCCTCCCTCTCCGGGGCGGGGAAGTACCTGTTCCTCCTCACCAGCCAGAGCCGGGAGCAGCTGGCCGGGACCTTCGGCGCGCTCTTTTTGGCCGCTTTGGACGACATCTGCGAGACAGCGCCCTTCTCCCCCGAGGCCTTGGGGGAGCTGGCGGACCGCTGCCTGCGGGACCTGTGCGAGAAGTCCCAAAAGCAGCTGGGCTTCCCCCTCACCTACGGCCCCCAGGAGGCCGCGGCCCTCTCCCAGGCCTTCACCCAGGAGGCGGGGGCCGCCTCCCTAAAAGAGGAGGCGGAGCGGCTGTACAAGGCCCTCAGCGAGGTGAAGCTGAAGCAGGGCCTGCCGGCCCAGGGCGGCCGCCTTGCCGCCGGGGAGGCGGGGATGGAGCTGCGCTTTGAAACCGCCGGGGCGGAGACAGTCCTGTCCCTGGAGCACCAGGCTCCTCAGGAGGACCTGGCCCTGCAGGCGGTGAAGGCGGAGCTGGACGAGATCGTGGGCCTTACCGCGGTAAAGGACTACATCCTCTCCCTGGAGGACAACTTCAAGATGCAGCAGCTGCGGAAAGAGCGGGGCCTGAAGGCGGACTCCCCCTCCATGCACATGATCTTCACCGGCAACCCGGGCACAGGCAAGACCACCGTGGCCCGCATCGTCTCCCGGTACTTAAAGGCCATCGGGGCCCTGTCGGGGGGCCAGCTGGTGGAGGTGGCCCGGGCGGACCTGGTGGGCCAGTACGTGGGCCACACCGCCCCCCTCACCCAAAAGGCCATCCAGGCGGCATTGGGGGGCGTGCTGTTCATCGACGAGGCCTACTCCCTCTACCGGGGGAAGGACGACAGCTTCGGCCTGGAGGCCATCGACACCCTGGTAAAGGGCATGGAGGACCACCGGGACGAGCTGGTGGTGATTCTGGCGGGGTATTCCCGGGAGATGGAGGAGTTCCTCACGGCCAACTCGGGGCTCAGGTCCCGGTTCCCCCACATCATCGAGTTCCCCGACTACACCGCCCAGGAGCTGCTGGACATCACCAAGAGCATCGTAAAGGGCAAGGGCTACCGGCTGGACCCCGGCTGCGACGGCCCGCTGCTCCGGTATTACGAGGAGCAGCAGCGCACCGGCGACCCCCGCGTGGGTGGCAACGGCCGCATGGCCCGGAACAAGGTGGAGGAGGCGGTCATCGCCTGCTCCCGCCGGAACGTGAACCTGCCGGAGGAGCAGCGGGACCTGGAGCTGCTGCTGCCGGAGGATTTTGGGGTTTGACCGGAAACGGCGCCATACTCCCAAAAAGGAGGAAAAGCGGTGGATGTCTCGTTTGTGACGGGCAAGGAAAAATTCAACTACCGGGTGTGCGCCCTGCTGCTGCACGAGGGGAAGATTTTGGCCATGCAGGACGAGCGCTCCCCCTACTATTACCTGCCCGGGGGCAGGGTGCGGATGGGGGAGACGGCGGAACAGGCCGTGGCGCGGGAGCTGCGGGAGGAGCTGGGCGTGGCGGTGGAGATCCAGCGGCCGCTGTGGCTGAACCAGGCGTTCTTCACCGAAGATGTGGACGGCCTCTCCTACCATGAGCTGTGCCTCTATTTCCTCATGGCCCCCGTGGGGCCGGAGCTGCTGGACAAAGGGGAGTCCTTCGTCTTGCGCGAGGGGAAGCACACCCATACCTTTACATGGCTGAGGCGGGAAAGCCTCCGGGAGGCATATTTTTATCCCCTGTTTTTGAAAGAGGAAATCTTCCATTTGCCGGACGCGCTGACGCTCCGCACAGAATGGGAATAGGGCCGGGGAAAGCCGGCCAGAACAAGAAAAGAGAGAGGAATGATTCCTCTCTCTTTTTGTTTGCAAAGCCGCCGTTAAAAATTACAGTGGGCACAGCTTGGCGGGAAGATGCCCTTAAAATTCCGGCGCACGTAGTGCAGAGGAATTTTTCCTGTCCCCACGAGTTATCCTCGCTTACGGTCGGCTAACTCGGCAAGAACCGCTTGGGAGTTTGCAAAACTCCCATATTGCTGCGCAAAACCGCGCTTCTTGCGGCTAGGAGAAAGAGGGGTCATCCGCCCGAGCAAGTCGAGCAACGCGAGACTTGACTTGTGGTTACCCGCGCCCCGCCCCGCGCCGCGTGGTCACGCGGCCGCCTCCCCGCGGCTGGCGGGGAGGCGCTTTCGCGCAGCGAAAGGGCGGGGCGGGGCAGAAGTGGAAGCCTTGCAGTAAACCACTAAAAATCGCGGTTAACGAGCGTTAGCGAGTGGATAGCGATTTTTCCCGTCCCGCGTGGTCACACGTGCCAGGGGTTCGCCTCGGTGCCGCCCCGGCACCACTTCAGGTACTGCAGGGCGTGGAGCTGGCCGGCCCACTCCAGGTCGCCCTGGAAGATGGGGTCGTGGAAGCCCTCTACCACCAGGTCGCCCTCAAAGTTGTTGGAGTACAGGATGTGGAACACGCCCCGCCAGTCGGTGTCGCCGTAGCCGGGGGTGCGGGGCTCGGCGAAATTGGCGGCGCCGAACACGCCGTATTTCTTCACCCGGTCCCAGTGGATGGTGCAGTCCTTGCCGTGGAGGTGGTACACCCGGTCGATCCACTGCTCCAGCACGGGCAGGGGGTCGATGAGCTGGACCATCTGGTGGGCGGGCTCCCACTCCAGGCCGATGGCCTTGCTGGGCACCGCGTCGAACATCAGCTCCCAGGCCTTGGGGTTAAAGCCGATGTTGCAGGTGGCGCTGTTCCAGGTGCCGTCCATGGGGCAGTTCTCGATGCACAGCTTCACGCCCTTGTCCTCGGCCCGCTTGGCCAGCTCGCCAAAGACCTCCTTGTACCGGGGGATGGCCTTCTCCACCGGCTGGCCCTCCAGGGCCCCGGCGAAGGTGGTGACCAGGTTGGTGCCGAACAGGTGGGCGTTGTCGATGAAGTCCTCCAAAGTCTTGCGCTGGGCCTCGTTCTCCAAGGCGTTACAGTAGTAGCCGATGGAGGAGACCTTCACGCCGGAATCCCCCAGCAGGCGCTTTACCTTCTCCGCGTAGGCGGGCAGGCTCTCCTCGGTGAACACCATGTGGAAGTTGAGCCCTACGCACTCAAACCCCGCCTGGATGAAATGGGGGAGCAGCTGCTCCGTCCCCTGGCCGGGCACGCAGGTGCCGATGTTGATCTTTGCCATACCGATTCCTCCTAAGTAAGTTTTTCTATAAGACGCTCCGCGATGGCTCGCGGTTTCAGCCCCGCATCTCCAGGTACTCGTCGTAGGTGGTCATCCGGTCGAAGACGCCGCCCTCGGGCAGCAGCTCGATGATCCGGTTGGCCACGGTCTGGGTGAACTCGTGGTCGTGGGAGGTGAACAGCACCACGCCCTTGAAATCGATGAGCCCGTTGTTCACCGCGGTGATGGACTCCAGGTCCAGGTGGTTGGTGGGCTGGTCCAACAGCAGCACGTTGCTCTCGAACATCATCATGCGGGAGAGCATGCACCGCACCTTCTCCCCGCCGGAGAGGACCTTCACCGGCTTGTACACGTCGTCCCCGGAGAAGAGCATCTTCCCCAAAAAGCCCCGCAGGTAGGTCTCGGTGGTGTCTTTGGAGTACTGCTCCAGCCACTGGAGGATGGTGTCCTCCGTATCCCCGAAATAGGGGGAGTTGTCCTGGGGGAAGTAGCTCTGGCTGGTGGAGACCCCCCACTTGAAGCTGCCCGCGTCGGGGGTCAGCTCCTCCATGAGGATCTTGAACAGGGTGGTGATGGCCAGCTCGTTGTCCGCCACAAAGGCGATCTTGTCCCCCTTGTTCACCCGGAAGGACACGTTGTCCAGCACTTTTACCCCCTCCACGGTTTTGGAGAGGCCCTCCACCGTGAGAATCTCCTTGCCCGGCTCCCGGTCCATGGTAAAGGACACGAAGGGGTAGCGCCGGGAGGAGGCGGGCATCTCCTCAAGGGTCAGCTTGTCCAACAGTTTTTTCCGGGAGGTGGCCTGCCGGGACTTGGACTTGTTGGCGGAGAACCGGCGGATGAATTCCTCCAGGTCCTTCTTCTTCTCCTCCACCTTGCGGTTCTGGTCCCGCAGCAGGCGCTGCATGAGCTGGCTGGAGTCGTACCAGAAGTCGTAGTTGCCCACGTACAGCTTGATCTTGGTGTAGTCGATGTCCACAATGTGGGTACACACGTTGTTGAGGAAATACCGGTCGTGGGAGACCACAATCACCGTGCCTTCGTAGTCCAGGAGGAAATTCTCCAGCCAGGTGATGGACTTGGGGTCCAGGCCGTTGGTGGGCTCGTCCAGCAGGATGATGTCCGGCTGGCCGAACAGGGCCCGGGCCAGCAGCACCTTTACTTTTTCGCTTTCTTTCAGGGCGCTCATCAGATCGTAGAGCATCATGTTGTCCAGTCCCAGGCCCTGGAGGAGCTTTCCGGCCTCGGTCTCGGCCTCCCAGCCGTTCAACTCGGCGAATTCCGCCTCCAGCTCGGCGGCCCGGTTGCCGTCCTCCTCGGAAAAGTCCGGCTTCTCGTAGAGGGCGTCTTTCTCCTTTAAGACCTGGTACAGCCGGGGGTTGCCCTGGAGGATGGTCTCGAACACGGTGTACTCCTCGTAGGCGTAGTGGTCCTGCTTCAGGACCGACATGCGGCTTTTCTCGTCGATAACTACCTGGCCCTTGGTGGGCTCCAGCTCCCCGGAGAGGATGCGCAGGAAGGTGGACTTCCCCGCCCCGTTGGCGCCGATGACGCCGTAGCAGTTGCCGGGCTGGAAGATCAGGTTCACCCCGGAGAACAGGGCTTGCCCCTGAAAGCTCAGGGCCAGATCGGAAACAGTGATCATAGCATGGTCCTTTCTGTGGTGGTATTGGGAGTGCGGGCGGGCTTCTGCGCCTTGGCCGGCGCCCTCTCCGCCACCGCCCTGCGGTGGCGGCTCCTCCCGGGACGGGAGGAGCCATCGCGGCACAGCCGCGGTGGAGAGGGCGCCGGCTGGGGCGCTGCCCCACACCCTGCAGCCTTTGAAAAGGCTGGCGAAACTTTTGTCTATCGTTTCAATGGGGGAGGGGGGACACGAAAACCACTGTCACACCCGCTCCAGCACCTTTACGATCTCCCCGATGAACATGCGGTGCAGGTCGTTCTGGGGGTAGTTCTTCGCCAGGACTTCCTTGTCCAAAAAGCTGTCCGCCGCCATGTCCTGGCGGTACAGCTTCCGGCAGAGGAACACCAGCCGGGCCTGCTGGTAGTAGGGGGCGGCCTCGTCAAAACAGGGGGTGAGGCCGGTCTCCTTGTCCTTGTCATAGTCCCGGCCGGACTTGCTGCCGCAGAAGTTCAGGGCCGGGCGGTAACTCTCGTCGAAGAAGCACAGGGAGTAGTAGTCCTCCCGCTCTACAAATTCCAGGGTATAGCGCTGGGGCCGGATGTAGATGGTGGACACGTACCTGCCCCACAGCTCCCCCACGCCGCCCCAGCTGGCGGTCATGGTGTTGTGGGACTGCTCATCCCCCGCGGTGATCAGCATCCACTCTTTGTTGATGAGGGTAAAGGGGTTGTCTCTCAGCTCTTCCACCGAGATCTCCCGAAAAGCCATAGCGTCGATTCCTACCTTTCTGCAAAATTTCCTCTATTACCTTATGCTGTTATGATAGCCTGTATCCGAGATTTTTGCAAGACCTTTCCGGGCCGGGCAAAAGAAAGACGCCCGCTCTGGCGGCGGACGCCTTTCCCCGGAGACTGGGTTTATTCCACCAAATGCCCTTCCGTCCACTGGAACGCAGCCTGGCACACGTCCTTTACGCAGCCGTCGTCCAGGGGGGAGCGCAGGCCCACGGAGTGGGCCAGGTCGATGAAGGTCTTGGTGCCGCCCTGGCGCACGAAGGCCATGTACTTCTCCCAGGCGGCGTCCCGGTCCTGCAAAGACAGGGCGAAGTACTGCAGGCTCATCACCTGGGCCAGGCAGTAGTCGATATAGTAGAAGGGGTACAGGTAGATGTGCAGCTGCCGCTGCCACCCGGCGCCCCGGCCGTAGAAGGGGAGGCCGTCAAAGTCGATATAGGGCCGGTAGCGCTGCTCCAGCCGCAGCCAGCACTGGTTGCGCTCCTCGGGGGTCCAGTCCGGGTGGGCGTAGACCTCCTCCTGGAAGTGGTCTACCAGGCAGCCGTAGGGGATGAACAGCAGGGCGTCCTCGGCGTGGGAGAGCTGGTACTTGCCATTCTGCTCCCCGAAGAACAGGTGGTGCCAGGGGGCGGTGAGGAACTCCATGCTCATGGAGTGGGTCTCCGCGCCCTCCATGGTGGGGCAGCGCAGGGCGTGGGTCTGTACCGCCTGGTTGGACATATAGTCGGCGAAGGCGTGGCCCGCCTCGTGGGTGAGCACGTCCACGTCCCCGGAGGTGCCGTTGAAGTTGGAGAAGATGAAGGGGTAACCGTAGTCCTCCAGGCCGGTGCAGTAGCCGCCGGGGGCCTTGCCCTCCTTGGCCAGCACGTCGAAGAGCTCGTTATCGAACATCAGGTCAATAAACGAGGCGGTCTCGGGGGAGAGCTCGTGGTACATCTGTTTCCCCGCGGCCAGAATCTCCTCCGGGGTACCCTGGGGGGCGGCGGAGCCGTCCTTGAATTTTAAGGCGTTGTCCTGGAATTTGAAATCATCGATGCCCAGGCGCTTGGCCTGGCGCTCCTTCAATTTGACGGTGAGGGGCACCAGGTCTTTTACCACCGCGTCCCGGAAGGCGGCGATGTCCCGGGGGGCGTAGCAGTTGCGGCCCCGGCGCAGGAAGCCCAGCTCCACATAGTTTGCAAATCCCAGCTTTCTGGCCTGCTCCGTGCGGTTTTTCACCAGCTTGTCGTAGAGCTGGTCGAACTGCTGTCGGTTCTCGTCGAAGAAGGAGCCCTCGGCCTCCAGGGCAGCCCGGCGGGTGGCCCGGTCGGTGCTCTCCTTATAAGGCCCCAGCTGGGCCACGGTGACGGTCTTGCCCTGGAAGGGAATCCGGGCGCTGGCGTAGAGCTTCTGGTACTCGTTCTGCAGCTGGTTCTCCTCCTGCATCAGGGGGATGATCTCCGGGGAGAAGGACTTCAGCTCCAGCTCGATATTCCGGAACAACAGCACCCCCAGCTCCTCCTCCAACTCCCTGCGGAAGGGGGAGGCTGTCAGGGCCTTCTGGAACTCCTGGAGCTTCTCCTGGAGCAGGGGGGACTGCTGGTCGTTGTATTCGTTCTCCGCCTCGTAGAAGGGGTCCCGGGTGTCCACGGTGTAGCGGATGGAGCACAGGGTGGCCTGGGTGCTCAGGTGGGACAGGAGCTCCTCTGCCTGGCGGTAGAGCTGCACCTGCTCCCCGGCGGAACCGGCGGCCCGCAGCCGGGCGGTCAGGTCCTCCAGCTGGCGGAAGGCCGCGGGGTAGTCGGGGCGCTGGTAGGTCATCTGGGAAAATTTCATGGGGTACTCTTCCTTTCTGGAGGGGTGTTGTTTCGCAAAAAGCCGATGCCGTAGAGCATGATGTTCTCCGCCGTGGCAGCCATCTCCTCCGCGCTGGCCGCCATGCCGTCGGACACCCATTTTTGCAGCAGGGCGATGTGCCCCCCGCTGACAAAGGCGAAAAACTCGTCGATCTGCTGGGGGCTGGCCCCCTGGAAATACCTGGCATAGGAGTCCATAGAGCGCTCCCGGGCCGAGGAGAGCAGCCGGGCGGCGAAGGCCTTGTCCCCATGCTCCCCCAGGGTGACGGCGCAGAAGTCCGCGTTGTCCTTGAGGAATTGGTAGATGCTGGTGGTGACCTTCACCGGGTCCCCCTCCTGGCCGGAGAGAAGGCCCTCCAGCTCCTTTTGGAAGCCGGCCTCCATCTGGCCCAGCAGGTCGTAGATGTCGGTGTAGTGGGAATAGAACGTGCCCCGGTTGATGCCCGCCTGGGCGCAGAGCTCCTTGACGGTGATGCTCTGGATGGGCTTCTGCCCCAGCAGGTCCAGAAAAGCCCGGCGGATGAGGAGCTTGGTGACCCGGGTGCGGTGGTCGTTGGCGGTATGCCGCATGGCGCGCCTCCTTTCCCTGTAAACAATAGGATCTCCCTTGAGAAAAGTATAATGCACGCTGCTCGAAAAATCAACATGGTGTCGGACATAATTTGTTCGAAAATTCTTTCCAAAACCGTCATGGAGTCTCCATGTTCCCGTCACATTTGGGGGGTATCGTATAAGCGTGGTAAGAAAAGCCACTGGAAAAACCCCTTTTCCATTACACTTCCTCATTTTTCATCCTTATTTTTACTCCTTACTTCCTCTCTCCAAAGGCGCCCGCATCGCTGCGGGCGCCTTCTCTCTTCTTTCTTGAAAGAAAGAAGCAAAGAACTTTTACGTGGCAACGATTACACTGGGCAAAACGGGCAGGCCCGCCAACTCGTATCGGCCTTTTTAGAGAGAAGCAGAGAACTTTTATTTGGCAGCGATCGTACTGCGTAAAGCGGGCAGGCCCACCAACTTGCAGCGGCCTTTTTAGAGAGATTTTACGTAGCAACGATTACACTGGGCAAAGCGGGCAGGCCCGTTAACTCGTATCAGCGTTTCTTGAAAGAAAAAAGCAGAGAACTTCTATTTGGCAGCGCACGAGTTATCCTCGCTCCCCCTCGGCTAACTCGGCAAGAATCGCTTGGGAGTTTGCGAAACTTCCATTTTGCTTTCGCAAAACCGCGATTCTTGCAGCTTTTATCACCCTCCAGGAAAACCCCTTCCGGCCCGGCGGAGCCGGGCCCCCTCTGTGAGGGGGCTGTCATGGCTGCGCCATGACTGGGGGAGTTTCCTTCTTTACTCTTCACTGCCCTTTCGGGGGGTCCAAAGGGGGCGATAATCACCGGTGGCGCTCTGCTGCGAGCTGGCCGAACCGGCAGGTGAGACGGGGTTGAGCGCCGTCAAGCGATGCCGGACTTTCCCTGCGCCGCAAAAAGCAGGGCTGCCGCTGGATACGGCAGCCCTGCTCTTCACTTCAGGCTTGAAATACGTACTCCAAAAATCCTCCCTCCGCCGGGGCGACGGTGAGGTGGTACACCCAGCCCGGCTCGGCGGTGCACTGGCGGGCGGTGGGGTCGTCCTCCTGGGTGAGCGTCACAGTTTCCGGCGGGGCGGCGGGGTCGCTTAGGGGCCAGCGTTCCAGGGCCCAGTCCCCCTCGGTTTTGTAGAGGGACAGCTCCACCTGGGTGGGGGCCTCCAGCTCCAGCTCCCGGATGTCCTGCTCTATGGGCTCCCCCAGGTCGATCTCCGTGACCCCGGGCTGGTCCTCCAGGTCCACATAGTGGTACTGGCAGCGGAAGGTGGTTACGCTGGTACCCACGGCCAGGCCGCTGCCCGCAAACGTCTCCCGCCAGGAGAGGCTGAGCACAGGGGGCTCCTGGGGCTGGGGGTCGTAGTGCATGGCCACCGTGTCCGCGTACTGGTCCGCGTCGGCAGGGTCCCCTTCCTCCAGCAGGGTGACGCCATCCAGCCCGTAGTAGATGGCGGGCCAGATCTCCGCCGTGCTCCAGTCCGGGCCGAAGGTGAGCTCCAAGATGTTCCCGGTGGCGTAGTCCTGCCAGTCAAACTCCCCGCCATCTCCCATGCCCCCCAGGGTGAAGGCCTCGCCGGTGTCCTGGTCAAAGAGGAGGTACCCGTCCGGGTCCTCCTCCCGGCCCAAGAGCACAAACATGGCGGTGACGGTGGTCCCCTCCGCCCCGGCCGGGGAGCTGGCGGGCAGGCTGGCCGGGCTGAGGGAGCTGGCGCTAAGGACGGTGCCGGCGGAACCCATGTCGTCGTTGCCGCAGGCAGTCACAGAGAACACCAGCAGCAGGGCTAAAAGCAAAGAAGTAATTTTTTTCACGGCAGTACCCCCTCTCTTTTCGGCGGTGTTCAGGATGGTATCCTTACCGGTACAGGGGGCCGTAGTGCTTGCAGGCGGCGTAGTCGGCAGACTGGGTGTCCTGGGTGCCGAAAGCGGCCCAGGCGTGGGGGCGGTACACCTTCTCCTTCGGCACATTGTGCATGGCCACGGGGATGCGCAGCATGCTGGCCAGGGTGACCAGGTCGGCGCCCACATGGCCGTAGACCGTGACCCCGTGGTTGGCGCCCCAGTTGGCCATCACATCGTAGACGCTGGTGAAGGCGCCCTCCCCGGTGAGCCGGGGCACGAACCAGGTGGTGGGCCAGGTGGGGTCGGTGCGGCGGTCCATGGGGGCGTGGGCGCTGTCCGGCAGGTCGGCGGTCCAGCCCTCGGCGATCTGCAGCATGGGGCCCACGCCCTCTACGATGTTGAACCGCAGCATGGTGACGGGCATCTCTGCCCGGCAGCGGAAGTGGCTGGAGAAGCCGCCGCCCCGGAAGTACTCGTAGTTGGCCCGGCACCAGTCGGTGGCCTGCAGGCAGGCGTCCACGTCCTCCTGGGTCATCTCCCAGAAGGGCTTCATGCAGGGCTCCCCGGCGCTGTTCCGGGCGGCGCCGGAGCCGTCCAGGGCCGTGGCCCCGGAGTTGATGAGATGGATAAAGCCGTCCTTGGCCAGGCCCTCGGGCTTCCAGCCGGTAACCCGCTCACAGGCCTCGGGGCCCCAATAGGTGCGCACGTCATGGAAGCAGGGGGCGGTGCCGGAGATCAGGGTGCCCAGCAGCATGGAGATGCCGTTGCAGGTGTCGTTCTCCGTGGCGAAGGGAGTGGGCTGCTTTACGCCGTTCCAGTCGAAGGTGGAGGCCAGGATGGCCTCGGTGAAGTCGGCGTTGGGCAGCCAGTCGGTCCACTGGCGCTGCCCCTGGAAGCCGCCCACCACGCCGTTGCGGCCCAGGGCCTCCTCGTGCCAGCCCAGGTCGTCCAGCTTGGGGTTGCCGTAGAGGATGTCCCGCATGATGATGGTCATTTTGGCCACGAACTCCCAGTCCTGGTCCGGGGGCACCACCTTCGACTTGGTGATGACCTCCGGCAGGTCCTTGCCGGCGTTGCAGTCAAAGCCCTCTTTGCAGTTTGCCTTGATCCAGGCCAGGGCCTTCTCGTACTCCTCCTGGTCGTAGATGTGGAGGGTCACCCGGCGGAGGATCTCGGTGAGGTCCACCCACTCGGGGCGCAGGCCGAAGGTGTGCTGCATTACCCCGGCGTCGCAGTAGCTGCCGGCGATGCCCATGGCCACCCCGCCCAGGTTTACGTAGGCCTTGTTCTTCATCCAGCCCACGGCGATGGCGCACCGGGCAAAGCGCAGCAGCTTCTCCGCCACGTCGGCGGGGACAGAGGTATCGGTGATGTCCTGGACATCGTGGCCATAGATGGAGAAGGCGGGCAGGCCCCGCTGGGCGTGGGCGGCCATCACCGCGGCCAGGTACACGGCGCCGGGGCGCTCGGTGCCGTTAAAGCCCCACACCGCCTTGATGGTCTTGGGGTCCATGTCAAAGGTCTCGGTGCCGTAGCACCAGCACCGGGTGACGGACAGGGTGGCCACCACGTTCTCGGTGGAGAACTGGTCCGCCACCCGGGCGGCCTCGGCCCCGCCGCCGATGGTGGTGCAGCCGATGACGCACTGCACCGGGGTGCCGTCGGGGTATTTCAGGTTCTCGCTGATGAGGGCGGCGGCGCTTCTGGCCATGGCCATGGTCTGCTCCTCCAGGCCCTCCCGGATGCCGCCCCAGCGCCCGTCGATGACGGGCCGGATGCCGATCTTCGGATACAACATAGTGATAAACTCCTCCTTTTATAGTCCAGCCCCATGGGGCCGAGTTACTTGGTGTCGGGCTCTCCCGTCTCCCGGCGGGGGAACTTTTTATACCCCGGGTGCCGGCCGGTGACCCGGTAGAAGCCCCGCAGGTCGATGAGCTTCTGGATGTTCTCCCGGCTGATGTCGTAGCTGCCCCCCAGGATGATGGCGTTGATGGTGATCTTGGCCCACAGCTCCAGACTCTCCATGCGGTAAAAGGCGGTGACCACGTCGCTGCCCACGGCCAGGGCCCCGTGGTTTTCCAGCAGCATCACGTCGTGCTCCTCCAAATAGGGCTCGATGGCGTCGGGCACCTCGGTGGTGCTGGGGGTGCCGTAGGGGGTCAGGGGCACGGCCCCGATAACAGACACGTCCTCAATCATATTGTACATGTCCATGGGCCGGTGGGCCACGGCGAAGCCGGTGGCGCCCGGGGGATGGGCGTGGATGACGGCTTTTACGTCCTCCCGCTTGTCGTAGCAGCGCAGGTGCATCTTGATCTCGCTGGAGGGCCGCAGGCCCTCCGCCGCCTCCAGCACATTTCCCTGGCGGTCTAATCGCAGCAGCTTGTCCGGGGTGATGAAGCTCTTGCTCATGCCCGTGGGGGTGGCCAGGACGGTGCCGTCCTCCAACAGGGCGGAGACGTTGCCGTCGTTGGCGGCCACCCAGCCCAGCTGCCACATTTTGTGGCACACGTCGCAGATCTGCTCCTTGATGGATGCGAGGTCCATCTGTGTTCAGCTCCTTTCAGGAAACTACAAAATCTTTCTTTGAGTATAGCTTTTTTCTGGGCAAATGGCAAGATGGATTTTTGCGATTTTCCCCGCCGGGAAGTGCACACGCCGGGGGAAAAATTTTTTCTCACTTTTTCGCCGGAGGGCTTGAAAACTATACTAAAATGGTGTATATTAATCCTCGGAACGCAAAAGCTGTAATTTCGTATGGCTTTTCCATAAAAAGACCAAAACGGAAAGGAAGAGTGAAATGGACAGGACCGTCTATGCAGATAACGCCGCCACCACCGCCGTGTCCCCCCAGGTGCTGGAGGCCATGCTCCCCTATTACAAGGAGGTGTACGGCAACCCCTCCAGCCTTTACAGCGTAGGGCAGAAGGCCAAGGCCGCCCTGGAGGAGGCCCGCCAGACCGTGGCCGCCTGCCTGGGCGCCGGGGCGGGCGAGATCTACTTTACCAGCTGCGGCACCGAGAGCGACAACTGGGCCATTAAAGGCGCGGCCCACGCCATGAGGAAAAAGGGCAAGGATCACATCATCACCTCCGCCTTCGAGCACCACGCGGTGCTCCACACCTGCCAGGCTTTGGAGAAGGAGGGCTTTACCGTCACCTACCTGCCGGTGCACGAGAACGGCATCGTCCGGCCGGAGGAGCTGGAGGCCGCCATCACCGACAAGACCGGCCTGGTCACCATCATGTACGCCAACAACGAGATCGGCACCATCCAGCCCATCCCGGAGATCGGGGCCATCTGCAAGAAGCACGGGGTGTGGTTCCACACCGACGCGGTGCAGGCGATGGGCAACGTGCATATCCAGGTAAAAGAGCAGAACATCGACATGCTGTCCCTGTCCGGGCACAAATTCCACGCCCCCAAGGGCGTGGGGGCCCTGTACATCCGCCGGGGCATCGCCATCCCCAACCTGCTGGACGGCGGCGCCCAGGAGCGGGGCAAGCGGGGCGGCACCGAGAACGTGGCCCAGATCGTGGGCCTGGCCGCCGGCCTGAAAGAGGCCTGCGTCACCATCGACCAGCGGGTGGCCCGGCTCTCCCCCCTGCGGGACAAGCTGATGGACGGCCTTTTGAAGATCGACCGCTGCCGTGTCAACGGCGACCGGGAGCACCGGCTGCCGGGGAACGTGAGCATGTGCTTCCAGGGGGTGGAGGGGGAGAGCCTCCTGCTGATGCTGGACCTGAAGGGCATCAGCGCCTCCTCCGGTTCCGCCTGCACCAGCGGCTCGTTGGACCCCAGCCACGTGCTGCTCTCCATCGGCCTGCCCCACGAGGTGGCCCACGGCTCCCTGCGGCTCTCCTTCGGGGATTACAACACCGAGGAGGACATCGACTATATCCTGGAGGTGCTGCCGCCCATCATCCAGCGGCTGCGCTCCATGTCCCCCCTGTGGGACGCCATCCAGCAGGGCAAGGTAAATTACGACGCCTATATGTGAACCCCGGCCGGGGCAGCGCGCCCCGGGCCCAAAGCATTTTGACGGAATAGAGAAAGGAATGACTGTTATGGCATACAGCGCCAAGGTAATGGACCACTTCGCCAACCCCCGGAACGTAGGGGAGATGAAGGACTACAGCGGCATGGGGGAGGTGGGCAACCCCAAGTGCGGCGACATCATGCGGATGTATATCAAGGTGGAGAACAACATCATCACCGACGTGTCCTTTATGACCTTCGGCTGCGGGGCGGCCATCGCCACCAGCAGCATGGCCACGGAGATGATCAAGGGCAAGAGCATCGACGACGCCTTGAAGCTCACCAACAAGGCGGTGATGGAGGCCCTGGACGGCCTGCCGCCGGTGAAGATCCACTGCTCTGTTTTGGCGGAGCAGGCCATCAAGGCCGCGGTGGCCGACTACTACCGCCGCCAGGGCATCGACCCCACCCCCATCGTGGGGGAGATCGCCGAGTGCGAGGAGTGCGCCTGCGAGGTATAAAAAACGTCCCCCGGCCCAAGGACCGGGGGATTTATGTTGCGAAGAAAAAGGAGGGGCACCCGCCCCTCCTTTTTGCGCGCTTCTGTTTACTTCTTGCCGAACAGGCCCTTGACCTTGTCCATGGCGCCGCCCAGGAAGTCGCCGGCCTTGTCGCCCAGCTCGTCCAGGTTCACCTTGGCCTTGACCCCTTCGATGAGGGCCTTCACCTGCTCATCGGGCAGGTCAGTGCCCAGCACGCCCTCCAGGGCCTTGACGGGGTCCTCTTTGAAGTGCTTGCCAAAGTCCTTGTCGCTCTTCACTTTCTCTACGATCTCTTCGATCTTTTCCTTGATCTCCATGTGGGTTCCCTCGTCTTTCTTATAAATTGTTATTCCAAGACAATAGGATACCAAGTTTTCCGCCTGCTGTCTACCTTGTTCCCGTGCGGGGCAGGGCGATTTTCGTGCGGCGCTAGAGCAGCCCCTGGAGGTATTGCCGGTACAGCCGCTGCTTTGCGGGCAGCTCCCGGCCCAGGCGGCCCTCCAGCCCGGCGGCGGCCCCGGTGAGGACGCCCAGCTCCTCCCGGGTGAGGGTGTGGCTGCTGAACCGGGCCTTCAGGGCCAGGTCCTCCCACTCCTGGGGCGGGGCGGAGCCGGGCTCCGCCAGGGCCCACAGCCGCAGCAAATGGGCGTAGGCGGCCAGGGCGGCTTTGTTCCGGTCCCGCTGGGCAAAGGCCCGCCGCCGCGCCTGGCGGCGGATGGCCCGGTTGGCCCACAGGGCCAGCGCCGCCCCGGCCAGGGCCAGCAGCACCCCCAGCACCGGCTGCCAGGGGAAGCTCCAGGAGCCCCCGTTGCCGTCACCGGCGGCAGGGCTGGCCGAAGGCGAAACCGCCGGGCCGGCGGAGGGGCCGGCCGTGGCCGCCGGGGTAGGCGCCGGGGTGGGGGAGGCCGCGGGCGCCGGGGTGGGAGAGGCCTCTGCTGTGGGGTACTGGGCGTTGAGATAGGCGGCGGGGGCTTCCGGCCCGGCGGGGGTCACCTCCACCGGCAGCCAGCCCGTGCCCCCGGTGTAGACCTCCACCCAGGCGTGGGCGTTGTAGTCGGGCACGTCCACCCACAGGCCGTCGTAGCCGGAGGGCACGGCGTAGCCCTCGGCATACCGGGCGGGGATGCCCGCCGAGCGGAACAGGGCCACCGCCGCGGTGGCAAAGTGGACGCAGTAGCCCTCCCGGCCCTCGGTGAGGAACCAGGTGACGAAGTCCTCCCCCTCCGGCGGGCTCTGGGGGGAGAGGGTATAGGTGTAGCCCTGGTCGTACAGCCGGTGAAGCCCCTCCTCCATGGCGGCGATGGGGTCGCTGTAGCCCGTGGGGTCCAGGCCGTGCTCCAGGCGGAATTGATCCAGAAAGTCCTCCAGCCCGGCGGGGAGCTGGGTGTAGTAGCGGTAGACGAAATCGCTGTAGGCCTCCACCGACTGGAGGAAGGCGGCGGCCTCCGGGTCGTATGCCTCATAGGCGGACAGGGCCCAGTCGGGGATACGCCACCGGTCGGGGAGGAACTGGCCCGTCTCCGTCCAGGCCTGGGGCTGGGCGGCGGGGTCCCCCCGGAGGGCGTCGGACAGCTCCAGGGAGGCGGCCATGTCCTCCTCGGGGGTGAGGTTGTCCGGGACCTCCCGGCCCTGGGCGGCGCAGTAGGCGGCGTACAGGTCCACCGGCAGGGAGACGGCCCGCTCGTAGTAAGAGACCCCCTGGGGCAGGCCCAGGCAGGAGAGCTGGTAGCGGTCGGTGCCCAGCAGCCAGCGGGAGGACTGGGCGAAGCCGTCCTCCACCAGGGCCAGGCCCTGCTCCCCCCACTGGTCCCCGCCCAGGGGGGCGTAGGGGAGGAAGGCCAGGCGGGAGCTGGCCCCCACGTTCTCCACAGACAGGGTGTAGGAGATGTCGCTGGCATAGCGGTTCTGGCTGCCCCCCAGCTCCTGGTACCGGACCAGCAGGGACTGGACCTCCAGCTCCCCGGCGGCGGCCTCCAGCTCCCGGGCGGCGGCGCTGTCCAGGCGCTCCCAGCTGTGGCCGGTGTACACGCTGCCCACAAAGCTCTTGAGATAGTCCTTCTCCAGGTTCTGGGCGGCGCTCTGGTCCCGGTCCCCCTCCCAGTCGTACTTCACCCGCAGGGCGGTCTCACCGGTGTAGTGACGGCTGCCCAGGGCGCTCAGGTCCACCCGGCTGTTGCCGCTGTTCCCGTCCCCCGGGAGGGGCCCCTCCAAGCCCAGGCCGTCGGACAGGTCCTCCCGCAGGCCGGTGACCAGCTGGGGCCGCTGGTAGGTGTCCTCGGGGAAGAGGTGGTACAGCCCCACCATGCACAGGGCCAGCAGGGGCAGCAACAGCAGGGTGAAAGGCCGGGCCGCGGCGGTACCCGCCAGCCGGTAGGTGCCCTGCTCGTCCAGCAGCTTGTGGCGCTGGCCCAGGGACCCGGCGGTGAGCAGCAGCACGCACCAGAACAGCAGCAGCGCCCCCAGGGCCCAGGCCGCCGGCAGCAGGGAGATGGCCATGTGGGACAAGAGGAACAGCCCGGTGAGGCAAAAGGCGGACAGGGCGCTTTTCCGCCGGGCCCAGAGGAAGGTGAGCAGCCAGAAGAAGGGGACCTCCACCCCCACCCAGAGCAGGGTGGCGATCTGGGCTTGGCGGTTGGGGTGGATGGGGTTGGGGAGCTGGGGCAGCGAAATGCCCAGCTTGTCCCCGTAGGCCTGGAGCACCAGGTTGGCGGAGATGGCAAATCCCTGCTCCAGGTTTTCCCACTGCCGCCAGGTCCACAGCGCCCACAGCACCAGGGCTGCCAGGGAGACGATGACCCAGGCCCTGCGGTTCATGGCGGCCAGGCCGAAGGCCAGGCAGCAGCAGGCCCCCACCCCGAAGAGAATCAGGGCCTGGACGGGGATCTGGAACGCGGTGAGGACGCACCCCAAAGCGCCCAGGCCCCCCAGGGCCGTCAGGCAGCTGTAAAACAGCCCCTGGGGCACCAGCTCCGGCTCGGGGAGCAGGGCCCGGGGCCGCCCCAGCAGGGAGGCGGCCTCCTGGGCCTCAGGTCTGCGTTTCAAGGCCGCCGCCTCCTTTCTAAATGAAAAATAGCGTCACAGCGTCAGGCCCTGGAGGGCCTCCTGGACCCGGCCGGGCCGCAGCAGGATCTGGTCCCCCTCCCGCAGGGGGCCGTCCCCCTGGGAGAAGGCCCGGATCACCGTGCACCGGGCGCTGGGGTAGCGGTCCCGCAGCAGGGCCAGCAGGGGCTCCCGGGTCCGGGCGGTGAGCACCAGGGCGTGGGACACCCCGCCGGGCAGGTCCTCCCGGGACAGAGGGGGCAGGGGCGCCCGGCCCTCCAGGGTGAGCAGGGCCTCCAGGGCGGGGCGGGTGTCCTGGGGGGCGGTGAGCTCCACCAGGCGGAACCCCCCGGCCTTGCCCAGAAAACCCACCCGGTGGGCGATCTCCTGCTGCACCAGGAAGTCGGAGAGGGTGGCGAAGGCGTCCAGAAGCAGGTCCGCGTCCCAGCCGCTGCCGTTTAGGTCCAGCAGGAACAGGATGTGGTCGGACACGGGCAGGCTCAGCTCCTTCACCAAGGTCTGTCCGGACTTCTGGGACAGCTTCCAGTGCACCTGGGACAGCCGGTCCCCCTGGCGGTAGGGCCGCAGGCCGAAGAGCTCCGTGGGGTCGTCCCCGGGCTTTGTGGGGGAGTAGCGCTCCCCCTCCCCGTCCAGGGCGGGGAGCCGCTCCGCCTGGAGCAGGGGGCTGTACACCCCGGGGAAGAAAAAGGCCCGGCAGGCGGGCAGCCGTTTCACCCCCACAGGCAGGGAGAACAGCCCCAGCAGGTCGCAGACCTTGGCCCGGGCGAGGGTGCACTCCACCAGACCGCAGGTGGGAGAGACCAGGCTGTGCTCCAGGGTGAGGGCCTCCCGGCTGGGAACCAGCACCAGCCACTCCCGGCGCTCCTCCCCGGTGAGGGTGTTGCGCACCGCCAGCCGCAGCTTTACCCGGCTGCCGGTGAACGGCCAGGGGCACCGGGCCCCCAGCCGCAGGGTGACGGCCTCCCCCTTGCGCAGGTGGGCCAGGTAGGGGTCGGGGCTGTCCAGGGACAGGGACAGGCGCATGGTGAGCATCCCCGGCAGGGACAGCACCAGGGACACCACCGGCAGCGCTAGGGACAAGAGAAACACATAGTAGGACACATACCCGTTATAGCACAGGAAAAACAGGCCCGTGCCCAGCAGCACCAGCCCGTAGCAGAGCCTGTTGCGCAGCATGGCCTCGCCCTCCTCCCTTACCGCACCAGCCGGGGAGCGGCCACGGTCTTGAGGACCTCGGCCAGCACGGCGTGGGCGTCCTTGTCCCCCAGGCGGGCCTGGGGGTCTAAGGTGATCCGGTGCTCCAGCACGTCGAAAAACAGCAGCTGCACGTCCCCGGGGATGACGAAGTCCCGGCCGGCCATCCAGGCAGAGGCCCGGCAGATGCGCACCAGGGCCCCGCCGGCCCGGGGGCTGGCCCCCAGCCGCACCAGGGCGTGCTCCCGGGTGGCGGCGCACAGCTGGGCCACATAGCGGTAGATGTCGTCGGCCACGTGGACCCGGCCCACCTGGCGCTGCATGTCCGCCACGTCGGCAAGGGACACCACGGGCTGCAGGCCGTCCACCGGCCGCTCCCCCTCGGTTTGGCGGAGGATCTCCACCTCCTGCTCCAGGCTGGGGTAGCCCAGGGACAGCCGCACCATGAACCGGTCCAACTGGGACTCGGGCAGCAGCTGGGTGCCCGCGGAGCCCACCGGGTTCTGGGTGGCGATGACGGTGTAGGGGACAGGCAGCTTGTGGCTCACCCCGTCCACCGTGACCTGGCCCTCCTCCATGGCCTCCAGCAGGGCGCTCTGGGTCTTGGCGCTGGTGCGGTTGAGCTCATCGGCCAAAAACAGGTTGCACAAGGCGGCGCCGGGCCGGTACTGGAACTGCCCGGTGCGCTGGTCGTACATGGTAAAGCCCACCACGTCCGCGGGCATGATCTCCGGCGTGAACTGCACCCGGCGGTACGAGAGGCTCATGGCCTTGGAGAAGGCCAGGGCCAGGGTGGTCTTGCCCAGGCCGGGGTTGTCCTCCAAGAGGATGTGCCCCTTGGCCAGGATGGCCATAAGGGCCTTGCACACCACGGCGTCTTTCCCCACCACGGCCCGGCGCACCTGGTCGAGGACCGCCAGGGCTTGCGGCTGTATCATAAAAGCTCCCTCCCGGAAAATCAGATATTCTGTAAACTGATTTTCTTATTATAGCATGGAGGGGCCGGTTTGAACAGTGCCCGCCCCGGCTTTTTTTCGCCCCGGGCGGGGGAGAGGGAAAATTCTGCTTGACAATGTGCAAAGAACGTGGTAGGATATAAACGTATTTAGCAGGGCGATGAACTCACAGTTTTTGTAAGTCATGCGAACGTCTGATGATTTACACAAGCTGTGAGCTTTTTGTTAAGGGGGAGACCCCGGCGCAGCTTGGAAAGCGGGAAGTCCCACAACAGGAACCACCCGTGATCTGGCCCCCTGGCCGGATACACACACTTTTATGGAGGTGCCGAACATGAACGGTACAGTCAAATGGTTTAACGCAGAAAAAGGTTATGGCTTCATCTCCAACGATGAAGGCGGCGAGGACGTTTTTGTGCACTTCTCCGCGATCCAGTGCGACGGCTTCAAGACCCTGGAAGAGGGCCAGAAGGTGACCTTCGAGACCGAGCCCGATCCCAAGAACAGCGAGAAGCTGCGGGCTGTCAACGTAGTGAAGCTGTAAATTCCGCTCTGCTGCTAAGACGAAAGGCCGGGCCCCTGCGGGGGTCCGGTTTTTTTGTAAATTCCCCCTTGACAAGCGTGGCCGGGCTTGGTATAATACATAAGCATCGTGAAAGCGCGGGAGTAGCTCATCTGGTAGAGCGCCACCTTGCCAAGGTGGAGGTAGCGAGTTCGAGCCTCGTCTTCCGCTCCAATCTGCGGCGGGCCTTCGGGCCCGCCTTTTTTTGTGTTTTCGAAACCCGCCCTCCAGGCGAGTGGTTCCAAAAAAGGCTTCCGCCGATGGGCGTAAAAAGAAAAACTCCCTTTGCGAAAGGAGTGCGGTCTGGCAACAGCACAGAGAAGCAAAGGGAGGCCGTTCCTAAGGAACGACATACATAGTGTACCGCATACCAGGCGGGATTGCAATACCATGCCGTCTTTGCGCCGGGATAAAAAACGCAAGGCGAAAAAGCGACGCCAAGCGCGGCCCTGTAGGGCTGTTTTTCACGTCGTGTGTTTTGCAGGTGGTGATCGTGCGGCAAGGGAAAAAATCCCCCAGGAAGGCCGGGGCCTCCCTGGGGAATTGTGTTGACGGCGGTATTACAGCAGGTCGGGGATGAAATAGGCGTTGGTGCCGGCGTACAGGCCCCGGCCGTCCCGGACCTGCACCCGGAACCAGCCCTCCTTCCCGGTGAGGGGGAAGGAAGCCTCGGTCAGGCTCTCCCCGGGGTTCACGGCGGTCTGGTAGCAGTCCCGGCCCTTCTGGATGACGAAGATTTTCTCCACCGGGGAGGTCTTTACCTTCAGGCAGCCGTCCTCGATTTTGACCCCCTGCAGCTGGGGCCCCATAGACCAGTAGAACTGCCCCTTCTTTAAGGCTTGGATGACGGCAGGGTAGGTGAGCTCTCGGGCGGCGATCTGCACGAAGCCCCCGAAGGAGTCGTTCAGGGGGTGGCCCAAGGGCTGCCGGTCGTGGTTGTCGTCGGTGGCCAGGCAGAACAGCTTCTGGCCGGAGCGGAGCATCTCGTCGTAGGCCTGGGGGTGGAAGCCGTACAGGCCGTCGTGCTCGCAGCCGTGGTTGTAGATCTCCATGGCGAACAGGCCCCGCAGGCCGGCGTAGTCGTTGTAATTCTGCAGGGACCAGTAGGGGTGGTTGTAGCACACCAGAAAGCCCAGGTCCCGCATCTGCTGGATGTACTCATTGAGACCGTAAAAGTCCCCGTAGCGCTGGGGCGGGCGGGGGCTCGCGGCCTTCTCCTGCTGGTGCTGGGTGGGGTCGGTGTCGAACAGGTTCAGATGGTAGGTCTTTAAGTCGGGCCAGCAGTCGGGGCCGGTGGAAAACTCCGTCACCTCGGTCTCGTAGGCGGCCAGGGCCAAAAAGTCCGGGCCGTCCAGCTCCTTGTGCCAGCGGTAGCGGTCGTGGTCGGTGTAGGCCACGATGGAGTAGCCCTCCTTCTGGTAGGCGGCTTTGATCTCCTCGGGGGTGAACTCCCCGTCGGAGATGGTGGTATGGCAGTGGAGGTTGGCCTTGTAATAGCCGCCCTCCGGCAGCAGGATCTGGTCTTTCATTGTGCTCTCTCCCCTTTGGTTTGATTTTCCTTTACGCCAGCCCGTCCTTTACGGGCCAGTCTTTGTGGTAATACTCCCGGTCCCGGGGGCCGATCTCCCGGAGCACCCGGCAGGGCACCCCCGCGGCCACCACGTCCGGGGGAATGTCCCGGTCCACCACGCTGCCCGCGCCTATGACGCTGTTTTTCCCGATGGTGACCCCCGGCAGGATGGTGGCCCCGGCCCCCACCCACACGTTTTCCTCCAGGACCACCGGCAGGTCGTATTGATAGGCCTGGCGGCGCAGCTCCGGGTCCACCGGGTGGCTGGCGGCGGAGATGGTCACCCGGGGGCCCAGCATCACGTGGCTGCCGATGGTGACGAAGGTGTCGTCGATCACCGTCAGCCCGGTGTTGGCGTACACGTGGTCCCCCAGGGTGATGCGGCTGCCCCAGTTGACGTACAGGGGCGGCTCGATCCAGCAGCCCTCTCCCACGGCGCCAAGCAGCTGCCCCAGCAGGGCCAGCATCTCCCCGGCCTGGGAGGGCCTGGCGTGGTTGAAGTCGTACAAAAGCTCCTTGCAGCGCAGCTTCGCCCGGGACAATTCCGGGTCCCCGGCATAGAAGAGCTTCCCGCTCTCCATCCGTTCCAGCAAGTCCATGAACATCCTCCTTCCCCGGGTCCAGCCCCATTATAACACCCCGCCCGGGAAAGTCAATGGGACGGGCCGCGGCATAAACCCGGGCCGGACTGCCGATGCTAGGGGTGAGGCGGAGCGTGTTGTCCCCGTTTCGCTTTTCACCGGCCCGCCGCCCCCGGCCCTCGCCTGCCCCGCCCCGGCGGGGCAGGCCCCCTCCCTGCGGGAGGGGCGGCCGCGCCGCGGCCGGAGGGCCGGGGGCCCTTTCCCTTGACAGAGCGGCGGGAAACCGTTACAATATATCCATACAGCGGCCCAAGGGCCGGCTAGTTACGGCATCCATGCGGCAGGAGCCGCGTTTTTGTATAGCACGGAAGCAGCAGCTGCGCGGACAGGGGCGGGAGCGCCCGCCCTGCGCGGCGGGGAATAGCGAGCGGGAAAGCGCCGGGAACGGGTTTGTGCGGCGCTTGGGGCGGCGTGCCCTTTTCCCGCTTTTGGGGGGAGGCGAGCCCAGCGCTTGCCTGGTTCCCCCTGCCGGAAAGTCCCTGCTTCCACAGGCAAAAATGATGTGACGCTATTTTTGTGTGTAGGAGGAAATCGAGTGGCAGAGAAGAAGAATAACAGACGCAAGCCCGCCGGGGAGGGCACAGAGCTCCCGGCAAGACAGCAGGACCAGGTCCTCAGCGGGGCGGAGGACGCCCCGAAGATCGGGAAGATCGCCGGCCCCCGGCAGAAGCCCGCGGCCCAGCGGGGCAAGGCCAAAGAGGCCCCCGCCCAGGCCCCGAAGGAGAAGGCCGCCCACAGCGGCGCCAAGCAGGGGAAGGGCCGGGGCAAGACCCCCCAGGTCCAGAGCGACCAGGCGGCGGCCGCCGCCCGGAAGGCGGAGAGCGGCCGGGGCCGCCAGGCCCGGGGCAAAAAGCAGACCCTGGGCACCGCCCCCATCGCCGCGGCCCAGCAGGCCCGGGCCGCCAAGCAGGCCCAGGCCCAGGAGAAGGCCCAGGCCCAGAAAAAGGGCCGGGGCAGGCAGAAAAAATCGAAAAACCCCCCCATCCGGGCCTACTTCCTGGGGGGCCTCAACGAGATCGGCAAGAACTTCACCCTGTACGAGTGCCAGGACGACATGGTCATCGTGGACTGCGGCATGGCCTTCCCCGACGAGGAGATGCTGGGGGTAGACCTGGTCATCCCCGACTTCACCTTTGTGGAGAAAAACCGCTCCAAGATCCGGGGCGTGGTCATTACCCACGGCCACGAGGACCACATCGGCGCGGTGCCCTACCTGCTGAAAAAGCTGAACGTGCCCGTGTACGGCACGGCCCTCACCATCGGCCTTATCGAGGGGAAACTGAAGGAGCACGGCCTCACCGGCTCCGCCCGGCTGCAGGTCACCCCGCCCGGGTCCCACCTGCAGATGGGCTGCATGGACGTGGAGCTCATCCACGTGAACCACTCCATCGCCGACGCGGTGGCCCTGGCCATCCACAGCCCCGCGGGCACCATCGTCCACACCGGTGACTTCAAGATCGACATGACCCCCGCCGAGGGCGCCATGATCGACCTGGCCCGCTTCGCCGAGCTGGGCAAGGAGGGGGTGCTGGCCCTGCTGGCCGACTCCACCAACGCCGAGCGCCCCGGCTATACCAAAACCGAGCAGTCGGTGCACAACTCCTTGGACTCCCTGTTCCTGCGGGCGGAGGGCAAGCGCATTATCGTGGCCACCTTCGCCTCCTCCATCAGCCGGGTGCAGATGATCATCGACTGCGCCGTGAAATACGGCCGCAAGGTGGCCCTCTCCGGCCGGAGCATGGTGAACGTCATGGGCATCGCCAGCGAGCTGGGGTACCTCCATATCCCCGACGGGGTGCTCATCGACCTGAACCTCATCAACCGGTACGAGCCCGGCCAGCTGGTGCTCATCACCACCGGCAGCCAGGGGGAGCCCATGTCGGCGCTGACCCGCATGGCCTTCTCCGACCACCGCCAGGTGGCCATCAACCCCAACGACTTCATCATCCTCTCCGCCCGGCCCATCCCCGGCAACGAAAAGACTGTGGGAGCCGTGGTGGATGAGCTGCTGAAACAGGGCTGCACCGTCATCTACGAGAGCATGTACGAGGTCCACGTCTCCGGCCACGCCTGCCAGGAGGAGCTGAAGCTGATGCAGGCCCTCACCCGGCCCAAATTCTTCATCCCCGTCCACGGGGAGCAGAAGCACCTGCGCAAGCACGCGGGCCTGGCCATGGCCATGGGCATCCCGGAGGAGAACATCTTCATCGGCCACATCGGCAGTGTGCTGGAGATCCAGGAGGACGGCATCAAGCAGCTGGCCGACGCCCCCGCCGGCAGCGTGCTGGTAGACGGCCTGGGCGTAGGCGACGTGGGCAGCATCGTCCTGCGGGACCGGAAGCACCTGGCCGAGGATGGCATCATCGTGGCGGTGTGCACCATCGAGGGGGACACGGGCCACGTGGCCGCCGGGCCGGACATCGTGTCCCGGGGCTTTGTGTACGTGCGGGAGTCGGAAGCCCTTATGGACGAAGCACGGAAAGTGGTGTATAATACACTGGAGGACTGTGCGAAGCACCGGGTGCGGGACTGGAGCGCCTTAAAGCAGAACGTGAAGGACGAGCTCTCCCGGTTCTTGTACCGCAAGACACAGCGCAGCCCCATGGTGCTCCCCATCATCATGGAGGTCTGAGCGCTCCCTGGGCCGAGCCAGGCATGTCTGAGTAGGAAGTGATGGAAGGTGCGAAGGAAAAAGGTCTGGGTGGTATCGCCCCTGTTGTACCTGATGGCGGCGGCCATGGTGGCCATGGCGCTGGCCAGCTATCCCCACAGCAGGATACTCTTCCTGGTGGAGCTCACCGCGGCGGGGGTCTCCCTGCTGGCGGTGGGCGCCTCCGACCTGCTGCGCCGGCGGGACTCCTCCCGCGCCCTGCGGGGGGCCAAGCGGGTGCTCACCGGGGAGGAATCCTATGCCCTGCAGGAATTCGGCCTGGCCGTGGCCGTGGTGGGCCGGGCGGGGGACATCGTGTGGGCCAACCAGGCCTTTGCCGATACCTTGGGCCGGGGCCGTGATTTTGTGGGGGAGAACGTGCTGCGGTACATCTACCCCAAAACCTTCCGGCAGGTGATGGGGGAAAAGGGCGCGGCCGTGTCCCACGGGGGCCGGGAGTACACCGTGTACGGCGCCCGGGCCAAAGAGGGGTACCTCCTCTACTTTGTGGACGACACCTACTTCAAGGCCATCCACAAGGAGTACCGGGAGAAAAAGCCCGTGGTGGGCCTGGTGGTGTTCGACAACCGGGAGGAGCTGCTGCGGGACAACATGGGGGGCGAGGGCTCCCGCATCTCCGGCGAGGTGGACGCGGTGCTCTACCGCTGGGCCAGCGAGGACATGGGCGGCTTTCTCCGCCGTCTCAGCGACAACCGGTACCTGTTTCTCACCGACGAGTCCCACGTGGAGGAGGCCAAGCAGCGGCGCTTCCGGGTGCTGGACGACGTGCGCGCCATCAAGAGCGGCAAAAACAACATGAGCGCCACCATCTCGGTGGGGCTGGGCCGGGGCTCCCAGGACATCGCCGAGAGCGAGCGCTGGGCCCGCCAGGCCCTGGACATGGCCCTGGGCCGGGGCGGCGACCAGGTGGCCGTCATGCAGAAGGGTGACACCTACGAATTCTTCGGCGGCCTCTCCAAGGGCGTGGAGAAGCGGGACAAGGTGCGCACCCGGGTCATCGCCGCCACCCTCACCGACCACGTGAAGGACAGCGACCGGGTGTTCATCATGGGCCACAAGAACTCCGACCTGGACAGCGTGGGCGCCGCGGTGGGCATGTGGGCCGCCATCCACAAAGGGCTGGAGAAGCCTGCGGCGGTGGTCATCAACCGGAACCAGACCCTGGCCCGCCCCCTGGTGGACACCGTGGCCCGGGCCTACCCGGAGGAGGACGTGTTCATCGGCCCCCAAGAGGCCCTCCAGGCCGTGACGGACCGGTCCCTGCTCATCGTGGTGGACACCCACTCGGTGAACTTCGTGGAGTACCACGAGCTGCTGGAGCGCGTCCCCCGGGTGGTGGTCATCGACCACCACCGGATGATGGTCTCCCACATCAAGAACGCCCTGATCTTCTATCACGAGCCCTACGCCAGCTCCGCCTCGGAGATGGTGACGGAGCTGGTGCAGTACATCAAGGCCAGCGCCATCGACGCGGCGGATGCCGAGGCCCTGCTGGCCGGCATCATGCTGGACACCAAGAACTTCGTGCTGAAGACCGGCGTGCGCACCTTCGAGGCCTCGGCCTTCCTGCGCCGCCAGGGGGCCGACACCGTATCGGTAAAGAAGCTCTTCTCCGACACCCTGGACACGTATAAACAGAAGGCCCAGCTGGTCAGCGGCGCCGAGATCTACAAGGGCTGCGCCATCGCCGCTTCCACCTGGGAGGTGGAGGACCTGCGCATCGTGGCGGCCCAGGCCGCCGACGAGCTGCTGTCCATCCTGGGGGTCAAGGCCTCCTTTGTCATCTACCGCTCCGGCAGCGATGTGAACATCTCCGGCCGCAGCCTGGGTGACGTGAACGTCCAGCTGATTTTGGAGGGCTTCGGCGGCGGCGGCCACTTCACCATGGCCGGCGCCCAGGTGAAGAACGCCACGGTCAGCGAGGTGCGCCGTGCCCTGATGCGCGCCCTGGACACCAAGCTGGCGGAGAACGGGGAGGACCAGGAGCCCCGGTGACCCGCCTTACCACAGGATACTACCATAGAGAAAGAGGGTATTCGTTATGAAAGTCGTACTGCTGCAGGACGTGAAGTCCATTGGGAAAAAGGGGGAGCTGGTCAACGTCTCCGACGGCTACGCCCGCAACTTCCTGCTGCCCCGCAAGCTGGCCAAAGAGGCCAACGCCCAGGCCATGAACGAGCTGAAGAACGCCGAGGCCGCCAAGGCCTATAAGGTAAAAACCGAGACCGAGCACGCCCAGAAGAGCGCCGACGCCCTCTCCGGCAAGGTGGTGAAGATCGCCGCCCGGGCCGGCCAGGGCGGGAAGATCTTCGGCTCCGTCACCCCCAAGGAGATCGCCGAGGCCATCAAGGAGCAATTCGGCGTGGAGGTGGACAAGCGCAAGGTGGTACTGGATGCGGACATCAAGGCCTTCGGCACCTACCCGGTGGAGCTGAAATTCTACGGCGGCATCACCACCACCATGAGCGTGGTGGTCCACGAGTAAGGGAGCGGGGGCCATGGATTACAGCCCTGATACCCTGCGCACCCAGGCCGAGCCGGGGATGAACCTGCCCTTCAGCCTGGAGGCGGAGCAGTCTGTGCTGGGGGCCATTTTGCTGGAGCCCTCCTGTCTCAACGTGGTCATGGACCTGCTCCCCCGGGAGGAGTACTTCTACGCGGTGAACAACCAGATGATCTACGGGGCCATGCGGGACATGTTCGTCCTGGGGCAGCCCGTGGATTTTGTCACCGTGCTGGAAAAGCTGAAGGAGAACCGGGAGTTCGACCAGGACACCGGCAAGGTGTACCTCACCCAGCTGGCCCAGCTGGTGCCCTCCATCGACAACGTGGAGGTCTACGCCCAGATCGTGCGGGACAAGTACGACATGCGCAGCCTGATGAAGGCCGCCCGCAGCATCCTGGACGACGCCAGCGAGGGGGCGGAGGACCCCTCCCTGCTGCTGGACGCCGCGGAGGAGCGCATTTACCGCATCCGCCAGGGCAAGAGCGTGCAGGGCCTGCAGCGCCTGGGCGAGGTGCTGCTGGAGACCTTCGACCGGCTGGACCAGCTCAACAGCCCGGACAAGGAACGGTACCAGGGCCTGCCCACCGGCATCCGGGAGCTGGACGCCACCATCACCGGCCTGAACCGCTCGGACCTGATTGTGCTGGCGGCCCGGCCCGGCGTGGGCAAGACCAGCCTGGGGCTGAACATCGCCCGGCACGTGGCGGTGACCCGGGGCCGCAAGGTGGCCTTTTTCTCCCTGGAAATGGGCCGGGAGCAGCTGGCCTCCCGCCTGCTGGCCAGCGAGGCCCTGGTGGAGGGCACCAAGCTGCGGGCGGGGAACCTCTCCAACGACGAGTGGGCCCGGCTGGTAGAGGCCAGCGACATTTTGGGAAAGGCCCCCCTGTACCTGGACGACAGCCCCGACATCACCGCCCAGAAGATGAAGGCCAAGCTGCTGCGGCTGAAGGACGTGGACCTGGTGATCGTGGACTACCTCCAGCTGATGACCAGCCCCAAGCGCACGGACAACCGGGTCAACGAGGTGGCGGAGATCACCCGCAGCCTGAAGATCATGGCCAAGGAGCTGAACGTGCCGGTGGTGGCTTTGTCCCAGTTGCGCCGCCCCACCGAGCGCACCAAGGACCACCGGCCCGGCCTGTCGGAGCTGCGTGACTCCGGCTCTATCGAACAGGACGCCGACATCGTGCTGTTCCTCCACCGGGAGGCCTACAACGCCATCAGCGAGGGCGGCACCATGACCGAGGATATGGACCAGAACGCGGGCCTGATCATCGTGGCCAAGAACCGCCACGGTGAGACCAAGGACATCCCTGTCCACTGGCAGGGGGAATATATGCGTTTCACCTCCCGCGAGGTGATCCGCGGTGAGTGAGTATTTTGCCGCCGCCGACCTCTCCGGCCTGCCGCCGGAGGGCCTGGCGGTGGTGGGCTTTTCCGGCGGGGCGGACTCCACCGCCCTGGCCCATTGGCTGTGTGAAAAGATCGGCCCCCGGCGTGTGGTGCTGGCCCATGTGAACCACCTGCTCCGGGGGGAGGAGGCGGAGCGGGACCAGGCCGCGGCCGAGGCCTTCGCCCGGCGGCTGGGGGTCCGGTTCGCCCTGCTGCGGGCGGACATGGGGGCCCTCGCCCGGCAGCGGGGCATGGGCCTGGAGGCCTGCGGCCGCCAGGTGCGGTACCAGTTTTTCCACTCCCTGGCCCCGGGGGAGGCGGACCGCATCCTCACCGCCCACAACGCCCAGGACAACGCGGAGACCATGCTCCTGCACCTGTGCCGGGGGACGGGGCTCGCCGGGCTGTGCGGCATCCCGCCCCGGCGGGGGAAGGTGCTGCGCCCCTTTTTGGGGGTGGACCGCCGGGAGATCGAATCCTACTGCGCCGAAAAAGGCCTTTCCTATGTGACGGACAGCACCAACCTCACCGGCGACTTTGCCCGCAACCGGCTGCGCAGGGAGGTGCTCCCCCTGCTGGAGGAGCTGAACCCCCGGTTCGTCCAGGGGGCGGGGCAGGCCGCGGCCCTTTTGCGCCGGGACCGGGATTTCTTGGAGGCCCAGGCCGCCGCCCTGCTGAATCAGGCCCGGCTGCCCTGGGGCCTGGAGGCAAGGCTCCTGCGGGCAGCCCACCCCAGCCTGCAGGCCCGGGCCCTGGCCCGGTACCTGGAGGAGGCCGGCTGCCGGGACCTGGAGAAAAAGCACCTGGACCTGGCCGCCGCCCTGCTGGAGACCGGCGGGGGCCTGTCCCTGCCGGGGGGCGTGGCGGCCCAGTGCCGCCAGGGGGTGTTCTACGCCTGGCGCCCGGCCCCCGGCGGCCCCTTCCAGGTGGAGGTGGGCCTGGGGGAGAACCCCCTGCCCGACGGAAGGGTCCTGATTTTACGGAGAAAATCACAGGAAAGTGGGGCGCAGGGCCAAAAAATTCATAATTCGTTCTTCAAAAATGCGCTGGACTATGCTATAATTACAGGACATTTGAAGCCGGGAAGCCCCTTAACGGCCCGCACCCGGCTGTCGGGGGACCGCTTCGCCCCGGCAGGCCGCGGGGCGGAAAAAAGCCTGAACCGGCTGCTCCAGGAGTACCGGGTGCCACAGCCCTGCCGGGAGCGGCTGGTGCTGCTGGCGTGCGGCGGCCGGCTCCTCTACTGCGAGGGGTTGGGGCCGGCCCAGGGCTTTGGGGCCGCGGCGGGCGGGGAGCTGCTCACCGTGGAACTGCGGGAACGGGAACGCTGAAACACAGCTTGTGCGGGAACACAGAAAGGGAGAGGGACATGCGGGAAGAACAAGAGATGCTGCAGGACATCGAGGAAGTGCTGTTTACCGAGCGGCAGATCGCCGTGATGGTGGAGCGTGTGGGCCAGGAGATCACCCGGGACTACAAGGGGAAGAACCTGCTCCTGGTCAGCGTGCTCAAGGGCTCGGTGGTGTTTATGGCCGATCTGATGCGGGCCATCACCATCCCCGCCCGGATCGACTTTATGGCCACCTCCAGCTACGGCTCTGGCGTAAAGACCAGCGGCGTGGTAAAGATCATCAAAGACCTGGACATCCCCCTGGAGGGGTACGACATCGTGCTGGTGGAGGACATCCTGGACAGCGGCAAGACCCTCAGCTACCTGATGGAGCTGCTCCAGTCCCGCGGGCCCAGGAGCATCCGTATCTGCACCCTGTTCGACAAGCCCGAGCGCCGGGAGGTGGACGTAAAGGCTACCTACGTGGGCGCCCAGATCCCCGACGCCTTCATCGTGGGCTACGGGCTGGATTACGACGAGAAATACCGGAACCTGCCCTTCGTGGGCATCCTGAGCCCCTCTGTGTACGAATAAGGGCCCGGGCCGGAGAAAATACATCCATTTTTTAGGAGGAAACGTAACTTGGACGGAAATCGCAGAAAGCTGCGCAACCTGCTGCTCTATATCGGGATACCCGTGGCGGTGCTGTTCATCATCGTCGTCCTGTTCAACAACAGGCGGCCCCAGCAGGCCACCTACAAGTATTCCGACATCCTGAACTACTTCGAGGAACAGCAGGTGGCCGGCTACCAGCTGAACCTGGGCACCGGGGAAATGGTGCTGACCCTGGACGACGAGCGGGGCACCCTTATCCCCTTTGTGCTGCCCAGCGTGGACCTGTTCTACATGGACGTGTCCGACGACATCGACGCCTACAACCAGGCCCATCCCGAGGACAAGATGGTCCAGGACATCATCCGCCCGGCGGAGACCAGCTGGATCATCAGCCTTTTGCCCACCCTCATCCTGTTCGGCGGGCTCATCTTCTTCTGGGTGTTCATGATGAAGCGCCTGGGGGCCGGCATGGGCGGCGGCGACAAGACCATGAGCTTCGGCAAGGCCAAGATCAAGCAGATGAGCGACGAGAAGCGCAAGACCACCTTTGCCGATGTGGCCGGCGCCGACGAGGAAAAGGAGGAGCTCCGGGAGATCGTGGAGTTTCTGAAGAACCCCAGCAAGTACAACACCCTGGGGGCCCGTATCCCCAAGGGCGTGCTGCTGGTGGGCCCTCCCGGCACCGGTAAGACC
>LBJMC04202__coassemble_391_pt1 | contig 33636 bp, 29 predicted proteins | sample LBJMC04202__metabat2_high_PE_010 | metagenome-assembled genome bin LBJMC04202
ACAGGAGTCCCAGCAGGCCGGGCAGGGGGTGGGCCCACCCCAGGCACAGCAGGGGCAGGGACAGGAGCAACGCCCCCACCCCGGCAAACCGGGGGCTGGTCCTGTCCGCCAGGAAGCCCCCGGCGGCCTTGCCCAAAAAGGCCGCAGCCGCCGCGGCCAGGGCCCACAGGCCGGTTTTCCAGGGCATGGGGACCGCGCCGCCCACAAAGGCCCGCAGGGCCACCGACGCCAGCGCCAGGCCCACCACCCACCAGAAGGGAAGGGAAGAGGCGGCGGAGAACCTGGTCTCCTCCCCGGGGGGAGGGCAGGGGCGTTTTCCAGCAGAGGAGGGCGCACAGACCCAGCAGGGCCGCCATGGCCCCGGCGAACCAGGCCTGGGGGAAGGCGGTGCCCCAGAACATGCCCAGGGCCACGCCCACCGCCCCGGTGGAGACGAACACGCCGCCCTCCTTCAGGGTGCCGGGGGAGGCCAGCAGGGCGTCCCGGCCGCCCCCCGGGTGGAACAGGGCGTTGCCCAGCCCGCACAGCACCACCGCCGCCCATCCCAGGGAGAGGCAGCCCAGCAGGGCGCCCGCGGCCACTGTCAGGCAGCCCAAGGCGGCCCAGGGGCGGCGGGGGAAGCGGTCGCACAAAGCGCCCAGCAGGGGCTGGGTGGCAAAGGCCAGCAGGTTGTAGAGGAGCACCCCCAAGGCCGCCTCCGCCTGGGTGGCGGCGCCGGGGACGAACACCCCCAGAGCCACGAAGCCGCAGGCCAGGTCTACGGCGAAGTGGGCAAAGGACCGGCTGGCCAGCAGGGCCTTCACAGCCGGTCGCCCAGCAGGGCGTTGTAGATGCTGTCCACCTTCCCGTGCTTGAGATAGACCCGGGGCACCCGCTTGGACAGGCCGCAGACCACCTCGTAGTTGATGGTGCCCTCCTTCTGGGCCAGCTCGTCGGCGGTGACTTCCTCATCGCCGTCCCGGCCGATGAGGGTGACCACATCGCCCACCTGGGCCCCCAGCCCGGTGACATCCGCCATGAGCTGGTCCATGCAGATACGGCCTAAAATGGGGCAGCGTTTCCCCTGGATGAGCACCTCAGCGCCGCCGGGGGACAGCCGCCGGGGGTAGCCGTCGGCGTAGCCCACCGGCACGGTGGCCACCTCCATGGGCTGCTCTACGGTAAATTCCCTGCCGTAGCTCACCGTGGCCCCGGGCTGCAGGGTCTTTACGTGGGAGACCACGGACTTTAAGGACAGCACAGGCCTGAGGGCGGGCTTTTTGCGCAGCGCTCCCGAGGGGGCCAGCCCGTAGATGACGATACCCGCCCGGACCATGTCCAGGTGGGAGAGGGGGAAGTCGAACACCCCGGCGGAGTTGGCGCAGTGCCGCACCTGGAATATCACATCCTCCCGGGTCAGGGACTCGATCATCTCCTTAAAGCAGCCGAACTGCCGCATGGTGAAGGCGTCCCCGGCCGCGCCCTCGTCGGACACGGCGAAGTGGGTGAAGATGCCCTCCGGCCGCAGGCCCGGCAGGGTGCAGGCGGCCTTTACCTCCTGGACGGTGGCCTCGTCCCGGCTGATGTCCTGGAACAAAAAGCCCAGGCGGCTCATGCCCGTGTCGATCTTCACGTGGATGTTCACCGTCACCCCGGCCTCCACCGCGAAGCGGGAGAGGGCCTGGGCGTACTCGGTGGAGTACACGCACTGGGAGATGCGGTGCTTCGCTAAGGCCGCGGCCTCCTCCGGCGGGGTGTAGCCCAGCACCAGAATGGGCTTCTCGATTGCGGAGAGCCGCAGCTGCAGGGCCTCCTCCAGGTTGGAGACGGCGAACCAGTCCGCCCCCAGGGCTTCAAATTCCTTTGCCATGCGCACCGCCCCGTGGCCGTAGGCGTCGGCCTTGACCACGCAGCACACCATGGCGTTTTTGTTGGCGGCTTCCCGCACCTGGGCGAAGTCCTGGGCCAGGGCGTCCAGGTCGATCTCCGCCCAGGTGCGTCTGAGTATTTCTTTCATAAGGGAATCTGTCCTCCTTTTCCGCCCCCACCTGTGGTGGCGGCGGCAAAGGATACACCTTTCTCAGGGAAGAAAGGTGTATCTTTCTCTTCTTTCTTAAAAGAAAGAAGCAAAGAATTTTTAGTTGGCAACGATCCGCCTTTTGCAGAAGAGGTGAGCAGGATAGCTCGTCCTGGGTTTTGGCAACGGCTAAGGCGGAGAGAGCTTTGTGCCTGCGGTTTGCGGCAGATTTGGATAAAGCATGCCCTTACGGGGCCCGCCCGGCCGCGGCTGCGCCGCGGCCCTCCGCCGCACGGCGGAGGCGCCGCCCGGAGGGCGGAGGGGCGGGCCCTGCTGGGCTTTCCTCTTACTTGAAGTACTTCACGCCGCTCTCAAACAGCAGCTGGTCCTTCTCGCCGGGGACATTCTTGTACAGGTCGGTGCCCTTGCGCTCGGAGTGGCCCATCTTGCCCAGCACCCGGCCGTCTGGGCTGGTGATGCCCTCGATGGCGCACACGCTGCCGTTGGGGTTCCAGTGGATGTCGCCGCTGACCTGGCCCTCCGGGTCCACATACTGGGTGGCGATCTGCCCGTTTGCGATGAGCTGCTCCAGGTGGGCGGCGTCGGCCACAAAGCGGCCCTCCCCGTGGGATACGGGCACCGCGTGGATGTCGCCGGCCTTCACCCCAGCCATCCAAGGGGACTTCACACTGGTGATACGGGTGTACACCATGCGGGACACGTGGCGGCCCAGGGTGTTGAAGGTGAGGGTGGGGTCGTCCTCCTTGGGCTCGGTGATCTTGCCATAGGGTACCAGCCCCAGCTTGATAAGGGCCTGGAAGCCGTTGCAGATGCCCAGCATCAGGCCGTCCCGGGCCTCCAGCAGGTCGGTGACCGCCTGGGCGATCTTGGGGTTGCGGAAGGTGGTGGCGATGAATTTGCCGGAGCCCTCGGGCTCGTCGCCGCCGGAGAAGCCGCCGGGGATCATGACGATCTGGGCCCGGCGGATGGCCTTCTCCATCCGGTCGATGGTCTCCTCGATGTCGGAGACGGACAGGTTTTTCACCACCAGGATCTCAGTCTCGGCACCGGCCTTCTCAAAGGCCCGGGCGGAGTCGATCTCGCAGTTGGTGCCGGGGAAGGCGGGGATGAACACCCGGGGCTTCGCCGCCTTGATGGCAGGGGCCCGGTTCTCCCGCTGAGTGTACAGGGGCACGTCCTTGGCCACGGGCACCGTGGGGGCCAGGTTGGGGAAGATCTTCTCCAAGGTGCCGTGCCAGGCCTCGATCAGCTCGTCGATGGGCATGCGCTCCCCGTCCAGGGCCACGTCGGCGGTGCCGGTGGTGCGGCCCAGTTCCACAGGGGCCAGGGCCGGGCTGCCGGAGAGGTCCGCCTCGCTGGAGAGCTCCACCACCAGGGCGCCGGCCTTGGGGGCGTAGAGGGTCTCCTTGGCAAGGCCTTGGGCAAAGCGGAAGCCCATGCGGCTGCCAAAGCACATGCGCAGCACCGCCGCGGCGGCGCCGCCCTCCCGCACCACGCTGGCGGAGACGATGTCACCGCAGGCCATGTGCTGGAGGACAGAACGGTAATAGGCCTTCAGCTGCTCCCAGTCGGGCATGCCGCTGGCGGCCTCGGGGATGGGCAGCAGCACCAGACGGGAGCCCGGGGCCTTGGCGCAGGCGGAGAGGGTGGAGCTGGCCTTGGTCATGGACACGGCGAAGCTCACCAGGGTGGGGGGCACATCCAGCTGCTCGAAGGAGCCGGACATGCTGTCCTTGCCGCCGATGGCGGGCAGCCCCATGCCGATCTGGGCCTCCAAAGCGCCCAGCAGGGCGGCGGCGGGCTTGCCCCAGCGCTCGGGCACGTCGTGAAGCCGCTCGAAATACTCCTGGAAGGTGAGCCGGGCCTTTAAGGGGTCCGCCCCCACGGCCGCCAGTTTGGACAGGCTCTCCACCACGGCATAGGCCGCGCCTTCGAAGGGGGAGTACCGGGCCACCCCGGGGATGTAGCCGTAGCTCATGGCGGTGGCGTCGTCGGTCTCCCCGTGGAGCACCGGCACCTTGGCCACCATGGCCTCCTCGGGGGTCTGCTGGTACTCCCCGGCAAAGGGCATGAGCACCGTGGCCGCGCCAATGCTGGAGTCGAACCGCTCGGAGAGGCCCTTCTGGCCGCAGACCTCCAGCCGGGCCATGTTGGCCTTTAGGGCCTGCACGCCGGTCTTGTCCGCCAGGCAGGGGGGCACGCTCTTGCGGTAGCTCTGGCCCTGGGGGGCGGTGATGCGGGCCTGGGCCCGCTGGGTGACGCCGTTGGTATCCAGGAACGCCCGGGTGATGTTCACGATCTCATCGCCCCGCCACTCCATTTTCAACCGGGGCTCCTCCGTGACGATGGCCACCACCGTGGCGTCCAGGTTCTCCTCCCGGGCCTTTTTCTGGAAGGTCTCCACATCCTGGGGGGAGAGCACCACGGCCATGCGCTCCTGGCTTTCGGAGATGGCCAGCTCCGTGCCGTCCAGGCCCTCGTACTTTTTGGGGACTTTATTCAGGTCGATCTGAAGGCCCGGGGCCAGCTCGCCGATGGCCACGCACACACCGCCGGCGCCGAAGTCGTTGCACCGCTTGATGAGGGTGGACACGCTGGGGTCCCGGAACAGCCGCTGGAGCTTCCGCTCGGTGGGGGGGTTGCCCTTCTGCACCTCGGCCCCGCAGACCTCCACGCTCTTCTCCGTGTGGGCCTTGCTGGAGCCCGTGGCCCCGCCGATGCCGTCCCGGCCGGTGGCGCCGCCCAGCAGGACGATCACGTCCCCGGGCACAGGCTCCTCCCGGCGGACGTTGGCCTTGGGGGAGGCCCCGATGACCGCGCCGATCTCCAGGCGCTTGGCCACGTAGCCGGGGTCGTACAGCTCGGTGACCTGGCCGGTGGCCAGGCCGATCTGGTTGCCGTAGGAGGAGTACCCCGCCGCCGCGCCGGTGGTGATCTTCCGGCTGGGCAGCTTGCCGTGGAGGGTCTTTTCGAAGGGCACAGTGGGGTCGCCGCTGCCGGTGACCCGCATGGCCTGGTACACATAGGCCCGGCCGGACAGGGGGTCCCGGATGGCGCCGCCCAGGCAGGTGGCCGCCCCGCCGAAGGGTTCGATCTCCGTGGGGTGGTTGTGGGTCTCGTTCTTGAACTGGATGAGCCAGGTCTCGGTCTTGCCGTCGATGGTCACCGGGGCCTCGATGGAGCAGGCGTTGATCTCGTCGCTCACGTCCAGATCGGGGACCAGGCCCTTTTTCCGCAGGTATTTCCCGCCGATGGTGCCCATGTCCATCAGGGACACGGGCTTGTCCTTGCCCTGGTACAGCTCCTCCCGCAGGGCGAAGTACCGGCGCAGGGCGTCCTCCACAGCCTCCTTCAGGGGGCCCTCCTCCACCTGGATGTCGGTGAGCTGGGTGAGGAAGGTGGTGTGGCGGCAGTGGTCGCTCCAATAGGTGTCGATGACCCGCAGCTCGGTGACGGTGGGGTCCCGGTGCTCCTGGTCCCGAAAGTAGTCCCGGCAGAATTTCAGGTCGTCCAGGGTCATGGCAAAGCCCATGGAGCCGAAATACTGCGCCATCTCCCCGTCGTCCCACTGGGTGAACCCGGTGACCCGGGCCACGTCGGCGGGGACCTCGGCCTGCAGCTCCAGGCTCTCCGGCTTCTCCTGTGACGCCTCCCGGCTCTCCACCGGGTTGATGAGGTAGTGCTTTACCTTTTCAAACTCCTCGTCGGAGATGTCTCCCTTCAGGCCGATGACCTTGGCGGAGAGCACCGCCGGCCGCTCCCCCTGGGTGAGCAGCTGCACGCACTGGGCGGCGGAGTCCGCCCGCTGGTCGTACTGGCCGGGGAGGTACTCCATGGCAAAGACTCGGTACTCCGGGGGCAGGCGGAAGTCCTCCCCGTAGACCGCGTCCATGGGGGGCTCGGAGAGGACGGTGCGGGCAGCGGCGGCAAACTGCTCCTCCGACAGCCCCGACACATCGTACCGGTTGAGGATGCGCACCTCCTGCAGGCCCGAGATGCCCAGGTTCCCTTTCAAATCCGATCTCAGCTGGGTGGCTTCGATGTTGAAGCCCGGCTTTTTTTCCACAAATACTCTGGTGACCATGAAACGACCGTCCTTTCCAAAATACGGCAGGGGCAAAAAAACGCTCCTGCGGTTCTGAGGCGTTGTATCCTCATTTTACCACAGGAGCGCTTATAATGCCAGAGCAAAAGCACTTTTTTGAGAGTATCCTCACACGAACACGTTTCCTACTCCCTGGGGCCGCCCTCCATGTCGCCGATGGACAGGGCCACCGTGTGCTGGATGGGCTTCCAGGTCACGTCGCCAAAGACGGCCACCAGCATGGCCAGGCCAAAGCTGAACACGAAGAAGGGGAAGGTGAAGGTGTACAGCACCTTTTTCCACCGGCGGCAGGCGATTTTTTTATGTTCCGTGAGCATGGCCATGCCGCCCATGAGGAGCATGACCATATAGGAGTTCACCCCGCCGGTGATCACCGAGGCGAAGAACAGGCCCATCTCCTGCCGGGCGGAGGTGATGCCCACCACGAACATCACCGTGTTCAAAAGGATGCTCAGCACCGTGAGGACCACGGCGGGGATGGTGTTCATCAGCATGTCGTAGCAGGCAAAGCTGCCGGAGTTGATCATGGTCTTTACCATGGACCACCCCCGCTTGGCGATGACCTGTAAGTACCCCCGCTGCCAACGGGACCGCTGGCGGATGGACTGGACAAAGCTGCGGGGCTGCTCGTCGTAGAGGACGGCGCTGCCGCAGTAGGCCACCTTCTCCCCCCGGGCCACCAGGTCGGCGGTAAATTCCAGGTCCTCGGTGAGGAGGAAGTAATTCCAGCCCCCCAGCTCCTCCAGCAGCTCCCCGGAGAAGAGGAACCCGGTGCCGGAGATGGCGCAGCTGGTGCCCAGGTAGTCCCTGGGGCAGTTCAGGTATTCCGACTCCCGCAGAAACCACAGCCCGTACCCCGCGGTGATCCAGTTGTCCCCGAAGTTCTTGCTGTTCCGGTAGCTGGTGACCACCTGGTGCCCGGAGGAGAACACCTTGTTCATCTCCGTGACGAAGCGGGGGTCCAGCAGGTTGTCTGCGTCAAAGACGAAGAACCCGTCGTAGCGTTTGCCGCTCTCGTAGATCTTCCCCAGCAGGAAGTGGAGGGCATAGCCCTTGCCCACCAGGTATTTGTTCTGCCGCTCGTACACCGTGGCGCCCCGGGCCCGGGCCACCTGGGCGGTATCATCGGTGCAGTTGTCCGCCACCACGAAGATGTCCAACAGGTCCTGGGGGTAATCCTGGCCCCGGATGCTGTCGATGAGCTGGCCGATCACCGCCTGCTCGTTCCGGGCGGCGATGAGCACCCCGTACCGGCAGAGCTTTTCCGCCTGGTAGGTCCGGCGCTTGCGGGCCAGCCGCACCACGGCGTAGACCGCCTGGTAGCAGTAGCACGCCGCGAACAGGGCGGCCAGCACAAAGTTTAAGTACGATAGCGTTTTCATAAAATCACCTAATTTCAAAGGCAGGCTTTTCTACGCGAACAGCATCGCAGAGAAAGTTCAAGGTTTTCTCAAAACCGGCCGAAGGCAGGCTGCCTTCCAGGCCATTATACCACACCAAAAGCATATTGAAAACTGTTTACATGCGACTTGACGATTTTCTTACAAATTTATGAACCCCGCCCCCCGGGACGAAAAGTTTTGTAGAGATGAAAAAAAGACTTGCATTTTCCCGGCGCATCGTGTAGAATAATACAGCACCAAAAAAACGCGCGCTTAGCTCAGCTGGCTAGAGCACCTGCTTGACGTGCAGGGGGTCAGCGGTTCAAGTCCGTTAGCGCGCACCACAAAAAAGCCGCTTAAACACTGGGTTTAAGCGGTTTTTCTTTTTGTCTGTAACACACTTTTTAACACACTTTCAGTTTTCTGCGGCCTTTTTGGGCCGCTTTTTTTATGGTTCCGGCCTGCTGGGCGTTGTGCTTGGCAGGTCTTTTTTACCGTCTGTTTCCCCTGCCGGGGCTGCCAGCGTTTCAAACAGGGCGTTGATCTTTCCTGCGGTGACGGCATCCTCCCCTTGCAGGGCGTGGCCGTAAATGCCGAAGGTGTCCATGCTCTGGGAGTGGCCCACCAGGCCCTTCACCTCCCCGGCGGGCAAGGTTTTGGCCACGGAAACGAAGGTGTGCCGCAGCTCGTAAGGGGTTGTTTTCGTCATGGCGTTGGATTCGCAATACTTCTGCCAGCGCTCCCGGTAGGCGGTGGGGCTGGGCAGATCGAACACTAGGCCGGTCTTGCTGGGGTACTCCCGGGCTTGGGCTTCCAGCTCGTTGAGTGCCAGGTCTGTGAGCACAAAGCTGCGCACCGCGTTTTCGATCTTTCCCCGGGTCTCCTCTCCGAACACATTCACCGACCGGCGGACGAACACCCGTACCCCGTCCACGTCCTCCCAGCGCAGGCCCCGCAGTTCCCCGGGGCGCAGGCCGGTGAGCACCTGGAAGCGGTAGGCGTGGATGTATTCCTCCTTCACCCGCTTGCCCTTGTAAATCGTGGTATCCACGGCAAAGAGGGTTTGCAGGTCTTTGGGCTGGAGGACGGTTTTCCCCTTCAGCCGGGCGGAGGCGGGGATGTGCACATCATCGAGAAAATAGGTGGTCTTTTTGTTGCGCCGCGCCCACTTGAGAAACTTCCCGATCATGCCGCGGATGTCTTGGATGGTCTTTTTCGACCGGCCCAGGGCCGCCGCTTTATCCAGCACTTTTTGCACGTCCCCGTCGCAGAGGTTGGCAATCCTCTTTTGGCCCAGGTGGGGGATAATCCAGTTTTTGCCGATGCTGTGCACGTGGTTGTACTCTGTGGTGCTGCACAACTCTTTCTGTTCCTGCTCGAACTGCTGGAAAGCGGCCCACACCCGCTCCCCCGTGGCGGTGATCCCGCTCTCTAACCAGGCATCGGCCTTGGCGTTGGCCTCCCGCTGGCCGGTGCGCCCTGGGGTGGAGCTGTAAAAGCTCCGGCGCTTGCCGTCCATCTGCACGTTGATCTGCCAGCGATGGTATTTATCGCTCCAGACGGCGGTGTTGGTGCGTTTGGTGGGCATGTGCGAAACCTCCTTTCTGTGGTTGGTGAAAACAGTTTACCCTTTCCCACCGTCTTTCTCCTCTGTGTCCGGGGTGGGTGTTTCCTCTGGGGGATGCTGAAGCAAGGTGTCAGGATTCACAAAAGGTGCCGCATGCCAGGGCTCCGTGGCTTTCGGTTTTGGTACAGGTTCCTGCTGGTAATCCGCGATTTTTCCCAAGTCTTGCAGATAGGCCGCCAGCTTTTCCTGGCCCTGTTCGTTGAGCTGGGGAAAATACTGGCGGAAAACCTCAGCGAAGCTGCCGCTGGATACCGCAGTGAGATCGATATAAATGCTATCCATTCGATTCCAGTATAATTTGCGGTGATACTCTTCGTCATCCTCCCGATCCTGAGGAGACATCTTCTCCCAAAATTCCTTCTTTTTGTCTCCCAGGGCCAAATCGAAAAATGTAATGCCCAGGGCGTTAGCGATCTTAAAGAGGAGTCCGGTAGAGGGGTCGCGTTCGTTTTTCTCGTAGCGCTGGACGCTGTTTAGAGAAACGCCAATACGCTGGGCCAGTTGGGCCTGAGTGAGGCCAGCCAGCTTGCGGTGGTAGCGGATTTGGTGTCCGTATTGGATCCGATCTTGGTTTTTGCCCATTTGGGTGCACCTCCTGGTTTTATCCTATCACAAAAACACCCGTTCGGCAATATTATTTTGCAAATTTACGGCCAAAGTCTTGACTATACCACCAAACGGTGGTATATTAAGAATGTAATCAACCCAATCGGTGGTATTTTGAAGGAGGTGAATTGTGGTGAGATTAGACCGTGTGAATCTGATTGCCGAAATGGCAAGGAAAACCATGACTCTGGCGGAGTTGGCAGAAAAGTCCGGCGTCAATGTATACACTATCAGCGGCGTGCGCAACGGCAAATCCTGCACCCAGGAAACAGCCGCCAAGCTGGCAAAGGGCCTGGGCGTACCGCTTGAAACCATCTTAGAAAAGGAGGCGTAACCTTGATTTACTTAACGGACAAGCTGGCCGTAACGGCAGACGGCGAGTGCTACATGGTGGGCAAGCCTGCGCAGCGGCGCGGGAAGGGCGTTGAATTGAGAAACCCGAGATATTACTCCACCCTGGCCCAAGCGGTGCGTGCCGCCGTCTCTGCCACGTTGCGCCAAAAGGTGGCAGAGAACGAAATCACCACCCTGCAAGAGTTCATCCGCCAGGAAAAGGCCTTGCAGGAGCACTTTACAAAGCTGTTGGAACCCTTGGAACATTGACTTTTGGAAAGCGAGGTTATGAACATGGCAAAACGCAAGTACGCAAAGTTAAAGGCACTGATGTATGAAAAAGACGTGCGGCAGATCGACCTGGAGCCTATTATTGGTCGGAAGATTGCGTATATCTCCACGCGGTTAAACGGCAAAGAGCCCTGGAATACCCAGGAGATGCAGGCTATCGGCCAGCTGCTGGAGATCCCCCGGGAGCAGTGGCTGGACTACTTTATCGACCAGGCATGACCGCCGCTTTTCAGAGAGAGGCGGTGATAGATTGCAGTTTGAGGAATTTTTAAGCCTGCTGGACGGGGTGAAGCGCAGCGGGAGCGGGTACTCTGCCAAATGCCCTGCCCATGAGGACAAGGTGTCCAGTTTGTCCGTGAGACGCGGGGAGGACGGCAGGATATTATTTAAGTGCCATGCCAGATGCACTCAGGAACAGGTGGTAGCCGCTATGGGCCTCACCATGAAGGACTTGTTCCCCGATGGGGACAGGCCCCGTGTTGACCGGCCACGGCAAGGGAAAAAGCCCGTCTCCGCCCCGAAAAAGCCCAATCCCGCCCCAAAAGAGCTCCAAAAAAAGGTGGTAAAGCAGGAGTGGGTGAACAACGGCCAGCCTGTGGCCCGTTACTCCTATACTGACGAACAGGGGAACGAGCTGGGGGCAAAGCTCCGCAAGGAGTATTGGGAAGTGTACCAGGACGGGACACGGAAGCGGGGCAAGGACATGAGGTGGGAACACCCGATCCCCGCCGGTGTGACCATCCCGCCCTACCACCTGCCGGAGCTGGTGAAAGCGGATACCGTGTTCCTGGTGGAAGGGGAAAAGGACGTGGACAACCTGCGCGCCCAAGGCCTGGCGGCTACCTGCGCCCCCAATGGGGCAGGGGGCGGCAGCAAGTGGCGGGACACATACACTCCCTACTTTACGGGGAAAACCGTGTACATCTTGCAGGACAACGACCAGATCGGCAAGGAATTTGCCCAACTGGAGGCGGAGAAGCTCTTTCCCGTGGCAAAGGAAGTGAAAGTCTTGGACCTGCGGGAGCTGTGGCCGGAGCTGCCGGAAAAAGGGGACATCTCCGATGTGATGGAGCACATGGGGGCCGCGGAGGCCCTGGCCCAGCTGCTGGAGCTGGCCGAACGCGCGCCGGGGTGGGAGCCGGGGCCGGTGGAGGGGGCCAAGGGAGAAGCGGAAACTCCTGCATGGTGCGGAACCAAAGGAGTAAACGAATCCGCTTTTTGCAACGCTTTTCGAGAAAAATACGGGGACCTGGTGTGCATCAACGGGGTGTTCTATGATGAAAACGGTGCGGTAGAGCGGGACAGGCTCTTGCAGCGAATCACTGAGGAGCTTTCCCCTTATGTCACCACTCGGCTGGCACAGAAAGCCAGGGACCTGCACGCGGCCCTGCGCAGCTTCTGTTACCAGGAGGAACCCCTGCCCGATCCAACCCGCATACAAGTGAAGGGCGGGTACGTGACCGTAGATGGAACATTTTTCTCAGACAGGGGGATCACCCGAAACCGGCTGCCAGTGGAGTACGACCCAGCAGCAAAGCCTCCGAAAGTGTTTCTAGACTACGTGAACGCCCTGCTAGAGCCAGAGGACGTGCGCACTCTGCAAGAGTTTTTAGGCTACTGCCTGGTGCCGACCACCAAAGCGCAAAAAATGTTGTTTCTTATCGGCAGCGGTGGAGAGGGGAAAAGCGTGCTGGGGGCAGTGTTGGCTGGCCTATTCGGCCCATCTATGACCGCCGGAAGTCTCCACAGTCTGGAGCAAAACCGCTTCGCCTTAGCGAATCTAGAGGGGAAGCTGTTGTTTCTAGACGAGGATATGGGTGTTTCTGCCACCAGGGAGAGCCAGACGCAAAAGCGCCTGGTGACAGCCAATGCACCGCTTTCCATCGAGCGCAAAGGGGAACAACCGGTGCAGGCACTGCTTTACTGCCGCCTGTTGGCGTTCGGCAACGTACCTTTTTCCACTCTCTACGACCATAGCGAGGGAGCTTTCCGGCGGCGGATCATCCTTACCACCCGCCCGAAAGAACCGGGGCGCAAGGATGACAAGGACCTGCCTTCGAAAATACTGGCGGAAAAAAGCGGGGTATTCAACTGGATGCTGGAGGGCTTAAAGCGGCTTATCACAAATGAGTGGGAGTTTACCATCAGCCAGCAGGCCCGGAAAAATCTGGAGGAGAGCAAGCGGGACAGCTTCAACCTCCTGGGGTTTTTGGAGGATGAAAACGCCGTGCGGTTGGGGGACCTCTCCAAGTCGATCACCAATAACGACTTGTACAGCGCTTACGTGGCATGGTGCGGTGCAAACGGTGAAAGCCCTGTCAAACAAAAGACCGTGATCTCCCACTTGAAAGGAGAAGAAAAGCGGCTGGGCATCCGCTATACCAACACCGCCAGGGATGAAAAAGGTCGCCGCGTCCGTGGGTTTGACGGCATCCAGGTGGTAGAGAAAGGGTATATCTACGCAAATCACATTTAATTTGTACACGTGGTACACGTTCGGTACACGTTGTTTTTGCCGATGTGTACCGGGAAAATCCAGCTATTATGCGGGCTGGAGGCCTGCCGGTACACGTTGTACACGAAAATGGCGAAATTTCTTATATATACATACCTGTTCCCGGTTCTTTCTAGCATACTTTACCCTTGTGTATCTCGCTGTTCCCTATATATAAGAAATTAAGAAAGAAGTGTACCATGTGTACCAGCCCAGTATTTATGCGGGCTTGCGGGTGATTTTTAATGTGTACCGGAAGTGTACCATGTGTACCATGTGTACCAAAATTGCCGCGGAAGGAGGTGATCCCATGCGATATACCGAGGAGGAACGGGCGCTGCTCTCCAATCCCTACTGCCCCATGATGATGGCGGGCAGCGGCCACTGTGTGAAAGGCCAGTGCGCCTGGTGGGACTATGTAGAAGAGCGGTGCGCCGTGCACTCTATTGCCCAGATACTGGGCAGGATGCAGGAGGAAATGAAAATCAGCAACGGGGGCTAAACGTCCCGGAAAGGAGCAACCAACATGACAAGCACAACGAAAAGAGCGGAGATCAGGCAGATCGCCACCGCAACCGTGGAGCTTGAACCCGCCCAGCCCGGGGAAGTGTACCGGCTGGCGGGCCAGGACTACCCGGTAACAGCCCGGGTGAAGATGCAGGGCGGCCTAAACGTGCCCCTGGTGGACTTGCCCATGATGAGTGACTACACCCGGCAGCTGGGAGCCCTGAAAAGCCGCCTGGAACACCCGGAAGTGTACGCCCAGTTCGAGGACGTGGAGGAAACCGTGGCCCGTCTGCGTCAATGGCTGGCGGAGAACAAACCAAAAGGAGGAACCCTGTAATGGCCCAGACAAAAGAAAGAGCGCCCCTGGAAGCGGCAACTTCCAAGAGCGCAAATGTAGAACATAACCAAGGACAGGATACCACAAAGCAGGCCCGGCTGCAAGGCCCAAAATATCCGAACCTGCTGGCAATTAGCCAGGGCGGAGGGGCTTCTATCTGCACAATGGCCGGGTGGATCAACGCCACCGAAGAGGTCTTTTACAAGATCATCTGGGGCAAGGAACCCCTCTACCTGGACGAGGCCAAGGCCCTTTCCCGGTATCTGGGGCGGCCCCTGGACTACCTGCTTTCCCCCACCCTCACCACGACAGACCCCAAAGACCCCCGGCAGCGGGAAGAAATGCAGAAAGCCGTGGAGGAAATGGGGAAGATTTTGGAAGCCCTGGGGCCTAACCCTGGCCACGCCTACCTGTGGGCCTATCAGACCTTACGGCAGGCCCTGGTGGAGCCTGTGACCCTGGCCCGATACTTAGCGGCCTTGGACTGGATGAAGTTCGCAAAGAGCACAGTACAGGCCGAGAAAACAAAGCGGAGATAAAAAAGAGCCGCCCCAACCCCTGGGACAGCCCACCTCTTAGGACTATTTTACCAGAGATGGGGGCGGCAGTCAATGACAAACGAACAGCTTGCTTTGGACGTACAGGACGGGAACCGGGCGGCGCTCACGGAATTGTGGGGCGCTGTCCGGCCCTTGCTGTTTTCGCTGGCCTGGAAGTTCTACATCCGCCAGGGGAAAGAGCGGTGCGCCCAGCGTGGGGTGGCCTTAGAGGACTTGCAGCAGGAAACCTTCTTTGCCCTGTGTGACGCTGTGCAGGCGTACAAACCCGAGAAGGGCTACCAGCTCACCACCTACTTGCATTACGCCACAGAGAACCGTTTCCGGGCCTGTATAGGTGTTCTTGGTAAGGCGGACGCACTGAACCACGCCGACCGCTTAGAGCGGCCCATTCCTGGGGATGAGGAAGGGCGGGAACAGGGAGACACCCTCCCAGACGAGGAAGCGGAAGCGGCCCTCTTTGCTGTGGATGATAGGCAAGAACAGGCCCATTTCCACAACGTGTTAGAGCAAGCCCTGGGGGAGCTGTCCGTGGTGCAAAGCGCTGTGCTGCGGCACCGGTTCACCCAGCAGCATACCCGCCAGCAGACGGCCCAGGCACTGCATATCACGCCCCAGGAGGTACGCCGGGAGGAGGCCCGGGCCTTGCAGCTTCTCCGGGGGAAGCCTGCTGTTCTGGCGCTGAGAACAGACTTCTTGGAGGGCGCAGCCTATCACGGGACGGGGTGGTTTTCCTGGTATTACGAGCAGGGAAGCGTGGAGGAAAGGCTGGTGGAGTGCAAGCGGTCCTGGACGCATTAGGCGAACAATAGTTCCGAGCGGATTGTCTGTCGCGGGTCCTTTCCGCGGGAAAAGGGAAAGTGGCTCTGCGACCCCGCAAAACACCTCCGATTTTGGGGTGAAAAAAGTGGGAAGTCGTTTTCCTTTTCCCAGCCTATATCGGCTCCCCCCCCCATCGAAAAAAGCCGGGCTGTCTGGAACCGCTTTACTCGTGGTGTTCCTGGACATTCTGGAAAGCTCACGCATACACGCGCGCAAAGGCCTGTAGAAGCCCGGGAAAGGCCCCTCACCCCGCATGAGAGGGAACGGACACGCCCAGCCAGGAAAGGCCCCTTGCCGCACCGGAAATGCCGAAAAACGCCGACAAAAAAAGGATTCGTTGGCATTGTATGGGCTGCCCAAAGCGCACAAAATCTCGCACATAAAAAAGATTTCGTTACCACGGTATCCCCCCACCCTGCGAAGGCCCAGGGAAACACCCCGGGGACCGGCGAGGGGCGTCGTGTATAAAAACCGGGCGATTCTCTGGGAAAGGGGAGCCCCCCTCCCTTTGGCCCCTGGCTGTTCACCACGGAGACCGGCGGGTGGAGACACTTCCAACTCTGGCGGGTTTTGTTGTAAAGGGGGATGCTTTACACAATTCCGCTTTCCCTTGCAAAAAGAAAAGGGCCGTGGTACAATGTCCACGACCCCACATGGGTTGCCCTTGTGTTTGCTTGCTGGCTGGCGCAAGGGCTTTTTTCATGCCACGATGAAGCGGCGGGTGGTGCTCTGGGTGGTAAAGGCTGCTGCCACGTCCGGCATGGCCTTGCGGAGTGCGGCGGCGTCCAGGCGGGAGGTTGTAACCGCTTTCCAGGTGATCTTGTACTCCCCGGCCCGCAGTTCCTCCCGCTGGCCCATTGCCGCCTTGATGGCGTCCTTTAGGGCTTCCACCTCGGCCTGGGCTTCCTCCACGATGGCCTGCATCTGGCGCAGCTCTCGCACTTTCTGTTCCAGCTCTTGGCTGCTCATGGTGTGTTCCTCCTGTCCGGTGATCTCAGCGGCCCGAGATGCGCCGGGCCCCAGCGCTCAGGCTTTAGGCTTCAACCTGCGAAGCAAAGGCGTTTTTGGGTTACCCTCAACCGATCGTGTCGGGATTCTGCCGCCGTGGTTGTATCTGGTGCCACGGAAACCGTCTGGCAGTCTCGAATGGAAAGCGCCGGGTGGCTCTGTGCTGGATTCTCGCCCCTCTGGCTTCCTCCGCAACTCCGTTTCCGGTCTTACCTTGCCGCGTCCTTTCCCTTGCGGTACTCATTCGACCTTGGCTTTCCCTCTTGACTGTATATAGTATAACACACTTAATAAGTGAATACAAGATGGAATACTGCCCAAGGATTCACTTAATAATTTGTGCAAGTATACACTTGTTAAGTGTTGATTTTTGTGGTATACTAGAGCCATACTGGAGGAGGTGCGCCACAATGTCAGCTCAAAAGTACACCGAAGCGCGAAAGAACGGCAACCGCAAGTGGGACGCCGCCAACCTGGACAGGCTTTCCCTGGCGCTGCCAAAGGGGAAGAAAGCAGAGATTCAAGCCCACGCCCAGGCCCACGGGGAGAGCGTGAACGCCTTTATCAGCCGGGCCATCCGGGAGACAATGGAGCGGGACGGGTAACCGCTTCCAGGGGCTTTCTGGACCGCTTTTCCGTAACACACAAAATAACACACTTCAACTTACAAGGCCCCATTTTCGACCTACGAAATGGGAGGTGTGCCTGCCTAAAAACCAGCCTGTTTGCTAGGCCATAACACACTGAAAATGGCTTAAAATCTAGCGTTACGCGGTTCAAGTCCGTTAGCGCGCACCACCAAGCTGCGCCTGGACGCAATTCGCGTACCAGGCGCAGCTTTTTCTTTTACCCAGCGGCACGCGCTTTTACATTCCGCGAGTTTCGCAGATGCGAAACTCGGCCGAGTAAGTCGAGCAACGCGAGACTTGACTCGTGCGATCCATTACTTCGGTGGTGGTCGCGACTTTTTTTGCCCGCGTTTTTACTTTGTGCGAGTTTCGCGCCAGCGAAACTCGGCCGAGTAAGTTGCGCTTTGTGCAACTTACTCGTGCGCACTAACAACTTTTTGCGGATAAGGGCAAGGGCGAGACTTGGCATACAGGTATTCCCTAAAAATCCCGGAGCGCCCTTCAGCGGAGGGATTTTCTTGTCCCTACGAGTTATCCTCGCTCCCGCTCGGCTAACTCGGCCAAGAACCGCTTGGGAGTTTGCAAAACTCCCATTTCGCTCACGCGAAACCGCGCTTCTTGCGGCTTATCCCCACCCAAAAATTAAAATATTCAATCCAAAACATTAATTTTTTTAATTTCACTCTTGACTATCTTTAACCCAGGGCTTATACTACAGGCAGAAAGGAGATGGGACCATGGCCAACGCCATCTATCACGCCCCGGCCCAGTGCCCCGTGTGCGGCCACAGCACCACGGTCACCCGGGTCCGGTGCTCCCACTGCGGCACCGAGCTCACCGGCGAGTTCGCCCCCTGCCGCTTCTGCAAGCTGGAGGAGAAGCACCTGCGGTTCATCGAGACCTTCCTCCGCTGCCGGGGCTCCATCAAAGAGGTGGAGCGGGCCCTGGGGGTCAGCTATCCCACCGTCAAAAATATGTTGGACGCGGCTCTCGCCGCTCTGGGCCTGGACCAGCGCCCCGAGGAGCGGGCCCAGCGGGAGAAGGCGGAAAAGGCCGAGGTGCTGTCCCGCCTGGCCAGCGGCGAGCTGGACGTGGAGGCCGCCATCCAGGCCCTGAACCAGCTGAAAGGAGGAGCATGACATGAACGAGGAAAAGCGCCAGGTGCTCGACCTGCTGCAGGCGGGGAAGATCACCCAGGACCAGGCCCAGCGCCTCCTGGAGGCCCTGGGGGAGGACCCCGCTCCCGAACCCCCTGTTTCCGGCGATTTCAGCCCCGCCGCCCCCAACCTTCCGCCCCGGCTGGCGGAGCTCCAGGCCGCCGCCCAGTCCAAGCTGGATAAGGCCCAAGCCAAAGTCCAGGCCAAGCTGGATAAGGCCCAAGCCAAGCTGGACCGGGCCCGGGACAAATTCGAGAGGGCCAAAGCCTCCCTGTCTGCCGCCGCCCCCAGCGGTGACCTGGAAGCCGCCCTCGCCGAAGCCCAGGCCCAGATGGACGAAGTCCAAGGGGAGTGGGGAGCCGCCCAGGCCGAGCTTGATAAATGCCAAATCAAAACAGATGATATAGAAGAAGTACAGAATAAATTAAACCCCGAAGAGGAGGCCGCCGGCCCCAGCGAGGACGAAGTTGGCCCCCAGGAGGACGAGGTGGGCCCCGATGGGGGCGAAACCGGGCCAAACCCGGGCGATTTTGGGTCAAATCCGGGCCAAAATGGGTCCATTCCGGGCGATTTTGCGCTCTACAACTCCCATTTTTCCGCCCCGGCAGCTCCCCTCACCCCCCTCCCCCTGGAGCCCCACAGCTACGAGCTCCCCACCCCCGGCCCCATCTCCCACCTGCGGGTCAACTGGGTCAACGGCCCGGTGGAGGTCCGCCCCTGGGAGGGGGACACCCTCCGCCTGACGGAGTATTCCCCCCGCCCCCTCCAGGAGGAGGAGCGCCTGGCCCTGCGGGAGGAGAACGGCCAGCTCATCGTCCAGTGGACCGCAAAACCCGCAGTATCCCTAGGTTTCCGGCCCTTCTCCCTCCAAAAGCACCTGGTGGTAGACTTGCCCCAAGCCGCGTGCCTGGAGGAGATAAAAGTGGAGTCTGTCTCGGGCGCGCTGTACCTTTCCGGATTCCCGGCCGGTAAGATCAAGGCGCAAGCGGTCTCGGGCTCTGTCTCCTGCCAGGGGCTCTGGGCGGAGCAGCTCTGGGCGGAATCTGCCTCGGGAGCGGTGCGCCTGGCGAGCGTCTCCTCCCGGGAGCTGGAGGCCCGGTCCGTCTCGGGGAGGACAGAGCTGCTGGGCTTCTCCTGCGCCACACTGAAGGGGGAGACGGTGTCCGGCGCCCTCACCGCCACAGGCAGCGGGGAGGAGATAAAGCTGAGCACCGTCTCCGGGGCCCTGTCCCTCCAGGCGGAGCAGTATCCCCGCACCGCCCGCCTCAACACCGTTTCCGGGAAGATCAGCCTGGGCCTGCCCCAGGAGGGGCCGGGCTTTACCGTGGAGTACGACAGCGTCTCCGGCGGCTTCCGCTCCCGGTTCCCCCTCATCGGTGCCCTGAAAAAACGCCATGGCCAGGTTGCTTTCGGCCAGGGCGGCGCCGCCCTCCACCTGGAGACCGTCAGCGGCGCGATGGAGCTGTACCCACTGCCGTAAAAAGTGTGATCTGCACAAAAAGAAGGGGCCGCTGCACACCGCAGCGGCCCCTTTTCGGGCTTTCTGTCCTATTTTTCCTCCGTCCGGAACAGGGTCTTCCGCCCGGCCAGCAGGATGGCCCCGCCGATGAGGAACAGGATGGCCAGGGAGATCACGCCGATGGAGTCCCGGCCGGTGAACTGGGTGAACAGCGCCACCAGCAGGGGGCCGATGACTGCGGCGAATTTGCCGAAAATGTCGAAGAAGCCGAAGTACTCGTTGGAGCGGTCGGCGGGGATGAGCTTGCCGAAATAGCTGCGGGAGAGGGCCTGGATGCCCCCCTGCACCGTGCCCACCAGAAAGGCCATGCACCAGAAAAGCACCTGGGAGAGCATCAGGGCGGACTGGCTGCCGGGGTTCTGCTCGATGTTGAAGCCCATGAAGAACCCCACCACGGTGATGACGAAGTAAATGCCCACCGACCCGCACAGCAGGTTGATGGAGCCCACCTTCCCCGCCAGCTTGCCGAAGAGGATGGAGAAGGGCATGGCGACAATCTGGGTGACCAGCAGGGCCAGAATCATGCCCACTGTGTCCAGCCCCAGGGTGGTGCCGTAGGAGGTGGAGATGGAGATGATGGTGTTCACCCCGTCGATATAGAAGAAATAGGCGATGATGAAGAAAAATACCCGCTTCTGGGTGAAAATGTCCTTGGCCGTGGCCCACAGGTTCCGGAAGGTGGAGCGGAACAGGCCTTTTTTCGCCTCCACATAGTGGATCTGGTGGACGTTTTTCAGGAACGGGATGCTGAACGCCAGCCACCACACGCTGGTGAGCAGGATGACCAGCTTGAAGGCCACCGGGTTCTCCATGCCCATGACGAACAGGATGATGATGGCCAGCACAAAGGGGATAGTGCTGCCGCCGATGTAGCCCATGGCATAGCCCCAGGCGGAGACCCGGTCCATCCGCTCCCGGGTGGTCACGTCGGTGAGGAAGGCGTCGTAGAACAAACAGGAGCCGGAAAAGCCGATATGGCTCACCACGTAGCCCACCAGCAGGCCCCGGTAGTCGTCGGTGAGGGCGGAGAACAGGGTGAAGGCCACGCCTAAGACCAGGCAGGCCACGAACAGCCGCTTTTTGTGGCCCTTGTGGTCGGCTAAAGAGCCCAGCACCGGGGCCAGAATCGCCACCAGGAACGTGGCGACGGAGGTGCCGTAGGACCAGAGCACCAGGTTGTCCGCCCCGGCGGCCTGGCACACGCTGCCGAAGTAGATGGGAAACAGCACCGCCATGATGTTGGTGGCGTAGACGGAGTTGGCCCAGTCGTAAAGGATCCAGCTTTTTTCGGTCTTGGTGAATTTTTTCTCGCTGCTTTTTGCCACAGGCAGGCACCCCTCTTTTCCCGCGGGACGCGGGTTTTTCGCTTGTCACTACTATCTTCGCATATCCCTGTTAGATTTACAATAGGTTCGGGTAAAAAGTTTTGTTTTTCGGGGGGAGAGGACTAGGACTTGGCTCGCGCGAAAAACCGCCCTGAGCTTTTCGGCCGAGTAAGTCGAGCTTTTGCGAGACTTGGCTCGCGCGCCCTCTCCGTCCCGGCAGAGCCGTGACCCGCGGCCCAGCAAGCTGGGCTGCGGGCTTCGCCGCAGGCGAAGCGGGAGAGGGCGCGGGGCACGTCACACCAGCCTGCCCAGGCAGCAGTCCTCCAGGGCCTGGGTGATCTCCACCGGCAGCACCTGGCCCTGGAGGGGCACAGCGCTGGCCGCCCGTACCGGGGTGTAATTCCGGGTGTAGCCCTCGTACACATTTTTCTCCCGCTCCTGCTCAAAGAGCACCTCCTCCACCCGGCCCACCTGGGCGGCAAAGAAATCCCGCTGGGTAGCCAGGGTGGCGGCGATCATCTGCCGGCTGCGCTCCTCTTTCACCTTGTTGGCCACCTGGCCGGGCATGTCGTAGGCCCGGGTGCCGGGCCGCCGGGAGTAGGCGAACACGTGGACCTTGGCAAAGGCGATCTCTTTGGCAAAGGCCAGGGAGGCGGCAAACTCCTCCTCCGTCTCCCCGGCAAAGCCCACCATGATGTCGGTGGTAATGGCGCAGTTGGGGAAGGCCTGCCGCAGGTTGTGGACGATCTGCCGGTACTCCGCCGTGGTGTAGTGGCGGTTCATGCGCTTTAGGGTGGTGTCGCAGCCGGACTGGAGGCTGAGGTGGAACTGGGGGCACAGCTTTTCCTGCTTTGCCATGCGGGCGATGACCTCCGGGGTGAGCTGCTCCGGCTCGAGAGACCCCAGCCGCACCCGGGCGATGCCGGGGGCGGCGCAGGCGGCCTCTACCGCGTCGCAGAGGTGCAGGCCCAGGTCCTTGCCGTAGGCGGGCAGGTTGATGCCCGTGAGCACCACCTCCCGGTAGCCGTGGTCCCCCAGCAGGGCGGCCTCGGCTTTGATGTCCTCCAGGGGCTTGGAGCGCACCCGGCCCCGGGCGTAGGGGATGATGCAGTAGGAGCAGAACCGGTCGCAGCCGTCCTCGATTTTGAGAAAGGCCCGGGTGCGGCCGTGCATGGCGGAGATGGTGAGCTTTTCGAACTTCTCCCCCTTCTCGTGGGGGGCGATGTCCACGATGCGCTGCTTGGTAGAGAGGTACTCCAGAATCTTGGGCAGCAGGGCGGCCCGACGGGTGGTGCCCAGCACGATGTCCGCCTCTAAAAAGTCCTCCGCCTCCTGGGGGAAGGCCTGGGGCCAGCACCCGGTGAGCACCGCCACCGCCCCGGGGTTCCGCTTCTTCTCCCGGCGCAGGGCCTGGCGGGCCTTCTGGTCGCTTACGGCGGTGACGGTGCAGGAATTCACCACCACCACATCGGCGGTCTGGCCTTCGGCGGCCTCCTGGAAGCCGCCGGCCAGCAGCGCCTCCCGCATGGCCTCAGACTCCACCTGGTTCACTTTGCAGCCCAGGGTGATGAATTTTACGTTCATGGGCGTTCCTCTCCTTGTTCTGCCAGCTCCTCTGCCCGGCGGACTGTGGCCTGGGGGAAGCCCAGCAGCCCCAAGAGGCGGATGGCGTTTTGGGTGTTGGCGGGGCCGTCCCGCAGGGCGTAGTCGAACTGGACGCCCTCGGCGGTCAGGGTCTCCTGGAAGTGGTAGTTGCGGTAGGCGCCGGACAGGCGCCAGGTCAGCTCCCGGTCGTGGGTGGCGGCCACGCACAGGCAGTCCCGGCGGTGGAGCTCCTCTAAGACCGCCTGGCTGGCGGCCAGGCGCTCCCCGGTGTTGGTGCCCCGGAGGATCTCGTCGATAAACAGCAGGCAGCCCCCCAGCCGGGCGGCGTCGGTCAGGCGCTTGAGGGAGCGCACCTCCGCCATAAAGTAGCTCTCCCCGGCGGCGATGTCGTCTTTGACCGCCATGGAGGTGAGCACCGGCCCCGGACGGAAGCTGCAGCGCTCCGCGGCGCAGGTGAGGAGGCTCTGCCCTAAAATGGCGTTGACCGCCAGGGCTTTGAGGAAGGTGGACTTCCCCGAGGCGTTGGACCCGGTGAGGAGCACGTCTTTTGTAAAGCGGCCGCTGTTGGCCACGGGCTCCTGCAGCAGGGGATGGAACAGGCCGGTGAAGTCGTAGGCGTTCTCCTCCCAAAACACCGGCCGGCACCACTGGGGGAGGGTGGCCCGGAAGGACAGGACGGCCACCGCCATGTCCACCGCGCCCACAGCCTCGAACAGTGATCGCAGCTGTTGGGGATGGGCGGCTATGAGCTTTTGGGCCTTGCGGTACACCCGCAGGTCCCTAAGGGTGAGCAGCCGGAAATACTCCCGGCACAGCTCCCAGTCCGCCCCGCCGGTGATCCCCGCCCCCGGCACCCGGCCCAGCAGGGGGCGGAAGGGGGCGAGGGCGGCGCGCAGCTCTTCCCGCTGGGCGGGGAGGGTGAGGGCGCTTTCCAGCTTCCGGCAGGCGGAGAGCAGGGAGAGGAAAGCCCCCAGGGCGTCCAGGTCCCCCTGGACCCGACGCTTGCCCAGGTAGTACAGGGCCACGTTCCCGCACAAAGCGGCCAGGAACAGCCCGCCTCCCACCCAGGGGAGGAAGGGTACCAGCGCCAGACAGGCCAGGGGCAGCCAGGCCAGCACCGGGTAGAGGGGCGCCAGGGGAAGCTGACACTCCACCGGGGAGAAGAGAAATGCAGGCAGGCTGTAGCCGCCCCGGCGTTTCCCCAGCCGGGCCAGCTGGAGCCACAGGGCCTCCCGCTCCTGGGGGCGGGCCTCCAGGTGGGTGAGGAGCTCCTCCCAGCGGGCCGGGGGCGAGAGCCGGTGGAGCTGGGCGTACAGCACCTGCTCCCCCACAGAGCTCTGGCAGCTGTTGAGCCGCCGGAACACCAGGTCCATGTCCAGGTCCGTCCAGGTGGTGTGGTCGATGGCCGGGGCGGAGTCCAGCTGGCAGTAGGCGGGAATGTCCTCCAGGGGGTAGTCCTCCTGGGGCCGACGGCCGAACTGGTCCAGCACCCGCCGGCGCAGCTTTTTCCCATTGGAGATGCCTCCTGCCACCATGCCGGCCGCGGCGGCCAGCACCAGCAGGAGGAGAAAAAGTGCGGCGATCATGGGGTTCCTCCTCAGTTGTCCAGCTCCTGGGCGGCCCGCTCCAGGGCCTCCAATTCCTCAGAGAGCTCCGTCCACCGCAGCAGCAGCCCCTCGGCCACCTCCTGGAGCATGCCGATTTCCTGGGAGGTCTGGGTGACGGCCTCGTAGTCGGCGGCGATTTCAGGCTGCTCCAGGCGCTGCTCCAGGGCCTTCCGGCTCCTGTCGTTCTCCTCGATCTCCTGCTCCAGGCGGGCCAGGGCGCTGCGCTTTTTCCGCAGCTCGCTCTCCCGCTCTTTCCGCAGCTTGTACAGGTTCACCTTGGGCTGGGACTTTTCCTCCTGGGGCAGGGCCTGCTGCTCCTTCTCCCGCTGCTCCAGGTAGGCGTCGTAGTTGCCGTGGTAGAGCCGGGCCCCGTCTTTCCCCAGCACGTACACCCGGTCCGCCAGCTTGTTGATGAGGTACCGGTCGTGGGACACCACGAACAGGGTGCCGTCGTAGCCCAAAAGGGCGTCCTCCAGGGCCTGGCAGGAGCCGATGTCCAGGTGGTTGGTGGGCTCGTCCAGCAGCAGGAAGTTGGCCTTACTGAGCATGAGCTTTAATAGCAGCACCCGGGCCCGCTCCCCGCCGGAGAGAGCCCCCACGGGCTTGAACACGTCCTCCCCTTTGAAGAGGAACACCGCCAGGGCGCTGCGCACCTCGGTCTGGGTCATGCGGGGGTGCAGGTCCCAGATCTCGTCGATGACGGTCTTGGAGTCGTCCAGGCTGAGCTGGGACTGCTCGTAGTAGCCCATGTCCACCCCCACGCCGATCTTTACCAGGCCGGTGTCCTGGCGGTACTGGCCCAGGAGGATCTTGAACAGACTGGTTTTGCCGCAGCCGTTGGGGCCGATGAGGAACACCTTCTGCCCCCGCTTGATCTCCAGGTTCACGTGCTCGAAGAGTTTGGGCCCGCCGAAGGAGAGGGACAGGTCCTCGGCGGTGAGCACGTCGTCGCCGCTTCTCCGGCTGGCGTGGAACTGGAAGCGGATCTCCTCCGGGTCCTTGTCGGGCTCCTCCAGGGTGGCCTCCAGCCGGTCGATCTGCTTCTGCTTGCTGGCGATGGTCACATAGTTGCGCTCCTGGTTCCACCGCCGCTGCTGCTCGATGATGCCCTCGATGCGCTTGATCTCCTTCTGGGTGCTCTCGTAGACCCGCTCCGCGGCCAGGCGCTTTTCGGCCTTCAGGTCGAGATACCGGCTGTAGTTGCCCTTGTAGGAGTCCAGCCCCAGGCCCTTCATCTCCAGGGTGCGGGAGGTCACCTTGTCCAGGAAATACCGGTCGTGGGAGATGACGATATAGGCCCCGGTATAGGCGGTGAGGAAGCTCTCCAGCCACTCCACCGAAGGGATGTCCAGGTGGTTGGTGGGCTCGTCCAAGAGCAGGAGGTTGGCCCCGGAGAGGAGCATCTTCGCCAGCTGGAGCTTGGCCTTCTGCCCGCCGGAGAGCACCCCCACCTTGTTTGCGAGCTGCTCCTCGGTAAAGCCCAGGCCCATGAGGGCGCTGCGGGCCCGGGACCGGCAGGTGAGGCCGCCCCCGTCCACAAAGGCGTCGTTTAATTGGGTCTGCCGGAGGATGAGCTTTTCCAGCTCCTGCTCCTCGGGGTGGGCGGACAGCAGCTGGTTTATGTCCTCCAGCTCCCGCTCCATGCGCAGCAGGGGGGCAAAGACGGTCATCACCTCGTCCAGGGCGGTCTTTTCAAAGTCCCGGCACACGTGCTGCTCCATATAGCCCAGCACCGTGTCCTTGCCAAAGACCACCGAGCCCGTGTCCGGGGTGTACTCCCCGGTGAGGACCTTGAACAGGGTGGTCTTTCCCGAGCCGTTGACCCCCACCAGGCCCACCCGTTCCCCCTTCTGCATCTCGAAGGTGATATTCTCGAGGATGGTCTCCTCTCCGAAGCTCTGTTTGATGTTGTTTACGGTCAAGATCGCCATAGCAGTCACCACATATCTCATATCGTCAGGGGAGCGCGCTCCCGGAAAGTCTGCAATCCTATCTATTATATCGGAAAAAGGCGTTCCCTGCAAGAGGGGTTGCGCCTGCCCACCCCATTGGGTATAATGGAACAGAGAAAGGGGGAGGCCCATGGACTGGATGGATACGGCCCAGGCCCGGCTGCGCCGGAAAAACCAGGTGCTCTTCCGGCCCGGGGACGAACTGCTGCAGCCCCTGGCCCGGGAGCTGGAGAGCGCCAACCACCTGGCGGCGGCCCTGTGGGCCTGGGAGCTGGCGGAGCAGATGGAAGCGGAGCTGGCCCGGCGCCATCCGGAGGACCCCCGGCCCGCCGCCGCCCTGGCGGAGAGCCGCCGGTGGGGGGCTGGGCTGTGCACCATGCGCCCCGCCCAGCGGGCTATTTTGGACTGCCACGCCTGCGCGAAGGAGTGGGACTCCCCGGTGGAGCGGGCGTTGTGCCACGGGGTGGGGCAGGCCTGCTCGGTGGTGCACACGGCGGGCCACGCCTTGGGCGGGCCCGTCTACCAGCTGACGGCCCTGGCCTTGGAGCTGGGCTTCCCCGGCTGCCGGGAGGCGGTGGAGCGGCAGGCCGCCTGGTACCGGGAGCGCCTGGCTTACTGGAAAGCGTGGGAGCCCGGCGCGGACCTGGCCTGGGCGGAGTTTATGAAGCGGTGATCATCACAGGAAAGGAGGGGGTACCATGGAGACCGGCATCAGCACGGCCTGTCTGTACCCCATGGAGACGGAGCGGGCGCTGGACCTGCTGCTGGGGCTGGGGTTCCGGCGGTTCGAGGTGTTCCTCAACTGCGAAAGCGAGCTGCAGCGCCCCTTTTTGCGGGAGCTGAAGGCCCGGGCCCATGAGTATGGGGCGGTGTTTACCTCGGTGCACCCCTTTACCTCGGCCATGGAGTCCTCCCTGCTCTTCGGGAATTACCCCCGGCGCACGGCGGAGGCCTTCGCCTTTTACCGGCGGTATTGCGAGGCCGCGGCCTACCTGGGCGGGAAGTATGTGGTCATCCACGGCCAGCCCCTGGGCCATGGGGCTTTGAGCGACCGGGAGTACTGGGAGCGCTTTGGGCAGCTGACCCACTTTACCCGGGATACCGGCGCCCGGCCCGCCCAGGAGAACGTGCGGAACATGCGGGCCAGCGACCCGGCGTTTTTACAGGGCATGAGGGAGTATCTGGGGGAGGACTGCGCCTTTGTGCTGGACGTGAAGCAGTGCCGCATGATGGACCACCCGGTGGAGGAGGCGGCCCGGGCCATGGGGGACCGGCTGTGCCACGTGCATCTCTCCGACTGCCGGAAGGGGCGGCCCTGCCTGCTCCCCGGGGCCGGGGCGTTCGACCTGGCGGGGTTCCGGGCGCTGTTGGAGGAGCTCCACTACCAGGGCGCGGTGATCACCGAGGTGTACCGGGACAACTTCGGCGGCACGGAGGAGCTGGAGCAGGCGAGGCAGGCGGTGGAGGAGGCCTTCCGCTAGAAGGCTGCTGACTGCTGGCGGGGGCCTTCCGGGCAACTCCCCGCCCGGTGAAAAGGAGGCATCCCAATGAAAAAGTACAGGAAGCTCTGGCTGCTGGCCGGCGTGGTGCTGGCTCTGGGGCTGGCCCTCCTCCTGGTCAACAGGCCCGTGGCGGTGAACCCCGATGATGTTACTTCCGCGGAGGTGACCTTTACGGGGGACTCCCTCACCGTGCTGCCCTTGGGGGACTACAACCCCCATAAGCTGAAGCACTGGAAAGTCACCGCGGACTATGACCAGGGAGAAAAAACCTTGTACGTCACCTGCTGGCTGAAGCCCGGCTCCACCTTTAACAGCTTCGAGGACATGGCGATCCCCCTGGGGGAGTACGGGGAGATCGACAAGGTTGTCCTCACCGGCGGCTGGCCCTGGGGCGGGGAGAAGGTGGTCTGGCAGGGGGAGAGTGGGAAAAAATTGTGACATGCGCTGCTTTTTCCCCGTAGTGCACGGAAAATCTCTTGCTTTTTCCGCGTTTTTTGCGGTATAATGGCAGGGAGATCAACTGGAGGTGTTCCTGCTGTGAAATGTCCTTACTGCGGCTACAGCGAGAGCCGCGTCATCGATTCCCGCCCCACCGACGAGGGGGAGCGCATCCGCCGCCGCCGGGAGTGCTTGAAGTGCGCCAAGCGTTTTACCACCTACGAGGTCATTGAGAACGTGCCCATCGTGGTCATTAAAAAGGATAAGTCCCGGGAGACGTTCGACCGCAGCAAGCTGCTAAACGGCCTGCTCCGGGCCTGCGAGAAGCGCCCGGTGTCCGTGGACACCTTGGAGCGCATCGTAGACGAGATCGAGACCCTGCTCCAGAATTCCCTGGACCGGGAGGTGTCCAGCCAGCGCATCGGCACCTACGCCATGGAGAAGCTGAAGAGTGTGGACGAGGTGGCCTACGTGCGGTTCGCCTCGGTGTACCGGCAGTTCAAGGACATCAACAGCTTTATGGAGGAGCTGTCCAAGATCATCAACAGCAAAAAAGAGTAAAGGAAAAGCCTGGGGCTGCCCAGGCTTTTTTCGCGCCCGGGGAAAAAGTGAGGTATCGCCCTGTTTTGCCCCTTGCGGGCCGGGGGAAAACCTGGTACCATAGTCACAACACAACGCAACGAGTAGGAGGTATCGCTGTTGCACAGTAAAACCAGAGAAGAGCTTTTGCGGGAGCTCTCTACCGATGAGGCCCGGGGCCTCACCGCCGGGGAGGCCGCCAAGCGGCTGGCCCAGTACGGCCCCAACAAGCTGCAGGAGGCCCGGAAAAAAACAAATCTCCAGCGGTTTTTGGAGCAGTTCAAGGACGTGATGATCGTCATTTTGCTGCTGGCCGCGGTGGTGTCCTTTGTGGTGGCCTGCTTTGGCCACGACCCCATGGAATTTTTCGAGCCGCTGCTCATCCTGCTCATCGTGGTGCTCAACGCCGTGATGGGCATGGTGCAGGAGTCGAAAGCGGAGAAGGCGCTGGACGCCCTGAAGAATATGTCCGCCCCCCACGCCCGGGTCGTCCGGGACGGGCAGGAGCAGGTGGTGGACGCCGCCGGGCTGGTGCCCGGTGACATCATCCGCCTGGAGGCCGGGGACTTCATCCCCGCCGACGCCCGGCTGCTGAAAAGCGTGAGCCTGAAGAGCGAGGAGTCCGCCCTCACCGGGGAGTCTGTCCCCAGCGAGAAGGACGCCGGTGCCCTGGTGGAGGAAAAGGCCGGGGTGGGTGACCGGGACAACATGGTGTTCTCCGGTTGCTCTGTCACCTACGGCACCGCCACGGCGGTGGTCACCGGCACGGGCATGGACACGGAGATGGGCAAGATCGCCGGCCTGCTGGAGGGGGAGAAGGAGACCCAGACCCCCCTGCAGCAGAAGCTGGCCCAGCTGGGCAAATACCTGGGCTTTGTGGCCCTGGGGGCCTGCGCCGTCATCTTTGTGGTGGGGCTCTTAAACGGCATCCCGGTGCTGGAGATCTTTATGACCTCCGTGTCCCTGGCGGTGTCCGCCATCCCCGAGGGGCTGCCCGCCATCGTCACCATCGTGCTGGCCATCGGCGTGCAGCGCATGGTGAAAAAGAACGCCCTCATCCGCCGCCTGCCCGCGGTGGAGACCCTGGGCAGCGCCTCGGTTATCTGCTCGGACAAGACCGGCACCCTCACCCAGAACCGCATGACCCTGGTAAAGCTGTGGGTAGAGGGGGAGCAGGCCCTGGAGGAGGTGTCCGGGGAGAATTCGGCCAAGGCCCGGCACCTGCTGACCCTGGGGGCCCTGTGCTGCGACGGGTCCGTCACCTACGGGCCGGATGGGAAGGAGACCCACATCGGCGACCCCACCGAGACCTCCATCCTGGTGGCGGCCCACAAAAACGGCCTGGAGCAGGACGCCTTGAACCAGCAGTACCCCCGCCGGGGGGAGCTGCCCTTTGACTCGGACCGGAAGCTGATGACCTCGGTAAACGAGATCGGCGGCAGGCTGGTGGTCATCGTCAAGGGGGCCTTCGACGTGATGGCCGCCCGGTGCGTCAAGGGCGACCTGGAGGCCGCAAAGGAGAAAAACGACGAGATGAGCCGCCAGGCCTTGCGGGTATTGGCGGTGGGCTATAAGGAGATCCCCAGCCTGCCGGCGGAGCTCTCCAGCGAGGAGCTGGAAAACGGCCTGACCCTGTTGGGCCTGGTGGGCATGATCGACCCGCCCCGGCCCGAGGCCAAGGTGGCTGTGGCCACCTGCCGCAAGGCGGGCATCAAGCCGGTGATGATCACCGGCGACCACGTGGTGACGGCCTCGGCCATCGCCACGGAGCTGGGCATCCTGGGCCCGGAGGACCGGGCCATCACCGGCGCGGAGCTGGACGCCATGGACGACAAACAGCTGGATGAGAACGTGGAGCACATCGCGGTGTACGCCCGGGTGTCCCCGGAGAACAAGATCCGCATTGTAAAGGCCTGGCAGCGCAAGGGCCAGGTGGTGTCCATGACCGGCGACGGCGTAAACGACGCCCCGGCCCTGAAGGCCGCGGACATCGGCTGCGCCATGGGCATCACCGGCACGGACGTGGCCAAGGGCGCCGCGGACATGACCCTCACCGACGACAACTTCGCCACCATCGTGGACGCGGTGCGGGAGGGCCGGGGCATTTACGCCAACATCAAGAAGGTGGTGGGCTTCCTGCTGGGCACCAACATCGGCGAGGTGCTCACCGTGTTCTTCGCCATGATTTTGTGGCACAAGACGCCCCTTTTGTCCATGCAGCTTTTGTGGATCAACCTGGTCACCGACAGCCTGCCCGCCATCTCCCTGGGCATGGAGGCGGTGGAGCGCGACGTGATGGACCACAGCCCCAAGCCCAAGAACGAGGGCATCTTCGCCCACGGGCTGGGGGTGCAGGTGGTGCTGCAAGGGTGCATGTTCGCCCTTTTGACCCTCATCGCCTTTGTGCTGGGGGAGCGGTACGGCGGCGGCCTGGCCGGCGGCCAGACCATGGCCTTCTTCGTGCTGTCCCTCACCCAGATCGTCCAGGCCTTCAACATGCGCAGCCAGCGCTCGCTGTTTGCCATGGGGCCCTTTACCAACCACAAGCTGAACTGGGCGGCCCTGGCCTCTGTGCTGCTGGTGTGCCTGGTGCTGTTCACCCCGGTGGGGGTGGCCTTCGAGCTGGTGCTCCTCCCCGGCTGGCTGTACGCCGCGGGCCTGGGGCTGATCCTGGCCCCCCTGGTGGTGATGGAGATTGCCAAGGCCATCGGCCTGGTGCGCCACCGGCATTAAGGGCAGGCCCGGGGGACAGGGTCCCCTTCCGCCCGCCCCGGGGCCGCGGCCAGCCGCGGCGGCTCCCCGCGCAGGCGGGGCGCCGCTTTCGCGCAGCGAAAGCCGGGGAGGGTGGGGCCGGTAGCCCTGGGGGCCTTCCCTTAGTTTGATGCGATTTAAGAAACCGTTCACAACTCGGGGGTTGACAAGCCGCGGGGAGAAAGCTATAATGGGTTGTATCGTATGCGAGAAGAATACGACGAAAACCCCTGCCGGACGGCGGATGGGAGGGATATAGATGGCTGAGATCCGAGTAAAGGACAACGAGTCTCTGGACAGCGCGCTCCGTCGCTTTAAGAAACAATGCGCACGGGCTGGCGTTATCCAGGAGGTCCGCAAGAGAGAGGCTTATGAGAAGCCCTCTGTCAAGCGGAAGAAAAAGTCAGAAGCAGCTCGCAAGCGGAAGTATAAGTAAAGGCTGCTCCAATCACGTGCACCACGGAAGCGGGCTTTATGCCCGCTTTTTTGTGCCCACACAAGCGCCGGAAGGAGTGACGACCCTATGGGATTGCTGCGGCCCACTGCCCTACAGCAGCGGGTGACGGACCTGAGCCCCGAGCTGCTGCGCCGGATGGGCGTGTCCGCCATCCTGCTGGACGTGGACAACACCATCGCCAGCTATACCTCCCACCAGCCCATCCCCGGGGCCATGGAGTGGGCGAAAGCCATGGGGGAGGCCGGCTTCCGGCTGATCATCGTGTCCAACAACTTCAAAAAGCGGGTGGGGCCCTTCGCGGCCCGGTTCGGGCTGGACTTCATCAGCTTTGCCTGCAAGCCCTTCCCCTACGGGTACTTAAAGGCCCGGCGGCGGCTGGGGCTGCGCTGCCGGGACTGCGCCATCGTGGGGGACCAGGTGTTCACCGACATCGTGGGGGCCAACCTCTGCGGCATGAAGTCGGTGCTGCTGACCCCCATCGAGCCCGAGGAGGGGTTCACCTTCCGCCTCCGCCGGTTTTTCGAGCGGGGGGTGCGGGAGAAGCTGGCCCGGCGAAAGGACATTCTGCGCTGAGGGGAAGGCGCTTCCCCTTGGACATTTTCATGTTTTGCCACGAAAGGAAGCGGATGGTACTATGAAAAACCCTGTCGAGAGATTGGCCGACAAGCTCATCGGCGGCGACAGCCAAAAGGCGGCCCTGCTGGTTTCGGGGAACAACCGCCGCTATTTCACCCAGTTCCCCTCCAGCGCCGGGGCCCTGCTGGTCACGGCGGAGGGGGCCTACCTGCTCATGGACTTCCGCTATGAGGAGGCCGCCCGCTACAAGGCCAAATACTGCACGGTGATGGGCTTTACCTCCCTGCCGGAGAAGGTGGGGGAGTTGGTAAAGTCCCACGGCGTCAAGCAGGTCTACATGGAGTGCGAGGAGCTCTCCGTGGCCCAGGCCCGCACCCTGGAAAAGGCCCTCCAGAAGGCGGGGGCCCAGGCGGTGCTGGACGACACCCTGGACGAGGCCGTCCGGGAGCAGCGGATGATCAAGTCCCCGGAGGAGGTCAAGAAGATCGAGGCCTCCCAGGAGATCACCGACGCCGCCTTCCAGCACATTCTGTCCTACATCAAAGAGGGCGTCACCGAGCGGGAGCTGGCTTTGGAGATCGAGTTCTTCATGCGCAGGCAGGGGGCGGAGGGCAACGCCTTCGATCCCATCGCGGCCGCGGGCAAGAACGGTTCCCAGTGCCACGCGGTGCCCTCGGACTACGCCCTGCAGAAAGGCGACTTCATCACCATGGACACCGGCGCCCTGCTGGACGGGTACAACTCCGACATGACCCGCACCGTGGCGTTGGGGAAGGTCTCCGACGAGCAGCGGGCGGTGTACGAGAAGGTGCTGGAGGCCCACCTGGCGGTGTTCGGCGCGGTGAAGCCCGGCGTGCCCTGCTGCGACGTGGACAAGGTGGCCCGGGACATCATCGAGAAGGATTACCCCGGCACCTTCGGCCACGGCCTGGGCCACGGGGTGGGCTTCCAGATCCACGAGTGGCCCCGCTTCTCCAAGCTGGACAAGACCCCCTGCGCCGAGGGCATGGTCATCACCAACGAGCCCGGCATCTATGTGCCCGCCAAGTACGGCGTGCGCATCGAGGATATGCTCCTTGTGACAGCCGACGGCTGCCGCAGCCTGACCAAGTCCCCCAAGGAATTGATCGAGCTGTAGGCCCGGCTGCCGGGGCCGCGGGATTTTCCTTGCATTCCCGGCGAAAATATATTACAATAAAGACAGAAACTATTTGGAGGTCGTATAGTTATGGTAACCGCAGGCGATTTTAGAAACGGCGTGACCTTCGAGATGGACGGCAGCGTGTACTCCATCATCGAATTCCAGCACGTAAAGCCCGGCAAGGGCGCGGCGTTCGTGCGCACCAAGATCCGCAACGTGCTCACCGGGGCCGTCACCGAGAAAACTTTTAACCCCAGCGACAAGTACCCCACCGCTTACATCGAGCGCAAGGACATGCAGTACCTGTACAGC
>LBJMC04202__coassemble_403_pt1 | contig 33037 bp, 27 predicted proteins | sample LBJMC04202__metabat2_high_PE_010 | metagenome-assembled genome bin LBJMC04202
CCGCCAGGCTCTCCCCGCCGCCCAAGAGGAGCAGCCGCCGCTGGCGCAGCACCCGGGCCAGCCGCTCCACGGTCTGGCTGTCGTCAATCTGCCGCTCCTGGAACTGGTGGTACAGCCGGCGGATCAGGTCCGGGTCGTAGACGGCCCGGCGGTTTTCCGGGATGGACTGGAGCACCGCCTCCATGTCCTTGACCGGCAGGTCCCGCTTCTCCAGCAGGAAGGAGGCGTAGTTGGGGTGGCACACGTGCACCGCGGCGATGTGGTAGGCCATGGAGTAGCCCCACTGGTGCTTTCTGCGGATGTCCGCGATGTGCTGGTCGTACACGTCCATCACCAGGGACACGTCGTACCGGGAAGCGATGTTCTGGTCGATATACCGGGCGATGAGCTCGGTGGGCAGGTTCCCCGCCCCCCGGCCCATGCCGTACACCGAGGAGTCCAAAAGCAGCTGCCGCTTTGTCTGGATCTGCCCCAAGACCTGGGCGTTGGAAAAGGCCAGCTGCAAATTGTTGTGGCCGTGGAACCCCAGCCGGATGCCCGGGGCCATGTTCTCGTCCAGCAGGTGAAAGCGACGGGTCACCTGGTTGCGGTACATGCTGCCCAGGGTGTCCACGATATAGAAGGCGTAGGGTTCCAGCACGTTCACCTTCTCCACCAGGTGGAGAAGCTCCAGGTCGCTGTAGGACACGGTGCCCACGGGCTGCAGGTACACCGGGTAGCCCTTGGCCATCAGCTCCTTGGCCCAGCAGAAGGCCTTGTCCGCCTCCGCCTTGTGGAAGGTGAGCCGGATTCCCTGGAGCACCCTGCCGTCGTTGTCCGGCAGGGCGCTGGGCTCCAGCTCCTTCTCCCCCAATGCGATCATGGCCACGTACCGGGCCCGGCGCTGCCGGGGCAGCACCGCCTCCACAGCCTCCAGGGAGGAGAACAGGGAGCAGTCCCGGTCCCCGCCCTCCCGGGTGAGGAACCCGCACTCGATGATGTCGATGCCCGCCTGGTCCAGCTTTTCCAGAATGGCGGCGATGGTCTCCCGGCCGAACCGCCAGCCGTTGATATAGCCCCCGTCCCGCAGGGTGCAGTCCAGTATCTCCATGCTCATGTGATCACCAGCTCCCCTTGCCGCAATTTTTCCTCCACCAGCCTGCGCACGTGGGCCAGGTCCTTCTCCGTGTCCACGGAGAGGCTGCGGCTCTCCACCGGGATCATCCGCAGGGGTTTCCCGTGCTCCACGAACCGCAGCTCGTTTACGTCCTCCACCTGCTCCAGGGGGCCTTTGGGGGTGTGGGCGAAAAACTCCAGCGCCTCTTTGGTGTAGGCCAGCACCCCCAGGTGCTTGTAGTAGAGGAAGTCAAGGCTCCCCTTGGGGTGGGGGATGGGGCTGCGGGAGAAGTACAGGGCGTTGCCCTGCCCGTTGGCCACCACCTTGATGTTGCTCTCGTCCACCGCCTCCGCCGGGGAGTGGATGGGTGCCATGAGGTTGGCGGCGAAAAAGCCCTCCAGGCCCTGAGGGAGCACCTGCTCCACCACCTGGGGGTCGATGAGGGGCTCATCCCCGTTGACGCACACGTACACGTCCGCGGGGATGGTCTGGGCCGCCTCCCACAGCCGCTGGGTGCTGGTGGGGCAGTCCGCCGAAGTCATCCGGCACAGCATGTGGCGCTCCCGGCACATCCGCTGGATGTCCGGGCTGTCGGTGGCCACCCACACCTCCTGTATTTTTTCCGACTTCTTCACCTGCTGGTACACCCACCAGAGCATGGGCCTGCCGCAGATCTCCATCAAAGGCTTGCCCTGCAGCCGGCTGGAGCCGTACCGCGCCGGGATGATCGCCACTGCCCGCATCCTGTATTCCTCCTTACCGTTTCCATAGTTTTGCCACGGCCCGCAGGGGCCAGGTCACCTTCCAGCTGGTGGAGCTCTCGTAGGTCTCCGCCAGCCGCCGCAGCTCCTCCTCCAGCTGGCCCTGGGTCACCGCCCCGGCCGGGACAGCCGCCGGGGGAGCCCCGCCCCCCTTCCGGTCCCGCTCCCGCTTGTACAGGTTCCAGTTCTCCATCCGCTCTTTCGACCACCGCTCCAGCAGGGAGGCCCGCACCACCTCGAAGCCCTCGGGCGCCGGGCAGGGCTGATACTTGCAGCAGTTCTCCCCATTGTGCATGTCGAAGGCCAGCACGGCCGGGGGATAGACCTGCACCTCCCCCCGCAGGAGCTGCTTCTTGCCGTTGGCCTGCAGCCCCATGCGCAGCAAGAGAAAATCCCGCAGCCGCTCTTTCAGGGGCAGCAGCGCGGCGTTGTAAAGGTTCTCCTCCCGGTAGGTGTCCAGCAGGGCCTCCAGCACATAGTGGCCCGCCACCGCCCCAAAGCACCCGGCGGTCAGGGCCTCCCCGTCCTCAAAACCGAAGAACGCCTGCCCCAGCCGCAGCCGGTTCAGGCCCAGCTGGGTCCGGCACTCCGGGGCCAGGGCGATGCCGCCCTTTTCGTACACCTCCCCCAGGGCCAGGTACTCCTCCACAAAGTCCCAGCGACCCACCTTTATAGCCCGGGCTACCGCCGGGGGCAGGTCCTCCGGCAGGTTCGCCTCGGTGAGCTCCACCACCTCCCCCTGGGGGAAGTCCCGCTCCACCGCCTGCTGCCACTCCTCCGGGAGGGGCCGCCCGCAGTGGGCGCACACCAGCCGCCGGGGGATCACCGGCCGGTCCAGGTAGTCCAGGATCTTCCCCGCCTGGGGGTCCTTGGCCAGGTAGGGGTTCAGGGCGAAGTCCTTGCGGAAGTCCCGGAGCAGGCCGATAAAGTCCGGCAAAAACACGGTGCGGGACTGGGTCATGTTCCAGCAGAGCTGTTTGGCCGCGCAGTACACCGCCTCCTCCCGGTACCGCTCCCCGCACCGGGTGAGGAACAGCCGGAAGGCCGTCACCACGTCCCCCATGGCCCCCACCTGGGAGGTGGACAGGGTGCCGGAGCGCCGGTAGTAGTTGTAAAAGGGCTCCCGCACATAGCCGACGCGGGCCGTGCAGGTCACCAGGGCGGGGATGAGGGCGATGTCCTCGAAGAGCATCTTCTCGTACCGCAGGCCCTCCCACAGGGTGCGGCGGTACAGCTTGTTCACGCTGTAGGTGATGTTGTTCCCCCGCACCAGGTAGTCCCCCAGGTCGATGCTCTCCTCCGGGTAGGTCTGGGAGATACTCTCCCGCCCCTCGTCCACATACAAAATGCGCACGTCGCAGAACACCATGTCATAGTCCCCGGCCCGGGCCTTCTCCGCCATGGCCCGGTACATGTCCGGCTCCACCGTGTCGTCCGAGTCCACAAAGGCCACGTACTCCCCCCGGGCCAGGTCCAGCCCGGCGTTGCGGGCCAGGCCCAGGCCCTGGTTCTCCTGGTGGAGCACCCGCACCTTCTCCGGAAAACGCCTGGCGTACCCGTCGCAGATTTGGGGCGACTGGTCGGTGCTGCCGTCGTCCACCAATATGATCTCCAGCTCCTCCAGCGTCTGGGCCAGCAGGGACTCCACCGCCCGCTCCAGGTAGCTCTCCACCTGGTACACCGGCACGATCACCGAGACCTCAGGTTTTTTCTCCATAGCCGCCTCCCAAATAGCGCAGTAAGTGTTCCAGCTGGTACACGGTGCCGGGGGCAAAGACTCCCCCGCCCTCCTGTTCCCGGCAGAACCGGTCCAGATACCGGCGCAGCACATCGTTCTCCTTCCACAGCACCTTCCCGGTGAACAGCCGGTACAGCAGCACCACCCGCTCCCCACTGGGCGGGTCCAGGGCCAGCCGGCCGGCGAGGGCCCCGTTGGAGCACACCGTGACCACGGTCTTCCCCTCCAGGTCCCCGTGGAGCAGGTACAGCTCCCAGGGGGCGTCCCCGTGCCAGGGCCGGGAGAGGCCCCGCTCCAGGGCGATGTTCTGGGGGTTGCGGGGGTGGGGCTTTACCAGAAACCGCCCCGGCCCCGCCGCCGCCCGGCAGCGCTCCATCAGCTCCACATCGTTGCCGGGGATGTTCTCCGCCCGGAAGCTCTGCTCCAGAAAGAGCACCTCCGCCGGGTCCCGGAGGGGTCGGTAGTCGAAGAGGAAGTCCAGCACCTCCAGCAGCGCCCCGTCCCCCCGGGGGAGCTTGGGCAGGGCCAGGTTGGGGATGCCGTCCCCCCGCAGGGCCAGCTGGGGCTGGTACAGCAGGGCGGCCTCCACCTTGTGGGCGATCTTCCCCGCCAGGGGGTGGCGGTTGGCCGCAGCCCGGTCCGGCCGCAGGTAGTCGATGACATAGGAGGAGAACCCGTCCTCGTACCAGTAAAACCGGCAGGGCAGGTGGTCGTACCGGCAGGCCAGCAGCCGGGCCAGCACGTCGAAGTTGGCGAAGTAGATCTCCCCGTACTCCCCCAGCTCCCCGGAGAGGGCCCCTCGCAGCAGGGCCTCCTGGTTCTGGAAGCAGGCGTCCAGCTCCGCCGGGCGGTTCAGGTGGCACCGGCCCTGGAGCTCGGCCTCCTTGGCCAGGATCACCCGGGCAAAAAGCCCTGTCTCCTCCAGCCGCCCCCGCAGCCGGGGCAGGGCCGGGGTCACGTCGGTGAGGAGCAGGTCCGCCTCCCGGTCCTGCAGCAGGGTGCGCTTCAGGTGCGCCGCCGTCAGCAGCTGGTACACGGAATTCACAAGGAACAATGCGTTATGGGCCATGGTGGTCCCTCCCCAGTTGGATGATGATGAAATGACGCTTCAGGTTTTCGCAGCTGGTGGAATCCAGGGTGTACACCACCCGGGGTCCGACCAAGAAGGCGTAGGGCAGCAGCTCCGCCGGGAACACCTGCCGCAGCACCCGGGCTTTGGGGAAGATCTCCCGGTAATCCATGCCGTCGTCGGGGTGGGGCTTGACGAGCAGCCGCACCCCTTGGAGAGGCCCCTGGGCCAGGCGCTGGTACAGCCGGCGCTGGCCCTCCCAGGTGGCAGCCCCCAAATTGGCCAAATGCTGGGTCAGGAGGATGGCCTCCGCCCGGGAGCACAGGGGATGGGGCAAAAACAGCCGCACCAGCTTTTTCCGCAGCCGGGGCGAAAGGCCCTCCAAGGCCAGCTCCACAGAGAAGTCGGTGCAGTGTGGGGGCAGCGGCCCCCGCTGGGCGCTTTTCAGGCAGACGATCTCCCGGGCCAGGGGGCAGCTGCCGTTGAACAGGCCGTATTTCGCCGCGATGGCCGCGTGGAGGGGATAGCGCCGCGCCAGGTTCTCCTCCAGCTCCCCCGCCCGGGTGAGCATCCCCGCCGCGTCCTCGAAAAAGGTGAAGGGGATGCCCGCCTGGATGAGGCACAACGTAAAGTAGAAGTGGGCCCCTGCCACATAGACCTGGGAGAAGTCCCCCAAGGAGCAGGGCAGCGCCTTCCGGCAGGCCCGGACGGCCTCGGCAAAGACCTCCTCCTCACTGCGGTGGGGCACCCGCAGGTAGGGGAACAGCCGCACCTCCTGGAAGAAGCCCCGCTCCGCCAGCCGCCGGTATTTGGGGTACTTCTCCGCGATGAAGTCCGGCAGCAGCAGCACCGCCGGGTCATGGGGGTGGAACCGCAGCCGGTGGAGCACCGCCTCCAGCAGCTGGTAGGAGCTCACCGCGTGGTACAGCACCCGTCTCTTTTCACCCGATATGGGCTCCATCCAGAAATCCCTCCCATCCTCTTCGAAATTCCCTGTTGTTCCCGGCGCACACCAGGGCCATGGGGGCGTAGGCGTCCCGGCCGGAGACGGGCAGGGTCAGGCCCAGCCGGGCCTCCAGGGCCAGAAAGTCGCCGGTAAAGTCCAAAATGCCCTGGTGGATGGCCCGAATGGTCTCCGCATGGGGCGGAGGCGGGCCCAAAATGGGTCCTTTTGGGCCAAAACCGGTGAGATTCCCTTCCGGTGCGCCCAAAAGCAGCTCCCAAAACAGGTTGTGCCCCGCCCCGGGGTCGTGGGATTGCCACAGGTCCCGGTTCTCCCCGGAGGAGTACAGGTAACTTCGCACCCGGCCGGTGAGCCAGAAGGGCTCCATGGCGTCCCACTCCGGGCTGTGGCGGCTGTTGGCCCCGGCCACCGCCCCGAACACCGGGCACCCCAGCCCCCACAGGCGGTTTACCGCCCAGTCCAGCATCACAGCGCCGCTGCCCGCCCAGCCGATGTCCACGGCCAGGGCCTTTTGGCAGCCCGCCAGCAGGGCCCGGTAGTACGCGCCGCCCGCCTGGCGGTGGCCTTCATAGCAGGCCAGCACCTGGTCCCAGTGCTCTACCAGATAGCTTTTGACCAGAGGGGCATTTTTATGCGTTAATTCCCCACCGGGCCCCGCCCCCAAAGCGCCGCACAGCCCCGGCAGCAGGGGGGCGAGCTCCATGCTCTCCAGCACCTGCCGGAGGGAGAAGCCCTGCCCCGCCTTGTGGGTGAGGAACCGCCGGAAGTACTCCCCCCGGAACCGGTCCGCCGTGATTTTGGCCGCCGCCAGCCGGGACCAGCGGGCGTACACCGCCCGCTCCCTCTCTGTGGGGTACAGCCTTTGGTAGACCCGCAGCAGCACCGCCCCGTCCCGGGAGAGGAACAGCAGCCGGTCCGCCCCCAGCTCCCGGCGGAGGCCCTCCACGAACCGGCAGTACCCCACGGCGAACAGCCCGCCGTAGACATAGCCGTACTCCCAGGCCCAGGAGTGGAGCTCTGTCCCGTTGTGCAGCCGCGTATTCACCAGCCCCCGGTACAGGCTGCCCACGATGGGGGACATGTCCTCCGCCCGGTAAGGCGCCCCGGCCCGGTGGACGTTTTTATAAGGGAAGGCCGCCCAGCCTGCGGCCTCGGTCTGGCGCTGGTCCGCCCAGGGGTCGTCCCCTACGTGGGCGCAGGCGCGGCCCGGCCCCAGGAGCTTCCGGGCCAGGCGGTAAAGGCCGCCCCCGCTTTTGGAGCAGCCCCGCTCTCCGGAGACGAGGCAGGCGGCAAAGGTCCCGAAACCGCAGCGGTCCAGCAAGGCCGCCACGGTCTCCTCCTCCAGGTACATGTCCGAGAGGACGGCCAGGGTCTTGCCCTGCCGTCGCAGGGCCGCCACCACCGGGAGGAAGTAGGGGTTCGCCCGGCACAGGTCAGACTCCAGCTTACGCTCCGCAGCCATGCCCTCCTCCGGGGACAGGCCGGTCTCCGGGGCCAGGACAGCCCAGATCTCCTCTAAAGTGACCTCCCGGCTGCCAGTGGCCAGCTCCTTCCGGCGGCGGGCCTCCTCTTCCGCCTGGATGCGCAGCCGCCGAAAATCGGGGTATCCCAGCCTGGCCCCCAGCAGGTAGAAGGCGTCCTCCGGCCGGGCCAGGGGCCGCAGCAGCAGGGTGTCGAACACGTCGAAGGTCACCACGTCGTAGGCGGCCAGCCGCGCCGCCAGCTGCTCCGGGCTCTCCCGCCGGGAGAGGGAGGACTCCGGCCCGCCGCTGTACAAGAGTTTTTCCTGGGGCGGCCGGCCCTGGAGCTTTCGCCCCAGCAGGCGGCAGCCTCCCGCCAGTTTGCCCCCGCCCCGGGCCCGGAAGGCCAGGTACTCCTCCTTTGCGGCGGGGTCACCGCCCAGGAGCCAGGTCTTTACTTTTTCCGCGGCCTTGCTGTTCATAGGCGGCGCACACCTCCTCCGGGCTGCCCAGTTTTCGCAGCCGTCCCCGGTCCAGCCACAGGGCCCGGGTGCAGTTTTTCCGGATGACCCCCGGGGCGTGGGACACCAGCAGCACCGTGGAGCCCCCGTGGATCATCTCTTGGATGCGGGCCTCGCTCTTCTCCCGGAAGAACATGTCCCCCACGCTGAGGACCTCGTCCAAAATCAGAATTTCCGGGGCGTCCCGGGCGGTGGCCAGGGCAAACCCCAGCCGGGACACCATGCCCGAGGAATAGCTGCGCACCTTTTCCTCCAGAAAGCCCTCCAGCTCCGCGAAGGCCACGATCTCCCGGTATTTCCTGTCGATGTGCTCCTTGGTGTAGCCTAAAATCGCCCCGCCCAGGTACAGGTTTTCCCGGCCGGTGAGCTCCGGGTCGAACCCGGTGCCCAGGGTGAGGAGCTGCACCCGGCTGTGGTCCACCACCACCCGGCCCGCTGTGGGGGCCAGCACCCCGGCGATGAGCTTTAGAAGGGTGCTCTTCCCCGAGCCGTTGGCCCCCACGATGCCCATCACCTCCCCGGGCTCCACGGTGAAGCTCACCTGGTTCAGGGCCCGGAAGGTCTGGGGCCGCCGCTTTCTCCAGCCGGAGACCAGCAGTTCCTTCAAACTCCCCGGCTCCTCCCCGGCCCGGCGGAATTCCATGGTCACCTCCTCCACCCGGATGCCTGTCTCGCCGCCCATAGCGCCGCCTCCTTTACAGCCGTTGGTAGATTTTTTCCCGCAGGGCCCGGAACACCCATGCCCCCAGGGCGTACATGCCCACCCCCCAGGCCGCCATGGCCAAGAGGGCAGCAGGGCTGGGGAAGCGCTGCTCCAGCACCGCCCCCCGCAGGCAGGCGATGAACAGGTAGAGGGGGTTTGCCTCCACCACCCGGCGCATGGGGCCGGAGAGCTGCTCCACCGGGTAGAAGATGGCGGAGCAGTACATCCACAGGGTGAGGGCCACGGAGTAGAGGTGCTTCACATCCCCGAAAAACACGTAGGCCGCCGCCAGCAGGAAGGACACCCCCAGGGAGAACAGGAATAAGAACAGCACCACCGGGAAAATGGTGAGCACCGCCCACCCCAGGGGGACGCGGAACACCGCCAGCAGCACCCCGTAGGCGATGAGGGAATACCCCAGGTTGATGAGGGCCGCGCATCCCCGGGTGAGGAGGAACAGCTCCATGGGGAATTTCACCTTCAGCAGCAGGGGGCGGTTGTCCGCCAGGGTGGTCACCGAGGCGGTGGTGGCCCCGGCAAAGGCCTGCCACAGCAGGGTGCCGGTGAGGTAGTAGATGGGGTAGTTCTCAATGCTGCGCATAAACATCCGGGAGAAGATGAGGGACAGCACCGCCATGGACAGCAGGGGGTTCAATACGCTCCACAGCACCCCCAGCAGGGAGCGGGCGTATTTCCGCTTCAGCTCCCGCCCGGTGAGCTGCCCCAGCAGGAACAGCCGCTGCCGCAGCCGCTGGCGTCTCTCCTCCATGGTGGTCTCCTCCTCTCTCAGGTGTGGTGCGCCTGTTGTTTTACGCAGCGCAGAATCTGGTACAGGGCCTGCTCCCCCAGCCGCCGCCGGGGATGGGCGCTGTACAGCACGGCGCTGGCCTGGGGCCAGGCGCTCTCCCGGCAGGGGCGGCACAGCCCGGCCTGGGCCAGCAGCCGGGCGGGGCCGTGGCTGCGCGCCAGCTCCCGGTCGGTGAGGGGCGCCGCCAGGGGGGTGGGCTTTTCTTCCGCGGCCTCATCGGAAAAGGGCAGGCTGCCGAAGAGCTCCGCCTCCTGGGGCCAGGGTGCGGTGAAAAAGGCCCCCAGCAGCTTCTTTACCGCCTCCCGGCGCTGGGTAAGCCCCGCCGCCAGGCCCTGTTCCCGGCAGAGGGCGGCCAATCCGGCCAGGTACTGGTCGAAGAAGGGCAGCAGCTTCCCCAGCAGGGGATGGCCCCCGCCCTCCCCCAGCACCGGGAGCCAGCGGTCCCCGGCCCGGCGGTAGCCCAAGGTCATGCCGTGGGGGGCGGTAAACACCGCCTCGAATACGCAGTTGTTGAAGCGGACCTTGGCCCCCAGGGGACCCTCCGGGGCGAAGAGGTAGCTGTGATAGCGGGCCCGGTCCATCTCCTTTGGCACCTGGTACAGCCCGAAGTAGCAGCCCTCCAGAGGGATGGGGCGGCCCAGCAGGGACAGGGCCGTCTGGAGCCCCTGCTGCAGGGAGCCCAGCCAGCCGCTGTCCACCAGGGCGCAGGGCACGTCCTCCAGCAGGCCCTCCTGCCTCAGATACCCGGCCAGGCCGGGCAGCGCCGCTTTTGAGCGCTCTTCCAGCAGGCGGAGGAGGGCGGGGGTGCGTTCCAGGGCCCGGCGCACCTGGGGCAGGGCGGTGCGGGGCAGGCGCTCCCCAAGGCCGAAGGGCAGGGCCAGGGCTTTCCCCCACGCCTGCCGCTCCCCTGGGGCCAGGCCCGCCCGGGCCAGGAGCCTATCCAGGGTAAGGTCCATGCTGTTGCGGCAGAGGGCGTCCAGCCCCTGCTGGGGGTCCAGGTGGAACAGGGGCAGCCGCAGGGCCTGGCGGGAGCAGCAGAGGTACCGGCAGTCCAGCCCCAGGCCCAAGGCGTCGGAGAGGGACCTGGCCGCCCGGAGAAAGCAATACCCGTCCCGGGCCAGGAAGTAGAGGCGCTTGATGCCCCTCCCCTTTGCCCAGGCCAGCAGCCACTGGGTGAACCCGCCCAGGGCCGGGGCCAGCACCAGGCCGGCCACCGCCCCGGCAGGGTCGCCGGGGGCCAGGCTGGGCGAAAGGGGGGCCAGCGCCGGGTCCTCCCCCAGCAAGGAGCGGTACTGGGCCAGGCGTTCCCCGTAGGGCCGCGTCATAGCAGGCCTCCCTTCTGCCACCGGCGCACCGTGTGGTGCACCGGGGCCGGCACCGCCCCCACCGCCAGGGGTTTGAGCACATAGCAGAACGTCCCCGGGCCCAGGATGCCCAGCTGGCGGAAGCCCCGGTACCGCAGCCGCAGCTCCCGCAGGCGGCGGCGGTAGGTGCGCCTGCGCTGGGAGCCGTAGTCCTCCCAGTACCGCAGCAGGGGCTCCTGGAGGTTATACCCCCGCATTCCCCGCTGGTGCAGCCGGAAAAACAGCTCGTAGTCCTCGCACAGCCGGTACCGGGGGCTGGGGTCGTACCCCCCGGCTTGGGCCAGGGCCTCCCGGCGGAAGAGCACCGTGGGGTGCAGGTAGGGGGAGTTGAACAGGAAATCCCGCTTTTCGGGGATCTCCGGCATCTTCTGCAAGCCCCACACGCCCCCGGCGTCCATCAGCTCCGCGTTGGAGCCCACCCACTGGTACTGGGGGTGGGCCTCCAGGAAGGCCAGCTGCTTTTCCAGCCGCCGGGGGGCGCAGGCGTCGTCGTCATCCAGCCGGGCCAGGTACTCCCCCTGGCTGTGGGCCAGGCACTGGTTGAGGGCGAAGGCCAGGCCCCGGTTCTCCTCCCCCCGGAGGTACCGGACGCGGGGGTCCAGCCCCGCGGCCCGGCGGATGGCCCCGCTGTAGGGCGAGGGGGAGCCGTCGTCGTAGAGGAGCAGCTCCCAGTGGGGGAAGGTCTGGGCCATGAGGGATTCCACCGCCTGGTACAGCCGGGAAAAGTCCCTAGGCCGGTACACCCCCATGGCCACGCTGATCCGAACTCGGTTGTCCATAGCGCCTCTCCCTCACTTTCCGGTCCATCTCCCGGTAGGCCCGGGCCATCACCGCGGCAGCGTACTTCTTGTCGAAGGGCCGGGCGGCGTCCACGCACCGCCGGGCCATGGCCTCCCGCTCCCCCGGGCCCAGCCCCCGCAGGGCCGCCATGCCCGCGGCGAAGGCCTCCGGGTCGTTCCAGGGGCAGAGGAAGCCGTTGACCCCCTGCTCCATGTACTCCCGGGTGCCCCGGTTGTCCGCGGCCAACACCGGCACCCCCATGGCCAGGGACTCCACCCCCGCCATGCCCAGCCCCTCCCGCCGGGAGGGGAAGGCGGTGGCGTCGGCGCAGGCCAGCAGGCGGGGCATGTCCCGGCGGTGGCCCCACAGCTCCGCCCGGCCCTCCAGCCCCAGCCGGCGGATGGCCTCCTCCAGCCGGGGCCGGGCAAAGCCCTCCCCGCAGATGGCGTACCGGGGCAGGGGCCGGGATGGGTCTCGGTCCCGCAGCAGGGCCATGGCCTCTAAAATCACCTGGTGGTTCTTGTTCTCGTTGAGCTCCCCGGCGGACACCAGGAAAAACTCCTCCTCCCCGATGCCCAGCTCCCGGCGGAGTTTCCGCCGCTTTTCCGGGCTGGGGGGATGGAATTTCCCCCGGTCCAGGCCCACCCCGGGCAGCCGCCACAGGCTGCCCCCGGGCTTCAGCCGGAAGTGCCGGGCGGCCCGGTAGTCCTCCTGGTTGATGACGGCCAGCAGGTCGGTATAGCGGGCCAGCCAGCGCTCCACGGGGTAGTAGGCCAGCCAGTTTTTCAGCGGCGCCCCCCGGTAGAAGTGGAACCCGTGGGCGGTGTAGAGCATCACCACCTTCCGCTTTTGGTACAGCCTGCCCGCCAGCCGCCCCAGCACGCCCCCCACCGGGGTGTGGCAGTGCAGCGCCCCGATGGGGTACCGGTCCAGCAGGGCCAGAAGCCCCTCCAGGGCCCGGAGGTTGTCCCGGAACAAAAATGGCGACCGGGCGATGGGGATCTGGTGGGTTTTCACCCCCAGGGCCTCGATGGCCGCCCGGTCCTGGACGTAGGGGGGCTCGTGAAAGTTGGCGGCGTAGTGGACCAGGTACCCCATGCGCTGCAGGAGCTTCACCTCTTCCCGCTGGAATTTCAAGAGGAAGTCCCCGGTGGTGGTGACGAGGAGCACCTGTTTTTCCTCCATGACGACGCCTCCCTCCACGCTGTAACGCTAGTGTGGCTGCCTGGAAGCCGTTTATGCCATTTTCGCCGGGAAAAGACGCTTGGCGGGCAAAAATCACAATAGATAAAATGAAATTACGTATTTTTTATGAATTGACACCAGGCCGCTGGTATGGTATCGTTTTTGTAGAAACCCATCTTGCTAGGAGGACCGCGTATGAAAGTGAACATCGGCACCTATTCCTTCGGCGGCATCGCCAGCTATCTGGGCCTGGGGCCCACCCTGCTGGAGAAATTCCAGACCATCAAGTCCCTGGGCTACGACGGGGTGGAGCTGCTGCCCGTAGACCTGGACAACGACGTGGAGGACATCAAGAAATGGGCGGCGGAGACCGGCCTGGAGATCGTCTCCATCCACGCCAAGCCCACCGAGGACATCGTGAAGAAGATGGCCGCCCTGGGGGGCAAGGCCGTCATCTGGGCAGGCACGGAATTCTGCGACAAAGAGGAGGCCATCGCCCTGGCCAAGGAGCTGGACGAGATGGCCGCCATGGCCGAGCCCTACGGCATCAAGGTGGGGTACCACAACCACAGCAAGGAGTTTTACATGGACCAGGGCCTGCCCCTTTTGGCCCACGTGATGGAGAATTCCAGCAAGTGCTACCTGCAGCTGGACTGCGGCTGGGCCATGAACGCCGGCACCTACCCGCCCTCCTTCATCCGCAAGTATAAAAACCGGATTCTGGCCATCCACGTAAAGGAGAACTGCCGTGTGCAGGGCCCCGGGCCCAAGCCTGCCTCCGCCAAAGAGGTGAAAGACGACGCGGGACCCTTCGCCCATGTGAAGGAGCTGCCCCTGGAGGAGCGCCAGAAGATTTTGGACAACTTCAACGCCATGAGCAGCAGCCCCGAGGGCAAAAAGCGCTTTGAGGTGCAGTGCAAGCTGGGGGCGCCCGAGTCCAACCTGGACTACCAGGAGATCAAGAACGCCCTGGACGAGCAGGACTTCGAGGCCTTCTGGGTGGTGGAGCGGGAGAATTTCTACACCGACCACGACACCTGTCTGAAAGAGGACTGCGCCTGGCTGAAGGCCAATATCAAGTAAAGACAAGACAAAAGAAAAGGAGCCACCCAAACGGGTGGCTCTTTTCTTGTCCTTTCTTGAAAGAAAGGACCAAAGAACTTTTCATTGGCAGCGATCGGGGTCGTGTGCGAGAGGCAAGATGTCGCCTCGTAGCAACCTTCTTCCTTGAAAGAGAGAAGCAGAGAACTTTTACGTGGCAGCGAGCGGGGTCGTGTGCGAGAGGCAAGATGTCGCCTCGTAACAGCCTTCTTCCTTTCAAGTTGGAGAAAGGCAACCACTTTCGCACTCACAGTCGGCCTAGCCTCTTGAGGGAAAGGGTATTTCGGCCCGGCGGGGTGTCGCCCAACGGCCGGGATGACAGGTGAGATAGGAACCAGCTGCGCCGGGTCGGAAGGTTTTTTACTGCTGGCTCCCACCCCGTGATTTTTAGCCTGTCTCAACCCGGGGGTCACTCTGTTTTCCGCAGCTCCACGGTGAAGTCTGCCGCCCCGGGCTGGGGAAACACCGGCAGCCAGGTGACGGTCTCCGCCGGCGCGAAGCGGGGGGCGGACAATGCGCTGTGCCCCTGGGGCCGGGGGTCCTCCCGCACCAGGATGGCGGTGGGGCCATCTGCCCCGCCGATGATGCCGATGGAAGCCGCCTCCGGCCTTGCCGCGGCGAAGGTGGCCGTGGGGCCGTCCTTCCCGCCGATAGTCCCCCGGCTGCTGTCCGCCGGGGGCCGCGGCCGGGGCGGGTCGCCGGGGGCCATGTCCCGCAAAGTGAGGCCGGGCCGTTCCGGCTCCAGGGCATAGGTGAGCCGCCACACGCAGGAGGGCAGCTCCCAGCCCTCCAGGGCGGGGGTGTCCAGGCCGAGCTGCTCCAAAGCCAGGGCAGTGAGGCGTATCCTATCCCCCGTCGCCGGGTCGGGGAGCTCCGCCCGCTCCCCGGCCTTCACGGAAAAGGGCTGGCCGGGCAGTTGCTTCTTCCGGCCTTTCAGCACCAGGGACAGGGAATCCACCTGCCGCCTGCGGGGCCAGGGGAAGGCGCAGCGGAAGATGTGCCAGCCTTGGGAGAGGTCCAGGCCGTAATGCTCCGCCGCCCGGCGGCCCATATCGTCCCCGTCATAGGGGAAGGGCAGGTACCCCACGGCAGAGCTGCGCCGCAGGGGGAACATCTTCCCGTTCACCTGGGCCTCGGCCCGGAACTCGAATGACATGGGGCTCTCCGCCTCGATGCGGGCGGCCTCCTCCGGGGTGAAGTCCCGGGACTGGTCCACACCGGCTTCCTCGGTCCACCCCCACTGCCTGAGGAAGCGCTTCATGGCCTCCGGGTCAACCTGGCGGCAGAAGTCCACCACCAGCGCCTTGCCGGTGGAGTAGACCCCCGGCACTACCCAGTGGGAACCGGCCCAGCAAAACTCCCCGGAAAAGGGCAGCGGCGCACCCGGTTGTTCCCGGCTGTGTTCGTCCCAAAAGCTGGCGTGGCTGGTGACTTTCCACGCCCCTGCCCTCTCTTTCATGGCATCGCCCCCTTTCCCCCATCCTACCCCATCGGGGGCGGAAAGTCAACAAAAAAGCCCCGGGCATCGTTCCGCTGGCAGCACATGGTACCCCTGTGTTCTTCTCGCCCCTCATCCCCCCTCCGGGCCGGGAGAGGCGCCGCCCTGGTACAGGTCCTGGTAGCGCGAGGGTGTCATGCCGGTTTTCTTTTTGAACACCTTCAAAAAGTAGAAGTAGTCCTCAAACCCGCAGGCGGCGCTGGTCTCGGCGATGGTGTAGCCGGAGCTGAGCATGCGCTTGGCCTGGTCGATGCGCAGGATGCCCTGCATCTGCTTGATGGTCACGCCGTACACCGCCTGGAACACGGCGTTGAGCCGGCTGTAGGACTTCCCGAAGGCCGCGGTGTAGTCCTGGTTTTTCATCTGCTCGCCCTTGTTGTCGTCGATGAACCGCAGGATGCGGCCGGCCAGGCCGTTTTCCTGGTTGGACCAGAGCCGCTTTTTCTGCATGGCCAGGCTGAGCTGGTACAGAATCGCCTGTATTTGGGAGGAGAGGAACCGCTGGTCGAAAAAGGGCGGCGCCCGGTGGCTGGCCGCGTATTCCATCAGGTCGAAGCAGGGGAGCTCCAGGGGGACCCGCCCCCACAGGGGCAGCAGGATGTGCCCGGGGTCCAGCTCCGTGGGGGGCGGGATGGGCGCCCCCTCCCCCTGGAAATGGGCGAAGTACGCCTCGTGCTGGTCGAACCGGATGCCGCTGTGCCGCACGTGGGGCGGGAGCAGGAAAAACTCCCCGCCGTGAACTGCGTGATCCTCCCCGTAGATGCGGAAGGTCCGCGTCCCGCTGATCATCAGCACCAGCACCCACTGGTTCATCACCCGGTCCGGGTGTACGTTGCCGCCGCTGAATTTGTCCACGATCTCCACCCGGATCTCCCCCGCCAGCCGGAACCATCGGGAGGCCGCGACGCCCTGTTCAAGCTCCATGTTCCCACACGCTCCTTTCCCGTTCCATTTCCCCATACTGGGCCGGCCCTGGCAAGGGCCTCACAAAAACGTCCATTTCTTCCATACTTCTTTCCTTCCCTCCATAGACTTTTCCCCGCCGCCGCGGTATGATGGCGCAAACAACCCAAGGAGGGATCTGCTAATGAAAAACGGCAAGCTCAGAGTGGCGCTGGTGGGCGTGTCCTTCGGCGCCGAATTCGTACCCATCTACCGAAAGCATCCGGACGTGGACTCCCTGGTGCTGGTGGACAGCGACCGGGCCCAGCTGGACAAGATCGGCGACAAATTCCTGCTGGAGGAGCGCCTGACGGACTTCGACGCCATGCTGGCGGACGAGACCATCGACGCGGTCCACCTGGTGACGCCCCCGGCCACCCACGCCCCCCTGTCTGTAAAGGCGCTGAACGCGGGGAAGCACTGCGCTTGCACCATCCCCATGGGCATGAGCATCGACGAGCTCTACCAGGTCATCGAGGCCCGGAAGAGGAGCGGCAAGCACTACATGTTCATGGAGACCTCCGTCTACGGCCGGGAATTCCTGTACGTGAAGGACCTCTACGAAAAGGGGGAGCTGGGCCGGGTGCAGTTCATGCGCTGCGCCCACTACCAGGACATGGAGGGCTGGCCGGGATACTGGCTGGGCTTCCCGCCCCTGATGCACCCCACCCACGCGGTGGCCCCCTGCCTGATGCTGCTGGGCAAGCGGCCGGAGGCCGTGTACTGCAAGGGCTCCGGCAAGGTGCGCAAGGAGGTGGAAGAGCCCTACGGCTGCCCCTTCGCCTTCGAGTCGGCCCTCATCTCCCTGAAGGACAGCGACGTGAGCATCGAGATGGCCCGGTTCCTCTACCACGTGGCCCGGGGCTACACCGAGAGCTTCCACGTCTACGGCGAGCGGAAGAGCTTTGAGTGGCAGCAGCTGGAGTCGGAGAAGCCGGTGCTGTTCTCCATGGCCTTCGACCCCAACGCGGAGCACGTGATGAACGACTACGGCCGGGGCGGCCTGGTGACGGAGGAGCGCGTCGACGTGCCCGACTACGCGGACCGCCTGCCGGCGGAGATCGGGCGCTTTACCCGGCAAACGGTGTACGACGCCAGCAACCCCCACCTGGCCTTCCTCCAGGGCGGCGGCCACGGGGGCTCCCACCCCCACCTGGTCCACGAGTTCGTCCGCAGCATCCTGGAGGACCGGGACCCGGTCCCCAGCGACATCGACGGCGCCTACTGGACCGGCGTGGGGATCTGCGCCCACCAGTCCGCCATGGAAGGCGGCGTGGTAAAGCAGGTGCCGGTGTTCGGATAAGCGCCGCTCCCCGGCCGCTCCAGGAGAAAGACAGCCGTGTCACCCTTCGCGGGCGGCACGGCTGCTTTTTCTTCCGGTCCTGTGCCGCCCGCGGGCCGGCCCTGGCTTAAAAGGCCAGGAACAGCACGCTGTGGGGCGGCATGTCGAAGGTCCCGCCCTGGGCCTGGTCCAGCACGTCTGTCTCCGTAAACACAGAGGGCGGCAGCACCGTGTCGCTGGCGTAGAGCACCGCCTGGCTGCAGGGGCCGTACTGGGCAAAGTCCACGGACTTCCAGTTCCGGTAGGAGGCGTTCACCACGGTGGCCACTGTTTTTCCCTCCCGGTCCAGGGTGACTACCGCCTCCTGGGAGGCGGAGCACAGCCGGTTCCCCTTGTGGCACTTCATCAGGGAGAAGATCTGCCCCTGGGCCGTCAGGGAAGCGCTGTCCGCCTCCACCCGGATCATTCCCTCGTTTACCGCCTGGAAGTGGCAGGCGATGGCGATGCCGCTCTTCTCCGCCTCCTCCATCAGCAGGTGCATGGCCAGGGCCGCGTAAATGCCGTCTGTCACGCTGGAGGGCCGGTACCAGGCGTACCACACGTTCCACTCGTCCAGGGAGATGCGGATCTGGGGCTCCAGCCATTGGCGGGACTGGTGGATCAGCTCCCGCATGCGGCTGATGGACGCCAGGCACTGGTTGTATTCCCGCTCCACGGAAGCCGGGGCCGTGTACTGGGGCGCGTACCCGTAATAGTGCTGGCTCACCAGCTGGGCGATGCCGGAGAGGGGCTTGGCTGACAACTCGGACCACTCCTTGCTGGGGTAGGGCCCCGAGGAGCACAGGCTCAGGTTGGGGGACACCTCCAGCATTTTCCTGCCGTTCTCCAGCGCGATCTGGCAGTACCCGCTGGGGGTGTTGTCCCCCTCCATGTGGCCGTAGCCAAACTCGTTGCCCAGGGACCAGAACTGCACGTTGTAGGGCTCTTCCCAGCCCCGCTCCTTCCGCAGCCGCCCATACTTCGTGGAGCTGTCCCCGTTGCAGTACTCCACCCAGGCGGCGTTCTCCTCCGGGGTGCTCCAGCAGGGGTTGATGGTGAGGAAGGGCTCGGCCCCAATCTCCCGGCACAGGGCGATAAAGTCGTCGGTGTTGATCTCGCTGAAATCGAAACCCATGGTGTGGGGCTGGGTCTCCAATCCCAGATAGGACTGGAAGGGCGCCCGCATATCCACCGGGAGCAGGCCGTCCATCCAGTTGAACTCCCCGGCGAAATTGCCGCCCGGCCAGCGCAGGACCGTGACCCCCAGCTCTTTCAGCTTCCCGATTACGTCCCGGCGCATGCCCCGGAAATTGTCTTTGGGCAGCAGGGAGAGGGCACCAAAGCAGACGCTCCCCCCGTCCTCCCAGGTGATGCGCAGGTCCGCGTCCGGGTCCGAGGAGTCGGGGCGCAGCTCCACCTCAAGGCGGGTCCAATCGTCCCCCTCCGCCCGGAATTTCTGGCAGCAGTAAACGGCTTGGCCGGACCGGTCTGTCAGGGAGACGGAAAGGTCCGCCCCAGTCCTGGACTTTACCACAGCGGCGAATAGGTACTCCCTGTTTTCGGAAATGGCGATCCCGTGCTGTCCCAGGCCCACCGTCTCCCCGGTCACAGGGCCAAAGACGCTCAGGGAGTTGCACTCCATGGTGCGCTTCATGTGGTAGCCCTCCCCGTGGCGGGTGTAGGGCTCGTCAAAGGTGAAGATGCCCCTCTCGCCAATGGGGTACCACTCCAGCGCGCAGCCCTGGCAGGCGGTGGGCTTGCCGGTGAATTTCCGGTTACGCAGCATCTGGGCGGAAAGGCCGGTGTACAGGCAGGAGCGGGTGTGCTCTAAATTGCTGCCGAACAAATAGGGCGAGACCAGCAGGTCCGCCGGCGCGGCGGGCTGCAGGGTCAAAGCTCCGGCCTGGTCGATCTCCCCCTCCCCGGGGGACGCCTGGTCCAGGTTGCTGCTGCGGGCCACGTTCCGCGTCTCCCCGCTGAGGATCTCCACCACGCTCACTCGCAATTCGGCGGCAAGGCGGCCCAGGATGCCCACGTCCGGCAGGCTTTTGCCCCTCTCCCACTTAGAAACCGCTTTGTCGGTCACATCCAGCCGCTGGGCCAGTTGCGCTTGGGTCATCCCCATGCTGGCCCGCAGTCTGGCGATCAATTCCCCGGTCTGTGCTACGTTCATACGATCTCCTCCCCTTCGAGGTCTTTTCCCTAAGGATACCAAAAAACGGGGCGTATCACAATCGACTATTGGTCGAGTTGCCGCCCCGAACCGAAAACAGCTTGTCCGCGGGCCTTGTCCTTTTTTCGGGCCGTATGGTATAATGGGGAAAATCGCCCCACACCCCTCGAAAAAGGACTTTTTTATGCTCACTCCCAGTGAAATTTACCAGACCTTACTCGCCGCCTACGGGCGGCCCCGGTGGTGGTCGGAGGACCCCTACCAGGTGATGTTCCAGGCCGTGCTGGTACAGAATACCGCCTGGGCCAACGTGGAAAAGACCTGCGCCGCTCTGGGGGAGCGGATCGCCCCGGAGAAGGTGGCCCGCCTCTCCCCCACGGAGCTGGAGGAGATGATCCGCCCCTGCGGCTTCTGCAAGTCCAAGGCCAACACAATTTTCTCCCTCACCCGGTGGTACCAGGGCTACGGCTTCGACCAGGCGGCTGTCCGGGCCGTCCCCCAGGACCGGCTGCGCGGGGAGCTCCTCTCCCTGCGGGGCATAGGCCCCGAAACCGCTGACGTGATCCTCACCTACGCCTTTTACAAGCCGGCCTTTATCGTGGACGCCTACACCCGGCGGCTGCTCCAGCGGCTGGGGTATTCCTTCCCCGACGACGGCGCTATCCGCAGGTCCTTTGAGCGGGGCCTTCCCCGGGATGCGGAAGTCTACGGCCATCTCCACTGGCTGATCTTGGACCACGGCATCCAGCACTGCAAAAAAGCACCCCAATGCCAGGGGTGCTGCTTTGGGGCTGTCTGTCCCAGTTATCCGATAAAAAAGGAGTGACTCCTATGACGCCAGGACGGATTGTTCTCATCAGCGGCACGCCGGGCACCGGGAAGTCCACGGTAGCCGCCCTGCTGGCCCGGGACTCCCAGCTGGCGGCGTCCCTCTGCCTGCGCACCGACAGCTTTTACGAGGCCCTGCGGAAAGGGGCCGTCCCGCCCCACCTCCCCGGCTCGGGGGACCAGAACCAGGTGGTGATCGAGGCCTTTCTGGCGGCGGCGGTGCGCTTTGCCCAGGGCGGCTACGACACCCTGGTGGACGGGGTGGTGGGCCCCTGGTTCCTGGACCCCTGGCTGGCCGCCGCCAGGGCGGGGACGGAAATCCACTACTTCGTGCTGCGGGCGGCGAAGGACGTGACCCTGGCCCGGGCCCTGGGCCGCTCCAAGCTGGGCGAGAGCGCCAACCGGGAGCTGGTGGAGACCATGTGGCCGCTGTTCGCCGACCTGGGCCCCTGGGAGCCCTACGCCGTGGACACCACCGCCCTCTTCCCGGAGGAGACCGCAGCCCTCCTCCAGGCAAAGCTGGGCGCCCGATCCCACCTGCTGCCCGGCAGGTGACGGGCGGCGCCCCCATCGGAAACAGGGACAGACCTGTCTGGCGCTGGCCGGAAGGTCTGTCTTTTTTTGCAGTGGGGGGAGGCGGGATGGCGCGGATGGTTGCAAATCGCCCCATTTTCCTATATACTGGAAGCAGTTTGCGAGAGGAGGGAATGGGCGGCCTTGCTGCCCGGAGAATATGTGCAAAACAGACAGGAAACAGATGAAAAAGCTGGGGAAAGCCTCTCTGAAGCGGCACTACGGCATCTTTGTGATGGCCTGCCTCATCGCCGCCTTTTTGGGGGTGGAGTTCGGGGGCTCGCTGACCTTTTCGGAGGCCCAGACCTACGAGGACACCGCCCAGCAGATCCGGAACGACTGGTACGGGGACGGGACCTACACCGTAAAGACCACCGTGGGGGACGTGTCCTGGGGGACTGTGCTCCGGGCCATCGCCGAGGGGGACACCCAGGCGGGCAAGGACGTGGCCCAGCAGATCGAGGAGGAGGAGATTGCCCAGGCCGAGGAGGGCAGCCCCATCCTCACCCGCACCCGGGGCGTGCTGGCCAGCGTGCTCAACCAACTGAGCTCCGGCTCTATTCTGGCGACTCTGGTGGCGGCGGTGGCCTCCATCACCGGCTCGAAAAACGTGGGCATCATCGCGCTGATTGTTTTAGGGGCGGCGCTGGCCTTTGCCTTCTGGTTCCTGGTGACCAACGTGTTCCCGGTGGTGTCCCGGCGCATCTTCCTGGAGGGGATGCTGTACGAGAAAGTCACCGCCCAGCGGTTCACGTTCCTGCTGCGGGTCAAGCGCTGGCTGAAGGCCTCGAAGGCGATGCTGGTGAAGCAGGTGTTCCTCTCCCTGTGGTCCCTGACCATCGTGGGGGCGCTGGTCAAGCGGTACTCCTACTTCCTGGTGCCCTACATCGTGGCCGAGAACCCGGACTGTAAGGCCACCGAGGCCGTCACCCTCTCCCGGGAGATGATGGACGGCCACAAGTGGGAGTGCTTTCTTTTCGAGCTGTCCTTTTTGGGCTGGGGGCTGCTGGGGTTCTGCACCTTCGGGCTGTTCAACGTGCTGTTCACCAACCCCTACAAGACCGCGGCCCTCACCCAGTATTACGCCCAGCGCCGGCAGGAGGCCAGGGAGAAGGCCATCCCCGGGGCGGAGCTTCTGAAGGACACCTTCCTCTATGAGAAGCCCGCCGCGGAGCAGCTGGCCGCCTGTTACGGCGATGTGATCCAGGTGATGGAGCACCCCCAGGCCCAGAAGCAGCGGCCCACCGGCTGGCGGGGCTTTTTGCAGAACACCTTCGGCATTTCCCTGCTGCGGCGGGAGGAGGACCGGGCCTATGAGAAGTACCAGGCCGAGTACATCCAGGTGCAGGAGCTGATGGACGGCGCCAAGGGCCAGGCCTATCCCACCCGGCTCTACCCCATCCCGGAAAACCAGCGGCGGAAGCTGGTGCAGTCCCTCAACTACATGCGCAGCTACTCCATCTGGTCGCTGTTGGCCATTTTCCTGGGGCTGGCCTTTTTCGGCTGGCTGTGGGAGGTGGGGCTGTTCCTGGTCTCCTACGGCGTGCTGGCCAACCGGGGGGCGCTCCACGGGCCGTGGCTGCCCATTTACGGGGCGGGTTCGGTGCTGATTTTAGTCGTGCTGTATAAATTCAGGAAGAAGCCAGCGCTGGAATTTGGCGCAGCTGTGGTGCTCTGCGGGTTTTTGGAGTACATGACCTCCTGGGTGATGGAGCTCTCCACCGGGGGGACGAAGTGGTGGGACTACAGCGGCTACTTTTTGAACCTGGACGGGCGCATCTGCGCGGAAGGACTGCTGGTTTTTGGGCTGGGCGGCATGGCCATTGTGTATGTGGTGGCCCCGTTATTGGACAATCTGCTGCAAAAGGTGAACGAAAAAGCCCTGATAACAGTGTGCTCTGTGCTATTTTTGGTGTTCCTGGCGGACGCGGTGTACTCCCATTTTGTGCCCAACACGGGGCTGGGGGTCACCGATGTGCCGGACCTGGTGGCAGAGGAGCAGGTGGAAAGCTCGCTGCCCGAGGAATAAAACCGGTGGTTTTCGGCCCGATTTCGCCCAAATCTGACCCGGTTTGGCCCAAAACCGACCCAAAACAGCCCGGTTCGCGCCCGTTTTGGCCCGCGGCGGTGCATGGTGGGTCTGAACGGCAGGCCGGAAAGGTATGTCCTTTCCAGCGAGGCAGAAAATGTCCCCGTCTCTCCCCAGGGAGGGACGGGGATTTTTTGCGCCCGGATTGAGAACCGCTTTCATAGAGCAGAGAAGAAAAGCACACACTGGAGGGGCGGGGGATGGAACAGCCGCCGATGGGCAGTGTGGTCTCCCCTGTTTTACGGGGGGGAGAGAAAAGGGGGAACAGTCTCTTTCTAAAAAGATGGGATAGCGGTGTGGATCGGATTTTCTGGGGCGGTGGGAGATGGGAAAGTGGCCTGATGGGGAAACCGCTTTACGGGAGCAGAGAAGGAAAGCGCGCCGGAGGGGCACGGCGAGGATGGAACAGTCGCCGATGGGCAGGTGTGGTCTCCCCCGTTTTACGGCGGGGAGAGAAAAGAGGAACAGCTTCTATCCAAAAAGGGGGCGGGGGAAAATGTTTTTGCCGGAGGCGAAAAAAGTGTAAGACCCCCTTCCCGCGGGGCGGGAATCGTGCTAAAATAGGCGGGAAAACGGAAATGAGGGAGACCTTTTTATGAATATCAAAAAAAGACTGGGACGGCTGAAATACCACCCGCTGATCCAGGTGCTGGGGCGCAACAAGGGAAACCCCAGGACGTTGGTGCTCATCGAGCCGCTGTGGGGCATCCCCTACAACCTCATTGCCCCCTTCGCCACGCTGTACATGTACACCCAGGGGGTGACGGACGTGCAGATCGGGCTGATTTTGTCCATCACCATGGTGGTGCAGGTGTGCTTCTCCTTCTTCGCGGGGATTCTGGCGGACAAGCTGGGGCGGAAAACCACCACCATGATGGGGGACTTCTTCGGGTGGGGGCTGGCGTGCCTGGTGTGGGCGGCCTCCCAGAATTTCTGGCTGTTTTTGCTGGCGGCGCTGCTGAACTGCTTTGAGCAGATCAACCAGACGGCGTGGTACTGCCTGTTGATCGAGGACGCGGACCAGCGGGACCTGGTGGGGCTGTACACCTGGATCAACATCGGGGGGCTGGTGGCCATCTTCTTCGCGCCCATCTCCGGGATGCTGGTGAGCGCCAACTCGGTGGTGCCGGTGGTGCGGGTGCTGTACGTCCTGTTCGCCCTGACCATGATGACCAAGTGCTTTATCACCTATAAATTCTGCCACGAGACCCGGCAGGGCCAGGTGCGCAAGGCGGAGACCAAGGGGATATCCCCCTTCCGGATGCTGGGGGAGTACCGGCAGCTCATCCCCATGTTGCTGAAAAACCGGGCGGTGGTGAAGGCGGTGGCGGTGGCGGTGCTGCTGTACATCGCCAACGTGGTGAACACCAATTTCTTCAGCCTGTATGTGACCCAGCGGCTGGGGCTTTCGGACAACTACCTGGCGCTGTTCCCCATCCTCAACGCCGGGGTGATGCTGGTGTTCATGGTGGGCATCCAGCACAAGCTGAACGCCCTGAAATTCCGGGCGCCGCTGTGGGCGGGGCTGGGGCTGTACGCCGTGGGGGCCCTGGTGCTGCTCCTCTCCCCGGTGGGAGGGCTGGGGTTTGTGCTGCTGAACGTATTCCTCACGGCGGTGGCGGCCTCGCTGGTGAACCCCCGGAAGGACGCGCTGCTGCAGCTGAACCTGGACCCCCAGGAGCGGGCCCGCTTGAACGCGCTGATCATGGCCTCCACGGTGGCGCTGTCCTCCCCCTTCGGGTATCTGGCGGGGTGGCTCTCCAGCATAGACCGGCGGCTGCCCTTCGGGTTTATGATCCTGCTGTTCTTGCTGGCCATGGCTGTGGTGGGGCGGATTAAGGAGCCCCAGGTGGAAGAGTCAAAATCGTAAGAAACGAGAGGCGAGGAGGAGACTTATGTACACGCTATTGCTTGTTCTGATCTACATCGCGTTTATCAGCCTGGGGCTGCCGGACTCCCTGCTGGGGTCCGGGTGGCCGGTGATGCACGGGGACCTGCAGGTGCCGGTGTCCTACATGGGCATTGTGACCATGATTATCTCCGCCGGGACAGTGGTGTCCAGCCTGTGCTCCTACCGGCTGACGAAGAAGCTGGGCACCCCTGTGGTGACGGTGGGCAGCGTGTTCCTCACCGCGGTGGCACTGCTGGGGTTCTCCTTCGCCAACCAGTTCTGGATGCTGCTGGTGCTGGCGGTGCCCTACGGCCTGGGGGCCGGGGCCATCGACGCCGCGCTGAACAACTATGTGGCCCTGCACTACACCTCCCGGCACATGAGCTGGCTCCACTGCTTTTGGGGGGTAGGGACCATTGTGAGCCCCTTTGTGATGAGCTGGTCCCTGACCACGGCCTCGTGGCACACGGGCTACCGCACCATCGGGCTCATCCAGCTGGGCATCGCCGTGCTGCTGCTGCTCACCCTGGGGGTGTGGAAGGTGAACCCGCCCAAGGAGGACACCAGCGCCCAGGCCAAGGGGCTCATTTCCGCCCTGAAGATCCGGGGAGTGCCGGCGCTGCTGCTGGGCTTCCTGTCCTACTGCGCGGCGGAGGCCACCACCATGAGCTGGGCCAGCACCTACCTGGTGGAGTCCCGGAACATCGACCCGGAGCGGGCGGCCCAGTTTGCCTCGCTGTTTTTCATCGGCATTACGGCGGGGCGGTTTTTGGGCGGCTTTTTGATGAACAAGCTGGGGGACTGGAAGATGATCGTGCTGGGCACGGTGATTCTGGCCTGCGGGGTGGCGGCCCTGGTGCTGCCGGTACCCGGGGAGGTGCTGCCCCTGGCGGGGCTTGTCATCATCGGGCTGGGGTGCGCGCCCATCTACCCCTGCATCATCCACGCCACGCCGGCCAACTTCGGGCCGGAAAATTCCGCGGCCATCATCGGCATCCAGATGGCCAGCGCCTATGTGGGGTCCACCTTTGGGCCGCCCCTGTTCGGGCTGCTGGGGAACCACATCAGCTTTGGGCTGTTCCCCCTGTATGTGGCGGCCTTCGCGGCGCTGATGGTGTGCATGACCGGGACGGCCTTCCGGCTGGCGAGAGGAGAAAAGGGCAGCGAAAAGGGCAGTGAATAGTGAAGAGTGAATAGTGAAGAAGGGCGTTCCCTCGGCTGCGCAAAGGCGTGGCTGGGGGGATTTTTTATAGGGTGGAGAGCGGGGGAAATCGTAGGGAGTGAAAGGGAGTGAAAGTGACTATTTTTTCTTGACTAAATGGGGGGGTATGGTATACTATTCTTAAATCACATAGGACTGTATGAGGAGGAGATGGGGATGGCGTCTTACTGCGGAAAAGACTGCGAGACCTGCACAGAACGGGAAAAAATGGGCTGCGGCGGGTGCGGGGCCTGGATGGAGGCCAAGACCTGGCCGGGGGCCTGCGGCATCGCCCAGTGCTGCCGGAGCAAGGGGCACAGCAGCTGCGAGACCTGCACTGCGGCCTCCTACTGCGCCAAGCTGAAGGGCCGGGGGCAAGAGCCGTGGTACTCTTTGCGGCGGCTGGAGTCGGACGCCAACGCCAGGCGGCAGCTCCAGGAGCGGGGGCGGTTTTTCGGCAAGTGGATGATGCTGTTGTTCTGGCTGTTCGTGCCGGGGATTGTGGCCGGGGTGATGACCTCGGACACGGTGGCGGACCTGGCCCCCAACGTGTACCTGGCGGGGAACGTGCTGAACTTTTTGTGCATGCTGGCCTACTCCCTGCTGCTGTTGAAGCTGGCCCAGGAGCACGACCGGTACAAGATTGCCGGGGTATGCGGGCTCATCGCCGCGGCGCTGGGGCTGGGAGCGGTCTTACTTACGCAGGTGGACAGCTCGGGGGTGATGGCGCTGCTGGTGGCGGTTTTGGCATCCGTGCTGGACTTGGTAGGGGAATACCACGAAATGACCGCCCACAGCGAGGTGGTACTGGCGGTGGACGCGGGCCTGGCGGAGACGTGGAGCAAGCTGTGGAAGTGGACCATTGGGATGCTGGTGGGGCTGATTGTGAGCACGTTTCTGGCGTTCATCCTCTCGGTGGTGGGGCTGCTGCTTATGCTGGCCGCGTCCGTCGGCGGCATTGTGGTGGAGATTCTGAAGCTGTACTACCTGCACCGCACGGCCCGGGCCTTCCAACTGGCAGGGGGCACGCTGCCGCCCGCGGCCCGATAAATCGGGGAAAACATGTGTTATGGGGCTGTCCGGCGGGGCGGCCCTTTTTCCTTTGAGAAAAATCCCGTCGGCGGCGAAAAAAACTTGCATTTTCCCCGGGGATAGGATATAATAGGCCTTGCACTTCCATGCCGGTGTGATGGAATTGGCAGACGTAGTGGACTCAAAATCCACCGGTAGCGATACCGTGCCGGTTCGAGTCCGGCCACCGGCACCACGTGGTCGCAAAGTATGCTTTGCGACCACGTCTTTTTTTGCTTTCGGCACAAAAAGCCGCCGGGCGCGAGTTTCGCGGATGCGAAACTCGGTCGAGTAAGTCGAACGTAAGGGAGACTTGACGCGTGCGATCTATCACTGCGGTGGTGGTCGCGAGTTTTTCTATGTGCAAAGAACCACTCGCCTGGCGAGTGGTTTTCTGTTTCTGCATACAAAAAAGCCCCGGGTCGTCCCGGGGCTTTGCGTGTATGGTTTTTACTGGTTGGCGCCCAGGGCTACCGCTTTGCGGTTGAAGTCCAGCATCTGGGCTTTGCGGGCGGGGACGCACTTCTGGATGGCCTGGTCCAGGATGTCCGCATCGCAGAACTGGTAGTCGCCGCCCTCTTTCAGGCACACCTCGTGGAAGAGCTTGCCCACCAGGATCATGTTGGACAGGCCGCTCACGCCGTTCTCATCGGCCAGCTGGGTAGAGGGCACGTAGTACACGGTCACATCGTCCCGCTCCACTTTCTTGTCGATGAGGCTGGAGTCCACGATGACCACGCCGCCGGGCTCTACCGCGTTGATGAACTTGTCGAAGGAGGGCAGGTTCATGGCGATGAGCACGTTGGGGTTGGTGACCAGGGGGGAACCGATGGCCTCGTCGGAGACGCACACGCTGCAGTTGGCGGTGCCGCCCCGCATCTCGGGGCCGTAGGAGGGCAGCCAGGACAGCTGCTTATTGGCGATGAGGGCGGCGTAGGCCACCACCTTCCCGGCGAAAAGCACGCCCTGCCCGCCGAAGCCGGCAAAGAGGATGTTCAAGTTCTTCATTTCTTCACGCCCTCCTCTACGTCTTTGTACACACCCAGGGGGTAGTAGGGCAGCATGTTGTCCCGCAGCCACTGCAGGGCCTCTACCGGGGACAGGCCCCAGTTGGTGGGGCAGGTGGAGACCACTTCCACGATGGAGTAGCCCTTGCCCTCGATCTGGTTCTGGAAGGCCTTTTTAATGGCTTTCCGGGCGATATTCACGTTCTTCACGCTGTCCACGGTGACCCGCTGGGCAAAGCACACGCCGTCCAGGGTAGAGAGCATCTCGCAGACTTTTACCGGGTAGCCGGCGGTGTTGGTGTCACGGCCGTAGGGGGTGGTCTGGGTCACCTGGCCCGGCAGGGAGGTGGGGGCCATCTGGCCGCCGGTCATGCCGTAAATGGCGTTGTTGATGAAGATGACGGTGATGTTCTCCCCCCGGGTGGCGGCGTGGACGGTCTCGGCGGTGCCGATGGCAGCCAGGTCGCCGTCGCCCTGGTAGGTGAAGATCACGTTGTCGGGCCGGGCGCGCTTGAGGCCCGTGGCCACGGCCTGGGCCCGGCCGTGGGGGGCCTGTACCATATCGCAGGAGAAGTAGTCGTAACACATAACAGAGCAGCCCACCGAGGCCACGCCTACGGCCTTGCCCTCGACCCCCAGCTCCTCAATGGCCTGGGCCACCAGCCGGTGGACGATGCCATGGGTGCAGCCGGGACAGTAGTGCATAGGCGCGTCGGTCAGGGTAGACGGTTTTTGAAAAACGATGGCCATACTGTATCCAACCTTTCTGTATATTCTCAGTCACAGAGCTGTTCCAACTGGGCCAGGACCTCTGCGGGAGTGGGGATCATGCCGCCGGTGCGGCCGTAGAAGTGGACGGGCACCTTGCAGTCGATGGCCAGCTTTACGTCGTCCACCATCTGGCCCATGCTCATCTCCACCACCAGCATCTGCTTGCAGTGGGAGGCGGCCCGCTTCAGGGCGTCCACCGGGAAGGGCCACAGGGTGATGGGCCGCACCAGGCCTACCTTCAGGCCCTTCTCCCGGGCCTTGTTCACCGCGCTGCGGGACACACGGGAGGAGGCGCCGTAGGCCACCACGATCACGTCGGCGTCCTCGGTGAGGTACTCCTCGGCCCGCTGCTCGGTGGCCTTTACGGTCTCATAGCGCTGGTAGCGCTCCTTGACCAGGCTCTCCAGCTTCTCGGGGGTCAGGTACAGGGAGTTTACGATATTGTGGGGCCGCTTCCCCTGGTGGCCGCAGGCGGCCCAGGGCTTCTCCACCGGGGCCTTGGCGCCCTCCTCGGGGAGCTCGACAGGCTCCATCATCTGGCCCAGCATGCCATCGGCCAGGATCATGGCGGGCATGCGGTACTTGTCGGCGGTGTCGAAGGCGTCGCTCACCAGGTCCACCATCTCCTGGACGGTGGAGGGGGCGAACACCAGGATCTGGAAGTCGCCGTGGCCCAGGGCCTTGGTGGCCTGCCAGTAGTCGGACTGGCTGGGCTGGATGCCGCCCAGGCCGGGGCCGCCCCGCTGGACGTTGATGATGAGGGCCGGCAGGTCAGAGCCGGCCATATAGGAGATGCCCTCGCCCTTGAGGCTGATGCCGGGGGAGGAGGAGGAGGTCATGGCCCGCAGGCCGGCGGCAGAGCAGCCCAGCACCATATTCACCGCGGCGATCTCCGATTCGGCCTGCAGGTAGGTGCCGCCGATCTTGGGCATGCGCTTGGACATGTAGGCCGCCAGCTCGGTCTGGGGCGTGATGGGATAGCCGAAAAAGTGGTGGCAGCCCGCCCGGATGGCGGCTTCGGCCAGGGCCTCGTTGCCTTTCATCAAAACTTTCATGGTCGTTCCTTCCTTTCTCGCAGGTCTCCCCGCGGCTTATTTTTCCACCGTGATGGCCGTGTCGGGACACATGGTGGCGCAGGCGGCACAGCCCACGCACTTGTCGGGCTCCATCAGCTTGGCGGGGTGGTAGCCCTTGGCGTTTAAGCGGGACTTGTCCAGGGCGATGATGTGCAAGGGGCAGGCGTTGGCACACAGGCCGCAGCCCTTGCAGACCTTCTCATCCACAATGATCTTTGCCATATCGTTTTCCCTCCTTGGATATGCTGGAATATGGAAATGTAAAGTGATCCCTTGTTACTGCTCCTCCTGCTCCCACAGAAACTTCACGTAGCGCCGGATGGGCTTGAAGCCCTCCGGCAGGGTCTCCCCTTCTGCCAGGGCGAAGTCCGGGGCGGTGGAATAGAGCAGGGGCAGGCCGGTGAGCTCCGCCGCTTTTTGGGCAAAGGGCAGGGCGGCGGTCAGGTCGGAGAGCTTCGTCTCCACCCCCAGGTGGGAGTTGTTGACCACAGCGGTGGCCTTGAGGCGGCTGGCTGTTTCGATCTCGGCCAGCAGGGCGGCGGCCTCCTCCGGGGTCTGGGACAGCACCCGGTACCGGTTGACCACGTAGAGCATATCGTACCCCGCCTCCGCCAGCTGGCTGTGGAGGCCCCCCAGGGCCGTGACACCCGCGTCGTCGCCGCCGGCGTCGAGAAACACCCGGCCGGCGCCCCCATCGAAAATGGAGTAGATCTCCGGGGGCAGGGTGGGGGTGTCCAGGGTGGTGCCGGCGAACACCGGGGCGATGAGCCGCACCCCGTTTTTCTCCAGCAGGCCCCCGTACTCCGAAGAGCGGAAGTAGGGGTTCACGATGTCCAGGTCCACCACGGTGACGGTCTCCCCTGCCGCGGCAGCCTCCAGGGCCAGGTTCAGGGCCAGGTTGGTCTTGCCGCAGCCGTAGTGGCCGCAGATCACGGTGATCCTCGCAGCTTCTCCCATAGCGCTCCCCCTTTTCTGCACGAAACTCGGTTTGGAAAAAGCAGGAACAGCCGCCAGGGTGGGTTCCCGCTGGACGGCTGCGCCCTACTTATAGTAGCACAAAAAAGCGCCCTGTTCAATACAAAAGTGGCCCCGCGCTCCTGGAAATCCCCTCCTTTCCCCCAATTTCGGCGTTATGGCCAGTTTCGTTTCCAATGCGTTCACAAATCCCTTACGAAAACTTCAAAATCCTTTGAAGAGCTCTTCATATTTATCCCGTACAATAAAGCCATCGAAAAGAAAAGGAACCACAAAACCCCGGGGAGCTTCCCAAGTCCCCACAACTGATAAAAAAACCTTTTCTCTCACATACTGTCCTTCGGCTGGGCAGCGACTGGCAGCAGCCAGCGGCGCACCACGTCCGGCCGATGCGGCAGACCAAAAATTCTCGCCTCTGCTTTCTTTGTGCAGGGGCGTTTTTAATTGCCAAAATATTTTTCAGAGCGGGTGGCACAGTAAATTCGGGACAGAAAGCCGGCGCGCTCCCAGGTTTTGGAAGCACGCCGGCCTTGCAGCCTTGTCCCGGAAAGGGAGGAAGTCCTATCCGGAAGATCAAATTTCAGCCCAAGAATTTTTGCGCTGCGGTGCGGGTCTTCGCCCTCAGTGTAGGGGCCACTGCCCTGTGCATGCTGGTCTCTTGGAGCTATTTGGAGCCCCAGCCTCGAGAGGCCTTGGAGGCCTCGGTGTTCAACGGCAGCCAGGGCTACCAGGAGACCACGTCTGCCGCCCCCAGCGGGGAGGCCCCCGGCCAGGTAGTGCCCCTGGGCAGCGCCTTCGGCATCAAGCTGTTCACCGACGGGGTCATCGTGGCCTCCCTGTCCGACCTGTACACGGCAAACGGGGTGTGCTGCCCCGCGGCGGAGGCCGGCCTGCAGCCCGGGGACTACCTGCTGGAGGCGGACGGGATGCAGATCCAGAGCAACGCCGCCCTGGCCAGCTTCATCGGCCAGAGCCAGGGCCAGCCCATCACCTTTTCCGTGCGCCGGGGGGACAGCGTTTTTGAGGCCGCGGTGCGCCCCGTCTACAGCGAGGGCTCCTTTAAGACCGGCATGTGGGTGCGGGACAGCGCCGCAGGCATCGGCACCCTGACCTTTTACGACCCGGACACCGGGCGGTTCGCCGGGCTGGGCCACGGCATCTGCGACATGGACACCAACGGAGTCATGTCCCTGAAATCCGGGGAGCCGGCCCCCATCACCCTGTGCGGCATCGTAAAGGGCCTGCCGGAGGAGCCGGGGCAGCTCCAGGGGTATTTCTCCTCGGAGGAGTCCCTGGGCCGGCTGCTGGACAACAGCGAGACCGGCGTGTACGGCACGTTGGACGCCCCGCCCCAGGGGGAGGCGGTGGCCATTCTCCCCCGGGAGGAGGTGCGGGAGGGGCCGGTGCAGCTTCTGGTGAGCGTGGACGCCTCTGGCCCCCGGCTGTACGAGGGGGAGATCACCGAGTTGCTGGACCGGGAGCAGCGCACCAAAAACTTCGTGGTGACGGTCACCGACCCGGAGCTGCTGGCGGCCACCGGGGGCATCGTCCAGGGCATGAGCGGCTGTCCCATCCTCCAGGAGGGGAAGCTGGCCGGGGCGGTGACCCATGTGTTTACCGGGGACCCAGCCTCGGGCTACGGCATTTTCGCCCACACCATGTGGGAGGACCTGCGGGCTGCCGGGTAATGGCACAGCCCACCGCGGTGTGTACCGCGGTGGGCTGTATCGTATCAGGCAAGCAAAATATTTCCCAGACGAAAAACATATAGTACCAAATTCAAGACCAGCACCACCCCTACATAGGTCCAGAGTACCCATCGAAACCGTAACAGAGGTTTGTGATGCAGGGCGAGGAACACAGCAACCACCAAAAACAAGGCCATGGGCTGGTAGTATAAATAGTCCGTCAGCTTTCCCTGAGTCAGGGCCAGCAAGGCCCTGATGACTCCACAGGTGGGGCAGGGTAATCCTAATACCAACTGGATTGGACATACCAAGATACCGTAGATGTAGAGCCACACCAAAAGCGCTAGGCCAAGAGCTACGCAGCCATGCACCAACAGGAGCCG
>LBJMC04202__coassemble_405_pt1 | contig 32943 bp, 22 predicted proteins | sample LBJMC04202__metabat2_high_PE_010 | metagenome-assembled genome bin LBJMC04202
CTAAATGGTCTCCCAGCGGGAGGCGGACCCGGTGGCCCAGCGGTTTTTCGCCCGGGGGTACAACGTGTTCCTCCTCACCTATTCCGTGGGGGAGAGGGCCAAGGAGTTCCGGCCCCTGCGGGAGCTTTCGGAGACGGTGGCCGCCCTGCGGGAGCGGCCGGAATGGCGCTGCGACCCGGAGCGCGTCGCGGTGTGCGGGTTCTCCGCCGGGGGGCATCTGGCGGCCTCCCTGGGCACCCTGTGGGACGACCCGGAATTTTTGAAAACCTACGACAACAGGGGTGGGAAAAACCGGCCCAACGCCATGGTGCTGTGCTACCCGGTCATCACCGCGGACGAGTACGCCCATGTGGGGTCCATCACCCATGTGAGCGGCTGCCAGCCCGGCACCCCGGGGTATGAGTACTTCTCCCTGGACAAGCACGTCAGCGGGACCACCTGCCCGGCTTTTTTGTGGCACACGGTGACGGACGACTGCGTGCCTGTGGAGAACACCCTGGCTATGGTGGCCGCCCTGCGCCGCCATCATGTGCCGGTGGAGGCCCATCTGTTCCCGGCGGGGGAGCACGGCCTCTCGGTGTGCACCGAAGAGACCAAGAGCCAGGACCCTTACCTGGCCCGGTGGATGGACCTGTGCCTGGACTGGCTGGACCACACCTTCCAGTTCGCGCTGTAAAAGGGAGGGGCTGCGGCCCCTCTTTTTTGCCGCGGGCGGGGCGGTGCAAAATCGGTAGGATTTTGGGGAAAATTGGTCGGTGGATTTTCTCCGCCGGTTCCTTGACAGGCCGGCGCCGGCTGTGGTATTGTCGGAAGAGAAAGAAGGGGGGCGAGGGGATGCTGCGCATCGCGGTGTGTGACGACGAGCCGGAACAGCTGGAGAAGGTGGCCGGGCTGCTGCGGGACTATGGCCAGAGGCGCTCCGTGCCGCCGTGGCAGGTGTTCCCTTTCCCCAGCGGGTACGCGCTGCTGGACGGGGCCGAGGAGCAGGGGGGCTTTGACCTGTACTTGCTGGACGTGCTCATGCCGGGGCTGGACGGCATCCAGACCGGGGCGAAGCTCCGGGCCCAGGGGGACCCGGGGGAGATCGTATATCTGACCAATTCCCGGGACCACGCGGTGGAGAGCTATGGGGTGCGGGCCTTCTACTACCTGGTGAAGCCGGTGGAGGCGGGGGCGCTGTTCCCCGTGCTGGACGCCGCCCTGGAGCGGCTGGAGCGGCGGGACCGGGAGAGCGTGGTGGTCCACACCGCCCAGGGGCCCCGGCGGCTGCGGCTGGACCGCATCCTCTACGTGGAGCGGGCGGGCCGGGGGATGCGCTACCACTGCGTCGACGGCACGGTGGACACCAGGACCATCCAGGTGCCCTTCCGGGAGGCGGTGAAGTGCCTGCTCCAGGACCCGCGCTTTACCCTGTGCGGGGCCAGCTTCCTGCTGAACCTGGAGCACGTGGCCGGGGTGGAGAGCCAGTCCGCCCTGCTGGACAGCGGGGAGCGGGTGGCCCTGCCCCGGGCGGCGGTGGCCCCCTTCAAAATCGCCTGGGGGAAGTATTGGCTGAACCTGAAATGAAGGAGGGTCGAGTGTGGTCGAACTATTTGCCATGGAATATATGACCGCCTTGGGCATGACCATGGTGCTCCTGTTTTTGGACAGCAAGTATCCCCGCTGGGTCACTGCCTTGGCGGTTTACGTCGTGATGGTCTTGGTGATGGGTGTGGTAGCCGTTTTGTACTGTACGGCGGGCCTGGCGGTGACGGTGCGGGCCTATACCCTGCTGGCCCACGCACCCTCTCTGCTGCTGCTTTTGTTTTTCAGCCGGTTTCGGGGGTGGCGCATGCTGTTCCAGCTGATGTCCGCCATCCTGTTCTGCATGCTGACCCAGCACGCCGCGGGTCTGGTGTACTACCTCTCCGGCCAGCGCTTTTGGGTGATGGCGCTGTCTTACGCCGTGCTGACCGTGGCGGTGATCTGTTTCCTCGTGCGGTTTTTACGGCCCCTGTTTTTCCAAACGCTGGAGGGGCTGCGCCACGGCTGGTGGCTGGCCTGTTTGGCCATGGCGCTCTACTATGGGATCGTCGTCTACGTGATTCCCGGCTACGTGGGCCTCGACCAGGTGACGACAGTCCTCAAGCCCGCCGTCTCCCTGCTGATGGTCGGCTTTTACATGGTTTTGATGCTCCTCTTCACCAGCACCCGGAAGGAGATGGAGGCCCAGCACGGCAAACGCCTGGTAGAGGCCCAGGCCGCCGCCCTCCGCAGCCGCCTGGAGGCCCTGGGGGCCGCCGAGGAGGAGACCCGGCTGATGCGCCACGACATGCGGCACCGGTTCCAGACAGTGGCGGAGCTGGTGGGCAGGGGAGAGGACCAGCGGGCGCTGGCGTTCATCGGCGCGGCCCAGCGGAAGCTGGACGAGGGCAAGCCCGTGCGCTGGTGCGGGCTGGCGGTGCTGGACGCGGTGTTCGCCTCGTACTTTGGCCAAGCCCAGCGCCAGGGGGTGCGGGTGGAGGCGGACATCCGCCTGCAGGAGCCCCTCCCGGTGGACGAGGGGGAGCTGGCCATCGTGTTCGCCAACGCTTTGGAGAACGCCCTCCACGCCTGCCTGAAGCTGCCGGAGGACAAGCGGTGGATCGCCTGCAAGGCCATCTGCTACCCCAAGCTCATGTTCCAGGTGGTGAACCCCTGGGAGGAGGAAGTCCCACTGGACGGGGAGGGGCTCCCGGTGGCCGGGCAGGAGGACCACGGCCTGGGGGCGCACTCCATCGCCGCCTTCTGCCAGAAGTACGGCGCCCTGTGCCAGTTCACCCAGGAAGCGGGGGAGTTTTCCCTGCGGGTGATTTTGTAGGGAAACTGCCGAAAACAGAGGCAGGCTGTAGGATGACCTGCAGCCTGCCTTTTTGTGAAGCTATGAGAAGATCTCAGCGGTATTTTCCATATTGGTCCACCAGCTCCCGCACCCGCCTGATGCGCCGCACAGAGGAGCCGGGGACCACCTGCTTCGCTATACTATAGCACAGGGGAGGGGGCTTGCCTATCCCCCAAATTATGCCTTGCGTTTTTTTAGCAGCCACTGGGAGGGGCTCATGCCGTTGAATTTCCGGAACACGGTGGAGAAGTAGTCGCTGGTGTTGAATTCCAGCAGCATGGCGGTCTGGGTGATGGATTTCCCGGAGAGGAGCAGCTCCTTGGAGCGCTCGATCTTCCGGTAGTTGATGTATTCCGCCGGGGTGCGGCCGAAATAGTCCTTGAATTTGTGCTGCAGGGTGGAGACGGAGATGCAGCAGGCCCGGCTCAGGTCCTCGATGGTGAGGTTGTCCGTCAAGTGGGCCTCGATATACTGCCCCAGCTCCAGAAAGTGATCTGTGTCCAGCTGCTGCTCCTGCAGGCCGTGGAGCATGGTCTGCAGGAGAAAGACCAGGGTGGACACGCTGAGGGGGACGGCCCCCAGCTTATAGAAGCGGTCGAAGGCCTGCTTGACCAGGCTTTTCATCTCTGGGGAGAAGGGAAAAACGTGCTGCCGCAGCTCTGCCAGGCGGCCTGCCAGGTCCAGTGAGAAGGCCGGGCCCAGGCCCAAAAAATCCTCTGGTTGGGACAGGTTCAGCTGCATCCAGTAAAATTCTCCCACACCCTGGCAATTTTCCTCGCTGCGGTGGGGCTGGTCAAGGAAGGAGAGGAACACCTCGCCGCCGCCCACCTGGTACTGTTTGCCCTCGATCTCGTAGACCTGCTGGCCTTTTATGACGAACACCAGCTCGATGCAGTCCTTGTGGCTGTGGACCGAGAGGGGCTCTGCGGCCCGGCGGAATCTGGCGTGGCCGAACAGATCGAGGCCGGGGATGCTGAGGTAGGGCTTCTCCAGCCATGTTTTTTCTGGCGTAATGGTGATCCCTTCCATCTGGTCTGCTCCTTTCTGCTACGGTTGACGTTGCCATAGGTGATCTGCTGCTTTTATTGTAACACAGTCTTCAAAATTCTGCAAAGCATGAAAGCGAAAGCGCGAGCCTGCAGGGCGCGTGTATAATTACCACAAAAGCAGGTGGGAAATTTCCGAAAAATAGTTGAAACCGGAAAGCCATCTCTTGCCCCGTCACCTATATAGGATCTTCCCGCCGGGGCGTGATGCCCCGGCGGGTTTGTCTTAAAAATCCCGCAAGGCCTAAAAATGAATGATTTTTCCCGCGGGATGGCGTATGCTTAAGCTATCAAAGCGGCTCGCCGCAGCTAGGAGGAAGATACATGACATCACGGGAATTGGTCTATGCTGCCCTGGAGAACCGGTCGCCGGAGCGGGCGCCGCGAGACCTGTGGACACTGCCTTGGGCGGAGAATCATTACCCCCAAGAGCTGAAAAAGATCCGGGAGGATTTCCCCTCCGATTTCGGCGGGGTGAACGTGCGCTATGAGAAATACGCGGAGACAAAGGGCGACCCCTACCAAAAGGGCATTTACGTAGACCCTTGGGGCTGCGAGTTTGAGAACATCTTCGAGGGGATTATCGGTGAGGTGAAGCACCCCCTCATCCCCACCGAGGACGAGGAGTGGGACAACGTGGGCAAGATCCACATCCCCACCGAGTCCCTCACCTTCGACATCGGCCAGGTGAACGCCGAGTGCGCCAAGTCGGACAAATTCATCAGCGGCGGGTGCTGCCCCAGGCCCTTTGAGCAGCTGCAGTTCATCCGGGGCACGGAGAACCTGTACATCGACCTGCTGGATCCGCCCCCTAAAATGCTGCAGTTTATGGACCTGATGCATGAGTTCTACTGCGAGCTGATGGAGAAGTGGGCCAAAACCGACGTGGACTGCCTCAACTTTATGGATGACTGGGGGTCCCAGCGCAGCCTGCTCATCAGCCCTGCCCTGTGGAAAAAGTATTTTAAGCCTAAGTACAAGGACTACATCGATATCGCCCACAGCCACGGGAAGAAGATCTTCATGCACTCCGACGGCTACACCCTGGACATCTACCCCGAGCTCATCGAGCTGGGGCTGGACGCCTTCAACAGCCAGATCTTCTGCATCGGGCCGGAGAATCTGGAGCAGTTCAAGGGGAAGATCACCTTCTGGGGGGAGATCGACCGGCAGAACCTGCTGCCCTACGGCACTGAGGAGGAGATCCGCCAGGCGGTGCGCAGGGTTTACGAACACCTGTGGGACAAGGGCGGCTGCATCGCCCAGATGGAATTTGGTGCCGGGGCCAAGCCGGAAAACGTGTACGCGGCCTTTGACGAATGGGAGAAGCTCACCAGACAATAAGACGTGTGAAAAGGAGGAGTTGGGATGGGTTTTTATCCGGATTATAAAAATGTAGAGAACGCTGCCAGAAACCTGTCCAGCGGGCGCATGCCCCTGTACGAGCACATCATTGCGCCCAGCTTTATGGAGCGGGTGACCGGGGAGCGGTTCGCCCACCTGCAGGAGGGCTCCTACGAGGACAAGCTGGCCTTCTTCCGGCACTACAACGCCTTTTGGCGGGACATGGGCTACGACACCGTGTCCTACGAGTGTTGTGTTACCTCCATCCTGCCGGGGGGCGGCGCTCTGGGCGGCCATGTGAAGGGGGTCATTCAGACCCGGGAGGACTTTGAGAAATACCCCTGGGACAAGCTGCAGGACCTGTACTTCTCCGCCTTTGCCGACGACTTCAAGGCCCTGCGGGAGACCATGCCCGAGGGGATGCGGGCCATCGGCGGCGTGGGCAACGGGGTGTTCGAAGTGGTCCAGGACCTGGTGGGCTTGGAGGACCTGTGCTACATGAAGGTGGACGACGAGGACCTCTACCTGGATATGTTCCGGAAGGTGGGGGACATCCTCACCGCTATATGGAAGGAGTTTTTGGCGGAGTACGGCGACATCTACTGCGTGTGCCGCTTTGGGGACGATTTGGGCTTCAAGTCCGCTACCCTGCTCCGCCAGGACGACGTGAAGGAGCTCATCGTGCCCCAGTACCGGCGGATCGTCCAGGAGGTGCACCAGGCGGGCAAACCGTTTTTGCTCCACTCCTGCGGGTGCATCTTCGGGGTGATGGAGGAGCTGATCTCCGTGGCGGGGATCGACGCCAAGCACTCCAACGAGGACATCATCGCCCCCTTCGGGCGGTGGATCGATGACTACGGCGGCAGGATCGGCAACTTTGGGGGCTTGGACACCGACGCCTTGTGCGACATCAATCCCTGCGACGTGGAGGAGTACACGGAGCAGGTCTACCGGGTGTGTGAGCGGAAGGGCCGCGGCGTGGCCATCGGCAGCGGCAACTCCATCCCCGACTACGTCAGCGAGGAGCGGTACCTGAAGGCAAACCGGCTCATCCGCCGGCTGCGCGGGGAGTGACCTTTTCAAAAATACAGCTTCCCAAGGCCTGCGCCTTCCCCAGCCGGGGCGGCGCGGGCCTTTTCGCGCTCTCACCGGGCGGGGATGGGGAAAATCGTGTGGTTTTGTGGAGTATCCCCAGTTTTTCTGGGGGATGCTGTCTTGCGTTTCTCGTGATAATGTGTTAAACTTATTTTTGCAAAATCGCATTAAAACGGCTCCCTCCCGGGCGGGGGAGCACGACAGAAAAAGCCGTAATCCTTATGAGAGACAACAGAGAGACGCCGTGGACAGACGAGACGATCCGGGAGCTGCAGCGGCAGGCCACCAAGGACACCCTTTCCGGGCTTTTGAACCGGGCCACCGTGGAGCAGAGCATCAAAAAGCGGCTGCAGGCCATGGGTCCGGAGGACTCCTGCGCCCTGTTCATCGTGGACCTGGACCACTTCAAGCAGGTGAACGACACCCTGGGCCACCGGGCCGGGGACCAGGCCATCCGGCAGGCGGCCCAGATTCTCTCGGGGATCTTCCGGGCCAAAGAGGTGGTGGGCCGGCTGGGGGGCGACGAGTTCATCGCCTTCCTCTGCGGGCAGCTCACCGAGGAGCTGGTGCGGGAGAAGGCAGCGGAGATCTGCGGGAGGCTCTCTCTGGCCTTGGGGGACCAGAAGGCCGTCAACCTCACCGCCAGCGTGGGGGTGTACCTGGCCCGGCGGGGCCAGGAATTCGAGGGGCTGTACCAGGCCGCGGACCTGGCTTTGTACAAGGCGAAAAAGGCCGGCCGCCACCGGTTCGTGGTGAAGAACAGCCGGGACGGCCAGGAGGAGGGGGGCGAGCTGCTCCCCATCAGCGCCATCCCCCTCAGCGGGCTGCTGGAGGACCTGGGCAGCGGCATCGCCCTGCTGGAGATGGGCGCCGCGTTGCGGCTCATCTATGTGAGCCCCAGCTTCTGCCGCATTTTGGGGGTGGAGCCGGGGCAGTTCACCCTGCCCAAGCTCCTGGCGGAGGTCATCCACCCCGACGACTGGGTGGACCTGGAAAAGGCCCTCCGGGCCGGGGCGGACAGCGGCGCCCTCATCGAGCACACCCACCGGGTCTCCTCCGACGGGGAGCACTGGGTGTGGTGGAACGTGCGGGGGAAGCGCATCGCCTACAACAGCGCCGACCCGGTGATGCTCATCACCACCACGGACGTGTCCTCCTTCAAGGAGGCGGAGCTGCGCCAGGAGGAGGCGGTGCAGCGGCTGCAGGCGGCCTTCGACCAGACCCGCCGCCGGATGTGGGAGGTGGACCTGAACACCGGCCTGTTCCGCGCCTACGGCCGGGACGGGCAGTACCGCCCCCTGGGGGAGAGCGGGCTCCGCTTCCCCAACCAGCTGGTGGAGGAGGGGTGGGTGCACCCCAGCTCGGTGCTGCGGTTCCGGGCCTTTGCCGGGGAGCTGCTGGGCGGCCGGGCCAGGGGCTACGGCAATTTCGCCATCCGGGACAAGGACAGCGGCTTTTACAGCTGGGCGGCTGTCTCCTACCGGATGATGTTCGACGACGTGGGCCGGGCCGTGCGGGCGGTGGGGGTCATCGAGGACCTGCCCCAGAGCCTGCAGGGCCACGGGACCTGGTCCCCGGACCAGCTGGCCCTGCCCGAGGGCCTGGTCAGCGACCTGATCGTGCGGATGCGGGCCAACCTGGACGAGGACCGGGTGGAGGCCCTGTGGGTGGAGGGCACCGACCTGAGTGCCCAGGTGCAGCACACTCTGTGCTCCCAGGTGCTGCAGATGGAGAAGGGGAAGATCTTCGCCAAGGAGGAGCAGCAGGTCTTTTTCGCCTATTTTGACCGGGAGCACCTGCGCCAGCTGTTCCGGGAGGGGAAGCGCTGGCTGTGGGCGGAGTACCGCCGGGTGAGCTCCACCGGGGACATCGGCTGGGTGCGGCACATCCTGTACCTGGCCGAGGACCCGGCCACCGGCCAGGCCTATGTGTTCGTCTACCTGCTGCGGCTGGACCCCCGCTGCCAGCCGGAGCAGGGCCATGGCGGCGAGGCGCGGCGGGACCAGGTGAGCCAGCTGTACGACAGGGCCACGGCGGCGCGGATCGCCGGGGACTTGTTCGCCGAACCCGGGGACGGCAACCGGGCCGTGGCCATCTTCCAGATCAACGGCCTGCCCCAGCAACCGGCCGCCGGAGGCCCGGGGGGCGACCAGCTCCGGTATGAGATCGGGGCGGGGCTGGCTTTGGCCCTGGGGGGCAGCTGCATTCTGGGGCAGTACAGCCCGGACCAGGTCATCGTGGTGTTCCCCGCGGTGACGGCCCGGGAGTACCTGTGCCGCCGCCTGGAGGAGGCGGTGGCCTTCCTGCGGCAGCTGCTGTCCGCCGGGAACCCCGCCTGGGAGGGGCTGCGCCTTTTGGTGGGGGCCAGCGTGCGGCCCGCCTCTTCGGGGGAGGTGCATGCCATGGCGGCCCAGGCGGCCCAGGTCTGCGAGTTCTGGTGGAACGCCGCCGCGGACACCGTGGCCTTCGCCCAGGACGAGGAGGACCGGGACCTGTCCCGGCTGCTGCCCGCCGGGACCCGGGACCAGGTGTCCATCCACCCCATGGGGGCGAAGCAGCCCATGTCCAAGCAGGAGAAGGACGTGGCCCTGGACGCCATCGCCGCCATGCTCACCGCCAAGACCCTGGACGCCTCCCTGCTGGCGGTGCTGCGCATCATCGGCAATTACTACGCCGCGGACCGGGTGTACACCCTGATGCTGGTGGAGAACAGCCGGGCCGTGGTGATGACCTTCGAGTGGACCAGCCCCCACAAGCCCAGCATCCAGCATGCGGTGTCCGGGATGCGGCTGGAGCGGTTCCCCCTGCTGGAGCGCTGCATGGGGGAGCGGGCGCCGGCGTTTTTGTCCCGGCAGCCCCAGGAGCGGGAGGCGGGGAGCGCCATCGACCAGCCCTGGCATTACGCGGCCTTCCCCCTGGTGCGGGGCAGCAAGGTGGTGGGGTTCCTGTGTGTGGAGAACCCCAAGGCCCACCCCGGGGACACCGCCCTGTTCGCCGCGCTGATCCCCTATATGCTCCAGCAGCGGGAGCGGTTCTCCCGCCGGGAGCGGGGGGCCGGGGACCAGCTGCTGGACCTGCCGGACCTGCGGTCCTATATGGAATCCATTTACACGTTGACCTCGGAGTACTACATCTCCCTGGGGGTGGTGTGCATCAGCGTGCCGGACTACGCCTCCCTCAACGGGGACCTGGGCTTTGAGTACGCCAACCGCATGCTGTGGTACGTGGCGAAAAACCTGAAGGAGCTCTTCGGCGAGGCGCTGCTGTTCCGTTTATGGGACGCGGAGTTCGTGGTCTTTTCCCCCAACACCACCAAGGAGGTGTTCTTGGGGCGGTGCGGCCGGCTGCGGTCCATTTTGCAGCGGCGTTACCCCCGTATGGTGCGCATCGGCCGGGCCTGGTCGGAGGGGGTGTTCACCGGGAAGCGCCTGGTGGAGACCGCCAAGGCCGCCATGCAGACGGAGAGCGCCATCCTGCCCATCGACATGCCCGTGGTGTTCCCCCGGGAGAGCCAGGGCCCCGCGGTGCTGGACGCCGCCCAGGCAGGCAACTTCACCGTGTATTACCAGCCCAAGATCGACATGCGCACCGGGACCCTGGTGGGCGCCGAGGCGCTGGTGCGGGGCGTGGGCGGGGACGGCAGTATCTTCCCGCCGGCCCAGTTCATCCAGCTGCTGGAGGAGGAGGGCACCATACGGGAGCTGGACATCTTCGTGCTGGACCAGGCCCTGAGCCAGATCGACCGCTGGCGGGAGGCCGGGCTGGGGGTGGTGCCCGTGGCGGTGAACCTCTCCCGGGTGACGGTCTCCCACCCCAACACCCTGGCCTCGGTGCTGGCCATCCAGAGCCGCTTCCCCCAGGTGCCCGCCCAGACCATGGAGCTGGAGATCACCGAGCGGGGGGAGATGGAGCTGTCGGAGTTCCAGAACATCGTGGAGCAGTTCCGGGGCTGCGGGCTGCGCATCGGGCTGGACGACTTCGGCTCCCAGTACGCCAACCTCTCCCTGTTCACCAACGTGCGGTTCGACACGGTGAAGCTGGACCGGAGTTTGATCACCGGCCTGGCCAGGAACCCCATCAACCGGATGCTGGTGCAGGACATTGTGGAGATCTGCGGGGCCTACGGCATGGACTGCGTGGCCGAGGGCGTGGAGGCCCTGGAGCAGTCCACGGTGCTGCTGGAGATGGGCTGTGTCCACGCCCAGGGGTTCTATTACGACAGGCCTATGCCGGCCGAGGCATTCGAGCAGAAATACCTGCGGTCCGGTGGAGAGAGACGAGAGAAGGAGGACGCACATGAATAACGCGGAATTGGTACGGGACGGGGCTGCCGCCCCCCAGGAGCCGCTGGTTATCGGTATTGGGGCCTCTGCCGGGGGGCTGGAGGCGCTGCAGCAGTTTTTCGGCTATATGCCCCCCAACAGCGGGCTGAGCTTTGTGGTGGTGCAGCACCTCTCCCCGGACTATAAGAGCTTGATGGCGGATATTCTGGGAAAGCACACGGAGATGACCGTCTGCCAGGCCGAGGACAACATGGCGGTGGAGCCGGACACGGTGTACCTCATCCCGCCCAAGAAGTATATCACCATCAAAGAGGGGAAGCTGGTGCTCTCGGACTACGCCCCTGGGACTTTGAACCACCCCATCGACGTGTTCTTCGCCTCCCTGGCGGAGGAGAAGAAGGAGCACTCCATCGTGGTGGTGCTCTCCGGCACCGGCTCCGACGGCACCAACGGCGTGAAGGTGGTGAAGGAGCACGGGGGCCTGGTCATCGCCCAGGACCCGGAGAGCGCCAAGTTCGACGGCATGCCCCGCAGCGTCATCAACACCGGCCTGGCGGACTTCGTCCTCTCGCCCGAGGAGATTGCCGAGGAGGTGCTGAATTTCTCCAACACCCCCCAGCTGCTGCGGCCCCTGCGGGGGGACGGCCTGCTCTCGGAGGAGGACGCCCTCTTCTCCGAGGAGGAGACTCTGTCCCACATCTACACCATCCTGAAAAACGCCAGCGGCATCGACTTTACCTACTACAAGCGCTCCACCATCCTGCGGCGCATCGAGCGGCGGATGCTGGTGACCCACACCGCCACCCTGTCGGAGTTCGCCCGCCTGCTGGGGGACAGCCCCGAGGAGGTGAACATCCTCACCCGGGAGATCTTCATTGGCGTCACCAGCTTCTTCCGGGACGCGGCCCTGTTTGAGAAGCTGAAGTACAACGCCATCTACAAGATCGTGGAGCGGGCCAAGGAGGACGAGCCCATCCGGGTGTGGAGCGCCGGATGCTCCACCGGCGAGGAGGCCTACTCCATCGCCATCCTGTTCCAGGAGGTCATCGAGGAGATGCAGGTGAAGCGGGACGTGAAAATCTTCGCCACCGACGTGGACAGCCGGGCCATCGAACAGGCGGGCAAGGGCATCTTCTCCGAGAATATCATCGACGACGTGACCCCCGAGCGGCTGGCCAAGTTCTTCATCAAGCAGAACGACCAGTACCACATCTCCAAAAGTATCCGGCGGATGATCGTGTTCGCCACCCACAACATGTTCTCCGACCCGCCCTTCGGCAAGCTGGACCTGATCAGCTGCCGGAACGTGATGATCTACTTCCAGCCGGTGATGCGCCGGGGGCTGTTCGCCATTTTCCACTCCGCCTTAAAGAACGGGGGCTTCCTGTTTTTGGGCAAGAGCGAGACCGCCGGGGAGTATGTGAACCTGTTCAAGCCCGTGGCCTCGGCGGAGAAGATCTACATCCACAAGGCGGAGGGCAAGGTGGAGGACCTGGCGCCGCCTACCTTCAACATCCCCAACATCCAGAACATCTCCTTAAAGAACATCCACGCGGGGATGATGACCGACGACACCTCCTCCAACGACAGCCGCTACATGCGCTTTTTGGAGGAGCACCTGCCCGCCTCGGTGGTCATCGACGAGAACGACACCGCGCTGCACTTCTTTGGCAATTACAGCGACTTCCTCACCCTGGCGCCGGGCAAGGCCAGCCTGAATTTCTTCCACATGCTGTGCAAGGACCTGTCCCTGGCGGCGGCCACGGCCATCAGCCGCTGCCGCAACGAGCACACCGCCATCACCTACACGGACATCGCCGTGGACTGCCCCTCCGGCCGGAAGGTCATCAACCTGACGGTGGAGCCGGTCTCCAACGAGGCCGGGGAGGAGAACGAGCTGGTGGCCGTGTTCTTCCGGGAGGGGACCATGCCCGCCGGTGGCGTGGTGGAGAAGTTCGACCTGGACGCCACGGCAGCCCGGCGCATCGCCGAGCTGGAGCGGGAGTTCCAGGTGTCCCAGAGCGACCTGCGGGCCACCATCCAGCGGCTGGAGGCGGTAAACGGGGAGCTGCAGGCCGCCAACGAAGAGCTGCTCACCGCCAATGAGGAGCTGCAGAGCTCCACGGAGGAGCTGCAGTCCGTCAACGAGGAGCTGTACACCGTGAACACGGAGCACCAGCTGAAGCTGGACGAGCTGACCATGATGACAAACGACCTGTCCAACTTCCTGTCCTCCACCATGATCGGCATCCTGTTTGTGGACAGCAACCTGAACATCCGGAAATTCACCGAGTACGTGGGGCGGGAATTCCAGCTGATGGACCACGACGTGGGGCGACCCATCCAGATCTTCGCCCACAGTTTCCCCGAGGAGGCCATCGAGAACGACTGCCGCACCGTGCTGAAGAACCTGATCTCCATCGACCGGGAGGTGACGGCCATGAACGGCCGCCACTACACCCTGCGCATCGCGCCCTACCGCACCACGGAGAACAGCATCCGGGGGCTGGTCATCACCATCATCGACAGCCTGGGCACCACCAAGCCCGGGCGGGCCCAGGCGGAGGAGGCCTGACGCCGGGTACAGCATCACACAACAAAAAAGCGGGAGATGCAGCGCTGCATCTCCCGCTTTTGCGCGGTGTTCATGCCTTGGGGGAATGGTCCTCTAAGACGGCAATAACATACTGGTCCCGGCCCTTTTCCTTGGCCTGGTACAGGAGCTTGTCGGCCTCCAGGTAGAGCTCCTCCGCCGGGCGCTTGACCTGGAACCGCAGCACGCCCACGCTGCAGGTGAGGCGGCGGTCCTCCCAGACCACCTTGTGGGCCCGGCCGAAGAAACGCCGCAGGTCCACCTCCAGCTCCGCCTGGGGGATGGGAGAGCACACCAGCAGGGCGAATTCGTCGCCGCCCACCCGGCCGATGAGGCAGTCCTCCCGGAAAATTTCCTTCAGAATCTGGGCGGCCTCCTGGAGGGCCCGGTCCCCCTGGGGGTGGCCGTAGCTGTCGTTGATCTCCTTGAAGCGGTCCAGGTCCACCATGATGAAATACCCCAGCAGGCCGGTGTCCTCCATGGTCTGCAGGGCCCGGCTGCAGGCGGTGAAAAAGGCCCGGCGGGTCATCACCCCGGTGATGGCGTCCAGCTTGGCCTCGTAGGCGCTGTAGGCGGAGTACTGCCGGTACAGCAGCAGCAGGAACACCATGAGGATAAGCAGGGAGGCGATGCCCAGCAGGAACTGAATCTGCAGGTGGAGCACGTCGTTGTAGCCGGCGTCGGAGAGCTGGACGCCCAGACCCTCCAGCACGAAGTCGATGCGGTTGGTGAAGTAGAAGGTCACCGCCGTGGCGGAGACGATGGTGAACACGCTGGAGAGGAGAAGGATGAGGGAGAAGCGGCTGCGGCGCTCCCCGCCGGTCAGGGTGCGGGAGAGCTCCAGCCGGTGCTGAAACTGCTGCCAGGGCTGGGAGCGGGCCACCACGCAGAAGACCAGGACGATGGCCGCGGTGATCAGGTCCGCGGCGATGTCGGCGGGCTCTGTCAAGCCGGCAAAGGCCTTCAGGGGCTGGTAGCCCTGCTCTGGGAAAAAGACCGCCATGGCGGTGTAGACGAAAAAGGAGTGGATGGTCCGGCCCAGGTAGGAGACCAAGGTCACCCACACCAGGGGGAACCGGAGCCGCCGGGCCAGCTGGTACAGCAGGCCCACCGCCAGGGCGAACAGCGTCCGGCTGCCCACGCTGAGCATCAGGCTGCCAAAGGGCGACCCGCTGTAGAGGGGGGAGAACAGCTGGTCCGCGGGCATTACATAGGCGGCCGAGGCCTTCCACATGCTGGCCAGGCCGAAGATGGCCCCGATGGCGGTGGATTCCCCGTGCCCCAGCAGGGCGCCGGCCAGCAGCACCGGGATGTAGGCCACGGTGATGGAGATGGGCTCGATGTGGAAATAGCCGAAAAAGGAGAAGGACAGCAGCATCTCTACAGCGATGAGGATGCCGAACAGGTAGCGCCGCAGGATACGGTTGGGCCGGGCGATGGGGCCTCCGAGCATGGCGTGTCCTCCTCTCCTGGTAGTGGAAATAGTAGTGATTATTATTATAGCAGGGGCTCGCCGGGGCCACAATGGGAAATCTGCACAGCGATATTCCGGGATGTTTGTGTGTTTTTTGACCGGCAGCCAGGACTTCCCAGATTATGTGAAAATAGGCGGAGATCCCGCGCAGAAAAGGCTTTTTTCTTCCCACAGGACCGGGGTTGGGCGTTGTGTTTTCCCGGCTGCCGTGATATACTCCAAGGGAATACAGTCCCCGCGTGGGGAGGAAAGGCGGCGTTCGATGGTATCGTTTCTCAAGGAGGCGGCCCAGGTGCGGCCGACGCAAAAGCAGCTGGATTGGTTCGACATGGAGATGTACGCCTTTGTGCATTTCAGCCCCAACACGTTTACCGACCTGGAGTGGGGCAACGGGGACGAGCCGGAGTCTATCTTCGACCCGAAAAAGCTGGACTGTGACCAGTGGGTGGAGGCGGTGAAGTCCGCGGGAATGAAGGGGCTGGTGCTCACCGCCAAGCACCACGACGGCTTTTGCCTGTGGCCCACCCGCACCACAGAGCACAGCGTGAAGAACAGCCCCCTGGGCCGGGACGTGGTGAAGGAGGCCGCCGAGGCCTGCCGCCGGGGCGGCATCAAATTCGGGTTTTACCTGTCCCCCTGGGACAGGAACGCCCCCTGCTACGGCACCCCCGCCTACAACGACTTTTTCTGCGAGCAGCTCACCGAGCTGCTCACCGGGTACGGGGACATCTTCTACGTGTGGTTCGACAACGCCTGCGGGGAGGGCCCCAACGGCAGAAAGCAGGAGTACGACTTCCCCCGGTATTTTGAGCTCATCCGCAAGTACCAGCCGGGGGCGGTGATCTTCAACGACTTTGGCCCGGACGTGCGCTGGTGCGGCAACGAGGCCGGCACCGCCCGCTACGCCGAGTGGGCGGTGGTCCCCACCGAGCTGTGCCATTACGCCCAGGCGCAGACCGGCCCCGGCCCCCTGGCGGGGGAGGGGGACCTGTCCTACCTGTACAACACCGCCCAGGAGATCGGGGCCCTGCCCAACATCCTCTACAGCAAGGGGCTGGCCTTTGTCCCCGCGGAGATCGACATGTCCATCCGGCCCGGCTGGTTCTGGCATCCCGATGAGGAGCCCCACTCCCTGGAGCGGCTGTTCCGCACCTATCTGGACTCGGTGGGGAACAACGCCTGCTTCCATCTGAACATCCCGCCCAACCGGGAAGGGCTGTTCGACCCCCGGGACGTGGCCCGGCTGAAGGAGTTTGGCGAGCTGGTCCAGCGGGAGCTGGGCACGCCCCTGCCAGCCCAGGTGGAGCAGGTCCCCGGCTGCCCCGCCACCCAGGCCCGGTACACCGCCGCCTTCCCCCAGCCCCAGCGGGGCGTGAAGTATGTGGTCCTCCAGGAGGACTTGACCCAGGGCCAGCGGGTGGAGAGCTTCCGTATCGTAGGGGAGTTTGCCAGCGGCAGGGAGTACGTGCTGTTCCAGGGGACGTGCATTGGCCACAAGCGCATCTGCCGCCTGAAGGACCCCTACGAGGGCCAGAATCCCCTGACTGTCGATGGGAACCCCTATCTCCGGCGGCTGCAGGTACACATCACCGCCGCCCGGGACGAGGTGGCGCTGAAGAACATCCAGGTATTTTGAGAGAATAGCGGTAAAAAGAGGCCTGCCCCCAGGGGGACGGGCCTCTTTTTGCTTGTCTGCGGGCTCAGGTGTTGGCCGCGTTGAATTCCCTTACGGCGTCCGCCATGGCGGTCACGTTTTCCACGGGGGTCTGGTAGAACATGTAGTCGCTGGCCCCCAGGATGTGCTTGCGGCCCATTTTTTTCGCCATCTCCAGAATGTGCAGGCTCTGCTCCCGGATCTCCTCCGGGGTGGCCTCCAGCAGCCGGTCCAGGCCGATGTTCCCCCGGGTGCAGATAGCAGGGTCCAGTTTGGAAAAAGCGTCCTCGATGCTCTTCACGTTTCCCACCGGGGCCTCGGACAAGGTCTCGAACAGGTCGATGCCCATCTGGTTGTAGTAGCCCTTGGAGAGCATGGGCTCGATGGGGGAGCAGATGTGGGTGTAGACCAAGAGGCCGTTCTGGTGGGCCATCTGGGTGATGATCTGGGAGTAGGGCACCAGGAAGTCCTCGTAATACTGGGGGGAGATCATCTCCGAGCCGGGGCCTCCCAGAAAGACGAAATCCGCGCCGCCTGCCGCCACCACTGGCAGCAGCTTCTCATCCAGCCGCAGGATCTTGTCCATGAGACGGCGGAAGGTCTCCGGGCAGGTGAGGGCGAACACCGCCGTGTCCATGGTGTTGGGGAAGCAGAGGAGCTCGTAGGGCTGCATGGCCCACTGGATGTCCAGGGCCTGGTCTTCCCCGATTACCCTGCGCATCTCCCGGATGGAGGCGCTGATGGGGGAGAAGTCCCCCTCCTGCAGCAGCTGGTCCAGGTAATACTCCAGAATGTCCAGCTCTTCCTCGTCGGTGATGAGGTACTTGGTACAGCAGCTGCCCTTCCACTCGTCCTCGATGGCGGTGGAGACTAGGTCTCCCTTGGGGGTGTGGAAGGTGGTGGTGGAAAACCTCCGGTTGGCGGCAGGGTCGAACCGCCGCTCGCTCTCATAGCGGACATCGGGGGCGAACTGGGAGAGGTCCGGCAGGCCGAAGTTGTAGAGGGGGACCACGTCGAACATCTCCCAGGCCCGGCGGGTGTCCTCGAGGGCGGTGTCGCCGATCCAGCTCTTGCCGGCCAGCTTGGTGTCGAACCCGGCCCCCGCGCCGATCTGGGGGGAGCAGAGGAATTTTTCCCCGCCGTTTTTCACATAGGAGATCAGCTGTTCTCTGGCAGTCATAGAGTGTCCCTTCCTAGCAGGAAGCGTTGTGACGGTCTACGATCTCGCCTACGTATTTGATGCGGTCGATGTTGCCGGTGGAGGACATCTCGTCGGAAATACCCAGGATCAGCTTTCCGGCGAACAGGTCGATCAGCTGTTCTGTCTGCTGCTTCAGCATCTCCAGGGGGTACATCTCGTCGAACAGCAAAGCGGCGATGCCGTCTACCAGGCCCACCTGGTCCCCAAAGGCCGCCTTGATCTCCTCCACCGTTACATCCCCCTGGGGCTTGGGGGTCACGGCCTCGATGGCGTCCAGGCCCGTCTCCTTGGCGTAGTGCAGGATGGCTTTGGTGTCGCCGTCCCAGTGGGCGAAGGTGTAGTAGCTTTTGTCCGGCTGGTGGAGCAGCTCGTTGCGGTGCTGGTATTCCGGCAGGACGTATTTCTCGAACAGGGAGGGGGGCAGGGTGGCGCAGTGGACGTTGTCGCCGAAGTTGATCCACTCGAAGCAGCTGGTGCGGATCATCTTGATAAAGCGGTCGTGGTTGGCCCTGCGCACCTTGAAGTACTCCTCGCACACGTCGGGCATGTCCATCAGGGCGAAGATGCCGTTTTCGATGCCCATAGTGTCGTTGAACAGGGACTGGACGCTGACCCGGGGGAAGTAGATGGAGCCCAGACCGTTCTCGCCCCAGATTTTATAGACGGCGTCGTAATTTTCCTGGGAGAATTCGTAGTCCTGGTTGGCCTCGATATACATCTGGACCTCCATGTCCTTCTGGGTTTCCACCCACCACTTCTCAAAGTATTCCCCGTAGTTGGAGGTGTTGCGGCGGGTCACCGCGTCGATAGTCCCCTCGGGGGTCGCCACGACGTGGCGGGTCCGCAGCTCGTCGATGGGCTGGGAGTACCGCTTGATGGAGGGGTCCTCGATGAGCTTTACCGCCGCGTTGTAGTCGTAGATCCGGTTGGAACAGCCCAGGGCCTCGTACAGCTCCCGGATGCTCATGCCGGTGTAGGGGGCGGGGAGGGGCTCACCCCGGAATTTGCGGTCGTCGTACCAGCACATGATGCGGGGCTGCCACAGCACTTTGCCGCCGGACTGCCCGTGGATGATGGCACGGTTCAGGTCGATGTGATTTTTCATAATGACGGCCCCTCTCCCGCCGACAGCGGGGACCGGGGCGCCACCACCTTTCTTAATTATAATATAGGGGTATGTGCTTCCGGGCAGAGGGCTGCCCGGGGAGTGCCTGTTACAGGGTGCGCACCGAGCGGTTCTCCACCAGCAGGGGGTGGGTGGCCTGGTGAAAGTCGGGGGCGTCCCCCTCCTTGGTGAGGAGATGGCGCATGATCTGCCCGGCGGCCTTGCCCATGTTGAAGGAGTCCTGGTCGATGTAGGTGAAGAAGTTGGCGGGGGAGCGGTACATGTCGGGGTTGTCGAAGCAGATGAGGGAGACATCCTCCGGCACCCGGATATTCAGCCGGTGGAACAGGTTGAGCAGCTCCACCGCGCAGCCGCCGTTGGAGGTGATCACCGCCGTGATGTGGCCGGAGATGATGTCGTCCTGCAGCCGGTATTGGCCGGCCAGAGGGACGTTTTGCAGCACGTTCTCGTAGGAACGGGTCTGCAGGCCGTGGCGGTTCATGGCGGCCACATACCCGGCGTGGCGCAGGGAGGTGACCTGCTCTTGGAAGGAGATGAGGGCCGCGAAGCCAATCTTGGTGTGGCCCTTCTGGATCAGGTAATTCACCGCCATCTCGGCGCCCAGCTGGTTCTGACAGGTGACGTAGGGGCAGTTCAGGTTCTGGAAGATGCGGTCCAGCAGCACGAAGGGATACTGCTTCAGGTGCATCTGCAAAATGGTGTCGCTGTAAAACTCGAAGTCGTTGGGGAAAAGCAAAATGCCGTCGTAGTGGTTCTGGTAGAAAAACTGCAGGATGTATTCCTCGGTCTCGGTGGAATTCGCGGTGAGCAGGTGGACCAGGAACCGGGGGAAGGGCAGCTCCTGCACGATGCCCTTAAACAGCTGCAGGCCGTGACCATCCCAGGCGTTGGGGACCAGCAGCCCGACCTGGTAGGGCTTTTCTGGGGAGCCCTCCGCTGCCCGGAAGGGCCGGTCCTTCGCCGCCGTGACAAAAGAGCCCTTGCCCTGAACGCGGTAGATGTACCCGTTTAGGGACAGCTCGGTCAGGGCCTTGGTGGCGGTGATACGGCTTACGTGGTAGGCACGGCTCAGCTCGTTTTCACTGGGGATGCGCTGGTTGTCCCCAAAGACGCCGCTCTCTATCTTTTGAATGATGTCGTTTTGGATCTGCTCATATAACGGGATCGTATCCCGGGCAGCAGCCTGCCGGTCGCTCATGGTGGTCCCTCCTCTTGCTTTTGTGATTATACAGCATGACAAGATATTAGGCAAGTGATGAAAATTGACAACAATTTTTCACCAGTTTCGTGCAATAGGCTGGAGAAAGACGGAGGATTTACAAAAAGTCAATAGGCATTATATATATATATATATATCATTTTTTATAAATTTGTTACCAACATCCAGGTTGTAATATAGTTGATATATTGACGACTGTGAAATCGATGTTATAATGAATCCAACAAAGAACCATTATCGACGGCGGCCAGTTCCGGGTATAATTCACCAAACCGGGGAAGCGCCCGGCGGCTGCTGGAGAGAAAGAGGGGGTAAAATGCAGACAAATCAAACTGTAAAACAGCCCAGCAAGACCAAAAAGCCCAGGCGCAGCTTCGGCGAATGGGTCAAGTTCCAGCTCCTGGACTGGAAAAAGGCTCTGAAGCGGGATTACGATGTCTATCTGCTGATCCTGCCGGTCGTGGCCTTTTTCATCATCTTCTGCTATGTGCCCATGTACGGCGTGCAGATCGCCTTTAAGGACTACTCGCCGGCACAGGGTTTCGCGGGAAGCCCCTGGGTGGGGCTCAAGCACCTGGAGCGGTTCATCAGCGGCCTGTACTTCGGGCGGGTCATCAAAAACACCCTGCTGATGTCGGTATACAGTCTGATCATCAGCATCCCCGCTCCCGTTATCCTGGCCCTGCTCTTTAACGAGATCCGCACCAAGAAGCTGAAGGTCTCCATGCAGGCCATCTCCTACGCCCCCAACTTCATCTCCACTGTGGTTATGGTCAGTATGATCACCATGTTCCTGACCCCCCAGACCGGTTTCGTGGATTCCATCCTCCGGGTGTTCGGCTACAGCTCTGACCAGAGCATCATCAACGAGCCGAGCGCGTTCTACCACCTCTATGTGTGGAGCGGCATCTGGCAGGGCGTAGGCTGGAGCTCGGTAATCTACTCGGCGGCCATCGAAGGCGTGCCGGTGGATATGTACGAGGCGGCCTGGCTGGACGGCGCCAGCAAGATCAAGCAGATCTGGTACGTGACCCTGCCCACCATTTCGCCCACCATCATCATCCTGGCGATCATGGCCATCGGCAACGTGCTGAACATCGGCTACGAGAAAGTGTTCCTGATGCAGACCGACCTGAACCTGACCACATCGGAGATCATCTCCACCTACGTGTACAAGGCTGGTTTGCAGCAGGCCCAGTACAGCTTCTCTACCATGGTGGGCCTATTCAATAACGTGATAAACTTTGCGGTCCTAGTGATAGCGAACAGCATCGCGAAGCGCGTCAGTGAGACGTCTTTGTGGTGATCATGGGAGGTTTTATGTGATGAGGAAAAAGAGCAATCATATCCAGCTCCCGCTCAGCGATAAAATCTTCCGGGCTGTGGCGCTGGTGATACTGGCCTTGATCATGGTCATTATCATTTACCCGATCTGGTTCGTGCTGGTGGCTTCCTTTACGAATCCCTTGGAGATCTACCAGAACGCCTTCCTGTTCTGGCCCAAGGAGTTCAACTTCGAAAGCTACAAACTGGTGTTTAAGGACCAGGACTTCATTACCGGCTTTGTCAACTCCATCTTCTACACTGTGGTGGGCACCACCCTGAACGTGGTCATGAACATCTGCGGCGCCTACCCCCTGTCCAAGCGGAATTTCAAAGGCAAGTCCTTCTTCACCATCATGTTCACCTTCACCATGTTCTTCAGCGGCGGCCTGATCCCCACCTACCTGGTGGTAGACGGCCTGGGGATGCGCAACACCATCTGGGCCATCCTGATCCCCTCCGCTGTCAGCATGTACAACATCATCATCATGCGTACTTACTTCCAGTCCCGCATCCCGCTGGAGCTGGAGGAGGCCGCCAAGGTGGATGGCTGCACCAACTTCCGCCTGCTGCTGTCCATCGTCCTGCCTTTGTCCATCCCGATCATCGCGGTCATCGCTCTGTACTACGGCGTAGGCCGGTGGAACGATTACTTCTCCGCCATGATCTACATCACCGACCGGAAGCTGTATCCCTTGCAGCTGGTCCTGCGTGAGATCCTGCTGCAGAACCAGGCCTCGGACATGATGGACATCGTGGCCGATTCCGGGTACTCCGACCGGATGATGGCCCGCCTGGGCCTGAAGTACGCGGTCATCGTGGTCTCCACGGTACCCATCTTCGTCATTTACCCCCTGGTGCAGAAGTTCTTCGCCAAGGGCGTCATGGTCGGCGCTATCAAGGGGTAATCAAAGTGGTTTGACGTTGGCCCTTCTGAGCCAAATCGGAAGGGCCTGTCAATAAAGAAAAGGTCAAAATATAGAAAGGAGCTTTTCACAAATGAAGAAAAGACTACTGGCTTCCCTGATGGCAGCCGCGCTGGCACTTTCCGTGTTCGCGGGCTGCAGCGGGAGCAACGACACTAGCAGCACTGCTAGTGGCACGGAGAGCAGCTCTACTTCCGAGACTGCCTCTACCGACGAGACCTCCTCCGAAGCCGGGGAGACCTCTGAGGTCGCCGAGACCGGCGGCGCCACCACCTTCACCATCGCCTGCAACGCTGCCGGCGACGTGAACCCTCCCATGAACGAGTGGTGGATCTGGGAAGAGTATGAGTCCATGACCGGCATCCACATCGACTGGATGGAGATCCCCTCCACCGCTGTGGCCGAGCAGAAGACCCTGCTCCTCACCTCTGACGACATGCCCGACGCCTTCTGGCAGATCAACTTCACTACCGATGAGCTAAACCGGTACGGCAGCGAGGGCACCTTCGTGAACCTGGCTACCTACATGGATGAGTACGCCCCCAATCTGAAAGCCCTGCTGGAGAGCATCGAGGGCGGTATGGCTTCCGTCACCATGCCTGACGGCGGCATCTACTCCATGCCTTGGGTCATGACCGACCTGCCCCAGGCCAACCTGCGCTACTACATCAACCAGAACTGGCTGGACAACCTGAACTTGGAAGTTCCCACCAGCATCGATGAGCTCACCGCTGTGCTGGAGGCCTTTAAGACCGAGGATGCCAACGGCAACGGCGACCCCGACGACGAGTGGGGTATCTACCAGTCTCCCGAGAACATCGCCAGCTTCGAGCAGCAGTTGGCCGGCAGCTACGGCATCGGCAACCACGGCAAGAAGCCTCTGGACGAGTGGTACTACGTGGACGACGAGACCAACGAAGTGCAGTTCCTGTACACCACCGACGGCATGAAGCAGATCTGGCAGCAGATGGCCGAGTGGTGGGCCAACGGCTACATGCATCCCGAGACCTTCGGTAAGCCCGCTTACGAGAACTGGGTCACCGATGGCAGCGTCAACGACATCGTAGGCCTGTTCTCCTGGGTGGGCGCCGACTACCTGTACTCCAGCGCTATCGACGATTACACCCCCATCCATGTTCTGACTGGTCCCAGCGGCGAGGAGCCCGTCCTGTCCTGGACTGACTACGAGGTCCGTGGCACCTCCGCCTTCACCATCACCAGCGCCTGCGAAGACCCCGCTACCCTGATCGAGTGGGCCGACTACTTCTACGGCGAGGAAGGCGTGCAGTTCTCCGCCTTTGGTAAAGAGGGCGTCACCTACGAGCTGGACGATGAAGGCAACATCCGCTACACCGATGAGATCAACAATTACGAGGGTGGTCCTCAGCTGGGCGCCTACCAGTACGGCCTGTTCGTATACGGCGGCTCCATCCCCACCTGGTATGTGGACAGCAAGCCTATGGAGATCGCCCGCCGTCAGGACGATCCCTCCAACACCCTGGAGAAGTACTCTGAGTACGTAGAGATTTCCGAGGAATACAAGCCCGACATGCTGCCCGGCATGGTGCCCACCATCGATGAGTCCACCGAGATCAACGCCATGCGGACTGACATCGAGACCTACATCAAGGAGTCCCGCGCCAACTTTGTCACCGGCACCTGGAACTTCGATTCCGATTGGGACAACTTTGTTGCCCAGCTGGAAGGCCTGGGCGTCTCCCGCTACGTGGAGATCAAGCAGGCTCAGTACGACCGCTACCTGGAGGCCAACGGCTGATTGGGCGGCTGCTGAACAAGACCGACTGTAAATCTGGATAGATCGAGGCAAAATTCTGATAGAGCTTTCGGGTTTTATCAGAATTTTGTTTCGTCTGAAATAATTTTCAAAAAGGATGTGATAGCATGAGCAATCTGGCAACGAAATTCACCCGCCTGAAGCGCTCCCTGGGAGGCAACCGGGAAAAGACCGGCTTCGAGTATACCTTTGGTATGCCTGTGGAGGAGGAGCACTACCTGACTCCTCCCAACCGGGAGACCACCCGGCTCCTCAGCGAGCTGGAATTCGCCATGCGGCTTTCCGGCGCGGAGGAGAAGAAGTACGACAGCCTTCTGGACGAGGTGCTGGAGTACCTGCTGGCCGCGGTAAAAGAGGAAGGCACCCTGACCAAGGCCCACTGCGCCAAGGCGGAGGAGATGCTGGCCCCCATGGGGAAGGATGCCAAGGAGTACCAGCTGATCCTGGCGGCCCACGCCCATATCGACATGAACTGGATGTGGAGCTTCAACGAGACGGTGGCGGCCACCCTGGCCACCTTCCGCACCATGCTGAACCTGATGGACCAGTACCCGGACTTCTGCTTCTCCCAGTCCCAGGCCAGCGTGTACCAGATCGTGGAGGAGTACGACCCGGAGCTGATGGAGCGCATCAAGGCCCGCATCGCCGAGGGGCGCTGGGAAGTGACCGCCAGCGGCTGGGTGGAGACGGACAAGAACATGCCCAACACCGAGTCCCTGCTGCGGCATATCCAGTACACCCGGGAGTACCTGAGCGAGAAGTGGGGCGTGAAGAATTTCGCCATCGACTTCTCTCCCGACACCTTCGGCCACAACGGCAACGTGCCTGAGATCGACTGCTTCGGCGACGTGAAGTACTTCTACCACTGCCGCGCCCTGGACGGGGACTACGTGCTGTACCGCTACCGCGCCCCCTCCGGCAGGGAGGTGTTGGCCTACCGGGAGCCCTACTGGTACAACAGCGCCATTACGCCCCACATCGGCCCCGGCCTCATCGATTTGTCCCGCCGCAGCGGCGGCTTGAAGACCGGCCTGATCGTCTACGGCGTAGGCGACCACGGCGGCGGCCCCACCCGCCGGGACGTGGAGCGGGCCCTGGATATGATGACCTGGCCTATCTACCCCAAGATCAAGTTTGGCACCCTGCTGGAATTCTTCCAGGCTGCCGAGTCCGTGCGGGAGAAGCTGCCCGTGGTCGACCACGAGCTGGAGTACTTCGCCCCCGGCTGCTACACCACCCAGAGCCGCATCAAGCGGGGCAACCGCCGTCTGGAGGCCGCCCTCTGCGACGCGGAGAGCTACGCCTCCCTGGCCAACGGCCTGGCCTCCTTCCAATTCCGGAAGGGCGCCTTCCGGAAGGCCTGGCAGGATGTGCTGTTCACCCATTTCCACGACATCATCACCGGCTCCTGTGTGCAGGACACCCGGGAGCACGCCATGGGCCTGTACCAGACCTCTATGGCCGCGGCCAGCACCCAGGCCCAGAACGCCCTGCGGGTCATCGCGGAGAACATTGACACCTCCTCCATTCCTGTTGACATCGACGCCTACAACACCCAGTCGGAAGGCGCCGGCGCCGGCTATGGCCTGGAGAATTTTGTGGGCGTGCCCAGCCCGGAGCGGGGCAGCGGCCGCACCCGCATCTTCCACGTGTTCAACCCCCTGGCCCAGGCCCGCACCGAGATGGTGGAGCTGACCGTGTGGGATTGGACCGGCGATATGCGGGAGATCCAGATGAAGGACGCCAAGGGGACCCCCCTGCCCTTCCAGCTGCTGGACAAGAAGCTGGAGAAGTATTGGGACCACCGGTATTTCCGGGTGCTGGCGGAGGTGACGGTCCCTGCCTGGGGCTACACCACCATTGTCCTGTCGGAATCCGACCCCGAGGAGTACCGGTTCTACTACCATCCCTTTAAGCGCACCTCCCGGGATTTCCCGGACTTTGTGCTGGAGAACGACCAGGTAGCTGTGCGCATCAACTCCAACGACGGCCGCATCGCGTCCATCCTGGATAAAAAGACCGGCACTGAGCTCATCCAGCCCGGCAAGTCCGCGGGCCTTACCTGCATCGAGACTGAGTGCGCCAGCTCCAGCGCCTGGAACATCGGCCGCCACCTGTCGGAGGCGCCGGTGGACCGCTGCCTGGAAGTGCGCAAGGTGGTGGACGGCCAGCTGCGCAGCGCGGTAAAGGCCACCTACACGGTGATGGGTTCCACTGCTGAGGTGACCTACATTTTGGACCGGAACCAGCGCGGCGTTCAGGTGGACCTGAAGGTGGACTGGAAGGAGATCGGCGGCCAGACCGTGCCGGTGCTGGACTACCGGCTGCCCCTGGCCTATGAGGCGAAGGACTATCTGTACGACATCCCTGCCGGTTCCATCGTCCGCCCGGAGGTGGCCGACGACGTGCCCGCCCTGCAGTACGGCGCCGCCCTCAACGAGAAGGGCGCTTCCGCCGTGCTGATCAGCGACAGCAAGTACGGCTACCGCGGCCAGCACAACGCCCTGGCCCTGACCCTCATCAACAGCTCCACCAGCCCGGACCCCTATCCGGAGCGCGGCATCCACCATGTGAAGCTGTTCGCCGGTGTCACCGACGGCTGCCCCAAGGCCACGGAAGAGCTGGCCTGCCGGTTCAATCACCCCCTGGCCTACCAGGCGGGCAACTGCCGGAAGGGCACCCTGCCCCTGGAGCTGGGCATGCTGTCCCTGGAGGCCGGTACCAGCGTGCTCTCCGCCGTTACCATGGCGGACGACGGCGCTGTGGTGGTGCGCCTGTACGAGACCAGCGGCCAGGACGACGCTGTGACCCTGCACTTCGGCGCGGATGTGAAGTCCGCTGTCTCCGTGAACCTGCTGGAGCAGGAGAACGGCCGGGAAGTGAAGGTAAACGGCGGCGACGTGTCCTTTACCGTTCCCGCCCGCTCTCTCTTCGAGGTGAAGGTGCGGCGGTAAACGCTCCCCCAGCCGGTACGATTCCGGCGGCTGGGGCCATCCAACATATCGCGCAACAGGAAGGCCGGGGATTTCCCCGGCCTTTTTGCTTTGGGTGAGGATGGCTTTCCCCGGCAAAACAAGCCAAAAACAGCAGGGGCCCCGCAGGCTCGAAAGACCTGCGGGGCCCCTTTTGCGCTTTCATCGCTATTGGATGGCGTTTCGGGCGAACAAGATCCACTTGGCGTGGTCCAGGGGGTCGATGCCCCGGCGGGGGGTCTCCTGACCCTCGCCGGGCGGGCAGTCCCGGTAGCCGATAAACTCGGAGGCGTACACGCCCTTCCCCGAGGTCATGGACCGGAAGGCGATGGGGTAGTCCAGGGAGGTGGCCACGGGCAGCTCGGCCTCCAGGGTGAAGGCCCCCTTGCGGATGACCGGGGTGTCGAAAGCACCCCGCATGGCCACCAGATCCCCGATGACCTTGCCCAGCAGCTCCTCTTGGGCGGAGAGGGTCACCCGGGTATAGGGTTCCAACAGGGCTGTGCCGCTGTTGACCAGGGCCCGCTGTACCGCTACGGGGGTGGCCACGAAAAAGTCCAGGGGGTGGGTGTGCACGTGGTGGCTCTGGCCGCCGATGAGGGTGAATTTCGCGTCGGTGACCTCCCAGCCCTTGCGGCCCTGCTTCAGGGCCTGGGGCAGGCTTTGCCCCACGTGGTTCTGGTACCGGTAGGGCAGCTCCTTCTCCTTGATGACCGACTCAAACTGGATGCCGCTGCACCGGGGGAGGGGCTCCACTCGCAGCGTTACGATGGCCCAGCAGGGCTTGGGGGCCAGGTAGACCTCCTCGCCCACCGCGGTGGTTAGGGGCGTCTCCTTGTACAGAACCGTGGGCCTGGAGAAGGAGACAGCCAGGCCGTACCGCCGCCCGATCACCTCGGCGAGCACCTCCAGCTGGATGTTGCCGGTCACCCGCAGGAGCATCTCCTGGCTTTCCGGCACCCACTCCAGGTCAAGCAGGGGGTCCTCCTGGGAGAGCTCCCCCAGGGCCTCCAGCAGCCGGGGCAGTTCCTCCGGCGACTGGGGGAAGGCCTGGACCTGCAGCAGGGGCACTGCCAGGCGGCAGTGCTCCCGGGGCGGGGGAGCCCCCAGCACGTCCCCGGCCCGGATGGTGGGCAGCCCGTACACCGCGCCGGTCTCCCCGCAGTGGATGACCCCGATATCCTCGGATTTCTGCCCGTGGAACCGGCGGATCTGGGTGATTTTCTGCTCCCCCTCACCCCGGGGGAGGGGGACGCTGTCCCGGTTTTTCAGGGAGCCGGCGAACACCCGGAGATGGGCGGCCTTGCCCATGGCCGGGTCGTGGTCCACCTGGAACACCACCGCGGAGAGGGGCTCCGCCTCACGGTCGGGGGCATAGGGCAGCCACTGGGTGATGCCCCGCAGCAGCTCCGGGATGCCCCGGCCCAGTTTGGCCGAGGCGAACAGCAGGGGGAACACCTGCCGGTCCGCCACCCCCTTCCGCAGGGAAGCCAGCAAGCTGTCCCGGTCCACGGGCCGGTCCTCCAAAAAGGCTTCGTCCAGGGCGTCGTCGTATTCCGCGGCCGCGGCCAGGGCGTCCTCCCAAAAGCCGGGGCTCTCCAAAATCTGACACTGGCCGGTGCCGGGGCGTTCCACCTGCTGGGTGACCAGCAACCGGGGGGAGCACTCCTCCCGCAGCTGGCGCACCACGCCTTCGATGTCGCAGCCCAGCCGGTCCACCTTGTTGACCACCAGCAGGGTGGGGATGCCCAGGGACTCCAAGGCCCGCCAGAGCAGCCGGGTCTGGGCCTGGACGCCCTCCACCGCGGAGAGCACCAGCACGGCCCCGTCCAGCACGGTGAGGCACCGCTCCACCTCGCCCAAAAAGTCCACGTGGCCGGGGGTGTCAATCAGGTTTACCCGCACGGCAGCGCAGCACCGTGGAGGCGGACCGGACCGAGATGCCCCGCAGCCGCTCCACGTCCAGCCAGTCCGTCTGGGTGGTGCCCTCGTCCACGTTCCCCGCCTGGCGGATGGCGCCCCCGGCCAGGAGCAGCTGTTCTGTGATGGTGGTTTTCCCGGCGTCGGCGTGGGCCAGTATGCCGAGATTGATGATAGGGTCCGCCAAAGCGCTCCCTCCTGCCCAAAGTTTTCCCCCCTATTATACTATGGCTTTCCCCGGAAGGGAATAGGGACTTTTCGGGGGGAAAACACAAAAGGCCGGGCGCAAGCCCGGCCTCCCTCACCCCGGAAAGACCGCCTCCACCCGCAGACGGCCTTCCTCCCAGCTGGCGGTGATGGCGCCGCCCATGCGCTCGGTGAGCAGCCGGGCGATGGACAGCCCCAGCCCGGTGGACTGCCGGGAGCTCTCTACGGTGTAGAACCGGTCGAACAGCCGGCCGGCGGACACCGGGTCCAGGTCTGGGGCCAGGTTGGAAAAGACCAGCCGCCCCTCCTGGGTGAGGGTGACGGCCAAGTCCCCGGCACTGTACTTGAGGGCGTTTGTCAGGATGTTCCCCAGCACCCGGGAGAGGGCGGCCCGGTCCAGCTGCCGCACCACCGGGTCCTCCGGCAGGGTGATCTGGGGCGCGATGCCCCGCTGCTCCAGGGCGGCGTAAAAGGACAGCAGTGCCTCCTCCACCGCGGTCCGCAGGTCCACCGGCTCCAGGGTGAGGGATTCCTCCTCAGAGGCCAGGGAATACCGGAACAGCTCCTCGGTCATGGCTTTCATGGCCTGGGCCCGGTCCTCGATCTGGGCCAGGTACCGCTGCCCGGCAGGGGAGAGGGCCTCGCCCTTTAAGAGCTCCACATAGCCGGAGAGGGCTGTTAAGGGCGTGCGCAGGTCGTGGGAGACGTTTACCACCGCCTCTTTCAGCTCCTTATCCCCCTGCTGGCAGCGCAGGCGCTCTTTCCGCAGCAGGCGCAGCTCCCCGTTGAGGGATGATGCCAGCCGCCGCAGCTCCCGGTCCCGGCAGGGCAGGGACAGCAGGGTGTTGGTGTCCTCCCGCAGTTTTTGGGCCAGGTCCAGCCTCAAAGCCTTTGCGCCCCGGCGCAGCAGCCAGACCTTCACCCCCAGCGCGATGGCAACTGCCGCCAGCACCGCCGCTGCCGCCCAGCCCATAGGAACCCCTCCTTACTTCATGTCTTTTTTCTGGAAAATGACCAGCCCCACCGCCGTGGTCAGGGCGGTGAACAGCATAGATAGTCCAAACAGCCCCCAGGGGTTCTCCGCCGCCAGGTTGACAAACTGGAAATACTGGCTGGTGGGCAGGAAATACGCCGCCACCTCCAACGGGAACCGCAGGGGCCCGCCCACATAGCTGGGGTTGGGCACCTCCGGGGCATCGTAGTTGGGCTGGTACATGGTGATGTTCCCCAGCTGCACCTCTTCCATAGGCGGCACGGTGGGGGGCTCGGCAATCAGGACGGAAACGATTTGCCCTAGGAACAGCAAGACTACAAACACCAAAAGGCTGGCCACAATGGCCGCCGACCGGTTGGAGATGGACATGGAGAACGCCGCCGCCAGGGAGGCCCCTGCCACCACCGTGCCCAGTGTCCCTAAAAAGTACCCGGCCAGTTCCCAACCTTCCAGCTGGAAGGGGCCCCAGGCGGCCAGGCCGTACACGGCGCCCACCAGCTCGGCAGTCAGGCCCAGGCACAGGGCGACGAACAGGGCGGTGATCCAGTTGGCCAGGTAGATCTGGGAGCGGCTCCTGCCGCAGATCATCTGGTTGCGGAAAGTGCCGCTGCTGTACCCGCTGCCCAGAAACAGCCCGCACAGGGCGGACACCATGAGAAAGCTCCAAGTGGGGTAGGCGAACATGCTGGAATCGGGGCCGGCGTTTGTCAGACCCAGGTCCGCCTGACCCGACTGCACCAGCATCACCTCAAAGAGAGCCTGGGCCGCAAGCAGAACGTAAAACAGTTTGCACCGGGCCAGCCGGTAGAAGTTGGTGGACAGCAGGTTAGTCATGGCGTTCACCCCCTACCAGGTTGATGAAGTAGCTCTCCAGGCTCTCGTCCCGCTCCTTGAGGGAGAGGAGCTGGCAGCCCTTCTGGCTCAGGGCCTCCACCAGCTGGGTGACGTTCACCTGCTGGTAGATGTCCACCTGTTTTTCCCCGGCCACGGCGTAGGGCAGGCCCAGCTGGTCCAGCACAAGGCACAGGGCGTGGGCGTCGGTGACAGTGGCCCGCAAACACTTGCGGCAGGCGGCCTCTACCTCCTGGGCGGTGACCTGCCGCACCAGCCGGCCCCCGTCCAAAAAGCCGTAGTGGGTGGCCAGCTTCGCCAGCTCGTCCAATATGTGGGAGGAGATGAGCACCGTGATCTGCCGCTCCCGGTTGAGCTGTAAGATCAGCTCCCGCATCTCCACGATGCCCTGGGGGTCCAGGCCGTTGGTGGGCTCGTCCAGCACCAGAAAGTCCGGGTCGCCGCACAGTGCCACGGCGATGCCCAGCCGCTGCTTCATGCCCAGGGAGAAGTGCCCGGCCTTTTTCTTCCCGGTATTTGACAGGCCCACCAGCTCCAATAGCCCGTCGATGCCCCGGTCCTCCGGCAGGCCCAGCACCCGGTATTGCAGCTTCAGGTTCTGCTCTGCGGTCATGTCCGGGTAGAGGGAGGGGGTCTCCACCACCGCGCCCATCCGCCGCCGTGCCCGGTGGAGGGCCTTGTCCCCCAGCCGCGCCCCGTACAGGGTGTAGTCCCCGGCGGTGGGCTCCTGCAGGCCGCAGATCACCCGGATGAGGGTGGTCTTGCCCGCGCCGTTTTTGCCCACCAGGCCGTAGATGGCCCCCTTGGGCACGTTCATGTTTACGTTTTCCAGGGCGGTGAAGCGCCGGTAGCGCTTGCACAGCCCATAGGTCTGCAACACTGCTTCCATGTGTGATACCTCCTTGCGGTTTGGTACCATATTACCAGGGAATGGTCAAGAAACCGGCAAAGAAAAGGGTCAAGATTTCGTCAAGATTTGGGCTCTCCCAGCAGGAACCCAATGCCCCACACCGACTGGATGCAGTCCCCGGCCCCGGCGTCCCGCAGCTTTTTCCGCAGGTTGCTCACGTGCTGCTTTAAGGAGTTCTCGGTGCAGTCCGGGGTGTCATGGCTGATGGAGTCTAAAATCACCGACTTGGCCACCGCCCGCCCTTGGTTTTGCAGCAGCAGCTTTAACAGCGCGCACTCCGTCCGGGTCAGGTGGACGGGAGCGCCGCCCACCGTGGCCTGGCGGCTGGTCTCGTCCAATTCCAGGTCCTCCCACCGCAGCACCGGGGAGCGGGGCATCTGGCGCTCCCGCAGCCGCACCTGGATGCGGGCCAACAGCTCGGGGATCTCAAAAGGTTTGGTCAAATAGTCCGCCGCCCCGCCCAGGAGCAGCTTTACCTTGTCCTCCACCCCGGCCTTGGCGGTGAGGACGATCACCGGTATACCGGAGAAATGGGGCAGCACCTCCTCTCCGGAGAGCCCGGGGAGCATCAGGTCCAGCAGGGCCAGGTCGAGCTTTTCCCGCTGGAAAAGGTATAGGGCCTCGGTGCCGGAATAGGCCCGGCGCACAATGTAGCCCGCTTTGGTCAGGACCTCCTCCAGCAGGTTGCCGATGGGCAGGTCGTCCTCGATGACGGCGATGGTGTTCACAGCGCTCCCTCCTTTCCTATCAGGGTAGCGGAGTTTTGCCCGGTTGTCAAGGGCGGGCGACTGGGAACGCGCCGTCAAATTCACCGACCTTGGGGAGAAAGTTTACCTATTTTCACGGTTGATTTTCCGGTAAAATTTATTATAATGTTATCAAATGCAACCAAATTTCGTTTGGGAGGTACTGCTGTGAAAGAATTTGTGATGAACAAAACATCCCCCATTGTGGAGACCACGAAAGGTAAGCTGCGTGGTTTCCGCTACGACGGGGTGGACCACTTCTACGGCATCCGCTACGCCAAGGCCAAGCGCTTCCAGATGCCCGAGCCCATCGCCCCCTGGGAGGGGGTAAAGGACGCGGGCAGCTATGGGATGATCTGCCCGGTGCTGTCTGAGCCCATGCCCACCGGCGAGGTCATGACGC
>LBJMC04202__coassemble_442_pt1 | contig 31133 bp, 31 predicted proteins | sample LBJMC04202__metabat2_high_PE_010 | metagenome-assembled genome bin LBJMC04202
GGGCGCAGCTCTCCGGTGGAGAGCGTTCTGCGCCGACCGAGCCGGCAGGCGAGACGGTGTCATCGCAAAGCGATGACGGAGGGAGTGCCCTTCAAAATTCCCAAACACCAAACAAGGTAAATTATCCTCCTCTCATTTCCCACTCCGGGGGGGTGCGAGGGGGGCGGAGCCCCGCCTCGTAGAGGGGTTGCAAGGGGGCGCAGCTCTCCGGTGGAGAGCGTCCTGCGCCGACCGAACCGGCAGGTGAGATCTTCCCCTTGCGGGGGGATACAAAGGGGGGCGATGGTCGCCAGTGGCGACCGTCCATCGCCGACCGAGGCGGCAGCCGAGACCTGCCCCCTTGAACCCCCGTAAGGGCCCGCTCCGCCCAAGCACCTGCCAAAAGGAATAATAGACCGCAAAATAAAAACCAGAAAGGATGACCCACATGCCTGCCATCGACAAATTTTCCTACAAGCTGGGCGCCGCGGACTGCTTCTGCGAAATGGTCCGCGCCGGAGTGAAGAAAATCGCCCTGGCCCACCCCTGCGACACCCGGGAGGAGCGGGACAGCTTCCTCGCCGAGTACGAAAAGCTCTGCCAGGAGTACGGCGTGAAGATGTACCAGGAGGACGAGGGCTTCCTCACCGACCTGTTCCCCGTCTCCCTCAACAAAGACCGCTTCAATACCATCTTCTACCAGGACGACGCTGTTCTCCAGGCCTACCTGGACCTGAAAGCCGAGAAAAAGCAGGCCCAGGAAACCGGCGCCTACACCCCCGAAAAGCGCCGCGATATCGCCTGGCGCTACGGCAAGCTCCTCTCCTACACCGACGAGGGCATCGAAAGGCTCCTGGCCCAGAACAAAGAAAAGGAATAAGGCTCTCCCTTGTGTTTTCCCGGGAGAATTGGTACAATGGGGGCAGAAGGGAGGGGCGCCGCCATGGACGAAAAGACCCGCACACGGGAGAAACTGGCCCGGGCCATCCAGGAGGAGATGGAACACGTCCCCCTGGACAAGATCACCGTCACCCAGATCGTGGAACGGGCCGGGCTGACCCGCCAGACCTTCTACCGGAATTTCCGGGACAAGTACGACCTGGTCAACTGGCACTTTGAGCAGCTGGCACAAAAATCCTTTAAGCAAATGGGCGTGAGTCTCACCCTGCGGGAAGCCCTCATCAAGAAGTTCCAGTTCATCCGGGGGGAGGGCGCCTTCTTCACCCAAGCCTTCCGCTCGAAGGACCACAACTCTGTGGTAGCCTACGACTACCAGTGCATTTTGGATTTCTACACCGGCGTCATCCAGCGGAAGCTGGGGGTGCAGCGGCTCCCCGGGGACATCGCCTTCCTGTTGGAGATGTACTGCGGGGCTTCCATTGAAAAGACCGTAGAGTGGGCCACCACCGGCATGGAGCGGCCCATCCCGGAATTGGTGGACCTTCTGATCGAAGCTATGCCGGAAAAGCTGAAGGACCTCCTTTCCGACCTGCAATAAAGCGATCCCCCGGCGCACGCCGGGGCATTTTTTTGCCTGTGAAGTGACATTTTCCCCAACTTGTCACTTGTTTTTTGAAAAACTACTTGCTACAATTTTATTTAGAAGAAAAGCGCTGGATGCGCGAAAACACTGCTGCTTTGCGAAAGGAAGTCGTTTTCATTATGGCAAACAGATTCGTCCTCAACGAGACGTCCTACCACGGCAAGGGGGCTATCAAAGAGATCCCCGCCGAAGTAAAGAACCGCGGCCTGCAGAAGGCCCTGGTCTGCTCCGACCCCGACCTCTTAAAGTTCGGCGTTACCCAGAAGGTCACCGATGAGCTGGACGCCGCCGGCCTTGCCTACGAGATCTACTCCGACATCAAAGCCAACCCCACCATCGAGAACGTCCAGTCCGGCGTAGACGCCTTCCACAAGGCCGGCGCCGACTATATCGTCGCCATCGGCGGCGGCTCCTCCATGGACACCGCCAAGGCCATCGGCATCATCGCCGCCAACCCGGAGTACGCCGATGTGCGCTCCCTAGAGGGCGTTGCCCCCACCAAAAGCCCCTCGAAACCCATCATCGCTGTGCCCACCACCGCCGGCACCGCCGCCGAGGTCACCATCAACTACGTCATCACCGACGTGGAGAAGAACCGCAAGTTCGTCTGCGTCGATCCCCACGACATCCCCGTGGTGGCCGTGGTCGACCCCGACATGATGGCCTCCATGCCCAAGGGCCTCACCGCCGCCACTGGCATGGACGCCCTTACCCACGCCATCGAGGGCTACATCACCAAGGGCGCCTGGGAGCTCTCCGACATGTTCCACTTAAAGGCCATCGAGATCATCGCCAAGTCCCTCCGGGGCGCCGTCAATAACACCCCCGAGGGCCGGGAGGGCATGGCCCTGGGCCAGTACATCGCCGGCATGGGCTTTTCCAATGTAGGGCTGGGCATCGTCCACTCCATGGCCCACGGCCTCTCCGCCCTGTACGATACCCCCCACGGCGTGGCCTGCGCCATCATCCTGCCCACGGGCCTGGAGTACAACAAGCCCGTGGCGGGCAAGCGCTACCGCGCCATCGGCAAGGCCATGGGGGTAGAGGGCATCGATGCCATGACCGACGACCAGGCCGCCGACGCCGCCATCGCCGCGGTCAAGCAGCTCTCCCAGGATGTGGGCATCCCCCAGAACCTCCAGGGCATCCTCAAGGAGGAGGACGTACAGTTCCTGTCCCAGTCCGCCTTCGCCGACGCCTGCTGCCCCGGCAACCCCCGCGACACCAGCGAGGAAGATATCGCCCAGCTGTATCGCAGCCTGTTATAAAAAGCACAACCGCGAAGCGGCGTTAAGTTTTTTGGTCAAGCTCTTTTACAAAAAAGCTTGTGGGGATTGGGGCAAAGCCCCAAGGTCTTACCGGCGCGCAGCGCAGAGAGAAAACTAGGGAAACAGGAGCGTAGCTCCGCCTTTCCCGAACGGTGAGACAGCCCGTTTAGAAGAAGCATAAATAAGAAGCCCAGGAGCGCCCTGGGCTTCTTGTCTGTCAGGAGGAAATCTATGGAATACACCTTGCGGGAGGGTTTCTCCCCCCGGGAGCGGGCCGCTGTGGCCGCCCGCGTTTTGAACGCCCTGCCGGAGTGGTTCGGCATCCCGGAATCCACCGCCCAGTATGTGGAGGGCTGCAAAGCCCTGCCCTTTGCGGCTGTTTGCGACGGGGAAAGCCCCGTGGGCTTTCTGGCCCTGCGGCAGACCGCGCCCCAGGCGGGGGAAGTGTATGTCATGGGCACGCTGCCGGCCTACCACCGCAAGGGCGCGGGACGGGCCCTGCTGGCCTGGGCGGAGCAGTACGCCCGGGCCGCCGGGTGGAAGCTGCTCCAGGTGAAGACCCTGGACGCCGCCCACCCCAGCCCGGAGTACGCCCGCACCCGGGCCTTTTACCACGCCATGGGCTTTGTGGATCTGGAGTGCTTCCCCACCCTGTGGGATGAGGGCAACCCCTGCCTGGTGCTGGTGAAGGCATTGTAAAAGGGAGGAGCGCCCGCTCCTCCTTTTTCTATTTCCTATTTCCCCCGGGAGAGGGCCACCACACACTCAATGTGCTGGGTATGGGGGAACATATCCACCGGCTGGATCTGCTCCACCCGGTAGTGGTTGGCCTGCAGAATCCCCAGGTCCCGGGCCAGGGTCTCCGGGTTGCAGGAGATGTACACCACCCGCTTGGGCCCCAGGCTGCACAGGGCGGTCAAAAACTCCCGGCTGGCTCCCGCCCGGGGCGGGTCCAGAAACACCAGGTCGTAGCGCTCCCCGGCCAGGGCCATCTCCTCCATGTAGTCCCCGGCGTCCGCGCAGGTAAACCAGATATTTTTCACCCCGTTCTCCTTGGCGTTCTGGATGGCGTCCTTCACCGCGTCCCGGTTCACCTCCACCCCCAGCACCTCTTTGGCGCCGCTTTTGGCCGCCACCAGGCCGATGGTCCCAATGCCGCAGTAGGCGTCCAGCACCCGCTCTTTCCCGGTGAGGCGGGCGAACTCCATGGCCTTGCCGTAGAGCACCTCTGTCTGCCTGGGGTTAATCTGGTAAAAGGACTTGGCCGAGATGCGGAACCGGCAGCCGCACAGCAGGTCCGTGATGAAGCCGGGGCCGTACAGAACCTTTTCCTGCTCGCCCAGCACCATAGAGGTCCGCCGGCCGTTGATGTTCTGCACGATGGTGGTGATCTCCGGGTGCTTTTCCCGCAGCGCCGCCACAAAGTGATTTTTCGCCGGGAAGATGGGCGTGCCCGTCACCAGCACCACCATCAGCTCCCCGGTGCCGAAGCCCCGCTTCACCAGCACGTGGCGCAAAAATCCCCGGCCCGTGTCCTCGTCGTAGGCGGTCAGCTTAAAGTCCTTCAGCAGCCCCCGTATGGTCCCGATGACCTCATCCGCCTTTTGGTCCTCCGTCAGGCAGGAGTCGACGGCCACCACCCGGTGGGTGCTGGCCTGGTACACCCCAGAGATGATCTTGTTATGCCGCTTGTCAAAGGCGAAGGCCGCCTGCACCTTGTTCCGGTAGTGGGTGGGGTCCTCCATGCCCAAAATGGGCGCGACTTTCCCGAACTTCCCCAGCAGCTTCTGGCACCGGTCCTGCTTCCACTGCAGCTGCCGCTCATAGCTCAAATTCTGCAGCTGGCACCCCCCGCACTTCCGGTACACCGGGCATTTCACCTCTTGGACAGGCTGTCCCATAGCGCTCTCCTCCTTGGAAAAAGGCCCGCCTGGCAGGGCGGGCCTCACAACATGCTTAAAACTTCCGGAACCTCTCGTACCGCTTCCGGAGCAGCTCCTCCAGGGGCAGGGCCTCCAGGGCGGGCAGTGTCTCCAGCAGCTCGTTTTTGATGCGGTCGTAGGTGAGGGCGAAGTCCTTCTCCTCGGGAATGACCTTCTCCACCACCCCCAGCTCCTCCATGTCCTGGGCGGTCAGGCGCAGGCACTCGGCGGCGTCCTTCACCTTTTTGGCGTCCTTCCACAGGATGGACGCGCATCCCTCCGGGGAGATCACCGAGTACACCGCGTTCTCCAAAATCCACACCTGGTCGGCCACAGCCAGGGCCAGCGCCCCGCCGCTGCCGCCCTCGCCCACCAGGATGGAGACGATGGGGGTCTTCAGGCCCGCCATCTCCACCAGGTTTTCGGCGATGGCCTGGCCCTGGCCCCGCTCCTCGGCCCCCAGGCCGCAGTAAGCGCCCGAGGTATCTACAAAGCACACCACCGGCCGGCGGAACTTCTCCGCCTGCTTCATCAGCCGCAGGGCCTTGCGGTAGCCCTCGGGGTTGGGCGCGCCGAAATTCCTGCGCACCTTGTCCTTCATGTCGCTGCCCTTTTCCATGGCGATCACCGTCACCGGCTTCCCGCCCAGGGTGGCGATGCCCCCCACGATGGCCGGGTCGTCGGCGAAGCGCCGGTCCCCGTGGAGCTCCACAAAGTCCTCGAAGATGTGGTCGATGTAGGAAAGCCCCGTGGCCCGGCCCTTGGCCCGGGCCAGCAGCACCTTGTCATACGCGCTCACAGAGCCTCACCCCTTTCCTCTCTCCGGTGCATCCGCAGCAGCCTGGCGATAGTCTCCCGCTGCTCCCCTCTGGGCACGATCAGGTCCACAAACCCGTGCTCCAGCAAAAACTCCGCCTTCTGGAAGCCCTGGGGCAGCTTTTTGCGGATAGTCTGCTCGATGACCCGGGCCCCGGCAAAGCCGATGGTGGCCCCGGGCTCCGCCAGGATGATGTCCCCGTCCATGGCAAAGCTGGCGGTCACCCCGCCGGTGGTGGGGTCGGTGAGCACCGTGAGGTACAAATTCCCGGCCTGGCTGTGGCGCAAAAGCGCCGCGCTCACCTTGGCCATCTGCATCAACGAGAGGATGCCCTCCTGCATCCTGGCCCCGCCGGAGACGGTGTACCCCACCACCGGCAGGCTGTGCTGGGCGGCGTACTCAAACAGGCGAGCGATCTTCTCCCCCACCACGGTGCCCATGCTGCCCATCATGAAGTTGGGGTCCATCACGAACAGGGCGCAGGGCTCCCCGCCGATTCTGGCGGCGCCGCACACCACGCCCTCCTTCTCCCGGGAGGCCAGCTTGGCGTTGCGCAGCTTCTGGTCATACCCGGGGAAGCCCAGCACGTCCTTGCTCATCAAGCTCCCGTCCAGCTCCGAAAAACTGTCCTCGTCCGTTAAGTAGGCGATGCGCTCCCGGGGCCCAATGCGGAAGTGGTACCCGCAGGCCGGGCACACGTTCAGGTTCTCCTGCTGGTCGCTCAGGGCCACCAGGGCCCCGCAGTGGGGGCAGGCGTTGCGGATGCCCGCGTCCTCCGCCTCTTTTCCCCCTTTTTCCAGCTCATTCTGGGGGGAGCGGAACAGTCCCATCAGGTTCATGCGATTTTGTCACCCTTTCCCAGTAAAATCAGCGCTCCTGCTCGAAACGGCGCATAAAATCGGTGTAATAATCCCCGTCCTTAAAGCGCTTGTCCCGTATAATCTCAATCTGGCTCTCGATGTTGTTCTTGGCCCCGCCGATGACCAGCTCGCACAGGGCGGACTGCATCTTGCGGATGGCCTCCTCCCGGGTGGAGGAGTAGACGATCATCTTCCCCAGCATGCTGTCGTAATAGGGGGGGATGTCGTACCCCTGGTACAGGAAGGTGTCAAACCGCACCCAGGGCCCGCCGGGGATGTGGAAGAAGTCCACCTTCCCGGCCCCCAGGGCGTTGATGCGGCACTCGATGGCCGCCCCCTGCACCTGGATGTCCTCCTGGGTAAAGTCCAGCTCCACCCCGGCGGCGATGCGGATCTGCCACTTCACGATGTCCACCCCGGTGACCAGCTCACTCACCGGGTGCTCCACCTGCAGCCGGGTGTTCATCTCCATAAAGTAGAAGTTGCGGTCCCTGTCCATCAAAAACTCCACCGTGCCGGCGTTGACATACCCTGCGGCCCGGGCGGCCCGGGTGGCGGTGTCCATCAGCTTTTTCCGGGTCTCCGGGTCCACCGCCGGGGAGGGCGACTCCTCGATGAGCTTCTGGTTGTTCTTCTGGATGGAGCACTCCCGCTCCCCCAAACACACGATGTGCCCGGCCTCGTCGGCCAGCAGCTGCACCTCGATGTGCTTCACCGGGTCCAGGTACTTCTCCATGTACATCCGGCCGTCCCCAAAGGCCTTTTCCGCCTCGGCGCTGGCCGTCTCAAAGGCCCGCTCCATGTCCTCGGGCCTCTCCACCAAGCGGATGCCCTTGCCGCCGCCCCCGGCGCTGGCCTTGATGAGCACCGGGTAGCCGATTTTCTCTGCCGCCGCCTGGGCCTCGGCCGCGTCCTTCAGGATGTCCGTGCCCGGGGTGGTGGGCACGTGGTTTGCCTTCATCAGCCGGCGGGCGGCGTCCTTGTCCCCCATTTTGGAGATGACCTCCCCCGAGGGCCCGATGAACTTCACCCCGTACTTCCGGCACAGGTCGGCAAACCCGGCGTTCTCCGCCAAAAAGCCGTAGCCCGGGTGGATGGCCTGGGCCCCGGTGTACAGCGCCGCGCTAAGGATGCGCTGGCCGTTTAGGTAGCTGTCCTCGGCCCTGGCCCCGCCGATGCAGATGGCCTGGTCCGCCAAGGCCACATGGAGGGACTCCTTGTCCGCCTCGGAATACACCGCCACGGTGGAGATGCCCATCTCCTTGCAGGCCCGGATGATACGGATGGCGATCTCCCCCCGGTTGGCGATCAAAATCTTTGTGAACATGCTCTCATCCTTTCCAGGGCCGTCACTCCGCCTTGATGAGGGCGAAGGAGAACTCGGCGCTGACGCACAGCTTGCCGTTTACCATGCCCTTGCCCTTGGCGAAGTAGAAGTGCCCCCGCTGCCGGGTGATCTCGCACTCGGTCTCCAGGGTGTCCCCGGGCTTCACCTGGCCCCGGAACTTCACCTTGTCCAAGCTGGTGAACAGGGGGGTCGCCCCTTCCGCGGCGCCGTTTGCCAGCAGCACACAGGCGGACTGGGCCAGCATCTCGCACTGGATGACCCCGGGCACCACCGGGTTGCCGGGGAAGTGCCCCTGGAGGAAGAACTCGTCCCCCTTGATATGGCACTTGCCGTGGGCCTTCCCGTCGATGAGCTCCACCTCGTCCACCAGCAGCATGGGCTCCCGGTGGGGCAGTATCTTCTTGATCTCTTCTTTATCCATTGTGATCCATCCTTTCAGATGTCCATAGTGCGAAATAAAAAAGTTTCGTCCACCTTTTCAAAGGTGGCGGGAGACCGGGGGCCGCGACGTGCCGGCGGCACGCCGCTCTCACACAATCCGGAACAGCGGCTGGTTGTACTCCACCACCTGCCCGTTGCCCACGCACACCTCGGCGATGGTGCCGTCCACCTCGGCGGGGATCTCGTTCATCAGCTTCATGGCCTCGATGATGCACAGGGTGTCCCCCTTCTTCACCTGGTCGCCCACCTCCACAAAGGGCTTGCTGTCCGGGTTGGGGGCGGAGTAGAACACCCCCACCGTGGGTGAGAGCACCAGCGTGCCCTCCTTCTGGGCGGGTGCCTCCGCCGGGGCCACCCCCAGGGCGGCGGCCACCGGGGCGGCCGGGGCGGCGGGGGCCGCCGGGGCCGGGGCGGCGGCAGGCTCCATCCTGCGCTCCAGCTTCAGCTTGGCCTCCCCCTCGGTAAGCTCCAAAGTGGTCAGCCCGTTTTCCTTCATCAGCCTTGCCAGGCTTTCGATCTCCTTTACATCCATGGTCATACCCTCCGGAAAGCAAGATAGGCGTTGTGCCCGCCAAATCCCAGCGAGGCGGACAGCGCCAGGTCGATCTGGGCTTCACGGGCCACATTGGGCACATAGTCCAGGTCGCACTCGGGGTCGGGCTGCTCATAGCCGATGGTGGGGGGCACAATGCCCTCCTTCACCGCCAATACGCTGGCGATGGCCTCCACCGCCCCGGCGGCGCCCAGCATGTGGCCGGTCATGGACTTGGTGGAGGAGATCATGCACTTCCTGGCGTTCTCCTCCCCCAGCGCCGTCTTGATGGCCTTGGTCTCGCAGGCGTCGTTCAAGGGGGTGCTGGTGCCGTGGGCGTTGATGTACAGCTTCGAGTAGTCCTCGCAGCCGCCGGCCTCCTCCAACGCCATCTTCAGGGCCGCCGCCCCGCCGATGCCGTCGGGATGGGGCGCGGTGATGTGGTGGGCGTCGCAGGTCACGCCGTAGCCGCACAGCTCGCCGTAAATTTTCGCGCCCCTGGCCTTGGCGTGCTCGTACTCCTCCAGCACCAGGGCCCCGGCGCCCTCGCCCATGACAAAGCCGCTGCGGCGTGCGTCGAAGGGGGTGCAGGCCAGGGCCGGGTCCTCCTGGGTGGACAGGGCCCGCATGTTGCTGAAGCCCGCCACCCCGATGGGGATGATGGCCGCCTCGGCCCCGCCGGTGAGCACCGCGTCCAGATACCCGTGCTTGATGGCCCGGTAGGCCTCGCCGATGGCGTTATTGCCCGTGGCGCAGGCGGTGACAATGGGGATGGAGGCCCCCTGGAAATCATATTTGATGGCGATGAGGCCGCCGGCCATGTTGATGATCATCCCCGGCACAAAGAAGGGGGAGACCCGCCGGGGGCCCTTTTCCATCAGCACCTGCTGCTCCTTGGCAAAGGTGCCCATACCGCCGATGCCCGACCCCACATAGGTGCCGATGCGCTCCGGGGGCAGGGTGCCCTTGATGCCGCTCTCCTCCACGGCCTGGGTGGCCGCGGCCATGGCGTACTGGCAGAACAGGTCGTACTTGCGCACTTCCGATTTTTCCATGTACTGCAGGGGGTCGAAGTCCTTCACCTCCGCCGCCACCTTGCACTTGTGGTCCGCGGTGTCGAAATGGGTGATGGGCCCGATGCCGCACCTGCCCGCTTTCAGGCTGTTCCAAAAGCTCTCTACGTCGTTGCCGATGGGGGTCACGCACCCCATCCCGGTAATGACTACGCGATTCGCCATATCCGTTCCCTCCTCAGGTGGCCAGGCCGCCGTCGACCCGGATGGTCTCCCCGGTGATGTAGTCCGAGTCGGGGGAGGCTAAAAACAGGGCCACGTTGGCCACGTCCTCGGGGGTGCCCATCTTCTTCATGGGCACCTGCACCAGCAGCGGGTTGTCGGCCTTGATGTCCTTGGTCATGTCCGTCTCAATAAACCCGGGGGCGATGCAGTTGCAGCACACCCCCCGGCTGCCCAGCTCCTTGGCCACGCTCTTGCTCATGCCGATAAGCCCGGCCTTGCTGGCGGCGTAGTTGGTCTGTCCGGCGTTGCCCACCAGCCCCGCGATGGAGCTGATGTTGATGATCTTCCCGTACTTTTTCCGCATAAAATCCCGGTAGCAGGCCCGGATCATGTGGAAGGCTCCCTTCAGGTTGATGTCCAGCACCGCGTCGTAATCCTCGTCCTTCATGGAGAGCATCAGCCCGTCCCGGGTGACCCCGGCGTTGTTCACCAGAATGTCCACCTTCCCCAGGTCCTGGGACACGGCCTTCACCGCGGCCTCCACGGCCTCCTGGTCCCGCACGTCGCAGGGGTAGCACTTGGCCCGGCGGCCCATGGCCTCGATCTCCCGGCACACCTCCAGGGCGGGCTCCTCCGGCCCCACGTAGATCACGGCGATGTCGGCGCCGTTAGCCGCCAGCTTCAGCGCGATGGCCTTCCCCAGGCCCTGAGAGGCCCCGGTGACCAGCGCGATCCTGTTTTCCAGCTTCATTGTCTACATCCTTTCCAAAATGACGCCCCCGCGGGGGCGGTATTGCCTCACTCTGCCGCTTTCACGGCCTCCGCCGCGGCGGAGAGGGTCTCCCCGTCCTCCACCTGAAAGACCTTCGCGCCCTTCACCGTCTTGCGGATGAGCCCGCACAAGGTCTTGCCGGGGCCGCACTCCAAAAAGGTGTCCACCCCCTGGGCGGCCAGGGCCTCTACGGTCTCCTGCCACCGCACCGGGTTCTTCACCTGCTGGACCAAAAGCTCCTTGGCCCCCGCCTGGGTGTAGGGCCTGGCGTTCAGGTTGGCGTACACCGGCACCCGGGGCTCCCGGAGCTCCATGCCCGCCAGCACGGTGCGCAGCTCCTCCCCGGCGCTCTCCATAAAGGGGGAGTGGAACCCGCCGCTCACCGCCAGGGGCACGGCCCGGCCCCCGGCCTCGGCCACCTTCTTGCAAAAGGCCTCGATCTGCCCCTTCTCCCCGGCCACCACCAGCTGCCCGGGGCAGTTGTAGTTTACGGGCCATACCTGCTCAAACTCCTGGCAGATGGCCTCCACCTGCTCGTTCTTCAGCTTCAGCACCGCGGCCATGGCCCCGGGGTTTTCCTCGGCGGCCTTCTGCATGGCCTCAGCCCGCCTGCACACAAAGCCGAAGCCCTCCTCCCCGGGGAACACCCCGGCAAAGCTCAGGGCCGCCACCTCCCCCAGGGAGAACCCGGCTACATAGTCGGCCTTTACCCCGGCCTCCTCCAGCGCCCTGGCGGCGGCCAGGTCCACGCAGTACACGCAGGGCTGGGTGTTCTTCGTCACAGAAAGCTCCTCCACCGGGGCGGTAAAGCACTGCTGGCTGGTGCCCGGCCGCTGGCTGTCCGCGGTCTCGAACACCGCCCGGGCCGCGGGGCTCTTTTCCCACAGGGACTTCCCCATGCCGGTGTACTGGGCTCCCTGCCCGGAAAACACAAAGGCTACTTTACCCATTTGTCCGCTCCTTTCAGCACCTCTTCCGCCTGGGTGAACATCTCTTTGATGATCTCCGCGGCGGGCTGTTCCTTGTTCACCATGCCGGCGATCTGCCCGGCCAAAAAGTCGCCGGTCTTTTCGTCCCCCAGCACAGCGGCCCGGTACAGGGCGCCCGAACCCATCTTCTCCAGCTCTTCGTCGGAGATCTGGCTGTACTCGGCCTTGGCGTACTCCTTTGCGAACTGGTTCTTGATCTGCCGCACCGGGTGGCCCAGCCGCTTGCCGGTTACCATGGTGGCGATGTCGTTGGCCTTCAGCACTTTTTTCTTGTAATTCTCGTGGACGCCGCACTCCTCGGCCACCAGGAACCGGGTGCCCACCTGGACCCCCACGGCCCCCAGCTGAAAGGCCGCGGCAATACCCCGGCCGTCGCCGATGCCCCCGGCCGCCAGCACCGGCAGGTCGGTGGCGTCCACCACCTGGGGCACCAGTACCATGGTGGTCAGGTCCCCCACGTGGCCGCCGGACTCCCCGCCTTCCGCAATGATGGCCGTGGCCCCGGCCTTGGTCACCAGCCGCGCCATGGCTACCGACGCCACCACAGGCACCACCTTCACCCCGGCCTCTTTCCACAGGGGCATGTAGCGGGAGGGGTTCCCGGCGCCGGTGGTCACCACAGGCACCTTCTCCTCCGCCACCAGCTGGGCCACCTCCTCCGCGAAGGGGGACATGAGCATGATGTTCACCCCAAAGGGCTTGTCCGTCAGGCTGCGGCACAGGTCGATCTGTTCCTTCACATACTGGGCGTTGGCGTTCATGGCGGAGATGATCCCCAGGCCGCCCCCGTTGGAGACAGCCGCGGCCAGCTTGCCGTCGGAGATCCAGGCCATGCCCCCCTGGAAAATGGGGTACTCAATGCCCAAAAGGTCGCACAAAGGCGTTTTTATCATGGTAGGTCCACCTTTCTAAAACATTCCGTTTCTCTCTGTTTGGGACGGGCGCTTTCGCGCCCTCGTTTCCGGTTTACCCCCAGCGCACCACGCTGGCCGCGCTGGAAAGCCCTCCCCCAAAGGCGGAGAGCACCACATAGTCCCCGGGCTGCAGCAGCCCCTGGCGGTTGGCCTCGTCCAGCAAAATGGGCTCGCTGGCCGAGGAGGTGTTCCCGCAGCGCTGGATGTTGATGAGGAACTTCTCCGGGGCGATCTCCGGCAGCCGCCGCCGGGCCTCGTTGATGATGCGGTAGTTGGCCTGGTGGGGGATGACCGCCTTCACCTGCTCCCCGGTGATGCCCGCCTTGGCCATCACCGACTGGATGTCCCGCACCATGGAGGACACCGCGAACTTATAGGTCTCCTGCCCGGCCATGTTCACCTTGTTCTGCTTCAGCTGGTGCTCGTAGAAGGGGGAGTTGTCCCACCAGGTGGGGATGGAGATCACGTCGTCGCCCCCGGCGGTGTGCAGCTCGCTGGCCAGGTAGTTGTCCCCCTCCCCCAGCACCGCGGCCCCAGCGCCGTCGCCGAAGATGACGCAGGTGCTCCGGTCGGTCCAGTCGATGAGGCCGCTCATGCGCTCGGCGCTGACCACCAGAACCTTCTTCACCGTTTTTTTCACAAAAAAGCCGTCAGCCACCTCCAGGGCGAACAAAAACCCGGGGCAGGCCGCGTTCATATCAAAGCAGGGGCACGCGGCGCCGATGCGGTTCTGCACCATGCCCGCCAGCCCCGGGGAGATGGTGTCCGCGCTGATGGTGGCCCCGATGATCAGGTCCAGCTCCTCCGGCTTCACGCCGCTGTCCTCCAGGGCCGCCAGGGCCGCGGCCACGCCCATGTCCGTGTTGGTCTCGGTGGTGCACACCCGCCGCTCCTTTACCCCCACCCGCTTGGTGATCCACTCGTCCGAGGTCTCCACCATGTGGGAGAGGTCGTCGTTGGTCAGCACCTTCTGGGGCAGGAAGCTGCCGGTGCCTAAGATGCGAAAGCTCATATCCGTTCTCTCCTGTGCTCCTGGATTTTCTGCCGTTTCCCCTCTGGCCGCCCCGCCTGGGCGGGCCGCTGGGACAAGAAGCTCTTAACCATCCTATTTTAGCGGAAAACGGAGGCTTTGTCAAATGACAAAGCCTCCGTTTACCCCCAATACCTGCCCGGTGATGAATTCCTGTTCCGCCAGGCATAAAACAGCCTGGGCCACCTCCTCCGGGGTGCCGGTGCGCTGCAGGGGGGTCTCCTCCTTCAGGGCCGCCAGGTCCGCCGGGGACAGCCCCGCGTTCATAGGGGTGTCGATGACCCCCGGGGCCACGCAGTTCACCCGGATGCCCGAGGGCCCCTCCTCCTGGGCCAGCGCCTGGGTCAGGCCGATGAGCGCCGCTTTCGAGGCGGAGTACGCCGCCTCGCAGGAGGCCCCCTGCTGCCCCCACATGGAGCTGATGTTCACGATGGACCCCCGCTTCTCCCGGATCATGGCCGGCAGAAAGGCCCGGCAGCACAAAAAGGCCCCGGTGCAGTTCACGTCCAGCACCCGCCGCCACTCCGCCAGCGTCATGTCGGTGAGCAGCCCCTTCCAGGCGATGCCCGCGTTGTTCACCAGCACCTCCACAAAGCCCAGGTCCCGCTGGGCGGCGGCGGCCATGGCCTCCACCTGGCCCTCGTCGGCCACGTCCGCTTGGTAGGCGAAGGCGTTGCCCCCTTTTTCCCGGATGGCCGCCGCCAGGGCCCGGGCCTCCTCTGCCCGGCGGCAGCAGTGGACCCCCACCCCGTAGCCACGCTCCGCAAAGGCCAGGGCGATGGCCCGTCCGATGCCCCCGGTGGCCCCGGTGACCAGTACGTTCTTCCTCACAGCTCCATGTCCCCCTTCTCGTAAAAAATAGCGGAGAGCGCCGCCAAAGGCGCGGTCTCTGTCCGCAGAATGCGCCTGCCCAGGGTCAGGACTTCCGCCCCCAGGGACCGGGCCAGCTCCGCCTCCTCCGGGGCAAAGCCCCCCTCGGGCCCCACAAACAGGAACAGCCGGTCCCCGGCAGCCCGTAAAGCCTGCTTCAGGCTGCCCTGCCCTGCCTCGTAAAAGAACAGGGCCGTCCCCTGGCCCGCGGCGGCCTCCAGGGCCTCCTGTAAGTTTGCGGCGGGCAGCACCCGGGGCACCGCACCCCGGCCGCTCTGCTGGGCCGCCTCCCGGGCGATCTTCTGCAGCCGGGCGGTTTTCTTCTCCATGCTTTTGGGGTCGGGCCGGGACACGCACCGGCTGCTGTACAGGGGCCAGATCTCATACGCCCCCAGCTCCACCGCCTTTTGCACCACGGTCTCCAGCTTGTCCCCCTTGGGCAAGCACTGGCACACGGTGACCTTCGCCCCCGGCTCCCCCAGGCTGGGGGTTTTCCCCTCCACCCGCAGCCACAGCCCGCCGTCCTCCCCCCGCAGCACGGTGCAGGGGTAGTCCCAGCCCTGCCCGTCGCACAGGGTCACCGGCTCCCCGGCCCGCAGCCGCAGGGCCCGGGCTGCGTGGCGGCCGTCCTCGCCCCCCAGGAAGTACTCCCCCTGGGGCTCCCCTTCTACAAAAAACCTGGGCATGGCAGCCCCTCCTCTCTTCTGGGCCCATTCTACCTTTCTGTCCCGGGTTTGTCAACTTCTGCCCAAAACCGGTATTTTACAGAAATGTTCATGACTTTTTCCCCGGGATATGCTATACTGGTATCACTTATCGGGAAAGGGGGCCTCACCATGGCGCGCCGCGCACTGCTTTTCACACTGGCGGTACTGTTCTGCCTGTGCTGCCCCGGCTGCTCCTTTTCCGGGCTGGACGCCCAGAACCTCATGGCGCCTCCCAAATCCAACGCCGACCAGCAGAGCATCCACCAGCTCCTCCAGGGAGACAAGACCGAGCTCACCCTGGTGTACCCCAAAAACGGGGAGTACCGCTCCGCCATCATCATGCACGACTTCACCGGCGACGGCGTCAAGGACGCCCTGGGCTTCTACGCCAAAGAGGACCGGAGCGTGGTGGTGCAGTTTCTGGTAAAACAGGACGGCCATTGGGAGACCGCCGCCACCTTCGAAAACACATCCACCCAGGTGGACCGGGTCTGCTTTGCCGACCTTTACGGCGACGGCCGGGAGGACGTGCTCATCGGCTGGGGCAGCACCGCCGGCACCACCGGCCGCACCGCCGCGGTCAGCGCCTACCTCTACGAGGACGGCGGCGTCACCGAGTCCCCCCTGGGCACCTACGGCGAAATGGCCGTCACCGACTTCGACGATGACGGCATCGACGAGGTGTTCACCATCGATAAATTCGTGGCCGCCGAGGAGGAGGGCGCCGAGCCCGCCCCCGCCCAGGCCAGGGTCTACCAGCTGGAGGACGGGGAGATCCAGGAGGCCGCCTCCGCCCCGGCGGACAACACCATCACCAACTACTCCGCCCTCTCCTTCGGCAGCCTTACCGAGACCCAGCGGGGCGTGGTGGTAGACGGCTCCAAGGCCGACGGCAGCATGACCTCCCAGATCTTCCTCTTCCGGGACGGCCGCCTGGAGAACTACCCCCAGGGGGTCAACGGGGAGAACTACCAGAACCCCTACACTCGGCCCTCCACCACCTCCTTTACCTGCCGGGACATCAACGGCGACGGCCTGCTGGAGCTGCCCATCGCCACCCTGCTGCCCGGCATCCCCGACGATGTCACCCCCGACTCCACCAGCTACCTGGTAGAGTGGCGCAATTTCAGCGAGGACGGGGGCATCCGCACCGTCCTCTTCGCCCTGATGAACCCCCGGGAGAACTACTGGTTCCAGGTGCCCAGCTGGATGCGGGACCGCATCTCCGCCTCCAACAACGCCGCCCAGCGCACCACCACCTACACCCAGGTGGTAGACTCCCTGGAGGGGGACGACCAGCTGCTGGGCGCGCCCCTGTTCTCCATCCGGGTGTTCCCCCGGCCGGTGTGGGAGAGCCGCGGCCAGAGCAGCGGCTACCAGATCCTCGCCGTCCAAGGGGACCTGGTCTACGGCATCCAGCCCCTCACCCAGGATGAGGAGGGCCAGCGGATCATCCAAGAGGTAACAGACAATTTCCAGCTGATCTCAGAGTCCTGAAACCGGCCCTCCGGGCCAGAAAGGCGTGGCTTCCATGAAAAAGATCTTAGTGGCAGAGGATGAACAGAACATCCGGGAATTTGTGGTCATCAACCTGGAGCGTGCCGGCTACTTCGCCATAGAGGCGGAGACCGGCGACCAGGCCCTGGAGCTCTACGCCCAGGACCCGGAGGGCTTCGACGTGGCGGTGCTGGACATTATGATGCCCGGCCTCCACGACGGACTGGCGGTGTGCAAAGAGCTGCGCCGGCACAACAGCTCCATCGGCATCATCCTCCTCAGCGCCAAGACCCAGGAGATGGACAAGGTCAGCGGCCTGATGATGGGCGCCGACGACTACGTGACAAAGCCCTTCTCCCCCTCCGAGCTGGTGGCCCGGGTCGACGCGGTGTACCGCCGGGTGGCCCTGGCCGCCGGCAAGGGGGACACCGCCATGCGGGACGAGCTCATCTCCGGGGACTTCGTCCTCAACCTGCGCAACCGCTCCTTCCGCAAGGGGGACCGCCCCATCGACCTGACCCAGGTGGAATTCCAGATCATGGAGTACTTCTTCTCCCGGCCCGGGGTGGCCCTCTCCCGGGGGGACATCTTAAAGCACGTGTGGGGCCCCGGCTATGTGGGGGAGGAGAAGATCGTAGACGTAAACATCCGCCGCCTGCGGATGAAGGTGGAGGAAGAGCCCTCCAGCCCCCGGCACATCGTCACCGTGTGGGGCCTGGGCTACCGCTGGGACGTGTGACCGCCCGTTTTAACCGCTTACGAAAGGAGGAGGCGCCATGTTTACCAAAGGCATTTCCCGCCGGTGGTTCCTCAACACCATCGGCATCGTGTTCGTCATCCTGGTCATCTTCATCGCCTCCCTCTCCCTCATGGTGCGGACCACGGTGTACAACGGCATCGAGCTGGCCATCACCGGCCGGGTGGACGAGCTGCTCAACTGGCTCTCCGCCAGCTCCGGCGGGTACATGACCTCCGAGTTCACCGCCATCACCCGGGACTATATCGAAAACTATTTCCAAGACAAGGACAAGATGGAGATCATGGCCCTCAGCCGCACCGGGCAGATCCTCATCACCTCCACCGGCTTCGAGCCCGACCAGCAGCAAGCCATGCCCGACTACGACATGGCCCTGCAAAGCGAGGACAGCACCGGCAACTGGGTGGGCAGCCTGAACACCGGGGAGAAGGTCATGGCCATCACCCGGGCCGTCCGGGACGAGAACGGCACCCTGGTGGGCTCCATCCGCTACATGGTCTCCCTCGAGCGGGCCGACCAGCAGACCTTCCTGGTCATCATCATCCTGGTGCTGGCCGGGGCCTTCATCATGCTGCTGCTCACCTTTACGGGCATCTACTTCATCCGGTCCATCCTGGTGCCGGTCAAGCAGATCAGCGCCAGCGCCAAGCAAATCGCCCAGGGCGACTTCGACGTGCGCATCGAAAAGGGCAAGGACGACGAGCTGGGCCAGCTGTGCGACGCGGTCAACGACATGGCCGGGGAGCTGGGCGCCGCCGAGCGCATGAAAAACGACTTCATCTCCTCCGTCTCCCACGAGCTGCGCACCCCCCTCACCGCCATCAAGGGCTGGGCGGAGACCCTGCGGGTGGGGGCCGACCCGGTCACCGCCGAAAAGGGCATGACCGTCATCATCCGGGAGTCGGAGCGCCTCTCCGGCCTGGTGGAGGAGCTCTTGGACTTCTCCCGGCTCCAGAGCGGCCGCATGCGCCTCAGCGCCGCCCGGCTGGACATTTTAGCCGAGCTGGACGAGGCGGTGTACCTCTTCACCGACCGGGCCCGCACCGAGCACAAGGACCTTACCTACGAGGAGAACACCTCCCTCTCCCCTGTCTACGGGGACCGGGACCGGCTGCGCCAGGTGTTCGTCAACATCATCGACAACGCCCTGAAATACACCGAGAGCGGGGGCTCCATCACCGTCTCCTCCCGGGAGGAGGATGGCTTCGTGCAGGTCACTGTCAGCGACACCGGCTGCGGCATCCCCCCCGAGCACCTGCCCAACGTAAAAAAGAAATTCTACAAGGCCAACCAGCTGGTCCGGGGCTCCGGCATCGGTTTGGCCGTGGCGGATGAGATCGCCGCCATGCACGGCGGCTCCCTGCGCATCGAGAGCCAGGTGGGCGTGGGCACGGTGGTCACCGTCAGCCTACCCACCTGCGGCTGGCTCCAGTCCCACCCGGAGGCCGCCCCGGCCCCGGAGATCCAAAAACTGCTGGAAGAAAGGAACGACACATGAGCAAAAAGATCACCACCATCGGCGGTCAGGCACTGCTGGAGGGCATTATGATGGTCGGCCCCCAGCGCACCGTGGCCGCCTTCTGCAGCGAGAAAGGGGAAATTTCCACCGAGGAAATCACCAGCCCCCGCCTCACCAAAAAATACCCCATCCTGGGCAAGCCCTTCATCCGGGGCATCTTCTCCCTCATCGACTCCTTCCGCCTGGGCTATAAAGCCCTCTCCCTCTCCGCGGACAAGATCACCGAGGACACCGGCGAGGAAGAGGAGCCCAGCAAGCTGGACCAGTGGCTCACCGACCACCTGGGGGACAAGCTCACCGGCGTCATCATGGGCGTCGCCGGGGTGCTGGGGGTGGCCCTGGCCATCCTCCTGTTCTTCCTGCTGCCCACGGTGCTCTTCAACCTGCTGGAGGGCGCGGTCCCGGCGGACATCTCCGGCTGGCGCTCCGTGTTCGAGGGCTTTTTGCGCATCGCCATCTTCCTGGGCTACGTGGTGCTGGTGTCCCGGGTGCCGGACATCCACCGCACCTTCCAGTACCACGGCGCCGAGCACAAAACCATCTTCTGCTACGAGAACGACCTCCCCCTCACCGTGGAGAACGTGCGCAAGCAGGGCCGCTTCCACCCCCGGTGCGGCACCAGCTTCCTCACCCTCATGCTGCTGCTGGGCATCATCGTGGGCTTCTTCATCCCCTTCTCCAACCCCTTCCTGCGCACCTTCGCCAAGCTCCTGTGCATCCCCATCATTATGAACGTGGGCTACGAGGTGCAAAAGGCCTGCGCCCGCCACGAGGGCCCCCTGTGCCGCGTCATCACCGCCCCGGGGCTGTGGGTGCAGCGCATCACCGTCAAAGAGCCCGACGACAAGATGATCGAGGCCGCCATCGCCGCCATGGAGGCCGTCATCCCCGAAAACGGCGAGGACCTCATCCGGTGACCCACCGCCAGCTCTACCTCCAGGCGAAACAGGCCCTGGCCCAGGCCGGCGTCGACTCCCCGGGCAGCGACGCCTTGGTGCTCCTCTCCCACTTTTTCGGCCTGGACCGCCCCGGCCTGGCCCTCCACGGGGAGGAGACCCCCAGCCAAGAAAAAGCGGCGGCCTTCCTCCAGGCGGTGGAGGATCGGGCCGCCCGCCGGCCCCTGCAGTACATCCTGGGCGCCTGGGACTTCATGGGCCTCACCCTGGCGGTGGGGGAGGGCGTCCTCTGCCCCCGGGAGGACACCGCCGTGCTGGTCCAGGCCCTGGCCGGCTTGCTGCGGGACGCCCCAGCCCCCCAGGGCCTGGACCTGTGCGCCGGCACCGGGGCCGTGGGGCTGGGGCTGTGCTCCCTCCTGCCCCAGGCCCATGTCACCGCCCTGGAGCTCTCCCCCCTGGCCCTCCGCTACCTGGAGGAAAACGCCGCCGCCTATCCCCAGTACCAGGTCACCCCCCACCGGGGGGATGTCCTCTCCCCACACACCGCCGGCCGCTTCCCCCGGCACAGCCTGGATTTCCTGGCCTCCAACCCCCCCTACATCGCCGGGGAGGAGCTGCCCACCCTCCAGCCCGAGGTGCAGAAAGAGCCCCCCCTGGCCCTGGACGGCGGCGCGGACGGCCTCCGGTTCTACCGGGCCATCGCCCGGCTGTGGCTGCCCAAGCTCAAACCCGGCGCCCCCTTCGCCGTGGAGATCGGCGAGACCCAGGCCCAGCAGGTCTGCGCCCTCTTCCGCGCCCACGGTGCCACCTCCCTCCGCGTCCACCAGGACCTCTCCGGCCTGGACCGCTGTGTTTCTGGGCGGGTGGCCCCGCAGGACGGGAAAATCCCTCCACAAAAAACGTTCCGGGATTTTGGTCCGTAACCGCGAGCCAAGTTGTATTTCGTGCAACTTACTCGGCCGAGTTTCGCCTTCGCGAAACTCGCGCGCAGGACAGGAAAAATCGCTATCCACTCGCTATCGCTCGTTAACCGCGATTTTTGTCCGTAACCGCAGCATAATCAATGCAAAACTCGCACGGACCGGGCAAGAAAATCCCCCCACAAAAAACGTTCCGGGATTTTGGCCTGTGACCACGAGCCAAGTTCGTAAACCACATCACTTACACAGCAAAACCGCCCCTCCACGGGGCGGTTTTCTCTGTGGTCATATCTGCGCCTGGTTTCCCAGGTACTTTTTCAGGGCATCCTGCAGCACTTGGGAAAAATTCACATGGGCGGCTTCCGCTTCCCGGTTCAGCCACGCCGGGATGGTGAGGGTCTTTTTCACCACACGGTTTTGCGCCCGATCACGAATGGAGGGCATGAACACCTCCACCAGCGTGACCACGCCGCCTTCTTCCGGGTGTAACTCCTGCAGCGGGGTAGGGGCGGGAATCGGCTCTCCATCCTGCTCCATTCCATATAGGTGGACGCCCAACGCCTCTTTGGCATTGTGAAAAGCCTCCTCGGTGGTCTGGCCGCAGGGCAAGCACCCGGGCAAATCGGGAAACTCAATGGAAATCCCGTCCGGGTCATAGTACAGGATAGCCGGATAAGCATAATAATTGGGATACATAAAAACCTCCTTTCCGCAAAAATCAAACGGTTTACGGGAATGTTACGCCCGCCTGCCTTTCAATACTTTTCAACGTCCGTACCGGGATGTCTTTCACGGGGTGTGTAACCGTCACTTTTCCGGGCTTTACGGGGTGTTTGAACTGGTGATGGTCTCCCACGCAAGCGACCTCATACCACCCATCCGCCTGCAAAATCCGAATCACTTCCCGGGACGAATAGCTCTTCATCTCGCCACCTCTTCCTTGATGCTCTTATTATTGCACGTATATTCGCACGTGTCAATGTTTTCTTCGATTTTTTCCCTCTGCACTGCTGTCCTGCTCCAATCCTTCTCCCCAAAAAAAGAGGAAGCCCCCGGCTCCCTCTTCTCTCTCTTATTCCGTCTCAAACAAAATCCCCAGGGTGTTGGGCCCGCAGTGGGACGAGATGGTGCAGCTGGCCGCGGTCACATGCACCTCCCGGAACGCCATGGTTTTCTCCACCGTCTTTCGCACCAGGTCAATGAGCTCCGGCCGGATGGTAGAGTAGGTGATGAACAGGTGGTCCCGCTTGATGTTGGGATACTGAGCCAGCTTGTCCTTTACGTACAGGGGCAGCACCTTCTCCAGATTCCCCCGGTACTTTTTGCCCACGTGCATGGCGCCGCTGGTGTTGTCCACCTCGATGCAGGGCTTCAAACTCAGCAGGTTGGCCCCAAATGCCACCACCGCCGAGCACCTGCCCCCGGCCCGCATAAAGTCCAGGGTGTCCAAAATAAAGCTGGCGTGGCACTTCCCCCGCAGGGCGCTCACCTCCTCGGCGATCTGCCCCGCCGGCAGCCCCTGGCGGATGCGCTCCCCCGCCTCGATGACCTGCAGCGCGATGCCCGTGGACAGGTTATAGCTGTCGATGGGGTACACATGCCCGGCAAGCCCCGGCTCCTGCGAGGCCAGCACGCAGTTCTTCTGGGCGCTGGACAACGCCCCGCCCAGGCAGAAGTGCACCACGTCGTACCCCTCCTCCACAAAGGGACGGAAGTAGTCGGCGTACTCCCCCACGTTGATGGCCGCGGTGCGGGGCAAGACCTTCCGGTCGTAATAGGCCTGGTAGATCTCCTGTACATGGATGTCCACGTTGTCCTGGTAGTCCTTCTCCTCCAGGATGATGTGGAAGGGGTAGTAGTGCACGCCGTACCGGGCTTTCAGCTCGTCGCCCATGTCGCAGGTGCTGTCCGCGCTCAAGATCACGTTCCGTTCCGCCATAATGACCCTCCTGTCAGCGCCCTCCCCGGGCGTATGGTGGTTGACTTTTTCCCGCTGTCGTCCTATAATAAGGGTAGAAAGAGAGCCTGCCGGTAACACGGTCAGCCCTCAAATACTGTCATCGAAAATGACCGCATTCCTTGGCTGGGGCGGTCATTTTCTTTTGTCCCAGTAGGTCCACAGGGTCCACAAGAACCCGGCGAAGCCAAAGAGCATGAGCATCACCTGGCAAAAGTCAGCGAGCGTCATGTACATGGGAAATCCCCCCTTTCGAGGGGCGAAACATTTTTTGCAAAAGTTTCCAAAAGAATTTCCTATCCCGCAGGGGATAAGACCCCTCTGCTTTTTACAGAGGGCTAACCGCTATCCGTTTCTGGCAGGCTCCCGCGGGTCTCCCCGCAGGGCTATCCTACCATATTTTTCTTCCCAATACAACAGGTTATCCTTTCTTTCCCGCTTCCCTGTCCCGCTCCTGCTCCCGGGCCACGGCCAGCATCAGCTTGATGCGATTCTCCTGGTTCACCTGGGTGGCGGAGGGGTCGTAGTCGATGGGCACGATGTTGGCCTGGGGATAGATGTTCTTCACCTTGCGGATCATCCCCTTGCCCACGATGTGGTTGGGCAGGCAGCCGAAGGGCTGGGTGCACACCACGTTCTCATACCCGCTCTCAATGAGCTCCATCATCTCCGCGGTGAGCAGCCACCCCTCGCCCATCTTGCAGCCATAGCCGATGACCTGCCCGGCCAGCTCCTTCAGGTGGTCGTAGGGGGCGGGGGCGGTGAACTGGGGGTACTTCTTCACCGCGGCGATCAGGTCCTTCTCATATTTCTGGAAGTACCACTTCAGCAGGGAGCACACCTGTTTCTTGGCCTGGCTCCCCCCGTACAAGGCGATGTCCTCCAGCCGGTTGTCCACCTTGAAGATCATAAATCCCAAAATGCCGGGCACCATCACCTCGCACCCCTGGCTGAACAGAAAGTCCTCCAGGTGGTTGTTGGCCAGGGCGGAGTATTTCACGTAGATCTCCCCCACGATGCCCACCCTGGTCTTTTTCACCTTGTTCACCGGGATGGCCGCGAAGGCCTGGGCGATGCGGTCGAAGTACTCCCGCACCTCCCGCTGGGTAAAGGCCTTCCCCTGCTCAAACAGCTTTGTCAGAATGCCAATCCACTGCTCCACCAGGGCGTCGCTGGCCCCAGCCATCACCTCGTAGGGCTTCACCTGGTTTTTCAGCAGCATCAGCAGGTCGCCGTAAGTCAGGGCGGCGATGGCCTTCCGCAGCAGCGGCAGGGTGATCTTGAACCCGGGGTTCGACTCCAGCCCGGACAGGTTCACCGAGATGACCGGGATAAAGTCCAGCCCGTCCTTGTGCAGCGCCTTGCGCAGCAGGTGGATGTAGTTGGAGGCCCGGCACCCGCCGCCGGTCTGGGTCATGATCAGGGCCACCTTGTGCAGGTCGTACTTGCCGCTGTGCAGGGCGTGCATCAGCTGGCCAATGGACAAAAGAGCCGGGTAGCAGGTGTCGTTGTGCACGTACTTCAGGCCCTCGTCGGCGATCTCCCGCCCGGTGGTGCGCAGCAGCTCGATGTGGTACCCGTCGCTCTCCAGCACGTTTTTGATAAGCTCAAAGTGGATAGGCGCCATGTTGGGCGTCAAGATGGTGTAGTCTTTTTTCATCTCCCGGGTAAATTCCACCCGGTGTGCGTTGTCGGACATCGAGAACACTCTCCTTTCCCGTCTTTCCCAACAGGGAAAGACGCGCAAGGACACGCCTACGGCGTGCCATCCTGCTTTCTTGAAAGAAAGCAGGCAAAGAACTTTTCCGTCGCGGGGCGGGGGAACACTCGAAAAGCAACCCCTTCCGGCCCGGCGTCGCCGGGCCACCGTCTCGCCTGCCGGCTCGGGTCCTGCGCCCCGGTGGGGCGCGTCCAGGACCGACCGAAGTGGCAACGGAGACCGCGCAGCCCCCCCTTGAAGAGATAGCGCGGGAAAATCTTCCCACCCCCTACCCCCTCCCACGCGCAACTCTTTGCGAAGAGGGCACTGCTCTGGCGCGGGAGGGGGAAGATTCTTCTATATATTTCATTTCAAAGGGGGATTTCATCCCCCTTTGAAACCCCTTTTACGGTAGGCCAGGGCTAAGCGTGCCCTTGGGGGGGAAGGGGGTCCTGGTGCCCGGTGGGCACCTGCGCCCCCTGTGGGGGAGGCAAGTCAGCGAAACTTATTCACTATTCACTATTCACTATTCACTATTCCCTCTTCACTCTTCCCTGTCCTTCACGGCCTCCGTCCCCAGCCCCAGGGCCGCGAACAAACTCCGCAGGCGGATGCGCACCGCCCCCAGGTTGGTGATCTCGTCGATCTTGATCTGGGTGTAGATGCGGTCGCCCTTCTCCAGGATAGACCGCACCTCGTCGCCGGTAATGGCGTCCACCCCGCAGCCGAAGGACACCAGCTGCACCAGGTTGATGCGCTTATCCTTGCTGTCCACCACATACTTGGCGGCGGCGTACAGCCGGGCGTGGTACGTCCACTGGTTCAGCACCCCGGTGGGGAACTTCTTCTCCTGGTCGCTCACCGAATCCTCGGTGACCACCACGGCCCCGCACTCGCAGATGAGCTTGTCGATGCCGTGGTTCACCTCCCGGTCCAGATGGTAGGGCCGGCCGGAGAGGATAATCACCGGCAGGTCCTGGCGCTTGGCCAGCTCCAGGTACTCCCGGCCCCGCTGCCGGATGCGCCCCATGTGGGCGTGGTACTCGGCGTAGGCGGCGTCGCTGGCCGCCTGCACCTCCTTCTCCGGAATGGCGGGGAAATATTTCGCCAGAATGGCCTGCATCTTTTTGGGGAAATCTTTCGGCCGGTGCAGGCCCACATAGTCGTAAATGAATTTGGTGTGCTCCAGCGCGGTGACGTTGGCGTCCAGCACCTCGGGGTAATAGGCCACCACCGGGCAGTTGTAGTGGTTGTCCCCCAGGTGTTCGTCCACGTTGTAGCTCATACAGGGGTAGAAGATGGCGTCCGGCCCCATCTCCAGCAGGGCCTCGATGTGCCCGTGCATCAGCTTGGCCGGGTAGCACACCGTGTCCGAGGGGATGGTGTGCTGGCCCTTGAAGTACAGCTTCCGGTCCGATTCGGGCGACCGCACCACCCCAAACCCCAGCTTGGTGAAGAAGGTGTACCAGAAGGGGTACAGCTCGTACAGGTTCAAGCCCATGGGGATGCCGATGGTCCCCCTTGGCCCCTTGCAGGGGGTGTAGGAGTCCAGCAGCTGCCGCTTGTAGTCGTACAGGTTGTACTGGGCGGTCTTGCTGTGCTTCTGCAGGGGCTTGTCGCACCGGTTCCCGGCGATATACTTGGCCCCGTTGGCAAAGGAATTCACCGTCAACCGGCAGTGGTTCTGGCACCCGTTGCAGGTGATGGCCCGCACCTCGTGGGTAAAGTGCTCCAGGGCGGCGGCGTCCAGAATACCGCTTTTGCCCCGGCTGTGCTCTTTGGCGTACAATGCCGCGCCGTAGGCCCCCATCAGCCCGGACACCGAGGGCCGGGTCACATTCTGGCCGATTTCCTTCTCAAAGGCCCGCAGCACCGCGTCGTTGAGGAACGTCCCCCCCTGCACCACGATGTGCTTGCCCAGGCTGGCGGCGTCCACCACCCGGATCACCTTGTACAGGGCGTTCTTCACCACGCTCATGGAGAGCCCCGCGGAGATATTCTCAATGGAGGCCCCGTCCTTCTGGGCCTGCTTTACAGAGGAATTCATAAACACCGTGCACCGGGAGCCCAGGTCCACCGGGCTGTCGGCGAACAGCCCCAGCTTGGCGAACTCCGCCATCTGGTAGCCCAAGGCCCCGGCAAAGGTCTGCAAAAAGCTGCCGCAGCCCGAGGAACACGCCTCGTTCAAAAAGATATTGTCAATGGTCCCGTTCTTGATCTGGAAGCACTTGATGTCCTGGCCGCCGATGTCGATGATGAAGTCCACCTCCGGCTCGAACTTCCTGGCGGCGGTAAAGTGGGCGATGGTCTCCACCACCCCCATGTCCAGGCCAAAGGCGTTCTTGATGATCTCCTCCCCGTAGCCCGTAGAGGCCGCGGAGCAAATTTGAATATCCGGGAACTTCCGGTACAGCTCCAGCAAGAACTCCCGCACCAGGGGCACCGGGTTGCCGGAGTTGGGCAGGTAGTGGGAGAAGATAATGTCCCCGTCCTCGTTTACCGCCACGGCCTTCACCGTGGTAGAGCCCGCGTCGATGCCCACATAGGCCTTCTTGTCCGCCAGCAGGGGGGCACCGGTGTCCACCTTGTCCCGCTGGTGCCGCTCCACGAACTCCTCGTACTCCGCCTGGCTTTGGAACAGCGCCGAGCTGGCCTGGTAGTGGTGGCTGGAGCTGTAGTGCTTGATCTTGTCCGTGATCTCCTCCAGGTCGAACTCCTCCCCCGCCTCGGAGAGGGCCGCCCCGGCGGCCACATAGTACAGGGAGTTTTCCGGGCAGATGCCCTTTACCCCCAGAATCCGGTCAAAGGCCTCCCGCAGCCGGCTGAAGAAGGTCAGCGGCCCCCCTAAGTACACCACGTTCCCGGTGATCTCCCGGCCCTGGGCCAGCCCGGCGATGGTCTGGTTCACCACCGCCACCAGGATGGATGCGGCGATGTCGTTCTTCTGGGCCCCCTGGTTCAAAAGCGCCTGGATGTCACTCTTGGCGAACACCCCGCACCGGGAGGCGATGCTGTAGGTGCGCTCGCTCTCCCCGGCGATCTCGTTGAGCTCCGTGGGGGTGATGGACAACAGGGTGGCCATCTGGTCGATAAACGCCCCGGTGCCCCCGGCGCAGGAGCCGTTCATCCGCACCTCCATGCTCCCCGTGAGGAACAAAATCTTCGCGTCCTCGCCCCCCAGCTCGATGACCACATCCGCCTGGGGCAGGTATTTCCTGGTGGCCGTGCGGGTGGCGTACACCTCCTGCACAAAGGGGATGTCCAGGTCCTCCGCCAGGCCCATGCCCGCCGAGCCGGACACGCACAGGCTGGCCTTTTTCAGCTCCGGGAACTTCTCCTGGATGCGCGACAGCATCCCCGAGGCCTTCTCCGCGATCTGGGAGTAGTGCCGCTCATACTCCTGGAATACCGGCTCCCCCTCCTCGCTGTACACCACGCACTTCAAGGTGGTAGAGCCTACGTCTAACCCGATCTTCATCTTTTTCTTCACCAATTTCTCACTAAGATTGCCGCCCCTTCTCACCATCGCCTTCCGGCCCGGGGCGGCTGGGCAAAAAGGCTGGGAAACTCAAAAACAGGAATTTTTCGCAAAACCAGAAAAAACCCGCTTCTCAAAGAGAAATGATACCATTTTGCGACGAAAAAATCAAGTTTGCCGGGCTGTGCAAAACCTGGGAAATGTCAAAAAACAGCCGCCTTTTTTCATTCTATGCGCCCCAAAGGGAGTAGAAAACCAAAACTGCCGGTGCTATAATAGAGAGCAGAACAAACGAAGGGAGACCCTGCCATGGACCCTGTCACCTACCAGCGCCCGGTCTACTACTACGAGACCGACCGCATGGACTGCGTCCACCACTCCAACTACATCCGCTGGTTCGAGGAGGCCCGCATCCACCTGATGGAGGAGCTGCGCTTCCCCTACCAGGAGCTGGAAGCCGGCGGCATCGTAAGCCCCGTGCTCCACGCCGAGGCGGACTACCGCACCATGGCCCGCTTCGGGGAGATCGTGGAGATCGCCGTCCAGGTGGAGGGCTACACCGGCACCCGCATCGCCTTTTCCTACCAGGTGCGGGACAAGGCCACCGGCGTCCTCCGGTGCCAGGGCCGCACGTCCCACTGCTTCCTCAACGAGGACACCGGCAGGCCCGTCTCCCTCAAAAAAGCCGCCCCCGCCTACCACCAAAAGGTGCTCCAGGCCCTGGGGGAAACGGAATGAGGAGGAACCCATGAAGAAAAACGAGATCGCCCTTACCCCGCCCATGGGCTGGAACAGCTGGGACTGCTACGGCAACTCCGTCAACGAGGAGCAGCTTCTGGGCAACGCCCAGTACATGGCCGACCACCTAAAGGAATCCGGCTGGGAGTACGTGGTCTGCGACATCCAGTGGAGCGAGCCCAACGCCGGTAAGGAGAGCCCCTACTACGTGCCCTTCGCCTGGCTCACCTTAGACGAGTACGGCCGCCAGCTCCCGGCGGTAGAGCGCTTCCCCTCCGCCGCGGGGGGCAAGGGCTTCGGCCCCATCGCGGAGAAGATCCACAGCCTGGGGCTGAAGTTCGGCATCCACATCATGCGGGGGGTGCCCCGCCAGGCGGTGCACCAGCACCTGCCGGTCCTGGGCACCAACACCACCTGCGACAAAATCGCCTCCGCCACCTCCCTCTGCCGGTGGAACACCGACATGTACGGCGTAGACCCCAGCAAAGAGGGGGCCCAGGCCTACTACGACTCCATCTTCCAGCTCTACGCCTCCTGGGGCGTGGACTTCGTCAAGGTGGACGACATCTGCAACACCAACGCCTACCCCACCGACCCCTACTCCGCCGAAAAGGAGATCGAGCTCATCCGCAAGGCCATCGATACCTGCGGCCGGGACATGGTCCTCTCCCTGTCCCCCGGCCCGGCGGTCATCGAAAAGGCCTGGCACCTGCGGCAAAACGCCAATATGTGGCGCATCACCGACGACTTCTGGGACCGCTGGGACCTGCTCCTCGCTATGTTCGAGCGCTGCGAGGTCTGGCAGCGCCAGGTCTCCCCGGGCTGCTGGCCCGACTGCGACATGCTCCCCTTGGGCAGCATCCGCCTGCACCTCAAGGACTACACCGGCCCCACCGGGCCCGAGTCCATCGGCACCTGGACGAAATTCACCCAGGCCGAGCAGATCACCCTCCTAAGCCTCTGGTGCATCTTCCGCTCCCCCCTGATGATGGGCGGTGAGCTGCGCAACAACGACGACTTCACCCTCAGCCTCCTCACCAACCCGGAGATCCTGCGCATGCACCGCCAGGGGGAGGAGGCCCACCAGGTGCGGCGCTCCGCCCGCTCCTGCGTGTGGCAGAGCCGGGACTGGGAGGACGGCTCCACCTACGTGGCCCTCTTCAACCTCCGGGACACCCCCGGCGAGGTCACCGTCTACTTCCACGAGCTGGAGCTCCTGGGCAAATACGCCGTCCGCGACCTGTGGGCCCACAAGGACCTGGGGGAGGAGGCCGAGGGCCTCACCGCCACCCTGCCCGCCCACGGCGCCGCCGTCTACCGCCTCAAGTGGCTCAGCTTCGACGAATAACCCCCCGCACACCAAAAGGGAGGCTGCCATGGCAGCCTCCCTCTTTTGTTCTCTCAAAACAGCAGCTCCAGGGCGCCAAGCAGCCCCGACTCCTGCCCCAGCTCCGCGAATTTGAAGTGCACCTCTCCCCCGGCGTGGTTGTACTGGTCGAACACCTTCCGCACCCGGCCGAAGAGCAGGTCCCCCATCTTGATGAGCCCGCCCCCAAACACAAAGCAGTTGATGTTCAGGGTCATGTACAGGTTGAACACCCACACCCCCAGGTACAGGGCCATCTGGTCCAAGGCCCGCAGGGCCATGGCGTCCCCGGCCCGGGCGGCGATCTCCAAATGCCGGGCGGTGATCTTCTCCGGCGTTCCCGCCAGCTCCACCATCTGGGTCTTTTCCCCGGCGGCGATCCAATTCTGGATGTGCCGCACGATCATCCCTCCCGAGCAGTAGGACTGCAGACACCCGGCGTTCCCGCACCCGCAGGGGATGCCCTCCCCCGGGGACACGATGGTGTGCCCGCTCTCCCCGGCAAAGCCGTCGCTGCCACGGAACAGCTGCCCGTCGATGATGATCCCCGAGGACAGCCCCGTGCTCACCGGGCAGTACAGCATGTGGGGGAACCCCCGCCCCGCCCCCTGGCGGGACTCAGCCAGGGCGGCGCAGTGGCCGTCGTTGTCCACTACCACCTTCACCCCGGGCAGCAGGCTCGTTACAAACTCCTCCACCGGGAAACCGCTCAGCCCCGGCAGCATGGCGCACAGGGCCACCCGCCCCTCGTAGAACTTCACCATCCCCGGCACGCCGATGCCCAACCCGGCCAGGCCCGCGGGGTCCACCTCATGCTCCCGGCAGAGGGCCCGCAGCTCCTCCACCACCTGGGTGAAAAACGCCTCCCCCGGCAAGCCCGGGTCCGAGGCAAACTGCCCCTTCCCCACCAGGGTCTTGTCCTCCCCGAACAGCCCCAGGGCCACCTTGGTCCCCCCGATGTCCGCCGCGGCGTAATACTTCTGTGCCATCTCCGACTCCTCCCTTCCGTTTGTACCATCATACCCCACCCCGCCCAAAAGTGCAAGGTATTTTCTTTTTTGATGAAATCCTCCAGC
>LBJMC04202__coassemble_472_pt1 | contig 30172 bp, 30 predicted proteins | sample LBJMC04202__metabat2_high_PE_010 | metagenome-assembled genome bin LBJMC04202
CCAGCATTTGGGCAAACAGCGTGTTGGCCCAGGCGAACCAGGGCCGGGTGAATTTTGTGGGGTCATCGGCGTCGAAGCCCTCGTGCATAAAGCTGGTCCCGGCGTGGGTGCGGGCCAGGGTCTCCAGGCACTCCCGCTTTTCAGCGGGATCGGTGCTGGTGAGAATCTGCATGATGAGCCCGATGTGCCAAATGTACCGGTGAGGCGTGTGGGGGCTGCCGACGCCCTTGGCGGCCTTGCCCACAAAGTAGTAGGGGTTGTCCTCTGAGAGGACGAACCGCCGGGTGTTCTGGTAGATAGGGTCCTCCGCGGGCTTGTAGCCCAGATAGGGGATGGCCAGCAGGCTGGGGGAGTTGGCGTCGTCCATCAGGTTGTAGTTGCCGAAGCCGTCGGTCTCGTAGGCGTAGATCTTCCCGTACTTGGGGTGGTCCACGATGCCGTAGGCCTCGATGCCGTCCCGGATGTCCTCCTGGAGGGCCTTGCAGCGCTCTACCAGCTCCTTGTCGTCGTAGCCGGCCTCCAGCAGCTCGACGGCGTAGCCCAGGGCCACCACGGCCATCATGTTGGCGGGGATGAGGTAGCCGAACTTGCAGGAGTCGTCGGAGGGGCGGAAGCCGGACCAGGTCATGCCGGTGTAATTTACCGGGCGGCCCTTGCCCCGCATGGGCAGGGTGTCGCTGGGGGCCCAGGCGTGGTCCCGCACGAACCAGTAGGGGGAATTCTCGTGGCGCTGCTCCACGGTGAAGGTGTCCACGATCTTCTGGACCATCAGCCGGAACTCCTCGGTGAAGATGGACTTGTCCTTGGTCACCTCATAGTACTCGTGGGACAGGTACAGGGAGGCGCACAGGGAGTCCACCTCGTACTTCCGCTCCCAGATCCAGCCGCTCTGGAAGCTGCTGTGGTCGTCCTCGCTGTAGCCCTTCTCCAGCACTTTGCCGTTAAAGGCGTTGGAGTAGGGGTCCAGGTTTACATAATACACATGCTTTTCGATGACGCTCTTCAGGATGTGCTTCAAATCTTCATCCTGGTCGGCGTACTTGATGTAGGGCTTCAGCTGGGCGGCGCTGTCCCGCAGCCACATGGCGGGGATGTCCCCGGTGATGACGAAATAGCTGCCGTCCTCCAGCTGGGTGACGGTGGTCTCCATGGTGTTCAGGAAGCACTGCTTGGCCAGGGGGGCCAGGTCGGGGTACACCTGGGCGGCCTTTTGTTCCAGCTCTTCCGCTTTCTGCAACAGGATCTTCGGGATCATGGCGAAACGCTCCTCTCCGAAATTTCCCCGCTGGGGGGTCTTTGCTTCATTGTAACACATTCCGCGGGGAAAGGCCACCTCTTTTTTCCCCTTGCGCAAGAAAAGGGAGCGGCTGCCGCCGCCCCCTTTTTTCTATCAGCTCTCCCACTGGTTCACTGTGCCCTCCCGGTCCACGGTGATGACCGGGCGGAAGCTGGGGTCCAGCCGGGACACCGCGGCCCCCAGCTTCTCCTTGATCTCCTGGTCGCTGTCCGCCAGGGAGAAGGGCGCCGCCACATCGAAGAGCACGTTGGAGTGGGTGATGCCCCACACCACCCGGAAGTCGTGGATGGACACCTGGGGGTAGACGCGCCCCACCAGCTCCCGCACCTGGCGGTGGAGGGCTTCGGTGCGCTCGTCCTGGGTGACCACCGGGTCCAGGTGGATGACCAGGTGGATGTGGTCGTGCTCTAAAAAGTCCCGCTCGATGTTGTCGATGATGTCGTGGCTTTTCAGGATGTCCTCCTCCGCGGGGACCTCGCAGTGCACCGAGGCAAAGCACCGCCCCACCCCGTAGTTGTGCACCGCCAGATCGTGGATGCCGATGACCCCGTCGTAGGAGAGGATCTTCCGGTAGATGGACTCTACCAGCTCTTGGTCGGGGGCCATGCCCAGCAGGGGGTCGCCGGTCTCGATGATGAGCTTGACCCCGGACACCACAATGAACACCGCCACCGCCAGGCCCAGCCAGCCGTCCAGGTTGAGGTGGGTGAGGCTGGTGATGGCCGCCCCCAGCAGCACCACCGTGGTGGCGATGGCGTCGTTGCGGCTGTCGCTGGAGGTGGCGTACACGGTCTGGGAGTCGATGGTCTTGCCCACGCTGCGGTAGAAGAAGCACTGCCACAGCTTGATGAGCACAGACGCCGCCAGGATGCCCAGGGTGAGGGGGGTGAAGTCCGCGGCTTCGGGGGCGATGATCTTCTCGATGGAGGTCATGCCCAGCTCCAGGCCCAGAAACAGCACCACGAAGGACACGATGACCCCGGAGAGGTACTCCATGCGGGCGTGGCCGAAGGGGTGTTTGGCGTCGGCGGGCTTGCCCGCCAGCTTAAACCCCACCAGCATGATGATGGAGGAGCCGGAGTCGGTCAGGTTGTTTACGGCGTCGGCCATAATGGCCACGCTGCCCGAGAGCAGCCCCGCCGCCATTTTGATGGCGAACAGCAGCAGGTTGGTAGCGATGCCCACAGCCCCCGCGGCCTTGCCGCTCTTCTCCCGGACGGCGCTGCCCGCCCCGGGGCCGTAGCCTTTTACCAGCAGTTTCATCACTCCGTCGAACATGGTCTCATCTCCCCATAGACAAAAAGGTCCCGGGGCAGGGTGGCCTGCCCCGGTCCTGCAAAAGTTTTTTTGAATGTGTTACGCCAGCACGCTGTTCCCCTGGCTGTCGATGCCCACAATCAGGGGGAAATCTTTGAGCGTAAGGCGCTTGACGGACTCGCAGCCCAGGTCCTGGAAGGCGATGACCTCCGCCTTTTCGACGCACTGGGCGGCCAGGGCCCCTGCCCCGCCGATGGCGCACAGGTACACGGCGCCGTTGCGCTTCATGGCCTCAATGACTTCCGGGCTGCGCTTGCCCTTGCCGATCATACATTTTAAGCCCAGGTCCAGAAACCGGGGGGTGTAGGGGTCCATGCGGCCGCTGGTGGTGGGCCCGCAGGAGCCGATGGGCAGCCCCTCCGGCGCCGGGGTGGGCCCGGCGTAGTAGATGGCCGCTCCCGCCAAGGGGTAGGGGGGCTCTTTGCCCTCATCCAGCAGCTGGCAGATGCGCTTGTGGGCCGCGTCCCGGGAGGTGTAGCACACCCCGGAGAGCAGCACTCGCTGCCCCGCCCGCAGGGTTGGGGCCAGCTCTGCCATGTCGCTGGTGTTCAGACGCAGCGCATCACCCATCTCACTTCTCCCAGAACAGCTCGATGTACTCGTTCATGGGGCCCCAGAAAAAGGCGATGCGGATGGGGCTGCCGGCCAGCTCCATATCGTTGGGCTCGATGGCGATCTCGTAGCCGGCCTCCCGCACCCGGGTGATGGCCTCGTCTACCTTGTCGGTGGCCAGGGCCAGGTGGTTGAGGGCCCCGCCCTTCTGGGACATCTCCTTCTCGGGGATGATCTCCAGGCAGGAGTTATCCCCGCAGGAGACCATCAGGCAGGGCATGTTGGGGTCGCCCCAGCTTTTGGTGACCTCCATACCCAGCACCTTGGTGTACAATTCCACCACGCTGCTGTACTGCTCTGCCGTAGGCTTTAAGGCGATGTGGTGCACGCCCTGGATCAGCTTGCTCATAGTTAGTCCTCCCTATATATTCTTCTCGTAAAAAAAGGGAAGCCGCAGACGCGGTATCCCTTTTTTCTCCTTGCTAACGGACTTATTTCCGGTTGAAGATGGACATGATGTCCGTGAAGGTGTCGTCGTCATCGATGACGGCGGGGTCCACCTTGGGCTCGCTGGAACGGGGGCTGGCGCTGTTGGAAGAGGTGTCCAGGAAGTCGTCGTCCAGGTCCATATCCAGGGACACGGCGGGCTTTTTGGACTTCTCCCCGTTCATGCCGTCGAAGCCGGTGGCGATGACGGTGACGGTCATCTCGTCCTCCATGTTCTCGTCGAAAGTGGCGCCCCAGATGATGTTGGCGTCCTCGTGGGCGCGCTCGGTTACGATCTGGGAAGCGGTGTCGATCTCGTCCAGAGCGATGTCGGGAGAGGAGGTGATGTTGATGATAACGCCCTTGGCGCCGGAGATCTTAGTCTCCAGCAGGGGGCTGGACACGGCGGCCAGGGCGGCCTGCTGGGCCTTATCCTTACCGCTGGCGTGGCCCACGCCCATGTGGGCGTAGCCCGCGTTCTGCATAACGGACTTCACGTCCTCGAAGTCCAGGTTGACGATACCGGGCAGCTGGATCAGGTCGGAGATGGACTGCACGCCCTGGCGCAGCACATCGTCGGCAGCGGTGAAGGCGTTGGCCAGGGTGATGCGCTCCTCGCTCACCAGCTTCAACCGCTCGTTGGGGATGACCACCAGGGAGTCCACGTGCTCCCGCAGGGCGGCGATGCCCTTTTCCGCCTGCTCCATACGGCGGCGGCCCTCGAAAGCGAAGGGTTTGGTGACGATGCCCACGGTGAGGGCCCCCAGCTCCCGGGCGATTTTGGCCACCTGGGGGGCAGCCCCTGTGCCGGTGCCGCCGCCCATGCCGGCGGTGATGAACACCATGTCGGCGTCCTTGAGCACATTGGTGATGGCCTCGCGGCTCTCCTCGGCAGCCTTCTCGCCCACCTCGGGCTTAGAGCCGGCGCCCCGGCCGCTGGTGAGCTTCTCGCCCAGCTGCACCTTTACCGCAGCCTGGGAGCGCTGCAGGGCCTGCTTATCCGTATTCATGCAAACCAGCTCCACGCTGCGCACACCGGCGCTGGCGATGCGGTTTACGGCGTTGCCGCCGCCGCCGCCCACACCCACCACTTTGATGGTCTGTGGAGTCTCATCAAGCAGATTATCAACTTCAAAAGGCATGTCATTTCCTCCTTGGCTTTCTACGAGCAGATATTCTTCACGACGCGTGTTCCGTCTACCGTGATCACTTATGATACTACATGGTATAATCTATCACTTTTGCGGGAAAATTTCAAGAAATTTCTGAGAAAAAGGGGCGCTGGACGCAAATTTTTCCGTTTGGGGGCCCTGCGGGGCGCCCGGGGCGGGAAAAACTGCGAAAAATGCCGGAAGCCTCAGCCGGTAAAGGGGGCGTCGGGGATGGCGCCGCCCCGGTCGGCAGTGCCGGTTTCTGACCCAGTTTCGCCCTGATTCGACCCAGTTTCGCCCGAATCTGACCCGGAATCGCCCGCGGCGGTCCCGGGATCGGTCGAATCGGAGTCGGTGGGGGTGGAGTCACCGGTGGTAAAGGGGGAGTCGGGGATGTCGTCCCCCCGTCCGCCGGAGGTCTCGCCGGTGGTGTCGCCGGAAGTCCCATCGGTGGTGTCCGTGCCCTCCCCCTCCGGGGTACTGGAGGCCGCGGCGGAGGAGGCGCTGCCCTCCGGGTCCACGGGGCCCGCCTCGAAGCCGGCCTTGTGGGCGTCGGCGGCGTAGGACAGGTCCAGCACGCCGGTCTCCTTGTCCCCCACCCTGTTTTCGGTGGTGGGATTGATCAGGGCGTCGTAGGCGAAGTCCAGCTTATAGGTGAGCCCGGCGGTGCTGCCCAGCTTGCACTCCACCCGGTCCTGGTACCAGAGGCGGATGTCGTACAGGTCGGTGAGGTCCAGGCGGGTGCACTGGGTGATCATCTCCCGGTCGGTGAGAGCGGTGAGGATCTCCTGGAGGGCGGAGAGGGCGGTGGCGTCCTCGGCCTGGAGGTACTGCCCCGCCTGGGCGGCGGTGGAGACGAAGCCGGTGACCTGCATGGTGGCCGCCGCGGGCTCGGCGCCCAGCTCCAGGATCTTCCCCTGGCTGCTGACATAGAGCCAGCCCCCGCCGCTGGACACGCTGGCCGCGGTCTGGGCGGCGGTGATGCGGATCTCCAGGGTGTTGGGGAAGTGCTTGATCACCTGGGCGTCCTCCACGTAGGGGAGCTGGCTCTCCAGGCGCTCCTCCTGGCTTTGGGTGGGGGCGAAGAGCAGGTTGTCGCCGATGGCGTAATCGCACAGGGCCAGCACCTCCTCCTGGCTGTACACCGGGTCGCCGGTGACCTGGAGGGAGGACACCTTGAACAGCAGGAACACACACAGCAGGGCGGTGACCGCCGCCATGGCCAGCACCGCCAGCAGCAGGGTGACCCGCCGGGCGGTCTTGCCCAGGGGCTTGCGGCCCTTCCGGGGGGGCTCCCGCCGGGGGGGACGCCGCCCTGATCCCCCGGGGGGACCGGGGGGCCGCCTGCGGGCGGGGGGTCTGCCCTGGGGGCCGGGGCCCCCGGGCTGGGAGCGGGAGTGGGCGTTGATGCCGATGAAGGTCTCCCCGGCCAAGGGGTCCCGGCCGGAGGGTCTTTTTTTGGCTGGCACGGCGCTCACTCCTTTCCTGTGTTTTTCTGTTCCTGCCGCCAGGGGCGGCTACTGCGGGGGGACCTCACGGATGCGGGCCCCCAGGGCGGCCAGGTCCCCGGGCAGGTCCTGGTAGCCCCGGCGGATGTGGCACTCCCCGGTGAGCTGGGTGCGGCCCCGGGCCGCCAGCCCCGCCACCGCCAGGGCCGCGCCGCCCCGCAAATCGCAGGCCTGGACCCTGGCCCCGGTGAGGCGCTCCACCCCCTCCACGATGGCCACCCTGCCTTCCACCTTGATCCTGGCCCCCATGCGCTGGAGCTCCTCCGCGTGCTTGTAGCGGCTCTCGAATATGTTCTCTACAAAAATGCTGGTGCCCCGGCCCAGGGCGGCCATGGCCATGACCACGGGCTGGGCGTCGGTGGGGAAGCCCGGGTAGGGCATGGTGCGGATGTGGCCCACCGGCCCCAGCCGCCGGGGGGCCATGATGTTCAGGGCTCCCCCCAGCTGGCGCACGGCGCAGCCGGAGTCCTCGAAGGGGGCCAGCAGGGGCAGCAGGGTGGCGTTGTCCACGCCCTGGAGGGTGATGTTGCCCCCGGTGACCGCCGCGGCCGCCATGTAGGTGGCGGAGACGATGCGGTCGGGCATGACCCGGTGCTCGCAGCCGTAGAGGGCGTCCACCCCGTCGATGATGACGCAGCTCTCCCCCGCCCCGTAGATCCGGGCCCCGCACCGGTTGAGGTAGGCAGCCAGGTCGGTGATCTCCGGCTCCCGGGCGGCGTTGGCGATGACCGTGGTGCCCTTGGCGCACACCGCGGCCAGCATCACGTTCTCCGTGGCCCCCACACTGGGAAAACTGAGGGACACGTAGGATCCCTGGAGCCCGTGGGGGGCGCTGCAGGAGAGGCAGCCGCCCTCCTCGGCGATCTCCACCCCCAGCCGCCGCAGGGCGGACAGGTGCAGGTCGATGGGCCGGGGGCCCAGCTCGCAGCCCCCGGGGAAGCAGAGCCGGGCCTCCCCGCACCGGGAGACGATGGCACCCAGGAACACGATGGAGGACCGCATGCCCCGCATGAGCCCGTCGGGGATCTCGCAGCAGGTCATGGCGTTGTCCACGGTGAGGTCCTGGCCCTCCCGGCGGCAGCGGCAGCCCAGGTGCTCTAAAATCCCCACGGCTGTGTCCACGTCGGAGAGGCGGGGACAGTTGTGGAGGACGGTCTGGCCCCGGCACAGCACCGTGGCCGCCAAAAGGGGGAGCGTGCTGTTCTTCGCCCCCTGGATGGTGATCTCCCCGCAGAGCTCCGCGGGGCCGTCGATTAGGATCATATTGGGAACACCTCGCACTGTTAGCATACGCTATCCTATGAAGCGCTCCCAAAAAGGTGAAAGCTAGGTTCTGGCCGCGGCCTTGATGACCCGGTAGATGCGCTCGTTGGCGTCCAGGGTCTCCATTTTGCCGGCGTTCTCCCCCAGGGACTGGAGGCGCTGGGGGTCGGAGAGGATGGCCTCCACCTTCTCCCAGAGGGCCTCGCCGGTGAGGTCCTTCTCCTCGATGATCTCCGCGGCCCCCCGGCGCACCAGGGCCATGGCGTTGTGAAACTGGTGGTTCTCCGCCACGTTGGGGGAGGGGATGAGGATGGAGGCCTTGGCCTTGGCCTCGATTTCACTGAGGGTCATGGCCCCGGCCCGGCCGATGACCAGGTCGGCGGCGGACAGGCACTGGGGCATGTTGTCGATGTACTCCAGAAGCCGGACCTGGGGGCTTTTCTCCAGGTCCAGGCCGAATTCTTTGCACTCGTCCAAAAATTTCTCGTCGTGGGAGCCGTAGCCGTGGATGTGCTGGTACCTGCCGGTTTTGGCGCTCTGGGCCAGCATATAGGCGGCGGCCCGGTTGAGGGCCGAGGCCCCCAGGCTCCCGCCGAAGGAGAGGACCAGGGGCCGGTCATCCAGGCCCAGGGCCTTGCGGGATTCCTCCCGCTGGGCGGTCAGGACCTCCCCCCGCACCGGGTTGCCGGTGACAGTGCAGTTGGCCTTGGGGTCCAGGTATTTTTTGGCGTCGGGCACGGCCAGCATCACGGTCTTGACGGACTTGGCCAGCATTTTGGTGGTGACGCCGGGGTAGGCGTTGGACTCGTGGATGACGCAGGGGATGCCCAGCTTGGCGGCCTCCCGGATTACCGGGCCGCTGACGTAGCCGCCGGTGCCCACGCACACGTCGGGGGCGAAGTCCTGGATGATCTTTTTCGCCTCGGCGGTGGCGGTGAACATGCGCACCACAGTCTGGGCGTTGCGGGCCAGGTTTTTGGGGGTGAGCTTCCGCTGGAACCCGGAGATGGTGATGGTGGCCATGGGGTACCCGGCGTTGGCCACCAGGCGCTCCTCCATGCCGCCCTTGTTGCCCACGTAGAGGATCTGGGTGTCGGGCTCCTTTTGCATGAGGTACCCTGCGGCGGCCAGGGCCGGGTTGATGTGCCCCGCCGTGCCGCCGCCGGTGAACAGGACTTTCATTGGCTCCACTTCCTTTTTGGTGTTAAGTCTTTTCCACGTTGGAGCTGCGGGAGATGTTCAAGAGGACGCCCATCTCCCCCAAGAGCATGAGCAGGGCCGTGCCCCCGTAACTGAAAAAGGGCAGGCTGATGCCGGTGTTTGGGATGGTGTTGGTGACCACGCAGATATTGAGCACCGCCTGGAGCCCCACCTGGAAGGTGATGCCCAGGCCTAAGAGCATGCCGAATTTATCCCGGGCGTGGAGGGACACGTACACCCCACGCCAGATGAGGAGCCCGAAGAGCACCATGATGACCAGGGCCCCCAAAAGGCCCAGCTCCTCGCAGACCACGGCGAAGATGAAGTCGTTCTGGGGCTCGGGGAGCCACAGGTACTTCTGCCTGGACTGGCCCAGGCCCACCCCCAGAAAGCCGCCGCTGCCGATGGCATACAGGGATTGGCGGGTCTGCCAGGTGAGGTCGGGGTCCAGGTCGGGGGAGAAGGGGTCCAGCCAGATGTCCACCCGGGAGGCCTGGTAGCTGTCGCCGAAGAAGAGCATGATGATGAGGAGCACCCCCAGCGCGCCGCCCCCCAGCAGGAACCACCGGAGCTTGGTGCCCCCCACGAACATGAGGATGGCCCCCAGCATGAGGACGATGAGGGTGGCGGACAGGTGGTTCTCCAGAAAGATGAGGCCGCCCACCACTCCTAAGATCGCCACATAGGGCAGCACCCCGTAGTAGAAGGTGCCCATCTTGTCCAGGTTTTGGGAGATGAGGTGGGAAAACAGCAGGATGACGGCGAATTTGGCCACCTCGGAGGGCTGGAAGTTGATGGGGCCCAGCTGGAGCCACCGGTAGGCGTCGCCTTGGTTGGGAGCCAGGCTTACGAGGCCCAATGCCTTGAAGAGCATGACCAGGCACAGGAACAGCACGGCCACGCCCATCACCGGCCAGGCGAATTTGTGGTAGTGGTGGTAGTCGAAGGTGGAGATGAACAGCATGGCCGCCACCCCCAGGACGGCGAACATCCCCTGGCGGGAGATGTAGGCGTAGCTGCTGCCGTCGTTATAGTAGGCGTAGGCGTAGCTGGCGGAGAAGAGCATGACCAGGCCGATGGCCAGCAGCACCAGGATGAAGATGAACAGGGGCATATCCAGGCCCTGGCCCAGGGAGAACACCTTGTATTTGATCTTCCGCTGCCGGGGCTTTCGGGATGGCTTCTGTTCCTCCTTGGGGGGCTGATAAGCGGGCACCCGGCGCAGTCCCCGGGCGGTTTTGCCTGCCGCTGCCATGGCGGTCCCTCCTTTCGCGATACGTGTAGTTAGTCTGTCCAGGCCAGGGCCTTGTCACTCCAAGGCCGCCGGGGAATTTCGGGAACGGTCACACCCCGAAGAGGGTGCACACCAGGGCGATGGCGCCGCCGATGAGGGCCGCCAGGCCGAACACCAGGCAGATCTTCACCTCGCTCCAGCCGCACATCTCGAAGTGGTGGTGGATGGGGCTCATTTTGAACAGGCGCTTGCCATGGGTGGATTTGAAGTAGGTGACCTGGAGCACCACGGAGAGGATCTCCGCCCAGTAGACCAGGCCCACGGGCAGCAGCAGGATGGGCATATCCAGGCCGAAGGCCAGGGCGCCCACCATGCCCCCCAAGAACAGGGAGCCCGTGTCCCCCATAAAGACCTTGGCCGGGTGCCAGTTCCACAGCAGGAAGCCCACGCACCCCGCGGCGGCGGCCAGGCCCAGGGCCGTGAGGCCCGTCATGGACAAGGCCCCGGCGCACAGGGACAGGGCCAGGAACACGAAGAAGGACACGGTGGAGTTGAGGCCGTCGATGCCGTCTGTAAAGTTCACCGCGTTTACAAGGCCCACCAGCACGATGGCCGCCAGGATGTAGTAGAACCAGCCCAAATCCAGCTGGCCCACAAAGGGGATGGTGGTGGCGGTGGGCTCGCCGGCCAGGCCTAGGGACAGGAAATAGGCGGCGGCCACGGCGAATTGGAGCACCAGCTTTTGCTTTTCCGTAAGGCCCAGGTTCCGCTTTTTGAGGATGCTGATGTAGTCGTCCATAAAGCCGATGACCCCGAAGGCCACGGCCATGCCCAGGCCGGCAAAGACCTTTACCTTCATCAGGAAGGTCTCCTCCACCCCCAGGGTGTAGAACACCGGCAGGCAGGCCATCATGGCAACGGCGACGCCCAGGATGAACATGAGGCCGCCCATGGTGGGGGTGCCCTGCTTGTTCTTGTGCCATTTGGGGCCGATCTCCCGGATGGTCTGGCCGAATTTCAGCTTGTGCAGCTCCGGGATGAGCCAGCGGCCCAGCAGGGCCGTGATGGCGAAGGAGGCCACGGTCACGGTGACGAATAGGATACTGTTCATTCCAAACCCCTCTTATCCTTGGTATTCCAGTGTTTGACCGGTGTTACGCGGTGGTCTCGGCGTTGGAGTTGTTCACGAAGGTCAGGGAGATGACGGTGCCCATGGGTACCTGCTCCCCTTCCTCCAGCGCCTGGCTGGTGACGGTAGCGCCCTCCCCGGTGGAGCCGGAGACGCTGACCTGCAGGCCGCTGAGGGAGGCCACGTAGTTGGCGTTGACCAGGTCCAGGCCGGTAAAGTCGGGGACGGTGACCAGGGTGGAGGCCTCGTCGTAGCCGGAGGTATAGAGCACCACCTGGCCGTCCTTGGGCACGGCCGTGCCGCTAGCCGGCACCTGCTGGGTGACGGCGATGGAGCCGTCGCTCTCATCCCCCAGGACGGTGTAGGAGAGGCCGGCCTCCTCCAGGACCGCGTAGGCCTGGTCCAGGGTCATGCCGGTGACGCTGGGGGCGGTGGTGTCCAGGAGCTGGGCCTCCTCCTCGTTGTACTGGGCCTCCACCCCCAGGTAGGGCAGGACCTCCTCCATGATCTTGGCAAAGATGGGACCGGCTACGTAGTTGCCGCCGTTGAGGTTGCCGTTATTCACATAGTCGGGCTCATCGAAGAACACCAGCAGGGCGTACTTGGGGTCCTCCGCCGGGGCGAAGCCGCAGTAGGAGGCGATATACTGCATGCCCTTGGATTTGTCCTCGTTGTACTGGGCGATCTTCTCGGTGGTGCCGGTCTTGCCGGCGATGCGGTAGCCCGCCACGTAGCCGCCGGTGGCGGAGCCGCTCTCCACGTTGTACTGGAGGATGTCGATGATGGCCCGGGAGGTCTCCTCGCTTACCACCTGGCGGCGGTAGCTGGTGTCGGCGGTGGAGACGATGTTGCCGTCGCTGTCCAGGATGCGGTCCACCACGTGGGGCTGCACCAGGTAGCCCCCGTTGGCGATGGCACAGGCGGCGGTGAGCATGTGGACGGGGGTGATGCTAAAGTTCTGGCCGAAGGATTCCACCGCCAGGTCCGCGGGGACGGCGGCCATGGACTCCTCGCTGTGGAGCAGGGTGGCGGCCTCGCCGGGGAGGTCGATGCCGGTGGAGGCGGTCATGCCGAAGGCCTCCCGGTATTTGCAGAAGGTCTCGGCCCCCAGGAGCTGGCCGATATGGATCATCCAGGGGTTGCAGGAGTTGTAGATGCCGGCGGCGAAGGTCTCCAGGCCGTGGCCCGTCTCCTTCCAGCAGTCGATGCCGTTCTCCACGCCCTCCACGGGCATGTTGCCGGTGCAGGTGAAGGTGCTGTCCAGGGTGACCACGCCCTCCTCCAGGGCCATGGCGCCCACGCACATTTTGTACACGGAGCCGGGGTAGTAGGTGTCGGACACGGCCTTGTTGCGCCATTGGAGGTTGAGGGCCTGGTTGTACACCGCGTCCTCGTCGATGGTGAGCTCCTCGATGGCGTCCTCATCGCCGCTGGCTTCGGCCAGGGCCAGCTCGTCCTCGATGTCCTCCTCCATGTCCGCCCGGACCTTGTCCAGGAGGGTCTCGTCCAGGACGGTGAAGGGGTCGTTGGGGTCGTAGTAGGGGTTGGTGGCCATGCCCAGGATGGCCCCGGTGTCCACGTTCATCAGCACGGCCACAGCGCCGTTTTGCACCATGTAAGTCTCCAGGCCCTCGGCCAGGTATTTCTCTAAAATGCTCTGGACGGTCTCGTCGATGGTGAGCACCAGGCTGTGGCCGTCCTCGGCCTCTACGTACTGCTCGTACTCGAAGGGCATATCGGTGTTCCAGGCGTTGCGGGCGGAGATGAGCCGGCCCTCGGTGCCGCTGAGCTCCTCGTCGTAGTAGGTCTCTACCCCGCCCAGGCCCTGGCCGTCGGTGCCGGTGAAGCCCAGGATGTTGGAGGCCACGGTGCCGTAGGGGTAGTAGCGCTTGTAGTCGTCGATGAGGCGGATGCCGCTCTCGATCTTGTTGTCAGCTAAAAACTTGTTGATCTGGTCCCGGGTTTCGGTCTCCACCTGGCGCTTGAGCACGGTGTAGTAGGAGGAGCCGTCGCCGGTCTTTTCGTAGATGTCCTCCGCGTCCAGGCCCAGGATGGGGGCCAGGCCGTTTGATACGGTGCGGCGGAGGTCCTCGTCGTCGTAGAGGTAGGCAGGCTCCAGCACCACGGTCCACACGCTGGCGCTCTGGGCCAGGACCTTGGTGCCGGTGGCGTCGTAGATGGTGCCCCGCATGGCGGGCAGGGTGGTGCTGTGGAGGCTCTGGTTCAGGGCGGCGCTACTCATGTCCTCGCCCCGGACGATCTGCCAGTAAAACAGGCTGCCCGCCGCCGCGCCGAATCCCAGAAAGACCAGGACCGCCGTGAGGACCAAGGCTTTGCGCCACATTTTTTCCCGTGTTCCCTTTGCCAAGGCAACGCACCTCCTGTTGAAAAGTCTGAAAGCGTAAAATGAGAGTCAAGATCACTCTTGGCTCTCCTCCCGCAAAAACACCCCGTTCTATCTGTATTCCCCAGGCGTACCCCATATACCCTGGGACGTGGGATACCGCAAAACCTGCCGGAACGCGAACAGCGCGGCCGGCAGCCCGGCAGCGCTTGCTGCGTGCACCCTATTAGGCGAACCAGGAACGGACCGTGTTCCACAGCCGGCCCAGCAGGGAGGGCTCCTCCACCTGCTGCACCACGGTGCCCTGGTCCTCCTGGGCCACGTTGATGTAGGTGACCTGGCTGCCGCTGACCTTCTCCATGCCCAGGCTGGCGGCGTACTCCTCCACCTGGGCGCCGGTCATCTTCTGGGCGGCGGCCATGTTCAGCTGGATCTCCAGGCTCTCGGCCTCGGCCAGGGCCTGGCTGGTCTGGTTGATCTCCTCGGTGAGCTCGGTGAGCTGCACCTGGGAATAGATGACGGTCATAACAGTGGCCATGATGCCCGCGAACAGCACTGCCGCCACCGCCAGGCGGAAGGGGTTCCGCTTGGGGCGGGCATTGCGCTTCAACTCCCGCTGGGGGAGCTCCACCACGTTCTGCTTCTTCCCGGGCTGGCGCTCCCTCTCCGGGGAATGGGCAGGGGCGGCGTTGTGCTCCTGGAAGCGGGTGAAGTCGTAGGCGTGCGAATACATGGCCAAAATCCATTCCCTCTCTTTCTCTGTGTTCCCGTGTGTATGGTCAGCCGTGGGGGCGCTGGCGGCCTGCCTGGCCGCCCCCCGGCTGCTGCCGGGGCCGCGCCCGCCACGGATGCTGTCTTAGGATTGCTCCAGCTTTTCGATAACCCGCAGCCGCGCGCTGCGGGCCCGGGGATTGTCCTGGAGCTCCTGCTCCCCGGGGGCCAGGCCCTTTTTGTACACCAGCCTCCCCTGGGGCTTCCGGCCGCAGACACACACCGGGAAGTCCTTGGGGCAGACGCAGCCCTGGCACCATTCGTTCATCTGGCGCTTCACGATCCGGTCCTCGAGGGAGTGGAAGGTGATGACCGCCAGCCGGCCGCCGGGCTTTAGGAGCCCGAAGCCTGCCTGCAGGCCCTCCTGTAAGCGGTCCAGCTCGCCGTTGACGGCGATGCGCAGGGCCTGGAAGGTCTTGCGGGCCGGATGGCCCTCCCCCCGCCGCACCGCGGCGGGGACGGAGGCCTTGATGATCTCTGCCAGTTGGAAGGTGGTCTCGATGGGCGCCTGTTCCCGGGCCTGGCAGATGCCCCGGGCGATGCGCGCCGCGCTTTTATCCTCCCCATATTGGAGGATGATGCGGGCCAGCTCCTCCTGGGACAGGGTGTTCACCAAGTCCTTCGCGGAGGCGCCCTGCTGGCTCATGCGCATATCCAGCGGCGCGTCGTGATGGTAGGAGAACCCGCGCTCCGGGGTATCCAGCTGGTAGGAGGATACCCCGATGTCCAAGAGCACGCCGTCTGCCTGGTCGATCCCACGCTCCCGGGCCAGCTCCCCCATGCAGCTGAAGTTCCCGTGGACGATCGTGGAATTGGGATAGCCCCGCAGGCGTTCCCCGGCGGCCCGGATGGCGTCCGGGTCCTGGTCGATGGACAGCAGCCTCCCCGTGGTCAGCCGCTGCAGGATGGCCTCTGAGTGGCCTCCGCCGCCCAAAGTGCCGTCGATATAGGTTCCCTCTGGCCGGATGGCCAGGGCGTTTATGGTCTCTTCGAATAAGACCGGCTTGTGGTTGAATTCCATAACGCCGCCGCCTTAGAAGTCCAAGAGGTTCATGGAGGCCTCGATGGCCTCGTCGGTCTGGCTGGCGTTGTAGTCGTTCCAGCGCTGGGTGTCCCAGATCTCGGCCCGCACCGCGGCGCCGATGACGGTGACGTCCTTTTCCAGGCCCGCGTGGTCCCGCAGGCTTTGGGGGATGAGGATGCGCCCCTGCTTGTCCGGCTCTACCTCGGCGGCGCCGGAGAAGAAGTACCGCTGGATGCCTTTGCCCTGGGCCAAGGGGATGGCGGAGACCTTCTCCACCAGCTTGTCCCACTGGGCGCTGGAAAGCACAAAAAGGCAGCCGTCGAGGCCCTTGCAGACGTAAAACTTGTCGCCCAGGTCCTCGCGGAATTTGGAGGGCACGGTGACCCGGCCCTTTTGGTCCATATTATGTTGATACTCGCCTGTCAACATAACTGTCTTTCCTTTCCAGCTGGCAGGTGGGAGAACCCTGTCGCCGGCCGGGGTTTTTGGCCCCAAGCTGGCCTATTGTGACACTTCGTGGAACAATTCCCCACGATTCCCCACCTGATGCCTATAATTATAGACGAATCCCCACGGAAAAGCAACCGCAAAAAAACTGAAAATCCGCGCAAATACTGGGGCGAAGGTATGTTCGAAACTATATTGTGGGAACAAAAATTCCCCTCACAATATCTTGTGAGGGGAATCGGGGAAAAATATTTTTCTGTGAGATTTTGCTAAGATTCATTTCTCAACTTTGTAAGTTACGCTGAGAAGCCTTGATGCTCTGCCGGGTCTTGCGCAGCTCGGCCAGCTGCTCGGAAAGGGACTCGTCGGCGCGGCGCATCAGGTCGTCCACATAGTCGGAGCTGGCCTTGCGCATCTCCTTGAACTTCTGCTGGGCCTGGGCGATGAGCTCGTTGGCCTTCTGCTGGGCCTGGCGGACGATCTCGTCCTGGTTGACCATGGCCTTGGCTTTCTCCTCGGCCACGCGGACGATGGTCTCAGCCTCCCGGTTGGCCTCGTTGATGATCTGGGTGCGGTCGGCTACGATGGCCTTGGCCTGGCGCACCTCCGCGGGGATCTCCTCTTTGATCTCGTCCAGGATCTGCCGGACCTCGTCCCCGTCCACAAATACTTTGCCTGCGGAAAGGGGCATTTTCCAGCCCTTGTCCAGCACGTCGTACATCTCGTCGATCAGATCCTCGATAGTCGCCTGATTGTTGCTCATGATCCAACTCGTTCCTTTCTTCTGCTTTCGCTGATGGAGATAGAATTAGAATTAGAATGTTGTATAGACCAGGGTGTTATGGCCGCTTGCACAGCCGGTCCTTGATCGTGTCTAAGATACAGGGGGGCACGAAGTGGGAGATGTCCCCGCCGAAGCCCGCCACTTGCTTTACCATGCTGGAGCTCAGGAACATGTTCTCGGCACTGGTGGAGAGGAACATGGTCTCCAGCTCTGGGTTCAGCTTTTTATTGGTGAGGGCCTGCTGGAACTCGTACTCGAAGTCGGACATGGCCCGCAGCCCCTTGATGATGACCATGGCGCCCCGGCGCTTGGCGTAGTCGGCCAGAAGGCCCTCCACCCGGTCCACCTCTACGTTCTGCAGCCCCTCGGCCTCGATGACCCGGCGCAGGAGCTCCATGCGCTCCTCCACGGAGAAGCTGAAGTGCTTGGCCGGGTTGACCGGCACGCCCACGATGATCCGGTCGAAGAGGCGGCTGGCCCGGCTGATGATGTCCAGGTGGCCGATGGTCACCGGGTCGAAACTGCCCGGGCAGATGGCTGTCCTCATGTGTCCCTCTCCCCTCTCGCGCGCTGCCGCCTTACCCCTGGGCCCCTTGGGCCAGGTAGGTGGTCAGCATGATTTTGCCGTAGCGGTACTCCCGGTATTTGCGGAAGGGCCCGGCCTCCTCCGGCAGGGCCTCGTCCCTGGGGTGCTCGCACACCAGGATGCCCCCGGGGTTCATGGCCCCGGCCGCCAGGGGCAGGGCCTGCTCCAGAAGGCCGGAGCGGAAGGGCGGGTCGAGGAAGGCCACGTCGAACTTCTCCCGCGTACTGCGGAGGTAGGCGGCGAAATCCGACTGGACCACCCTGGCGCTGTCCTGAAAGCCGCAGGCCTTGATGTTCTGCTCCACCACCCGGATGGAATCCCGGGACAGGTCTACGAACACGGCCTGGGCCGCGCCCCTGCTGAGGGCCTCCAGGCCGATCTGCCCGGAGCCGGCGAACAGGTCCAGAAACCGCCGGCCCTCCAGCTGGAACTGGAGGATGGTGAACAGGGACTCTTTGACCCGGTCTGTGGTGGGGCGGACCTGCTCGCCCTCCAGGGCGGACAGCTTTTTGCCCCGCTTCGAGCCTGTGATGATACGCATGGCAAAACTCCAAAAAGGTTTCAGATTCGCTTTATTATCCCATTATTCGGCGAATATGTCAACTGTTCCGGGCAATTTCTCCGCCAAAACCCTAGTTTTTTCCCGGTTTTTGCGCAGGAACCGCCGTTTTTTCACGTAAAATGGGGGTGTTTTCCCCACCGGGGGCCTCGTTTTCCGGCTCCCCATGGAAAAACTGGTACACCCGGCGGGCGGCGGGCTGGGTCATGCTGGGGGCCTCTTCCAGCTCTTTCAGGTCCGCCTGGCCGATGGCCGCCACAGTCTTGAAGTGCTTTAGGAGGGCCTTGGCCCGGGCCTCCCCGATGCCGGGGATGGAGGTGAGGGTGGAGGACACCGCCGCCTTTTTCCGCTGCTGCCGGTGGTAACCGATGGCGAACCGGTGCACCTCGTCCTGGATGGTGGACAGGAGGGTGAAGGCCCGGCGGTTGGACTGGATGGCGATCTCCCCGCCGGAGAGGGCGATGGCCCGGGTGCGGTGCTTGTCGTCCTTGACCAGGCCGAAGAGGGGGACGGTGACCCCCATCTCTTGGAGCACGGGCTGGACCGCGGCCACGTGGCCCTTGCCGCCGTCCAACAGGACCAGGTCCGGCAGGCGGCCGAAGCCCTGGGTATCCCCCTGCTGCTGGCGGGCGTAGTACTCGGTGAAGCGCCGGCGGATGACCTCCCGCATGGAGCCGTAGTCGTCCTGGCCGGTGACGGTCTGGATTTTGAACTTGCGGTAGGCGGACTTTAAGGGGCGGCCGTTTTCGAACACCACCATGCCCGCCACGTTCTCCCCGCCCTGGAGGTTGGAGATGTCGTAGCACTCGATGTAGGCGGGGACTTTCTCCAGGCCCAGGAGGCGGCGGAGCTCGTCTAAGGCGGAAGCGTCGCGGCCGGTGCTGCCCGCCTGGCGGGCGATGCTCTCCGCCGCGTTCTGGCGGCACATCTGCACCAGCTGGGCCTGCTCCCCCCGCTGGGGGACGTGGAGTTTGACGGACTTGCCCCGCTTTTCCGAGAGCCAGCGGGCCACCAGCTCCGCGTCCTCCACCGGGCCGTCGATGGTGACCACCGGGGGCACCCGGTCCCGGATGGCGTAGTACTGGCGCAAAAACTCGGAGCGGGCCTCGGGGTCGGGCTGGCAGCCCTCGGTGAGGAAGCTCTCCCGGTCGGAGAGCTTGCCGCCGGTAAAGCGGAACACCTCGAAGGCGGTGTGGGTCTCCCCCTGGGCCAGGGCGAACACGTCCTGCTCCTCCACCCGGCTTGCCACCACCTTCTGGCGCTCCTTCATCTTGTTGATGGCGGCGATGCGGTCCCGCAGGCGGGCGGCCAGCTCGAACTCCATGTTTTCGGCGGCCTCCTCCATTTTGGCGGTGAGGGCCTTGACCGAGGTGGAGCTGCCGCCTTTGATGAAGTCCAATGCCTCCTGGAAGGCCTCGTTGTACTCCTCCTCGCTGACGCGGCCCCGACAGGGGGCGCAGCACTGCTTGATGTAGTAGTTGAGGCAGGGCCGGCCCTTGCCGAAATCCTGGGGGAATTTACGGGTACAGTCGGGGAGCTTGAAGATCTTCCGGGCGGAGTCGATGGTCTGCTTGATGGACCAGGAGCTCAGGTAGGGGCCGATGTACTTGGCGCCGTCGTCCTCCACCTTTTTTACCTCGGTGATGCGGGGCCAGGGGCCGCCGCTTACCCGGATGTAGCTGTAGCCCTTGTCGTCCTTTAAGAGGATGTTGTACTTGGGCTGGTTCTGCTTGATGAGGCTGCTCTCCAGCACCAGGGCCTCGAACTCGCTGTCGCAGAGGATGTACTCGAACCAGTCCACATTGGAGACCATGCGGCGGACCTTGGCGTCGTGGTTCTTCTCGGAGCCGAAATATTGGCTGACCCGGTTTTTGAGGGCCTTGGCCTTGCCGATGTAGATGATCTCCCCGGCCTTGTTGTGCATGAGATACACCCCCGGGGAAAGGGGCAGCCGCATGGCCTTCTGCCGCAGCTCTCTGCGCTTGTCCTCCTGCTCCACGATGGCGCCTCCTCTCGTTTTGAAATAGGCGGGTGAAGAAAAAAGCACCGCTTGACGCGGTGCTGTCATGTACGGTGTTCCCGGCGGGAGGCCGGGGCGGAAAGTCTTACTCGGAGAAGCCGGAGTTTACCAGGTCGACCAGGGCGTCTACCGCCTCCTGCTCGTCGGAGCCGTCGGCGATGATCCGGATGGTAACGCCGCCCACGATGCCCAGGCTGAGCACACCCAGCAGGCTTTTGGCGTTGACGCGCCGCTCTTCCTTCTCCACCCAAATGGAGGACTTGAACTCGTTGGCCTTCTGGATGAAGAACGTGGCCGGACGGGCGTGGAGCCCCACCTGATTCTGGACCAAAACTTCCTTAGCGCACATGTACATTCACTCTCCTACACATTAGAAATAGTCGGGTTTTCGTGCCGTGTAACAATCCGTCAAACAAGGGAAAAGCACTTGGAAATTAACCTCATTATAGCATATTTCCCGCCGCCGTCAACCAATTCGACTCAATTTTGGATTCCTGAACAGACGCCGAAATTTTTCTCGCGCCCCGTTTGTGCAAGTCGACGTGGTTGTTGAAAACTTTTTGACTCATTTGTTGCTCGAACAGAAGGAAAACCGCCATATCCTGTGGTTTTGCCCCTGCCTACAGCATAGGCGGCCCCGGCGGGTTTTATACGCCGGAGGGCCCTCCTTCCCCATTTTTCCAGCGGGCGTAGAGGTCGGGACGGTTCTTTTTTGTGACGGAGAGGGATTCTTCCCGCCGCCATTTGGCGATATTGCCATGGTGGCCGGAGAGGAGCACCGGGGGCACCGGGCGGCCCCGCCACACCTCGGGCCGGGTGTACTGGGGGTACTCCAGCAGGCCGGAGAAGTGGCTCTCCTCGGTGAAGCAGGCCTGGTCGGAGAGGACGCCGGGGAGCATGCGGCTCACCGCGTCGGTGAGGATGGCGGCAGGGAGCTCGCCGCCGGTGAGGACGTAGTCGCCGATGGAGATCTCCTCGGCCTGGTACTCGTCCAGCAGGCGCTGGTCCACCCCCTCGTAGTGGCCGCAGAGGAGCAAGAGCCCCGGCAGCTGTGCCAGCTGGCGGGCTTTCTCCTGGGTGAGCACCGGGCCCCGGGGGGACATATAGAGTATATGCGGCAAAAAGCCCAGATGTTCGGCCACGGCGTCGATGCCCCGGGCCAGGGGCTCGGCGGCCAGGAGCATGCCCTTGCCCCCGCCGAACACGGTGTCGTCCACCCGGCCGCCCCGGTCCTGGGCAAAATCACGGAGCTGGTGGCAGCAGACCTGCAGAAGGCCCTTCTTCCGGGCCCGGCCGATGATGCTGTGGTCCAGGGCGGGGGCCAGCATCTCCGGGAACAGGGTGAGGATATCGATGCGCATTCAGGCCTCCTCTCCCCCGTCGTCGAAAATGCCGGGGATGGGCAGCAGCTGGATGACCCCGGCTTCGGGGTCGATCTTTTTCACCATGTGGGGCACCGCGGGGAACAGGTACTCCTTGTCCCCGTTTACGATGCGGTAGATGCCGTTGGCCACCCCGGGGAGCACCTCGGCCAGCACGCCGTACTCCTGGCCGGTCTCCCCGTCCACGGCTTTGAGGCCGATGATGTCCTGGAGGAAAAACTGCCCCTCGGGCAGGGTGACGTCGTTCCGGTCGAGATAGAGCACCCGGCCCCGGAGGGCGTCCCCCTGCTCTACGGTGTCCACCCCCTGGAGCTTAATGAGCAGCCGGCCCTTGTGCACCCGGGAGGAGAGGAGCCCGGCGTCGGTTTTCCCCTCGTCGAAGTACAGGCGCTTCAGCTTTTTGACAAACTCCGGGGAGTCCGCCCAGCACTCCACCACCAGGTCCCCCCGGACCCCGTGGGTGCGCACGATTTTGCCTGCCTCTAAGAATTGCTTTTTCATAGCGCTCCTCCCTTGCTTAGAAAGAAAGCGCGTTGCAGCAGTTGCAGCGCGCTTTTTTTATTTGTGATACTTCCTCACGGTTGCGACGTTTGCCGGTTTCGGGGCAAGGCCCCGAAATGGAAGCGCTGCGCGCTTCCAAGGGAAAACTCGCCGAGAAAGCGCTTGCGCTTTCTCAGTCTCAGTCAATTTCCACCATGATCTTCTGGTCGCTGCGGGTGGCGGCGGCGCGCATGACCACGCGGATGGCCCGGGCGATGCGGCCCTGTTTGCCGATGACCCGGCCCATGTCGTCCTCCGCCACGTGGAGATGGTACACCACGGTGCCGTGGGCGTCCGTCTCGGAAGTGACGACCACCTGGTCCGGCTTTTCTACCAGGCCGGAGGCGATGGCTTTGAGTAAATCCTGCATAGCTTATCCTTTCTGTCTCCCAGGGCTCCCCGGCGGGGAACGCCTGGTGTTAGATGACGCCGTGCTTCTTGAACAGGGCGCGGACGGTGTCGGTGGGCTGGGCGCCGCTCTGCATCCACTTCTTGGCCTTCTCGGGGTCAACCTTCACCACGCTGGGCTCCTCCATGGGGTTGTAGTAGCCGATCTCCTCGATGAAGCGGCCGTCACGGGGGAAGCGGGAGTCCGCCACCACGATGCGGTAAAAGGGGTTCTTCTTGGCGCCCATTCTTCTCAGTCTGATTTTAACTGCCATAGTTCGTTCCTCCAAAATTCTTTGAATGTTGTTTTTATATACTGCCTCCGAAGGGGGGCGTATTATCGGTTTAGAAGGGCAGGTTCATGGGCAGGCCTTTGCGGCGCTTGCCCTTGCCGCCAAACTGCTTCATCAGCTTTTGGGTCTGGCGGAATTGGTTTAACAGCCGGTTCACGTCCTCCACCTTCTGGCCGCAGCCGGCGGCGATGCGCTTTTTCCGGGAGGCGTTGAGGCTGTCGGGGTGGCTGCGCTCGTAGGGCGTCATGGACAGGATGATGGCGGCGCTGCGGTCCATGACCCGGTCGTCGATGTCCACGTCGTCCAGCTTGTTGCCCACCCCGGGGAGCTTGGACAGGATGCCCTTGATGGGGCCCATCTTCTTCACCTGCTGGAATTGCTCCAACAGGTCGTTTAAGTCCATCTTGTTCTGCATGAGGCGCTGGGCGGTTTTCTCCGCGGCCTTTTCGTCCAGCTTCAGCTGGGCGTCCTCGATGAGGGAGAGCACGTCGCCCATGCCCAGGATGCGGCTGGCCATGCGGTCGGGGTGGAACACCTCCAGGTCGGAGAGCTTTTCGCCGGTGCCCGCGAATTTGATGGGCTTGCCGGTGACGGCCTTGACGGACAAGGCCGCGCCGCCCCGGGTGTCGCCGTCCAGCTTGGTGAGGATGACGCCGGTGATGTCCAGCAGGTCGTCGAAGGTTTTGGCCACGTTGACGGCCTCCTGGCCGGTCATGGCATCTACCACCAGGAGGATGTCGGTGGGGCTGACCGCGGCTTTGATGCGCCGCAGCTCCTCCATGAGGGCCTCGTCGATCTGCAGGCGGCCGGCAGTATCGATGATGACGTAGTCGTTGCCGTAGTCTTTGGCGTGCTTGACCGCCTCCTGGGCGGTGAGCACCGGGTCCTGGGTGCCCCGCTCGAACACGGGGGCCCCGGCCTTTTCCGCCACCACCTGGAGCTGCTTGATGGCCGCCGGGCGGTAGATGTCCCCCGCCACCAGCAGGGGGCGGTGGCCCTGGCTTTTCAGCTGGTAGGCCAGCTTGGCGGCGTGGGTGGTCTTACCGGCGCCCTGGAGGCCGCACATCATGATGATGGCGGGCGGGTGGGCCGGCATTTTCAGCCGCTCCTCGCTGCCGCCCATAAGGCCGGTGAGTTCCTCGTTGACGATCTTAATGACCATCTGGGCGGGGGTGAGGCTCTCCATGACCTCGGAGCCGATGGCCCGCTCGGTCACCCGGTTGGTGAAGTCCTTGGCCACCTTGTAGTTGACGTCGGCTTCCAGCAGGGCCAGGCGCACCTCGCGCATGGCCTCTTTTACATCGCTCTCGCTGAGCTTGCCCTTGCTGCGCAGCTTCTTAAAGGAATTGCTGAGTTTTTCCGCCAATCCCTCGAAGGCCATGGCGCTCCCTCCTTATGGTTTCAGTCGTTGACGGCGATCTCCTCGGCCAGGGACAGGATCTTGGCCGCCTGGGCGTCGATGCCCGACACGGCCCCGTTTTTGCCGTTTAAGTCCTGGATGGCGATGGCGCAGTCGCAGATGGCGGTGAGGGAGGACTGCATGTCCTGGAAACGCCGGGCCAGGCCGAGGCGCTCCTCCATCTCCAAGAGCTGCTGCTCGGCCCGCTTGATGGCGTCCCGCACCCCCTGCCGGGTGATGTCCCGGTCCTGGGCAATCTCCGCCAGGGAGAGGTCCTCGTTGTAGTAGGCGTCCAGCACTTCCCGCTGGGTGCCGGTGAGCATGTCGCCGTAGAAGTCCAGCAGGTAGGCGATCCGCAAGTCTTTGGCCACGACCATCCCTCCTCGCCTGCTATGTAAAGGATTTTTCTTTACAACGTAAGGCATTATACACGATTCGGGGGAATTTGTCAACCTGGGGCGGAAAAAAAGAAGGAGGAGGGGCTGGAGCTGTGGGCGCGGGCGGTATTCCGATTGCCATTTTTGGGGAAATGTGCTATGCTGTATCCAAAATCTACACCCGTGTGAGGGAGGAACACCCATGCTCTACTTTAACAGCGACTATACCGAGGGGGCCCACCCCAAAATCCTGGAACAGCTTCAGGAGACCAACTTCCGCCAGACCGTGGGCTACGGCGAGGACGAATACTGCGAAAAAGCCAGGGGGCTCATCCGGGAGGCCTGCGGGGCGCCGGAGGCGGGGGTGCACTTCCTGGTGGGGGGCACCCAGGCCAACTTCACGGTGATCCGGGCGGCGCTGCGGCCCCACCAGGGGGTCATCTCCCCGGTGACAGGGCACATCCACGTCCACGAGACCGGGGCGGTGGAGGCCACCGGCCACAAGGTGCTGGCCCTGCCCTGCGGGGCCGAGGGGAAGCTCTCCGCCGGGCAGGTGGCGGAGGTGTGCGCCGAGCACTTTGCCGGCAGCATGCCCCCGGAGCACATGGTGCAGCCCAAGATGGTGTATCTCTCCCACCCCACGGAGAACGGGGCGCTGTACACCAAGGCGGAGCTCATGGCCATCCGCCAGGTGTGCGACGAGTACGGGCTGTATCTGTTTGTGGACGGGGCCCGGATGGGCTACGGCCTGGCAGCCCGGGGCACCGACGTGGCCCTGACCGACCTGGCCCAGCTGTGCGACGTGTTCTACATCGGGGGGACAAAGTGCGGGGCGCTGTTCGGGGAGGCGGTGGTCATCCCCAATAGGGAGCTGAACCGGGACTTCCGGTACGCCATCAAGCAGAACGGGGGCATGCTGGCCAAGGGGCGGCTGCTGGGGCTGCAGTTCCTCACTTTGTTTACGGACGGGCTGTACACGGAAATCTGCAAAAAGGCGGACGAGCAGGCCTACCGCATCGCCGCCGCCTGTGAGGAGGCGGGCATTGAGACCTATGCTCCCTCCCCCACCAACCAGCAGTTCTTCATCTTCCCCGACGGGCTGCTGAAAAAGCTGGAGGAGAAGTATGTGTTCTCCTTCTGGGAGAAGGTGGATGAGGGCCGCACCGCGGTGCGCATCTGCACCAGCTGGGCCACCCGGGATGAGGCGGTGGAGGAGCTCATCGCCGACCTGAAGAGCCTGTAAAAAACAGCACAGGAAAGGGCCGCTGCCGGGGGGCAGCGGCCCTTTTTCTTTTTTTCGTGGTGCTTCACACTTTACAGCTTGAGGCCCTGGTAGCTGTCCTGGAGGATGCGGCAGGAGTCGTCGAATTTCTGCTGCTCCTCGTCGGTGAGGTTCAATTCCAGCACACGGTCCACGCCGTTGCGGTTGACGATGCAGGGCACCCCGGCGTACACGTCCTTCTGGCCGTACTCCCCCCACAGCCGGGCGGAGACGGTGAGGACGCTGTTCTCGTTGGAGAGCACCGCCCGGACGATGCGCACCAGGCTCATGCCAATGCCGTAGTAGGTGGCCCGCTTGGCCTCGATGATGCGCTGGGCGGCGTCACGGACCTCCAGGCTGATCTTCTGCATCTCCTCCAGGCAGAATTTGCCGTCGGAGTGCTCGCAGATGTCGATGACGGATTTGGTGGCCAGCATGGCCTGGCTCCAGGGGACAAACTCACTGTCGCCGTGCTCGCCGATGACGTAGGCGTGCATGTTCCGGGGGTCTACGGAGAAGTACTCGCCCAAGAGATACCGCAGCCGGGCGGTGTCCAGGGTAGTGCCGCTGCCGAACACCCGCTTGGGGTTGAAGCCCGAGAGCTCGTAGGTGACACGGGTCATGATGTCCACGGGGTTGGTGGCCACCAGGAAGATGCCCCCGAAGCCGGAGTGGACCACGGGCTCGATGATGGACTGGAACACGGCGGCGTTGCGCTTTAAGAGGTCCAGGCGGGACTCCCCGGGCTTCTGGCTGACCCCGGCGCAGAGGACCACCACGTCCGCGTCGGAGCAGTCGGCGTAGTCCCCGGCGTAGATCTTCATGCTGGAAGGGGCGAAGGCCACGCCGTGGTTTAAGTCCATGGCCTCCCCTTCGGCCCGCTTCCGGTCGATGTCCACCAGCACCAGCTCGTCGCACAGGCCCTGGTTGAGGGCGGAGTAGGCAAAGCTCATGCCCACCATGCCGGTGCCCACCAGCACCACCTTCCGTTTGTTCAGAAACATAAAAGCTCCTCCTTTCGCCTTTGCTTTTCTCTATTGTACCCTGTCCGGGCCCTGGGCGCAAGGGAAGTTTTTCCAGCCGGCCACAAAGCGACAGGATCGCGGGCCGGAAGGGGCTATAATGGGCACAGGATGGGGGGATGCCATTGGTCATTTACGCCGACGTGCTGGTGGTTGTGAACCTGTACGTGGATTTTTTCCTGCTGTGGTGCGTGAAGAAGGCCCTGGGGCTGCGCGCCCGGGCCCGCCGGCTGGTGCTGGGGGCCTTGGCCGGGGCTTTGGCGGCCCTGCTGGCCCTGCCCCCGGGGCAGCCGGGGTGGCTCAGCTTCCTGTTGGGGGCGGCCACGGCCCTGGGGGCGGCGGGGGCGGCCTTTGCCCCCCTGCCCCCCCGGATGTTCGCGAAGGCGGCGTTGTGCCTATGGCTGTTCTCCCTGCTGCTGGCGGGGTTCTGCCTGTTCGCCATCCGGTTTTTCGCCCCCCGCAGCCTGGCGGTGGTGGGCAGCGCGGTGTACTTCGACCTGTCCCTGCCCCTGCTGTTTTTCCTGACCTGTGGGGCCTACGGGGCGTTCTGGGTGTTCCGGCGGGTGCTGCCCCGGGACGCGGGGGCGGCCCGGAGCTGTGCCATCGCCGTGGAGCACCAGGGGCGGCGGGCGGAGCTCTTCGCCAAGGCGGACACGGGCAGCGGCCTGCGGGAGCCCTTCTCCGGGCTGCCGGTGGTGGTGTGCCAGGCGGACCGGCTGGCGGGGGTGGCCCCCGCCGGGCTGCTCGCCTGGGGACAGGGGGAGGCCGCGCCGGAGCAGGCCCCGGGCCTGCGGCTGGTGCCCTTTACCAGCCTGGGGGGCGCCGGGGTGCTGCCGGCCTTCCGGCCGGAGCGGGTGACCGCGGGCAAAACGAGAAAGCCCCTGGACTGCTATGTGGCCCTGTACCCGGGGCAGCTGTCCGCCGGGGAGTACGACGCCCTGTTTAACCCCGACCTCTTCCCTGAGGAGGCGGGGGTGGGATAAATCGCAGAAAGAATGGAGGCAGTGTGATGTACAGTCGGATATTTTGGGAAATGGTCGGACGGGCGAGGGCCCTGCTGGGCAGCCTCCTCCCCCTATGGGGCGGGGAGGCGTGCCACTATATCAACGGGCCGGAGACGCTGCCCCCGCCCCTCACGAAAGAGGAGGAGGCGGAGGTGTTCGAGAACATACGCCAGGGGAAGCCCGGGGCCCGGGAGCCCCTCATCACCCACAACCTGCGGCTGGTGGTGTACATCGCCAAGAAGTTTGAGAGCCCTGGGGCCGGGGTGGAGGACCTGATCTCCATCGGCACCATCGGGCTCATCAAAGCGGTGAACACCTTCCAGGTGGAGCGGAACATCAAGCTGGCCACCTACGCCAGCCGGTGCATCGAGAACGAGATTCTGATGTACCTGCGGAAAAGCGCCCAGCTGCGGAAGGAGGTGTCCATCGACGACCCCTTGAACGTGGACTGGGACGGCAACGAGCTGCTGCTCTCGGACCTGTTGGGCAGCGACCCGGACGCGGTGAACCAGGACATCGAGCAGGAGGCGGAGCGGGCCATGCTCCTGTCGGCGGTGGACCGGCTGCCGCCCCGGGAAAAGACCATTATGACCCTGCGGTTCGGGCTGGCCTCGGCCAAGGAGCACACCCAGAAGGAGGTGGCGGACCGGCTGGGCATCTCCCAGTCGTACATCTCCCGGCTGGAGAAGCGGATTATCCACCGGCTGCGCCGGGAGCTGGAGAAGGCGGGATGAGAACATGGAACGGCCCCGCCGGGGGGACCGGCGGGGCCGCTGTGGGGCTGACGGAGGGAGGTCAGCCTAGCCTTTTACTCTTGCTTTTGTGGTAGAGGTAATTGAGCAGGGACACAGGGCGCTCCTGGGCCTTTACATCCTCCTGGACAAAGGCTACCGGCTGCAACCCCGTCTGCACGACCACGCGGGAGGGGTGCTTCCGAAGCATAGGATACTCGCTGTCCTGAAGCAGCAAAGGCTGTTCCACAAAGTCAAACATAGTGATCCTTCCTTTCTTCACAAGCACACATAAGGGTTTTGGGGGGTGCTCCCCCTTACAGCTTTATTCTATCATATCTTTGCCATATTTTCAACATCTTTATGCAGAGTTTACAAAATATTTTTTGGGAGGGAAAAAATTCATTTTGGGGCGCCGGGGGCGGGTTTTTCCCGGAAAACCGGGGGTTTTCTGCACCTCCGCCCGGCGGGAGATGCAGATGCTCTGGCCTGTTACCGGTTTAGCAGGGGAAAATCCCCCAGGTTCTCCACCTCCAGGCCACGCTTGCGGGCGTAGCCCACGGTATAGGCGGTGCCGCCCCGCTCCCCCTGGGCCCGGTTCCAGTAGCAGAGGCAGTAGGCGCTGTGATCCACCAGGTAGCGGTCCCGCTGGAACATGCACCAGCGGCTGTAGGTGTCGGCGGTGTAGATGGCCTCGTCGGCCTGGCGGAGCAGGTCCTGGTAGAGGGCGGCGTCCTCCGGCTTCCAGTAGGCCTCCTGGCCCAGGCAGGGCAGCACCAGCACCAAGCGGAGCTGGGGGAGCTCGGCGGCCCTCAGCCGCAGCACCTCCTGGGCGGCCAGGGTGTCGAAGCCCAATGCGCCCCCGGCCAGGAAGGTATCCACCCCCCGGTCCGCCAGGGAGGCGATGGCCTCTTGGAGGCGGCACTGGAGCCAGAGCCGGTGGGACGGGGGGATTTTCCGGTGGCCGGTGAAACAACAGGCCTGCTCCCGTTTCCAGTCCATAGGGAGGCCTCCTTTCGCTTTGCTAGGTCAAGCATAGCACACGGCGGGCGGGATGTCAAAGTGGGGTGGGGGTGGCTAGCTGGGCGTGACTGCGTCCCGCGTCCTCTTGCACCCCCGGGACGGGGGACTGGAGGAAAAAGTTTGCCTTTTTGTGATTGGAATTTTTGAGGGGTACCCCCTCAGTCACGGCGGGGCCGTGACAGCGTCTCGCCTGCCGGCTCGGTCGGCGATGGACGGTCGCCACTGGCGACCATCGCCCCATAGGGGGAGCCGAGACTTGCCTCCCCCATAGGGGGAGGTGTCATCGCATAGCGATGACGGAAGGGGTTATTATCCGAAAGATTCCCTCCCCCTGCCCCCTCCCATGCACGCACTATGGCGAAAACCGTTAGCACTCTGGCATGGGAGGGGGAGTATTATTCTATACATCTCATTTCAAAGGGGCTGCGCCCCTTTGAAACCCCTTTACGGTAGGCCCGAGCTATGCGGGCCCTTACGGGGGGAAGGAGGTGGGAGAGAGAAGGGCAACTCCCCCAGTCAACGCAAAGCGTTGACAGCCCCCTCATGGAGGGGGCCTGCCTCCCCCTTTGGGGGCGCAGGTGCCCAGTGGGCACCGTTCTGCGCCGACCGAACCGGCAGGTGAGACGGTGTCATCGCAAAGCGATGACGGAAGGGGTTATTATCCGAAAGATTCCCACCCCCTGCCCCCTCCCGTAAGGGGAGCAAGTGAGGGCGGATAGCCTATTTGTACGGGAGGGGGAAGATTATTCTATACATCTCATTTCAAAGGGGGAGCTGACGCTCCCCCTTTGGAACCCTCTTTCAGTAGGCCAGGGATGAGGGTGCCCTTACGGGGGGAAGGGGGTCCTGGTGCCCGGTGGGCACCGTTCTGCGCCGACCGAACCGGCAGGTGAGACGGTGTCATCGCGGAGCGATGACGGAAGGGGTGTTGCCGGGAGGGTCGAGTGGAGGCAACAAAATCCCGGAGCGCCCTTGCGGAGGGATTTTCCTGTCCCGCCCGGTCACGGACCGGGCACACAGACAGAAAAGGCACCCCGCAGGGTGCCTTTTCCAAACCGAAAGATAGTTTTTTACTTGGTGC
>LBJMC04202__coassemble_502_pt1 | contig 28488 bp, 31 predicted proteins | sample LBJMC04202__metabat2_high_PE_010 | metagenome-assembled genome bin LBJMC04202
TCGGTGATGACAGCGTTCTCCCGCACCAGGTCGATGGCCTTCTGGTTCTTCAGGTCGGCGTTGATGCCCTCGGCGGACACCAGGTTCTTCACGTTGTCCTCAGGCATGCCGTAGGCCTCGGCCAGGCGCTTGAACTCGGCCTCGGTCTCCTCCTCGGTGATCTGGATGTTCTCCAGCTCGGCGATCTTCTCCAGCCCTAAGCGCACCTTCACCTGGCGCTCGGCCTGGGGCTTGTACTGCACCCGCAGGTCGTCGGTGGTCTGGCCGGTGTACTTCAGGTAGGTCTCCAGCTTCAGGCCCTGGGACTGGAGCCGGTAGGCGAAGGAGTTGATGATCTCGTCCACCTCGTTCTCCACCATCTCGTCGGGGATGGTAGCCTCCACCTTCTCGATGATGGCCTCCACCAGCTGGTTCTCCACGTCGGCGTCGGCAGCCTTCTGCCGCTGGGAGCGCAGCTTCTCCTCCAGGTCCTTCTTATACTCGTCCAGGGTGTCGAACTCGCTGACGTCCTTCACGAACTCGTCGTCCACCTCGGGCAGCTCTTTCTTCTTGATCTCGTGGAGCTTGATCTTGAACACGGCGGGCTTGCCCTTCAGCTCCTCGGCGTGGTAATCCTCGGGGAAGGTGACGTTCACGTCGAACTCCTCGCCGGCCTTGTGGCCCACCACCTGCTCCTCAAAGCCGGGGATGAACTGGCCGGCGCCCAGGGTCAAGTCGTAATTCTCGGCCTTGCCGCCGTCAAACTGCTTGCCGTCCACATAGCCGTCGAAGTCGATCTCGGCCACGTCGCCGTTCTCCGCGGCACGGTCCTCCACGGTGACCATGCGGGAATTGCGCTCCCGCACCCGGTCGATCTCCTTCTCCACGTCCTCGGCGGTGACGGTGACAGGCTGCTTCTTCACCTCGATGCCCTTGTAGCCCTGGATATTGGCCTCGGGCTTGGTGATGACGGTGAGCTTGCACAGGATGCCCTTGTCCTTGCCGATCTCGTCGATCTTGAAGTCGCCGACGCTGATGACGTTGAGGCCGGACTTCTCGATGGCGTCCATCACCAGGGGGCGGTACAGGTGGTCGATGGCGGCCTCGTAAAAGACCTCCTCGCCGTAATATTTCTCAATGAAAGCGCGGGGGGCGTGGCCCTTGCGGAAGCCGGGGACGTTCATCTTCTTGCTCTCCCGCTTATAGACGGCGTTGACGGCGTCGTTGAACTCCTCGGGGGTGACCTCCACCTCCAGCTCGTATTTGTTGATCTCCGGGTTATTGGTCGATTTCAGATTCATTTCACTTATCCCTCTCAAAATAAAGTAGGTAACTGCGTAATTATACCATAGCCGGCGGAAAGAATCTACATTTTTCCGGCAAAAACTTTTGGAAAATCCGAAAAAAGCAGCCTCTCCCCCGATTTTATCCCTTTGCCACCAGCACCGGGGTAAAATTCACAAAATCACAGGAGATAAGGTGCATCCGCACCCCGCGGTACTCCCCCACCAACGCCTTCCGGGCGGCGTACTGGCCGTGGATGTGCCCGAAGTAGCAGTGGGAGATGCGCCGCTCCTCCAAAATATCCAGGATGCCCCCGCACTCCATGTTGTCGTACACCGGCGGGTAGTGGAGGAACACCATGGGCTCTCCCCCCAGCTTCTCCCCCTCCGCCAGGGAGGCCAGAAGCCGGCCCGCCTCCCGGGCCACGATCTTCTTGTCCTCGGCGGTCTCGGAGTTGTAGAGCCACCCCCGGGTGCCGCACACGGCCACGTCCCCCACCCGGTAGGCGCAGTTGTGGAGGATGCGGAGGGTGGAAAACCCCTGCTCCTGGAAAAAGGCGTCGATCTTGCTGCGGGTGGACCACCAGTAGTCGTGGTTGCCCTTGAGCAGCAGCTTCTGTCCCGGCAGCCCGTTGAGGAAAGCGAAGTCCGCCGCGGCGTCCTCCAGCCGCATGGCCCAGGAGATGTCCCCGGCCACCACCACCGTGTCCTCGGGCTTTACCAGGGCAGTCCAGTTCTTCTCCAGCCGCTGGACGTAGTCCTTCCAGCCGGGGAACACGTCCATGGGCTTGTCCGCCCCCAGGGACAGGTGCAGGTCCGCGATGACATAGAGCGCCATGTCAGCCCTCGCCCGCCTGGACCAGCTCCCGGACGAAAGCCGCGGCCTGCTCCTTGGACACCGTGCGGGAGAAGCGCACGGGCTTGTCCTTCAGCTCCCGCAGCTGCAGGGGGGCCGCCACCCCGGTGAGCTTCTCCAGGGCCTCCACGTTCTGGAAGTCGTCCCCGGTGAGCAGGTCCGCCTGGATGGCCTCCAGCACGCTGCCGGAGAATTTGTAGGGGTCCGCCGTAGAGGCGATCACCGTGGGTACGGGGGGCAGGCCGCACTCCTTCCGGTACTGGCGGTACACGTCCACCGCCACAGCCGTGTGGGTGTCGCACAGGTAACCCTCGCTGTCCCACAGCTCCCGGATGGTCTGGAAGGCGGAGCCGTCGCCGCAGAAGCCGCCGTAGAACAGGTCCTGGACTTTCGCCTTGACCTCCTCCCCCACGTCGTACACGCCATGCTGGGACAGGTCCTCCATCCAGCCCCGCAGAGCGGCGCTGTCCTCCCTGCACAGGTGGTACAGCAGGCGCTCCAGGTTGCTGGAGATGAGGATGTCCATAGAGGGGGAGGCGGTGGCGTAAAACTCCCGGCGGCGGTCGTACACCCCGGTGCGGATGAAGTCGGTGAGGACCTTGTTCTGGTTGGAGGCGCACACCAGCTTGCGCACAGGCAGGCCCATGCGTTTGCCGTAGTAGGCCGCCAGGATGTTCCCGAAGTTGCCCGTGGGCACCACCACGTCCATGGGCTCGCCCAGGGACAGAGCCCCGGTGCGGACCAGCTGGGAATAGGCGTAGAAGTAGTAGACGATCTGGGGCAGCAGCCGCCCCCAGTTGATGGAGTTGGCGCTGGAGAACAGCATGCCCCGCTCCTCCAGCAGCTTTTTCATGGCGTCGTCGGTGAAAATGCGTTTCACCGCGGTCTGGGCGTCGTCGAAGTTTCCCTCGATGGCGCAGACCATCACGTTCTCCCCCTCCTGGGTGGCCATCTGCCGCTTCTGCATGGGACTCACCCCGTCCCGGGGGTAGAACACGGCGATCCTGGTCCCGGCCACGTCCTGGAAGCCCGCCAGGGCCGCCTTGCCCGTGTCCCCGGAGGTGGCCACCAGGATCAGGGCCTCCTTCCCCGGCTGGGCCTTTTTCAGGGAGGCGGTGAGGAAGTGGGGCAAAATCTGCAGGGCCATGTCCTTAAAGGCGCAGGTGGGGCCGTGCCACAGCTCCAGCAAATACTTCTGCTCCCCGTTGTCCGTCAAGGGGGTGAGCCTTACAGGCTCCCCGCCCCCGAATTTCTCCGGGCGGTAGGCGTTCTCCACGCAGGCAGCGATCTCCTCCGGCGTGAAGTCCGTGAGAAAACAGCCGAAGATCTCCTTGGCTAAGGTCCGGTAATCCAGCCGGGAGAGCTCCTCCAGCCGGCCGCTCAAATCGGGCAGGGCCTCGGGCACGAACAGCCCGCCCTCCGCCGAGATCCCCTGGGCGATGACCTGGGCGGCGCTGTACCGCAGCTGGGAGTCCCTGGTACTTTTATACTGCATCCATATCACCTGCAATTCCATGATTTCCCTTCGGGCCGGCCGCCGGGGCAGGCCCGCTATAGGGTACTATACCGTACTTTTCCCGTTCTGTCAAAGGGATTCTTTCCCCAGGCCCCACCGCCGGAAAAACCGGGCGGCGTTGCCGTAAAAGAGCTTTTCCACCAGGGCCTCGGGGTAACCCCTGTCCAGAAACATCTGGTACAGGCCGGGGATAGCCTCCACCCCCGGCAGGTCCGCCGGGAGCTTCGCCCCGTCGAAGTCGCTGCCCATGGCCAGGGTGTCCTCCCCACCCAGGGCCAGGAAATACTCGGCGTGGCGCAGCACATCCTCCCGGCTGGCCTCCTGGGGCCGGTCGTTCAGGAAGGACTGGAAGAAATTGAGCCCCACCAGGCCGCCCTTGTCCCGGATGGCCAGAAACTGCTCCTTCGTCAGGTTGCGGGGGTGGCCGCACACCGCTTTGGCGTTGGAGTGGGAGGCCACCATGGGCCTCTCCGCCAGCCCGGCCACGTCCCAGAACAGCTCCGGGCTGGCGTGGGACACATCCACCACGATGCCCGCCCGCTCCAGGGCCTTCACCGCCTGCCTGCCAAAGGGGGTCAGGCCGGTGTCCCCCGGGGACAGCACGCCCCGGCCCAGCTCGTTCTCCCCGTTCCAGGTGAGGGTGAGCATGGCCACGCCCCGGTCCTTCAGGTCCTGGACGCGCTCCAGCTTCCCGCCCAGCACCGAGCCGTTCTCCACGGTGAGGACAGCCCCACGGCAGCCCCGGGCCTCTGCCCGGTCCAGGTCCTTGGGGGTGCGGCAGCGCAGGAGCTCTCCTCCGCTGGCCGCCACTTCCCGGTCCAGCAGGCCGGCGGCGTCACAAAAATGGCGAAACGCCGCCTCGCCCCGCAGCTCGTCGGGGAGCCAGACAGCGTAACACTGTACATAGGGCGCCAGGCCGTTCGCCCGGTCCAGGTCCACCGCCAGGCCGTTCCCCCGCAGGGGGAGGCCCCGGCTCAAACACTCGCCGATGGTGTCGCAGTGCAAGTCAAAATACCGCATAGGACCCTCCGTTTCCAGGTATCAGGTGAGAAAGGCGTTCTCCACATACTCCCAGCCGGTCACCCGGCTTCCCTCCAGGGTGACGGCCGCCACGTCGAACCGGGGCTGCTTCTCGCTGGGGCAGGCGGCCAGATAGGCCTGGGCGGTGAGGATGAGCCGCCGCTGCTTCTGGGGCGTCACCGCCTCCAAGGGAGAGGAGAGGCTCCCGGCCTTCCGGGCCTTCACCTCCACGAATACCAGGTACGCCCCGTTTTCGGCGATGATGTCGATCTCCCCGTAGCGGCCGTGGTAGTTCCGGGCCACAATGGCATAGCCCAGCTCCTCCAGTTTTTTGGCGGCGTAGTCCTCCCCCGCCCTGCCCGCCCAGGCCCGGGCGGTCATTTGGCCTCCAGGTTCTTCAAAAAGCTCCTGCGGTGCTCCGGCAGCAGCCCGTACTTCCGGATGGCCTCGTAGTGGGCCTTGGTGCCGTACCCCTTGTGCTTGGCGAAGCCGTACTCCGGGTGCTCCTCGTCCAGCCGGCGCAGCAGCCGGTCCCGGCTCACCTTGGCCAGAATGGAGGCCGCGGCGATGCTGGCGCTGGTGGCGTCCCCCTTCACGATGGTCTCCCCGGGGATGGGCAGGGGCGGCATGCGGTTGCCGTCCACCAGGGCGTAGTCCGCCGGGGCGGGCAGGGCCTCCACCGCCCGGGCCATGGCCAGAAAGGTGGCCTGGAGGATGTTCACCCGGTCGATCTCCTCCGCGGTGGCCCAGCCGATGCCGAAGGCCAGCGCCTTTTCCTGGATCACCGGGAACAGCGCCTCCCGCTTTTTCTCCGATAGCTTTTTCGAGTCGTTGAGCCCCGGGATGTCACAGTCCGGGGGCAGGATCACCGCGGCGGCGCACACAGGCCCGGCCAAGGGGCCACGGCCCGCCTCGTCGATGCCGCACACCGCGGAGAAGCCCTGTTCCCCGGCCCGTTTTTCATAGGCGTACCAATCCATGGTCTCCCTCCTTACGGCTGCTCCAGGGTGATGCGGCCCAGCTTGCCGCCCCGGTACTCGTCCAGCACGGTGATGGCCGCCCGCTCGGTGTTGACCTCCCCGCCGGAGATGAGCATCCCCCGCTTGCGGCCGATGCGCTCCAGAATCTCGTAGCCGGGCAGGCCCGCCGGGATCTCTGTCTTGTACCGCTGCTGGATGGCCTGGGGATACAGCTCCAGCAGGAGCTCCAGCAGCCGGCAGGCCAGCCCCTCCTGGTCCAGAATCTCGTCCCGCACCGCGCCGGTAAAGGCCAGGTGCTCCCCCACGATGGGGTCCTCGAATTTGGGCCACAGCACGCCGGGAGTGTCCAGAAGCTCGAACCCCTTGCCCACGGTGAACCACCGGTTCTGCCGGGTGACGCCGGGGCGGTCCTGTACCTCGGCCTTGCCGGCGCCGCCGCCCTTGATGAGCCGGTTGATAAAGGAGGATTTCCCCACGTTAGGCACCCCCAGCACCATCACCCGGATGGGCCGGCCTACCATGCCCTTGCTCTCCCAGGCGGCGATCTGCTCCTTCAGGGCCTCCCGCACGGCGCTGTAAAAGGCGGGGATGCCCTTCCCGGTCTTGCTCTCGATGGGCACGGCCAGAAGGCCCTGGGCCCTGTACCAGTCCACCCACCGGGCGGTCTGGGCCGGGTCGGCCATGTCGCTCTTATTGAGGAGCACCACCCGGGGCTTCTGCCGCACGATCTGCCGCAATACCGGGTTGGCGCTGCTTTTGGGGACGCGGGCGTCCAACAGCTCCGCGGCGATGTCCACCAGCTTCAGGTCCTCGGTGATCTTCCGCCGGGTCTTGGCCATATGCCCGGGGAACCACTGGACCGACTGTACTTCACTCATAGGTTCACCCCACAAATCCCAGTTTGGAGAAGGGATAGAGATTGAATACCACTTTTCCCAAAATGTTCCGGCAGTCCACCATGCCCACCTCGGCAAAGCGGCTGTCCTTGGAGTTCTGCCGGTTGTCCCCCAGCACGAACACGCAGCCCTCGGGCACCGTCTGGGGGAATTCCAGCACCTCCCCCGGCCGGTCGGGCACATAGGTGATGCCGTTGGCGATGTGGTAGGCCTCCCCTGCCAGGGGCTGGCCGTCCACCACAAGCTCCCCCATGTCCTCGTCGAAGTCCACGGTCTGGCCCTCGGTGGCCACCACCCGCTTGATGATGGGCTCCTCCAGCACGTTCACCAGGATGACCACGTCCCCCTGGCCCGCGGGTCCCGCCAGGGAGGTGGCCAGCACCCGGTCCCCGTTCTCATAGGTGGGGCTCATGGAGCTGCCGTCCACGGTGATGATCCGGGCCACAAAGGTGAGGAGGATGGTGACGAACACCACCGATCCCACGATCACCTCCACCCATTCCAGCAGGGACTGGCGGAAGCTCCCGGGCTTTCCCTGGTCCTCCGGCGTATATGTCCTCTCTTCCATGGCGCGTCCTCCCTTCCGCGGACTTCTTTACTGGGCCAGGCCGATGCGGTCCAAGGGGAAAATGCGCACCAGGGCCTTGCCCAAAATGTTCCGGGTGTCGATCATCCCCACCCGCTGGTACCGGCTGTCCTCAGACACCGAGCGGTTGTCCCCCAGCACGAACACACAGCCCTCGGGCACGGTCTGGGGGAACTCCAGCACCTCGAAGGAGCTGTAGGGCAGGTCGGTGATGCCGTTTTCCAGGCCGAATTGGGTCTCGTCCACCGGCTGGCCGTCCACCAGCACCGCCCGGGTGTCCGGGTCAAAGTCCACCACCTGTCCCTCGGTGGCGATGACCCGCTTGATGATGGGCTCCTCCAGCACGTTCACCACCACGACCACGTCCCCCTGCTCCACGCCGAGGGCCGCCCCGGTGACCAACACCCGGTCGCCGTCGCTGTAGTTGGGGGCCATGGAGTTGCCCGTCACGGTGATGATGCGGAAGAAGAAGGTGAACACCACCCCGATGATGACCACGGCGATGACCAGCTCCTCCACCCAATCCAGGACGTTCTTTTTCCGCTGCCCAGGCGTTTTCTTCTCGGATACCGGCGTTTCCATAGGCCCTCCTGCCGTTAAAATGATAGGAAGGGAGCTGTTGCAAAATGAAACATTTTACAACAGCCCCCTCTGTTGGTTCGTTCGGTATGGCGTCTCTTATTTGACCTGGCTCTTGACCTTGGCGGCCTTGCCCACCCGGTCGCGCAGGTAATACAGCTTGGCCCGGCGCACACGGCCCTGGCGCACCACCTGTACCGCCTTCACGTTGGGAGAATGGACGGGGAACACACGCTCCACGCCCACGCCGTAAGAGACACGGCGCACGGTAAAGGTCTCGCTTACGCCGCTGCCCTTGCGGGCGATAACAGTGCCCTCGAACTGCTGGATACGCTCCCGCTCGCCCTCACGGATGTTCACGTCCACCCGGACGGTGTCGCCGATGTTGAACTGGGGGACTTCCGCCTTGAGGGAGTCCTGAGAGATCATCTTCATTGCGTCCATTTGATATTCCTCCAATTTCCTTTGGTTTCAGACATTCATGCCGGCTGGCAGCGGACTGTCCGCTTCTGTTCCGGAAGAGCCGGGAAGCGCCGTTTCGCGCCCCGTCCCCGGTTCGATCCCCACGGGCAAGCCTTTGAGGAAGACCCGCGGTACTCAAATGCTTAAATATTTTAGCACAGTCCCGGCCGGAATGCAAGAAAATTTTACCGGATCTCGGAAAAATCTTCGAGGAGCAGCCGCAGCCGGGTGATCTGGGCCGCGGGCTCCCGGTTTTCGTAGGCTTTCAGGGCCTCCAGAAGCAGGCCGGGGTTCACGCTGCCCGAGGGGCTGCAGGGCAGCCGCATGGTCAGGAGCAGCCCGCCGGGCCGGGGGGCCACCTCTGTCCCCGCGAACACCGGCTTTATGTCGATCTCCCGCTCCCCCTTTTTCGTGTGCTTTTTCACCAGCAGGGCCTCCCGCCCCAGCAGGCGGGTCACGGCCTCCTGCAGGCCCTGGCTGTCCCCGTCCTCCAGGGCGATCTCATAGTCCGCCCAGGCGGTCTCCTCCAGCTTCTGCTCCGGGGCTGCGGCCCCCAGCACCTCCAGGCCCTGGGGCAGGTGGCGCCCCAGCCGGTCCGCCACTTCCCCGTAAGGCACCGGCTGGGTCAGGCGGATGTCCATGCACTCCCGTTCCCCGGCCACCCCCAGGGAAAGGGGCATGGCGTAGGTCATGTAGATGCGGGGGTTAAAGCCCTCGGTGTACCACACCGGCAGCCGTGACAGCTTCAGGGCCCGCCCCATGCAGTGGGTCAAATCCAGGTGGGAGATATATTTCGCGGCCCCTGCTTTCCGGAACCACACCCGCACGGTCTCAACGCTTTGCAACACAGATCCCTCCCTTGTAGCAGGCCGCCCCGCAGTGGGAGCAGGCCTCCCGGCAGTTGGGGGTGGTTTGGGCGTTCTGGGCCCGCTCCCACTCCTCCCACAAGAACTCCTTGCGGATGCCGTAGTCCAGATGGTCCCAGGGGAACACCTCGTCCTTTTCCCGGGTGCGGTTGGCGTAGAAGGCCGGGTCCAGGCCGCAGGCCGCGAAAGCCTCCATCCACTTGTCAAAGTCGAAGCAGTCGGCCCAGCCGTCAAAGTGGAAGCCCCACTCCGCGCCCTTTTCCAGCACCGCCCCCAGGCGGCGGTCTCCCCGGGCAAAGACAGCCTCTAAAAAGCTGGTCTGGGCGTCGTGGTAATTCACGGTGAGCCTCCGGCTGGGGATGTTCCCCTTCAGCGCCCGCTGCTTTTGCCGCAGCTGCTCCATGGTGTCCTGGCCAAACCACTGGAAGGGGGTAAAGGGCTTGGGCACAAAGGCCGCGGCGGAGAGAGCCACCTCCACCCCCTTGCCCTTGGGCTTCTCCTTGTTCTGGTAGAAGGTGTCCACCACCTTTTTCCCCAGGTTCAGAATGGCCAGCACGTCCTCCTCTGTCTCGGTGGGCAGGCCGATCATAAAGTAGAGCTTCACCCGGTTCCAGCCCTCGGTGAAGGCCACATCTACAGTGTGGAGGAGCTCGGCCTCCTCCACATTCTTGTTGATCACGTCCCGCATCCGCTGGGAGCCCGCCTCCGGGGCGAAGGTGAGGCCGCTTTTCCGCACGGAGTTGATCCGCTCCATCAGCGCCGGGGAGAAATTGTCCACCCGCAGGCTGGGCAGGGAGAGGCTGACTTTCTCCCCCTCGGTCCACTGGTGCAGGGTGTCGATGAGCTGGTTCAAGTTGCTGTAGTCGCTGGTGGAAAGGGAGGACAGGGAGATTTCGTCATACCCGGTGGAGGCGCACAGGTCCCGGCACTGCCGGTCGATGGCGGCGATGCCCTTCTCCCGGAAAGGCCGGTACAAAAAGCCCGCCTGGCAGAACCGGCACCCCCGGATGCAGCCCCGCAGCACCTCCTCGGCGATGCGGTCGTGGACCACCTCGATCATGGGCACCGGGAAGCTCTTGGGATAGTAGGCCTTGTCCAGGTCCAGCACCACCCGCTTCTCCACCCTGGCGGGGGCGCCCTCTTTGGGGGTGTAGCTCTTCACCGTGCCGTCATCGTGGTATTCCACCTCATACAGGGAGGGCACGTACACCCCGGGGACCTGTGCCGCCCGGCGCAGGAACTCCGCTTTGGTGGTCCCTTCCTTCTTGCACTGGCGGTAGAGCTCCATCACCTCCAGGTCCACCTCTTCCCCGTCCCCCAAAAAGAACAGGTCGAAGAAGTCGGCCAAAGGCTCGGGGTTGCAGGCGCAGGGGCCGCCCCCCGCCACGATGTGGAACAGGTCGTGCCGGTCCGCCGCCCGCAGGGGGATGCCCGCCAGCTGCAGCATGTTCAGCACGTTGGTGTAGCTCAGCTCATACTGGAGGGTGAACCCGATGAAGTCGAAGTCCGCCACAGGGTCGCCGCTCTCCAGGGCATAGAGGGGCACGCCCTCCTCCCGCATGCGCTGCTCCATGTCCACCCAGGGGGCGAACACCCGCTCGCACCAAAAGTACGGGACCTGGTTCATGGCCCCGTACAGGATCTTGATGCCCAGATGGGACATGCCGATCTCATAGGTGTCCGGGAAGCAGAAGGCGAACCGGACCTCCACATCGCTCTTGTCTTTTACCACCGAATTGATCTCGCCGCCCACATAGCGGCCGGGCTTCTGCACGTTCAGCAGAATCTTCTCTAACTCCTTGGGATACATCTTTTCCCTTTCCTCTCTCTGGCGTCGTTTTGCCTATTATACCGGGTTTTCCCGATTTTTGCAACTCTCAGGGCGCAGGCACCTCCCCTTTCAGCACCAGGTAGAGCATCAGGTACACGCTCAGCGCCAGCAGGGAGAAGTTGTACCGGGTGCGCAGCAGCACCAAAAACCCCACCGCCGCCAGCGGGAACAGGAAGAGGGCGGCCAGCGCGGCGCCCCACCGGCCGGCCCGTTCTTCCCCCAGCCGCCAGCGCAGCAGGGAGCCCAGGGCCAGCCCGCCGTCCAGGGGCGGGATGGGCAGGCTGTGGAGCAGCCCCAGCCCCACATTGGCCAGGGCGAAGGCATGCCCGCCCAGTCCCCCCAGGGACAGCAGCCCAAAGGCCAGCAAATTTGCCCCCGGCCCCGCCAAGGACACCGCCGCCCCCTGCCCCCATCCCAGGGGCTTCTGGGGGTCCAGCTCCATCCGGCAGCCCAGGGCGGAAAGGGCCACCTGCCGGGGCGGCGCGCGGAAAACGCCCAGCGCCAGCAGGTGGCCCCCTTCGTGGAGGAGCATGGCCAGCAGCAGCCAGCCCCCGTTCTCCAGCCCGGCGAACAGGCAGCAGGCCGTCCCCAGGGCCAGGCAGGAAAACCCTATGGTGAACCGGCAGCCCCCCAGGGAAAACCCTAGGCTCACACCAGCCGGAGGGATTCTGCCTCCCCCTCCTCCCCGCTGTCCTGGGGCTCCCCGCCCCAGTCGGGGAGCTGGATCTCCTGGGCCAGCTCCTGCCGGTACCACTGGACCGCCGCCTGGTACCAGCCGCTGCCCGCCGTCCGGGCCAGCAGCAGCCCCAAGAGCACCAGGGCGCACACCAGCCCCTGGAACAGGGCCGCCGTCCCCAGGCCGGTTTTCTTTTCCGGGGGCGATGGGAGCTCCTCCCCGCCCTCCCCCAGATTCAAAATCTCCCGCAGCTTCTCCTGCTCCTGCATGTCACAGAATGATGCACAGCAGGCCGCTGCAGCCCTCGTTGATGATGCGCTCGATGGTCTCCCGCACCTTCTCCCTGGCGTCTACCGGCATGCGGTACAGCTTGTTGTGCATGCCCTCGCTGACCAGGGAGTGCAGGGACTTGCCGAAGATATTGGACTCCCAGATCTTCACCGGGTCCTCCTCGAACTCCTTTAAGAGGTACAGCACCAGCTCTTCCGATTGCTGTTCCGACCCCACGATGGGAGTGATCTCCGTGTAGATCTGGGTGCGCATCATGTGGATGGAGGGAGCGGTGGCCTTCAGCCGGATGCCGTACTTGCCGTTCTGCTTTAAGATCTGGGGCTCCTCCAGGGTGAGCTCCTCCACCTCGGGCATGACGATGCCGTAGCCCGTCTCCAGCACGTCGTTGTAGGCCTGCTGCAGCTTCTGGAATTTCTTCTTCACCTCGGTCATCTCCACCAGCTGGCGCAGCAGCTCCGCCTCGTCCTGGATGGAGAGCCCGGTCTGCTCCCCCAGCACCCGGTAAAACAGGCCCTGGTCAAAGGTGAGCTCCGCCTGGCCCCGGCCGCTGCCCAGGTCGATCTGCCGCACCCCCACCGACCGGATGTAGGGGCAGCCCTCCACCGCCTCCAGCATGGGCTTTACCTGGCACATTTTCGAAATGTCCCCCACCTGCCGCAGGGTGTCCAGCACCGCCGAGAGCAGCCAGTGGTCCGCCGGCAGGGCGGTGACCCACCCGGGCAGGTCCAGCTCCACCTCCCGCACCGGGAACTGGTACAACAGGCTGGCGATAATCCCCTTGATGTCCCCCTCGGTGATGTCCACGCAGCTTACCGGCAGCACGGGCACGGCGTATTTCTCCCCCAGCCGCTGGGCCAGGGCGGCGGCCTGGGCGCTCTGGGGCTCCACGCAGTTGAGGAGCATGACGAAGGGCCGCCCGGTCTCCCGCAGCTCCGCGATCACCCGCTCCTCGGCCTCCTCGTACTCCTCCCGGGGGATGTCGCTGATGCTGCCGTCGGTGGTGACCACCAATCCGATGGTGGAGTGCTCGGTGATAACCTTCCGGGTGCCGATCTCCGCCGCCATATTGAAGGGGATGGGTTCCTCATACCAGGGGGTGCGCACCATCCGGGGCTGCTCCCCCTCGATGTAACCGATGGCGCTGGGCACGATGTACCCCACGCAGTCGATCATCCGCACCTGGAACATGGCGTCCTCGTCCACCTGGACGGACACGGCCTGCTCCGGGATGAATTTGGGCTCGGTGGTCATAATGGTGCGCCCGGCGGCGGACTGGGGCAGCTCGTCGATGGCCCGCTCCCGCTCCAACCCCTCGGGGATGTGGGGGATGACGATGGTGTCCATGAATTTCTTGATGAAGGTGGACTTCCCGGTGCGCACCGGCCCCACCACCCCGATATAGATCTCGCCGCCGGTGCGGTCCTGGATGTCCTTGTAGACGTTGTATGCTTCCATAGTCTTACCTCTCTCCTATAGGGTGTGCCGTCACCGGTTGCAGATGATCAGGGGCCGGGCCTGGGGCACCGTGTCCTCGTACAGGTCGTTCTGGGCCTGCAGGTCCGAGAGCAGCGCCCGGTGGCTCTTGGCGATGTCCCACAGGGACTCCCCCGCCCCGGCGTAGTACAGCAGTAGCCGGGAGGGCCGTTCATAGGGGGAGGCGCCCTCGCTGGCCCCGGCCGCGGCGATGTACTTCACGCTTGCCCGGCTGTACAGCATGGCGGTCACGGTGGTCTCGGCGGAGACCTCCACCGTGTTCCTGTCGGTGATGCGGTACTCCCACAGCTCGGTGCGGCCCGCGGCGGAGCACCGCTGGGCCTGCTGGTCCTCCAGCGCGGCGGAAAAGCTGTGGTCAAAGGCCTTCTCCTGGTAGAGGGGCCGGCCCTGGGCGTCTGCGTACAGCAGGCACAGGGTGTAGCGCACCCGGCAGCTGAGCTTCCCCTCCCCGCAGGAGGCCTGCACGCTGTCCTGCTCGCACCACAGGTCCAGCACCTTCTGGATCTCCGCCCCCTGCGCGGCCAGGCTGCACTTCTTCTTCAGCACCTCGGTGCGCCGCCCGGCCAGCTGCAGGAAGGCCCCCTGCTGCCACTGGAGCTCCAGGGGCTCCCGCACGGAATAGGCGTCATCTAAGAGGGTCACCTCACAGGGGCGGTACAGGCAGGCCATCAGGAACACCCGCACCGTCACCCCCACGCTGGTGTGCTCCCCCATGTCGTCCTCCCGGGGCTGGATACTGCTCTCCCCGGCCACGGCCCGCAGGCTGCACAGGCAGCCCTCCTCCGCCCCGGGGCAGTCGATGGCCTGGGTGAAATCGATGGACGCGGACATCTTCTCCACAGCGGCCCCGTCCAGGGCGGAGAGGTACAAAAAGCGCACCTCCGCCACGCCGCTCACCGTCACCCGGCCCTGCTCCAGGCGGGTCTCCGTCACCCGGCAGCACACCTCCTGGCGCAAAATGGTCTCAATGGGCGGCTTGCCGTTTTTCAGGGGCAGCTGGTCCTCGATGGTGAACTGGTGGCTCACGCCGTTTACCGCCTGGTGGGCCTGCAGGGTCCTGGCCCGCTTTTCGATGCCCTCCCCCTCCAGGCCGCAGGTGAGCTGCTCCTGCTTCTGCACCAAAGCCAAAACCGACACGGCCACCGCCGCGTGCAGGTCGATGCGCCGGGCGCTGACGGCCCGGCAGGTCAGGTGCTCCACCCGGGCGGACAGGGAAGCCACCGCCTGCTCCCCCGGGCCCTTCAGCTTCGCTGTGGCGGTAAACTCCTGGGTAAAGGCGCAGCACCGCACCCGGTCGCCCTTGGCGTCCAGGTACAGCACCCGGATGTCGCACACCCCCTGGCAGGTCAGGCTGTCCCCGGCGATGCTGTAAGAGCTCACCTGGGGGGTCACCAGGCACTTCAGCAGCTTCTGGATGTCGGCGCAGTAGTCGGGCAGGTCATATGCGGTGTCCACGGGGGCCTCGCAGGTCCCGTCGAAGATGGGGTCAAAATACTCGTAGGGCTGGGTCTCGGTTTTCGCCTGCATACAGTTTCTTCTCCTTTCCCGTTCTATCCCCATGTGTATGCGGGGACAACGGATTTATGCGGCCCGCCGCCCGCTGGACAAGAAAAAGCCCCGCCGGTCTCCCGGCAGGGCAAGAGGGTAAGTATGGGAAGCTACGCAAGCTCCGTTTCCTTTTTGATGCCGTACAGGCTCCGCAGCAAGAAGCCGAAGAACCCGGTCCGCTTCTCTACGACCACCACTTTCATCGGGATGCCTCCTATCCATGGCGTAGTAGCGAGAAGCCCAGGGCCGTCAGAATCACCGCGGCCAAAAACAGGGTGAGCCCATAGGGGCAGAAGGAGGCAAGGCACATGCCCAGCCCAAAAGCCACCACGCAGGCGTAGCGGCCCCGGCGGTCTTTCAGGCAGCAGTTTCCCCGGTCCCCTTTGGCCATGGCGCTCATCCCCCTTACTGTTTCTCGCTGGGGCGGCTGCCCGCCGCCCTTGTTACCAGTATATACGGGGGCGAAAAAAGTGTTACGGCTGGTAGACCGCCACCAGGGCCGTGCCGCTGTGGACCTTGATCTCCGCGTCGTCGGACACGATGCTGTTGCTCACCCCCATAAGCAGGCCGCCGACGGTCAGGCTGCCCCGGGTGAGGGGGTACTGCAGGCCGGTGTAGCTCACCGTGCAGGTGGGGCAGCCGTAGGGGAACACCGACACCGTGGCCCCCTTCAGCTTGGTGATGCGCAGCTTCTCCTCCCGCAGGAGGAACACCTTGGTGTGCTCGTCGGCCAAAAAGCCCCAGGCCCCGTGGTCCCGCAGGTACAAAAGCGTCTCGATGCTGGCCAGGGAGTGGTCGAACCGAGGCCCGCCCAGGCACCCCAGCAGCACAAAATCCCGCAGGCCCTTGGCCAGGCCCTTCAGGGCGGCGAACATGGTGTCGGTCACGTCCTTCTCCACCGGCAGCACCAGGGTGCGCAGGGAGGCGGGCGGCCGCTTCTGGGCCGAGTCGAAATCCCCCACCACCAGGTCGGGGACCAGGCCCAGCTTCAGGGCGGTCTCATAACCACCGTCGGCACAGATGACGAAGTAGTCCTTGGGGTCGAACTCCTGGAACACCCGGCCGTCCAAAATGGGGGACGCCCCGATGATCATACATTTTTGTTTTTCAGCTGCCATTGTTTGACATCCTTTATCTCTTGATACATGGCCACATAGCTGCGGTGGCGGGAAGGGGCGATCTTCCCCTCCTCCACGGCCCGCAGCACGGCGCAGCCCTTTTCGCAGGTGTGGGAGCAGGAGGAAAACTGGCACTGCCCCAGGTAGGGGCCAAACTCCCGGAAGCCGTGGGGCAGCTCCTCTTTGTCGGTGAGCTGGTAGCGCTCGATGTCGAAGGTGGAGAACCCCGGGGTGTCCGCCACGTAGCTGTCCTCCCCGATCTTGTAGAGCTCCACCTCCCGGGTGGTGTGCCGGCCCCGGCCCAGCTTCTGGCTGACCTCCCCGGTCTTGAGCTGGAACTGGGGGAACAGGGCGTTTAACAGGGTGGACTTCCCCACCCCGGAATTGCCGGTAAAGGCGGAAATCTTCCCCTCCAGCAGGGCCCGGACCTCCTCCACGCCCTGCCCCGTCACCGAGGAGACCACGCAGCAGCGCAGCCCCGCCAGGCGGTAGGTGCGCTCCAGCTCCCCGGCCTCCTCCAGATCGGTCTTGGTGAACACCAGCACCGGCTCGATGCCCCGCAGCTCCGCCACGGCGATGGTCTTATCCAGGATCAGGGGCTCCGGGGCCGGGTCCCGCATGGAAGTCACCAGGAAGATCCGGTCCAGGTTGGCCACCGGGGGCCGCACCAGAAAATTCTTCCGGGGCAAAATCTCCTGGATGGCGCCGGTCATGTCCTCCTCCGCCGTAATGCGCACCCGGTCCCCGGCATAGGGGGAGACGCGCTCCTTCCGGAATTTCCCCCGGGCCGTGCACTGGTACAGGCCCTGGGCGGTCTCCACGTAGTAGAACCCCCCGATGCCCTTCCTCACATAGCCGGTAAACTCCACGGGCCCGGTCACTGGGTCTCCCCGCCGGTCTCGCCGGTGTCCCCCGTGTCGCCGCCGTCCCCGGTGTCACCGGTGTCGCCGGTGTCCCCGCCGTCGCTGGAGGAGCTGTCCTCCGAGGAGGAGCTGTCCTCATCCCCAGAGCCGGAGGGGGTAAAGGGGATGGTGTTGGTCACGGTCACGGCCTGGTTGTCGTAGTCAAAGCTCAGGTACATATACTCCTGCTCGTTCAGGGTGACCACCACCGTATCCGAGCCGCTGGTGCCGGTAAAGCTCAGGCTGTAGGTGCCGGAGTAGCTGGGGTTCACCGTGTCCTGAATCTCCAGCGTGCCGTTGCGGTAGACCTTCAGGGTCACGTCCTCGCTCACGCCGCTGGGCAGGGCGATGCTGTAGCTCAGGGTCTTGGTGCTGCCCTTGCCGGAGCTCACCACAATGTCCACGGTAGCCCCCTCGGACACCTCGGTGCCGGAGGCGGGGCTCACGCTGATCACCGTGTCCTTTGCCTCGGTGCTGGCATCGTCGTAGGTGATATTCCCCACCACAAAGCCGGCGTCCTCCAGCTGGCCGGTGACGTTATAGATCAGGTCGCCCACCAGGTTGTCGGGGACCTTCACCTTCTTGGTGGCCGGGCCCTTGCTCACCTTCAGTGTGACCACCGTGCCCGCGTCCACCATCTCCCCACCCTGGGGGTCGGTGGTGACCACGCGGCCCACCTCGATCTCGTCGTCGGCCACCTGCTCGGACTTGTAGCCCAGGTTGTACTCCTTCAGCAGAGCGATGGCGTCGGCCTCGGTGTAGTTGGTCACGTCGGGCACCTGGACCTGCTCCACTGCGCCGTTGACGGTGAGCTCCACCTCACGGCCCTTCTTCACCATGATGCCGGGCTGGGGGTTCTGGTTCAAAATCTCCCCGGGCTGCTTCTCCGGGTCGTTGCCCTCGATGGTGCGGAAGCTGAAGTCCTCGGTCAGGGTCTCATCCGCCAGCACGTCGGTGTAGAGCTTCCCCCGCAGGTCGGGCATCTCGATCTCCTCGGCGATATTGGGGGTGGTGATGTTGTCCCAGTTGTTCAGCAGCCACACGGCGCCCACGGCCACCAGCACGATGATCACCGCGGCCACCACGCCCTTGACCGCCATGGCGCCCTTGGCCTGCTTCCGGGAGCGCACCAGCTCCTCCTCGTACTCGTAGTCGTCCTGGTAGGAGGGGGTAAAGCGGGAGGAGTCGTAGGCCTCCATGCTCCGGGCGGCGTCGTACTGGCCGCCGCCCATGGCGGGCCCGTACTGGAACACGATGTTGGGGTTCCGGCGGAACCGGTCGATGTCGTCCAGCATCTCCCCCGCGGACTGGAACCGGTCCACCGGGTTCTTCTCCATAGCCTTCATGGTGATCTGCTCCAGCCCCCTGGGGATGGAGGGGTTCAGCTCCCGGGGCATGACGGGCTTGGCCTGCAGCTGCATCAGCGCCACAGACACGGCGTTGTCTGCCATAAAGGGCAGCTTGCCGGTGAGCATCTCGTAGAGCATCACGCCCACGGAGTAGATGTCCGCCTTGTCGGTGATGTAGTCCCCCCTGGCCTGCTCCGGGGCGATGTAGTGCACCGAGCCGATGGCCTTGTCGGTCATGGTCTGGGTCTCGCTCTGCAAAAACCGGGCGATGCCGAAGTCGGCCACCTTGATGGTGCCGTCCCGCAGGAGCATGATGTTCTGGGGCTTGATGTCCCGGTGGATGATGCCCTTGCTGTGGGCGTGCTCCAGGGCCAGCAGAATCTGGGTGGTAAAGTGGAGCGCCTCCTGCCAGCGGATGGTGCCCTCCTGCTCGATATACTGTTTTAAGGTGATGCCGTCGATATACTCCATCACGATGTACTGCAGCTGGTCGCCGAAGCTCACGTCGTACACCCCTACGATGTTGGGGTGGGACAACAGGGTGATGGCCTTCGCCTCGTTGCGGAAGCGGCGGAGGAAATCGCTGTTATTCGCCAGCTCCTCCTTCAGGATCTTGATGGCCACCCAGCGGTCCTCCACCCGGTCGTAGGCCTTATAGACATAGGCCATGCCGCCCACGCCCAGCAGCTCGTGGATCTCGTACTTCCCGTCCAGGCGCTTGCCGATGAATCTATCCATAACCGTTTACCAAACCTTTCTCTGTGATGCCGGAAGCTCAGCCGTTGCGGACTACCGCCACCGTGATATTGTCAGAGCCGCCCTTTTCCACGGCGAACTGGATCAGCTTCTTGGCCAGCGCGGAACCGTTCTGGCCGTAGTGCTCCAGGTACTCGTCCAAAAGCCCGTCCTCCATATAGCCGGTCAGGCCGTCGGTGCAGGCCAGGGCCGTGTCCCCGGGGGAGAAGTCGTAGCTGTCGTAGTCGCACTCCACCTGGGGGTGTACCCCCAGCACCCGGGTGATGATGTTCCGGCGCGGGTGTACCCGGGCCTCCTCCTTGGTGATCTGCCCGAAATTCACCAGGTCCTGGACATAGGAGTGGTCCATGGTGATCTGGGAAAGGCCCTGGCTGTTCTTCAGGTAGGCCCGGCTGTCCCCCACGTGGGCCACATGGAGGGTGCCCTTCGAGGCCACCAGCACCACCGCTGTGGTGCCCATGCCCCGCAGCTCCTGCTCTTCCTGGGAGCGGCGGTACACCACCCTGTTGGCCTCGGCCACGGCCTCCAGCAGCAGGCTGCGGACGCCCTCCCGGGTGATGTCCTGGTGGAACCCTTCCAGCAGCCGCCTGCGGATGCTCTCCACCGCCATGGCGCTGGCCACGTTGCCGCCGTTGGCGCCGCCCATGCCGTCGCACACCACGGCCCAGGCGCTGTCCTTACTGAACAGCCCGCCGTCGCAGGCGTCCTGGTTGGAGGAGCGCACCGCGCCCACGTCCGTCTCAAAATCGACTTTCATCGCCATCCCCTCCTTCTTCGTACTTCCTCCGCAGCTGCCCGCAGGAGGCCTCGATATCCGATCCCAGGGTCCGCCGCACCGTGGCGGTGACCCCCTGGGCCTCTAACAGCGACACAAACCGCTTCACCCGCTGGCTGTCGCTTTTTTTGTAGCCTGTGCCTGTCACGTCGTTGACCGGGATCAGGTTCACGTGGGCCAAAATGCCCTTCAGCCGCCCGGCCAGCTCTCTTGCGCACCAGTCCATGTCGTTTACCCCGGCGATCATGGCGTACTCGAAGGAGATGCGCCGCCCCGTGGTCCTGCTGTAGTAGCGGCAGGCCTTCAGCAGCTCCTCCACGTTCCAGCGCTTGTTCACCGGCATGGTGCGGCTGCGGATCTCGTCGTTGGGCGCGTGGAGGGAAATAGAAAGCGTCAGCTGCAGCTTCCGGTCCGCCAGGTCGTAGATCTTATCCACGATGCCGCAGGTGGACAGGCTGATGTGCCGCATGCCGATGTTCATCCCCTCCGGGGAGGTGACCAGCTCCAAAAACCGGAGCACGTTCTGGTAGTTGTCCAGGGGCTCCCCCATGCCCATCAGCACGATGTGGGAGATGCGCTCCCCCAGGTCGAGAGAGGCCTCCTGCACCTGGGAGAGGATCTCCGAGGGGGCCAGGTCCCGGGAAAAGCCGCTTTTCCCCGTAGCGCAAAAGCTACAGTTCATTTTACACCCAACCTGGGTGGAAATGCAAATGGAAGTTCCGTAGTGGTAGCGCATGGCCACCGACTCCACGTGTTCCCCGTCGAACAGGCGGAACAGGTATTTCACCGTGCCGTCTTTGGACACCCGCTTACCGGCGAACTCCGCAGACTTGATTTGGTACTGCCCTGCCAGCCGCTCCCGCAGGCCCTTCCCCAGGTCGGACATCTGGGAGAAGCTCTTTACCCCCCGGTGCAGCCAGCGGTAGACCTGGCCCGCCCGGTAGCCGGGCAGGCCCGCGGCCTGGAATTCCCTCTGTATCTCCTGTAAAGTCATGGACTTGATATCTATCTTTTCCAAAGGCGGTATCTCCCAGTCATCCTTCCTTTCTCCGGAAGCAGGCGGCGAAAAAGCCGTCGGAAGCCCCGGAGAAGGGCGTCATGGTCAGCATGTGTTCCGGCTCGTCCAGACAGCGCTCCACCCCGGCCAGGCGGATGGGCTCCGGGGCAAATTCCGGGTGGGCGGCCAAAAACCGCTGTGCCACCCCGCTGTTCTCCGCCGGGTGCAGGGTGCAGGTGGAGTACACCAAAAGCCCGCCCGGCCGCACCAGCCCGGCGGCGTTCTCCAGCAGGGAGAGCTGCAGCTTTGGCAGCTCCTTCGCGCTCTCCAGGGACTTGTAGCGGATCTCCGGCTTCCGGCGCAGCACCCCGTAGCCGGAGCAGGGGGCGTCGCAGAGGACCCGGTCCATCTGGGTCAGGTCCTCGTAGGGCTTTGTGCCGTCCCGGCGCTGGGCCAGGATGCAGGAGAGCCCCAGCCGCTCTGCCCCCTGCTGGATGAGCCCCACCCGGCCCTTGTACAGGTCGAAGGCGTACAGCTCCCCGGTGTTCTCCATGTCCTCCGCCAGGGTGAAGCTCTTGCCCCCGGGGGCGGCGCAGCAGTCGCACACCCGCTCCCCGGGCTTTGCCCCCACCAGCTGGCAGGCCAGCTGGGCGGACAGGTCCTGGACGTGGAACAGCCCCTCCTGGAATTGGGGCAGCGCCGCCGGGGAGCCGGAGCCCTCCAGCGCCGCCCCCCAGGGCAGGCCGCCCAGGGGCTTTATCCGGCAGCCCTGGCCCTCCAAAGCGGCGGCCAGGTCGTCTTTTGTGGTGCGCAGGGGGTTCAGCCGCAGGTACAGCGCCGGCCGCTTCTGGAAGGACTCCAGCAGCCGGGCGGTAAAGGACTTTCCATAGGACTTCCGCCACAGGAGGATGAGCTCCTCCGGCACGGAGTAGCGGACGCTCAGCGCCTTGGGGCTGTCCCCCTCGGGCAGGGTGAGGCTCCCCTTCCGCCGGGAGAGGCTGCGCAGCACCCCGTTGACCAGCCCGGCGGCGGACAGCTTTTTCCCGGCCTTCACCAGGGCCACGGTCTCGTTCACCGCCGCGGAGTCCGGCACCCGGTCCAGATATAAGATCTGGTAGGCCCCGCACCGCAGCGCCGCCTGGACCAAGGGGTCCAGCTTCTTCCCCGGGCTCTTCAGGCACTGGGCCAGGTAGTAGTCCAGGGTGAGTCGGCGCTCCAGCACCCCGTAGAAAATAGAGGAAGCCAGCGCCCCGTCCCGGGCGTCCAGCCCGGCGGCCCGCAGCGCCTTGTCGATGACGATATTGGAATAGCCCTCGTTCTCCTCCACCTGGAGCAGGGCCTGTAGGGCAACGGACCTGGCGTTCTCTCTCATAGCAGTCCCATCCTTATGTCTCAGGTTCTTTCACCGGCAGCTCGTCTGCCAGGGGTTTTCCGTCCCGGTCCAGCAGCGGGAGGAAGCTGGAGGACTCCATCCCCACAAAGGCCAGGTAGTTCACTCCCGTCTGCCGGTCCACAATCACCGACAGGTCCCCCGTGCGGAACCCCTCTGCGCTCTTGACAACAAAGCGTTTTTCTTTCTTCTCAAACATTTCCGTTTCCTCCGAACCGGGCGCCCTCCCGCAGGGGATGTCCCAGCAGGTAGCTCTTGCCGTCCATCCGTTTGCCATTTTCCGTCTGGACCTCCGTGAGCTCCAAAGCCCCCTCCCCGCAGTAGACGCAGAGGCAGCCGTCCTGCACAAAGGCCCGGCCGGGCTCCCCGCTGCCCTCCCGCACCCGGGAGGTGTGGAGCTTCAGCTTCTTCCCGTCCAGATAGGCGTAGGCCGAGGGCCAGGGGTTCAGGCCCCGGATCAGGTCGTGGACCTGCCGGGCAGGCCGGGCAAAGTCGATCTGGGACAGCTCCTTCTTCAGCATGGGGGCCAGGGTGGCCTCCTCCTCCCTTTGGGGGATGGGGGTGATCTCCCCCAGCTTTTCCAAGGTCTCCTGGAGCAGGTCCGCCCCCAGCACCTTCAGCCGGTCGAAGAGCTCCCCGGCGGTCTCCTCGGGCTCCACCGGGGTTGCTGCCTGCAGGAGGATGTCCCCGGTGTCCATGCCCTCGGCCATGCGCATGGTGGTGACGCCGGCCAGCTCCTCCCCGTGGATCACCGTCCACTGGATGGGCGCGGCCCCCCGGTACTTGGGCAGCAGGGACCCGTGGACGTTGACGCACCCCAGCGGGGGCACGTCCAGCACCGCCTTGGGCAAAATTTTCCCATAGGCCACCACCACGATGAGCTCCGGGGCCAGCTCCGCGATCTGCGCCTGCACCGCCGCGTCCCGCAGGGTGGCGGGCTGGTACACAGGCAGGCCGTGGGCCAGGGCCAGCTCCTTCACCGGGGGCGGCTGGAGCTTGTGACCCCGTCCCTTGGGCTTGTCCGGCTGGGTGAACACCCCGCAGACCTCATGGCCGCTGTCGATGAGCTTTTGCAGGGAGGGCACGGCGAAATCCGGGGTGCCCATAAAGATCAAGCGCATACCATCAGTCCTCCTGCTCCTCTTTGGCGGTGAGCTTCTCCAGCTCCTCGGGGGTCAGCATCCGGCTGGCCCGGGAGGTGAACAGCTTCCCGTGAAGATGGTCGATCTCGTGGCAGAAGGCCCGTGCGCACAGGTCCTCGCCGGTGGCCTCGAACCAATCGCCGTTGCGGTCCTGGGCCCGCACCGTCACCTTCTGGGGCCGGGTGACGATCCCCCACTCCCCGGGGTTGGAGAGGCACCCCTCCAGGCCGGTCTGCTCCCCCTCGGTGGCGATGATCTCAGGGTTGATGAGCTCGATGGGCCCCTCCCCCACGTCCACCACGCAGAGTTTGCGCAGCACCCCCACCTGGGGGGCGGCCAGGCCCGCGCCGTTGGCGTCGGCCAGGGTCTCCTTCATGTCGTCCAGCAGCTGGTGGAGCCGCCGGTCGAATTTCACCACGTCCCGGCACTCCTTTTCCAGCACCTCGTCGCCAAATTTTACGATGTTACGGATCGCCATAGTCTCTCATCCTTTCTTATAGCACCCGGTCCGGGTTGGGGTCCGCGTAGGCGGTGACTTTCTGGAACTCCCGCAGTCCCGCGAACTCCACCAGCAGCCGCCGGGCCAGCTCCCGCAGCTGCGGGGAGTTGCGGCACTTGATCAGCAGCTTGTACCGGTATTTGTTGTTCATCTTGGCCACTGCCGCCGGGGAGGGCCGCAGCACCCGCAGAGGCAGCCCGGGGTACTCCCCCCCGGCCAATTCCCCCAGCCTGTGGAGGAACGCCTCCGCCGCCTTTCTCACCAGCTCCTCCCGCTCCCCCACAAAGCCGATGACCAGCAGGTCCACAAAGGGCGGGTAGAGCAGGGCCTTCCGGTAGGCCATCTCCTCCTGGTAAAACCGGAAGTAGTCCTGCCGGGCCGCCAGGTGGAGCACCGGGTTCTCCGGGGCGAAGGTCTGGATCACCGCCCGGCCCGGGTACTTGCCCCGGCCCGCCCGGCCCACCACCTGGGTGAGCAGGTCGAAGGTCCGCTCGTTGCTGCGGAAGTCGTCGCTGTACAACGACTGGTCCGCGGAGAGCACCCCCACCAGGGTGACGTTCTCAAAATCCAGCCCCTTGGCCACCATCTGGGTGCCCACCATGATGTCGTAGGCGCCCTTGGCGAAATCCTCCAGCTTCCGCTCCAGGGAGAACTTCTCCGTCACCGCGTCGGTGTCCACCCGCAGGACCCTGGCCTCGGGCAGCAGCTCCTGGAGCTGCTCCTCCGCCCGCTGGGTGCCCAGCCCCCGGAAGGAGAGGCTGTGGCTGCCGCAGGAGGGGCAGGCGTCCATCAGGGGCACGGAATACCCGCAGTAGTGGCACATCAGCCGGCGGTTGGCACTGTGGTAGGTCAGGGAGATGGAGCAGTTGGGGCAACTCACCACCTCGTGGCAGGAGGAGCAGGACACAAAGGTGTGGTACCCCCGGCGGTTGAGGAGCACGATGGACTGCCGCCCCGCCTGGAAATTCTCCACCAGAGCCCGGGCCAGGGTGGGGCCGATGGCCCGCCCGCTGCCGGGGACATCCTCCAGATTCATGTCCACCAGCTCCACCTGGGGAATCTGGGCCTGGCCGAAGCGCTCCTCCAGCTTGTGGAAGTGGAACTTCCCCTCCTGGGCCATGCGGAAGGACTCCATGGAGGGGGTGGCGGAGGACAGCAGGCAGAAGGCCCCGGTTTTCCCGCAGCGGAACCGGGCCACCTCCCTGGCATCGTACCGGGGGCTGGACTCGGACTTGTAGGTGTGCTCCTGCTCCTCGTCCATGACGATGAGCCCCAGGTCCTGCACCGGGGCGAACACCGCCGACCGGGTGCCGATAACGATTTTGGCCTGGCCCCGGCGCACCCGTTTCCACTCGTCCATGCGCTCCCCCAGGGAGAGCCCGCTGTGGAACAGGGCCACCTGGTCCCCAAAGCGCTGCTGGAAGGGCCGGATGGTCTGGGCGGTCAGGGAGATCTCCGGCACCATGAGGATGACGCCTTTGCCCTCCTCCACCACCGCCTCGATGAGCTTGAAAAACACAGAGCTCTTGCCGCTGCCCGTCACCCCGTAGAGCAGAGCGCAGCGGCTGCCGGGGTCCTGCCGGTGGCGGTACTCCTCCAAAAGCCCAGCCAGCGCCTGGGCCTGGGCCGGGGAGAGCACCAGCTCCGCCCGCTCCCGGGGCGGGGCGGCGCCCCACTCCGGCCGGCGGTACACCTCATACTCAAAGATCTCCGCCGCCCCCTTGTCCCGCAAAGCATGGAGAACGGAAAGGGAAGCCCCCGTAAAATAGCACAGCTCCTTTTCCGAGGCTTCCCCAACATCCAGTAAGGTCTGATATACGTCTTTCTGGCGCGGCGTGAGCTTCCCGGAAAAGCCGGAAATGGGGCGCACCATTTTGGACACGGCGTCCTTCCCCTTGCTGGCGGCCATATTCACCCGGCACACGATGCCTCTGCGCAACAGGTCCTGAAACTCCGGGCACTCCTTTGTAATGCCCAGCTCCTTGGCGATCTTCTCAAAGGGCAGGGCCTTCCCCGCCTTCTGCAGCAGCAGGATGACCTGCCAGGCCACCGGGGCATAGGCCTCCCGGTCAAAGTCCTGGAAGCCCGCCTGGAGCACGTAGCTGTCCTTCACCCGGAACTGCAGCCCTGCGGGGATCATGGTCTTTACCGCCTCGAACAGGGTGCAGAAGTACCGGTCCTGCATCCACAGGGCCAGCTCCAGCAGCTCCGGGGGGAGGGCAGGCTCCCGGTCCAGGACCTCCCGCAGGGGCTTCAGCCCCTCCGGGTCCCCTTCGCCCACGGCGAACACCATGGCCACCCGCTCCCGGTTGCCGGCGCCGAAGGGCGCCATCACCCGCACGCCCGGGCGGACTTTCTCCGCCAGGCTCTGGGGCACCTGGTAGGTGAACAGCTTGTCGAAGTGGTAGACAGCGCCCTCCACCGCCACCTGGGCCAGCAGGCTCATTCCTCGTCCTGGAAGTGGTCCGGCTCTTCGATGACGTACTTGCCCTGTACGAAATCCTGCACCGCCATGTCCACGGGCTTGTCCACCAGGACTACGCCCTCCGCCTCTGCCTTCTCGGCGATCTGCCTTGCCCGCTTGGCCACGGCGATCACCAGGGAGTAATGGCTGTTGTGGGGGGTACGGATCATGTTAGCCGACGGTTTCAACATCTTGCAACACCCTTTCTGCGCAATCTTCATTTCTTTTATATTTCAACTTCTCCGCCCGCAGGATGGCCCGCAGGTCGTCCACTGCGTCCTCCAGGCGGCCGTTGTAGACCACATAATCGTAATCCTTGGCGTGGGGGATCTCCTCCCTGGCCTGGGCCAGGCGCTTCTGCACCGTGGCCTCGTCCTCGGTGCCCCGGCCCCGCAGGCGCTTTTCCAGCACCGCCATAGAGGGGGGCAGGATAAACACGGACACGCAGTCGGGCATCAGCCGCTTGATCTGCGCGCCCCCTTGGACCTCGATCTCCAGCACCACGTCCCGGCCCTGGCTGGTCCACTGCTCCACCGGCTCTTTGGGGGTGCCGTAATAGTTGCCCACATACTCGGCGTGCTCCAGCATCTTCCCCTGGGCGATGAGGCTTTCGAACTCCTCCCGGCTGATGAAGTAATACTGCTTCCCGTCCTCCTCCCCGGGCCGGGGCTTCCGCGTGGTGGCGGAAACCGACAGCACCAGGTTGTCGTCCTGGGCGAACAGCTCTTTTAAGATGGTCCCCTTTCCCCCGCCGGAGGGGGCGGAGATCACTACCAGCAAACCCTTACGCATCTTCTTCCTCCTGCATGTCGTCTTTCTCCTGGAACCGCCCGGCCACCCGCTCTGTGGGCAGGGCGGAGAGCACCACGCTGCCCCGGTCCATAATGAGCACCGCCTTGGTGCGCCGGCCGTAGGTGGCGTCGATAAGGCCGCCCTTCTCCTTGGCCTCCTGGACAATCCGCTTGATGGGGGCGGATTCCGGGCTGACCACGGCCAGCACCTTGTCCGCGTTGACCATGTTGCCGAACCCGATATTGATGAGCTTCAACGCACGCACCTCTTATTCCACGTTTTGTACCTGCTCCCGGATCTTCTCGATCTCCGATTTGATGTCCACCACCAGGTAGGCGATCTTGGAGTTGACGGACTTGGAGCCGATGGTGTTGGCCTCCCGGTTCATCTCCTGCACCAGAAAGTCGATCTTCCGGCCCACCGGCTCCTGGGAGTCGATGAGCTTTTCCAGCTGCTGGAAGTGGCTGCGCAGCCGGACGGTCTCCTCGTCCACCGCCACCTTGTCGGCGAACACCGCCACCTCGGTGAGCACCCGCTGCTCGTCGAAATGGGCGTCCCCCAGCAGCTCCTGGATCTTCGCCTCCAGCCGCTCCTGGTACTCCTTCACGGTCTGGGGGGTCTCCTGCTCCACCTGGCCCACCAGCTCCAGAATGCGCTGTGCCTTGGAGAGGATGTCCTCCCGCAGCCTGGCGCCCTCGGCCTCCCGCATGCGCAGGAAGGACTCCACCGCGGGCTCCGCCGCCTGCTGCACCGCCTGCCAGATCTCCTCCTCGTTCTCCGGGGCCCGGTGGACGGAGAAGATGTCCCCATACCGGGTGAGCAGGGCCAGGGTGGGCTCGTCCGGCAGGCTGTACCGCTCCCGCAGCTCCTGCAGGGCGGCGTAGTACCCGGCCGCCAGGGAGTGGTTCACCTGCACCTGGACATCCGCGTCCTCCAGGGTCTCGATCTGGAGGAACACGTCCACCTTCCCCCGGGAGAGCTTCCCCTGGAGATAGGCCTTCAGCTTGTCCTCCAAAAACAAGTATCCCCGGGAGATGCGGGAATTGAACTCGAAATATTTGTGATTGACCGACTTTATCTCAAAAATGATGTGCCGGCCGCCCACTGTCATCTCGCTGCGGCCGTAACCCGTCATACTCTTCAGCATCTGTCACCTCTCCCCTCTGCGGGGCGCGATCTTCTTTGCTAAGTAATGATTGTACCATATCCCGGCGGTCTCTTGCAACCGCTTTCCGCCGATTTCATAGAATCTTAAGAAAAACCGGGAAAACACGCAAAAATACGGGCCGTTCCCACGGCCCGCAGGGTCACTCGTAGCGCACGATGGTGCTCATGGGGGTAAAGGCGTGGGAATCGTCCGACGCAAAGCCCCGCGCCTTGAAGAAATCGAAGAAATCCGGGAAAGCTGTGACGATCTCCCCCGCCCCGAAATTCTCCCCCC